>JACCEA010994383.1_pt1 | contig 41293 bp, 35 predicted proteins | sample 7449851 | NCBI WGS metagenome assembly JACCEA01 (sample SAMN15323453, study PRJNA562643) | freshwater metagenome | isolation source: river surface water | place: USA:Blue River Watershed | collected 2017-08-18 | reverse complement strand
GTTCCGAAAGCGGTGTTAAATCAACGTCCATCAGCGTAACGTTATGTATTAATTCTTTCGTAAGATTCTAACGTAGGGACACGACTTGTCAGGCGCTTAATTCTTGCTTTGTATTGCACAATCAATGTCTTACAAAAACTGTGTTGTTCATCGAAGTAGCGTGACTTCATTCAAGTTACGTCGTTCTTCACTCAACTAGCGAAGGAATTGAGCCGTTTTCTTCACTCAACTAGCGTGAGCTTCACCGAACTAACGCGAAATCTTCATTCAAGTAGCGATGGGACTGTGGATAACTCACTTCTCGCACCCTCTCATCGCTCGTGCTCGATCCGGTAATACTATAAATATTCAAAAATGCTGAAATATTTCGGACTGAGAAAAACCATTGCCAACGTTGTTCAGCATGCCGCCCGTCTGTTCGTAAGTTGAATGAAACTTTTCACCGAAGATCCCAGACTAGGTCAACTTGTCACGAAACTCCTGGATGCGCTCCGACGCCTGTTTTAAGGCTTCTTCAATCATTGGGATTTCATGCGGCTTGTTGGAATGAAAGAGAATGGTCAGCATGAACCCACGGTCTCCACCCCTCCCACGCTCCACGAACCGCACGGTTTGGGCGCCTTCATTAATTCTTGGTTTGCGATCGATTTCCTGTCGGATGCGATCTCGAGTCCACGATTCTTTTGAGGCACGGCGAGCGATCGCGTGGAGACGTGGCTCGTCATGAGCCAGAGGGAGTAATGCCTCTGCGTGGGCCGCCGTCATGTGACTTTCAGGTCCAAAGAACACGTTCAAGATAGTCTCTGGCAATTTCAGAATGCTGAGCGCCTTTGAAATGCGTGATTTATGACAGCCCAGGCGCTCGGCTAACTCGGACTGCTGAAAACCATACCGTTCGATTAGGGCTTGATAGGCCTTGGCTTCCTCTAGGGCCGACAGGTCCTTCCGGACAACGTTGTCGATCAACGCCTCGGCGGCGGCGCGGTCTCGGTCCTTCCGACGTACCAGAGCCGGAATCGAAGTCTTGCCGAGCAAGGCACAGGCCCGCCATCGCCGCTCGCCGGCCACCACTTCATACTTGCCCTCCTCCACAGGTCGGATCTGGATGGGAGTGAGGACTCCATAAGCGCGAATTGATTCCAATAGCTCCTGGTCAGCCGAAGGATCGACCTCCGATCGTGGTTGGTCAGGACTCGGCACCAGCCGATCGAGGGGGACTTCGACGACCTCTTCTAGCCGACGCAGTTGATCCCCCTCTTCCGCAACCACGGGAGCCACTTTGGGAGCGACAGACGAAGCCGTGGCTTCTGGACTCACCGGGACGGATGCAGATGCGCTACCACCAACAGCTGAGGTGGGGGGTGTCGATGGTATTGGGCTATTGGGCGTTGTGGGCTCTGGTCCGGGCTGCTCACCTTGTGTATCCAAGCCGAGAAGGGCAAACGGGCGAATACGACGAGCATCACGATCAAACGAGGCTTCGAGATCAGCCAGGTGTGAGGACTTTGGGCGTTCCGATTTAACCTCTTTGCCTTTCGAGAGAGGGGGTTTCTCCTCTTTGCCTTTGGAGACTTGTTTGGTCGTCATGATTCACCTGCCCCAACCTCGACCGGTTCGTCCATGTCTTCAGGCTCCGCCAATGCACCTAACCCCATGCGCGCCAAGACCTCGCGGCCTAAATCCATAAACTCGCGTGCGGCATTGCTCTGCCGATCTAGTTGAAAGATCGTCTTCTTTAGCGATTCCGATTCTTGGATCTTGGCGGCCAATGGGATGGCAGTCTTAAATACAAGGTCTCCGAAACGACGTTCAATCACGCCCCGCATGGATTTGCAGACGTTTTTCCGCCCATCATGCTGCGTGACAAGGATCCCTAAACACTTCAGGGCAGGATTGGCGCTATCAACTACATCGCGCACCAGCTCCATCAGGTCCTCGTATCCCGTGATGCTGTATTTAGATCCGGACATCATGGGGGTCAGATAGTAGTCTGAAGCGACTAGAGCGTTGATCGTGAGGATCGACAGGGTTGGCGGACAGTCAATCAAGACAATATCATCATCCCCAAATGCCATCTGCTCCAGGCGGCGCTTCAACACGATAGAGGGCATCGTCGGATACACCCTGGGAAGTTCACGATCTGCTTTGGTCAAGGACACATGGCCGTAGATGAGGCGAACTTCTTTCTCGATGGTGTCATACCACGGTGCGGTCATGTCCTCATCGCGTTTGTTATCCATCAGTAGTGTGGCGGCAGTCACTCTGGCTTCGTATGGACTTACCTTCCCAAGTGTCGAAGATGCATTCGCTTGCGGGTCAATATCGACCACGCAAACAGGATGACCAAGTCTAGAAAGTGCTGCCGCGAGGTTCACCACCGTCGTGGTTTTGCCAACTCCACCTTTCTGGTTAATAACGGCCACTACATTCGGCATTAGTACCTCCTTGACCTACTATGTATAGGCCAGACTCCGGACGATAAGAATAACCCACCAGGTCCGGACATCTAACTTGCCATGGCGTTTTGTCTAACATGCACAGGATTAGCTTGTGGACATGGGGCAGCAATTAGATGTTTCCTTACGCCTGACGGTGCAGTCTGTCAACTACTTTATATAATAACTATATTCACTCAGCTCAAAGCACAAATATTTTGCAGTTGCGCCCGCGCAACTCAAGGAAATGCGATGCGGGCTGGATATGGCAGCAGCGTGTGATTCAATACTTTTAATTGTACGTGAAATATAATTATAAACCTTATCTTGCCGTTATATTAATATCGATATGGTTTAAGTATGTTTCTATGAGCCAGCGTGTGATGTGCAAATGTTCATATTCCACGTAATGCGTCTAACTGACGCGCATAGAATATTTGAGAGTTGCGCCCGCGCAACTTTGAGATGGATAGGGATCTTATTGGGATGGCGAAGATAGGGTGGGGTACTTTGATCTGAGCCGTCCGTACATTCGCTGCTTCAGCAAATAGAAGAGCAGGCCTTGCTGAAACGTCGTTTTATCAGGATTCTGGCCGATATCATGAAACCGAGCGCGCACTTCTTCCTCAAGAGATTTCCGCTCAGAGGCCTGCAGCGACTCGTAGACGATCTGCAAATCAGCCCGATCTTCCTCGCTTAAATGTGCGAGCAAGTTCTCAATCGACCGCACATCTGATGCATCTAGCAGCTTTGGCCGGCGACGCGTCCGCAATGGCTTCGCCTGCTGGTGTACGAGTTTTTGATAGGAGCATGGTCTGAGCTCGTACAGACCGGCGCGTTTTCCCCCTCCTGGATGAACGACATTCACGATATCCACATCCGGATGTGCCAGCCGTTGGAGCGCCTGGTGAATAGTGGAGCGACTCAATCCCGTGCGAGCTTGCATACGATCCAGTGTCATCGCCACGGGATTGCGGCGGCGACCGAATGCTTCTCGGACAAGTTGTAAGTAGACGAGTTGGGTAGGCGCCGACAGGGCCGTCATCCCACCATCCAAGAGAAAGTGGAGAAGGCCGGTGTAGGCGAGGGGTGACCAGACGGACTCGCTAAGAAGGGCAGCTGGAAGAGGGGCTGATTCAGTCCCTTCAGGGGTAGGATTATGCTCAGGAATATTCATCTAAGCCATTGATGTCTAAGTGCGATTAGCGGTTTTGCGTTAGCTTGTCATTTGTCCATATGAAAATGTGTATAGTCGTCTTATGGACAAATGTCAAGTGCCGGACTACTACTTCATAAAAGAGAACCTTTGACGAAGTAGTCCTATTGGCGTATCCTGGTGCAAGATGCCGAACCAAGCGGAGATCAAAACCGTGGACGAGTCCTACGCGACGCCTGATGGTGGCGGGCCGAGGACCGTCTCGCCACATGAGGGCGGGGAGGGGATCAGGAACTCGCTGATGCTTCAGCCTGGGAAAGACAGTGATCGCGTGCATCTCCAGGCGACGTTCTATCATTACCTGCTCTTTTGTCAGGCGAACAAAGCGGCGAGTACGCACCGGATCTACCAGTCCACCCTCTGGGCCTTCTATCGTTGGTGGAGCCAAGAACGGCCGTATGAGACGCTGGGCCCCACACTGCTCCATGCCTACAAGATTTGGTTATGTCAGAGTCGTGATCAAGGGCAAGAACGATTGCAGGCGCGGTCGATTAATAACTATCTCGCGGCGGTCCGGGCCTTCTGTCGATGGATTCACGCCCGATACCCGCTCAGTTGGGATCCCGGCCGGGAGATTCCGGACGAGCGGGTCGATAACAAGACCTATCAGCGACTCCCTCTCAGCCCCACGCAAGTTACCACATTGATTGGCAGCTTCGATGACTCCCTGATTGGACTGCGCGACGCCGCCATGACGTATATCATGGCGAAAACTGGCTTGCGCGCGATTCAGATCCAGCGGGCGGATTGCGGTGACCTCGAGTGCCTGGAGGTTCAGGTGTACCAGGGGAAGGATGGTAGAGGGGTGGCCAGTGACGCGACGGTCATAAGAGCGCAATGGATCTTGCGGACCCAGGGTAAGGGGCAGCAGACGAAGGAGAGTTTTGTGAATCTGATGCCTGAGGTCTACAACCGGCTGCAACGATATCTGGAGGCCCGCGGGCCGGTGTCATCACGCGAGCCGTTGTTTGCCAGACATCATGACAAGCTCACCACGCATCTCGAGCAGGTACGGTCAAAGCCGGGCGGAGCGGAGGGTTCAACGTTGGCGCCGAATGAGCGGTTACGACTTACGACCCGCGCCATCCAACTTCGAATTGCGGGAGCCATGACCCGCTGCGGCCTGCGGGATGTCGCGCGACCTGGCGAGGCGTCACCGCTGGAAAGTCGCCGGCGTCGGCAACGAAGGGTGACGCCGCATAGTCTCCGCCATACGGCTGCGACGGAGGCCGCCCGAACCGAATCGCCATTCAAAGTCCAAGCTATGCTGGATCACAAGGACATCCGCACCACTCAAAAGTATTTTCATGCGATTGATCGGCTGGAGGAGGGGGCGGAATATGCAATCACACGGTATTAGAGCGGACGAGTCCATTCATTTCCCAACTGCATGATGGAGAACAAATTCCCACAGGAAAGACGCCATGACAGAGCCCGTCATCACCCATACCCGTGTCGTGAGATCGGAATAGAGGGTGGCTCCAACACTCGCCCCCAGGTAGGTAGCCAGCACCCACAGCTCACCGTTCGCTGATGTGACTCCCTTCATCGCTGCCAGAATCAAGAATCCGGTGACCAATGAATGAATGACGATGCCAATTGCTGTATCGCGGGTCATCGTGCGATCTCCATGAAGAATCTCAACTGATCGTTGATCACATCCTCGTCAAGTGGGAAGAGGCTCGGTTTTTCTAGGCCTCGGACCCCGGAGGCTTGCGTTCCAAACCATTAGACAAACCAAAGCGCCGACGAATCATTACTGACCACTCCAGACCATCGACCCAAAGACATTCTTCCCAGGCCGGAATGGCGTTACAGCCGGTGTGGACGTACCTCCTACCCCGATTATTTTGACACCTTCCTGAGAGGGCTCTGCCTGGATGGGTACGCTCACTCGCATCCCATCGCCTACTGAATATCGTCCAAGTATCGTTCTGCCCCAAACCGTATGCGGTTGACCTGGTCAATGAGGACCTGGGTGGTCTGAATAGATTCATGCCGCATGGTCTTCTTGAGCTCAGCCGGGCTCGCTCCTTTCCGATAAGCTAAGGCTCCGCCCGACAGCCGGAGTGACAGGGCGGTCACATGGGGTTGGGCAAGGCCGGCTTCCGTAAATGCGGCCTTTAGCTGCTTGCGCATTCCACGTGTCGTCATGCGCTCTCCTCGGGAATACGGATGATGATTCGTGAACAGCGGATCTTGTGGCGGAAAGCGGCCGTCAGGATATCGCTGGCGGAGATACGCCCAGAGCTTGGTGCTGAGATCCGGTCGCACCACCACGGGCTCCTGTTTGGCTTTGCCTTTGCTGTGCAACAACAGCAGACTACCTTCCTCTCCGTACTCCGTGAGATCACCGATATTGGCCGCGGCGAGTTCGGACTCCCTGGCTCCCGTGCGAATCATCAACGCAGCGAGAAGGTAGTCCCGTTGGCCCACGAGCGTGCTCACCTCGAACTGCTTCAGGAATGCTTGGAGATCCGTTCGGGTGAGCAAGCGATGCCGCAACCAGCGCGCCCGCGGAGGCCCTGACACAGCCGCAAAGGGGTTGACGGACAGGTGGCCGGCGGTCAGGAGAAAGCACCCCCATTGCCGGACGGCCGACAGATGCAGGCCTTGTGAGGCCTTGCTCCGTATGCCGTGTGTTGCAAGCCAGCGCGCGTACCGTGTCGCCAGAGTCTCGGAGACGGGGAGGGTTGGTTCATGGTCCTGCCACCATTGGTGAAACGTGGTGAGCTTTCGCGCATAGGTCGCGACCGTGGTATCGGCAATCGCCGCCGCTCGCTCATGAAGAAATGCCGCCATCAGGGCTGGAGCCTGTTCGGACGTGATTAATGGTCTATCGGATTCCATAGTACCTGGTATACCAATAGCGTACCTTTCCTAGCAATCTTTTCGGGGGCGCGGGTTCAGAATTCTGATGAAAAATCTTCTCAATTCTGGACTGGTGGGGAGGTAACACATAGTATACCAGGTACCTATGCCCTGTGTGCCGAGATGCTGAGTTTGAAGAGAGCTGTGATCTGCCATTAAAGTTGTAGACACATTCCCATAGAGGCAGTGCTGCCTACTCACGACCTCTTAACCAAATCTCACTCCTCCTGGTAAATGTAAACTCCCGCACCGGCGAACTCTAGGTAACTAGGCATCTGTGTTTCTGCTATATCAACGTCCATGAATGATTTTGGAACATATTTGCGTAACCTCAGACGCAGCAAAGGTCTTGGTCTCCGCGAGCTCTCTCTCATGGTCACTACTTCAACAGGACCCACAGGGATAACACATGCCTATTTGAGTCTCATTGAATCCGGGCGCAAACCAGCACACAGCCATCAAATCCTTCATGTCCTGGCTCATACCTTGAGCGTTTCTATCATTGAAATGGAAATGGCGTCTCGCGGTTAGACCATTCTCCCCGTCGAGCAATGCACTTCTTGTTTTTCAACATCACTTGTGGTAGAAAAACACGAAGTTTGATTAACCTCTTCACTGGGAAAGGATGATGCAATGCAAAACGTCGTTTTTGCCGAGCCATTCAACATTCGTGATCGCCTCGCAGAGCTAGGTCTCGAAGAAGGTCCGCTACTCGATGCAATACGCCAAGGCTATGTGGCATTTATCAGCTGCACTGACAATCACCCACCATTCTCTAAAGGTCTCATCGCTTGGGCCGAAACCGTCCGCGCGCTACGAGACTACCTAGTCCCTGCCGGTTGGCGTCGTTCGGATCAAAAGAATTATTCGATGGTGGTGGAGCCTGCGGGACGATTGGCAATAGTGGTCGCAACCGGTGATGATGGGACAGGAAGGTCTGAAACAACTCCCTCTACTAAGGCACCAAAAGGACCAAGCACCGTTGACGCCGTCGTCATCAACCGTCAACTCAGTCTTTTTGTCGAACCTGAGCTAGTTCTCTCCGGAGAATTGCCATCAGAAGATAATGACGACAGAGAAACTTGGTTTCTCCTGGTTCACAGATCCCAAGGTCAGGTACGCTGTGAATTATCACTGCCGTTGTCCATGGGCCCAGATGGTTACATAAACGGATGGAAAGAGCGCATTATCCTTGGCCCCATTACTCTCGATGGTGATGTATTCGATGTGAATCCGCCGGCCGTTCCGGATATCACCATTCCGATCGAACGTCGCTTATGAGTCAAGTTGAAACTTTTAACCCATCGAGATTGACGCTTGCGCGTAAACGGCGCGGCCTGACCAGAGTTGCGCTGGCCGAAATGATCGAGGTTGATCCTCGGTCCGTGTCAGCATATGAAAACGGAGAGTTCAGTCCTGATACAGAAAAGCTCCAACAACTCGCAAAAGTTTTGAAATTTCCAGCTGCCTACTTTTCTGGCCCTGACATTGAAGAATTGTCGCCAGACAGCGCCAGCTTTCGAGCATTGTCCAGAAGGACCGCGGGCCAGCGAGATTCAGCATTAGGAGCCGGTGCCTTTGCACTTCTTCTCAATAAATGGATTGAAGAGCGCTTTCGCCTTCCTGCCGCGAACATCCCTGATCTTGGACGCGAAACGAGTCCAGAGGCAGCCGCCATGGCCCTACGTCGGTATTGGGACCTCGGGGAGCTACCCATCAAGAATATGATCCACCTCTTGGAATCCCATGGTGTACGAGTGTTCTCTCTCGCGATCGATGCGGCCGAGGTCGACGCTTTCTCCATGTGGCGCGACAACACGCCTTTCGTATTTCTTAATACAAGAAAATCAACCGAACACAGTCGCTTCGATGCGGCTCATGAGTTAGCGCACCTCGTGTTGCATCGCCATGGGGCTCCACAGGGTCAACAAGCGGAACGAGAAGCGAATGCCTTCGCCTCGGCCTTTTTAATGCCCAGAGGAAGCGTACTTGCCAACGCTCGTCGTTTACCGAGCGTAGAAGACCTGATCAAGCTCAAAAAGTACTGGACCGTCTCGGTGGCCGCACTCGCCTACAGATTTCGAACGTTAAAGATTCTAACGGCTTGGCATTATCGAACCCTCGCCATTGAGATATCTAGCAGAGGATTTCGCAAGAGAGAGCCAGAAGAAGCTCAGCGGGAGACATCGCAGGTATTGGCAAAAGTATTTGCATCTCTTCGCGTGGATGGCGTTTCAAAATGGGACATGGCGGATGAATTCCATATTCCTAGAGAAGAAGTTGATCAACTAGTATTTGGACTAGCAACGATTGGACTTTCAGGAGATCAAAAGAGATCCGCCCAGAATCGCCGACCTCATCTTCGTGTATTAGCTTCTGAGGGATAATGCAGCCACTCACCCTAATCTCTTACTGAACCACCTGTCAGAGCAGTGGAGAATATGTCTACAACTTTAATGTATGGTCACACGAGCGCTACAGAGCAAGGTAGAATGAGGCCTTTCTGGCGTGCCGCTGCACCATGGCACTCGTTCTGAAAGGCTGGAAGACGACTGTGGAATGCGCTATAGTATACCCATAGGGGCAATGCCCAGGGGTTTGCGCTTAGCTTGCAAGCCAACTTACAAAGGCTCGGAGAAATCCGGGCCTTTAGTTTTTTTCAGGGATTGACACGGAATGTAGAGTCTGCCGCCGCTGGGAAGGGACAATTCCGCAGACAAGGCATCCCGTCATCAACGAATAACTAGCGCTGATCCTTTAGGAGGTAACCCCGACCACTGTCGCATTTTCAAATGCCACAACACAATGCGCTACCACGGCAGGGACTCGTAAAACACGCGCACAGCTCCATACACTTCCTCAAAGCGGGGTAAGTCTTCACGGATCTCGTTCGCCAGTTGCGGATACTCTTTTTTCGAACGCTGGATAATCGCAGGGCTCGCCATAGACGTTTGCTCCACTGTGAGGCCGCGAGAGGCAGCCTTGGACTTCAAGGCCTCAAGAATCACCGCTTTTACCCGTTCATCGGTCACGGGGTAGTCTGTGACCATCCGGAAGAGATCGTAGGCATCCTGTCGGCGTACTCGGTTTCTGACTTCCTGTTGGAGGAGTGCTCTCAGTTTCTCTGCCATCAAATCAATGAAGCTATACGCATGAATGACGGTCCCGTCAGCAAAACGGAGATGATCCACCGAGCTGGTCTGTTCGTTAAAACTGTAATCAACATCCACTACATCGGGGCAGTTCTTGGCTACGAGATGACCATGTTTCCTCGTACCCTTTTCGGCATATCCCAGTGTCATTTGGATGGTTTGAAATTCGGCGTCCGCTCGTTTTGGTCTCACCGCGTAAGATTGCACGCGGCAATCCACGCCGTAGTCGAGCTCCTCGACCGCCACTGCGAGTCGGTCTTCAAACTTCGAACGAAATGTCTTCTGATCAAAATCGGCGAATCGTTGGGCTGTTGAGAAATCGATGTCGCGGGTATACCGCGAACTCTCGTACCGAATCGCGAGAAGGATGCCCCCCTTCATAATCATGTGGGGTTGAAGATCCGACGAACGGCCGATCGCCACTAACACGGTATGAACCGCCTGTCGAAGTTCTCGCTGCGCGGCATCAGGAGCCCTCTGGACCCAAGCAGCGATGTCACATTCCTCCATGCATGCCTCAGCTGTTATTAAGTGACAGGCACCAGCGTGCTGAATAGTGCGAGCTGTATTCAGACAGGGGATCCAACTTCCGAGAACCGCCCCGCTGGACAGTCGTCGCCCACTTCTCAATGGTTGGATTCCCTGTGATCCCACATCGTTCATCGAGCACATACCCAGCTCGGGCTTTCTCGATCAGCGTGCCATGTCGATCAATCTCCTCGACAATCAACGCTTCATACTGTCTCGCATGAGCCTCATACACTTCGATAACATGATTGATCCCGCCGCACAGATGTGCGGCGCGAACCATATCGAGAAATGTTCGGCCGATCGTCGAGACTCGCAGGACTCGCTCCTTCCCGATTTTAAATGCACCGGTATGGGCGCTTGCGTACTTATGCACTGGTTTTTTGTCAATTCGGGCAAATCGGATGTGCGTCAGTCGAGGCAGACTCCCGTCACGATAGGCTTGCAGGTGCTCGCCGAGATCCGACCTCATTTTGTGCACCGCAAAGCTAGACCATTTGGCCTGTTGGGGAGTACTGTAAAAAATGGTGGTGAGAATTCGATTGGTCAGCCCATGATAGGCCATCGCACTCAGATGTGAAAGGTAGGCAAACGGATCCACCGAGCACAAAATGTCTTCTGGCGTGAACTGCGTCTTCCCCAAAATATTGTACACATTCCCCCGGAAATCTCGCCTCTTGCGCAAAATGCCTCGACTCAGCAGGGTGCGAAGCAGCGATCCGAAATCACCAATATCCGGGACGGACTTTTTTAATCGTCCGATTTTCAGCCCCTCCACCTGTTTCTTGTCGTACAGATCAAATAGGAGACGACCAAGCTCATACTCCGTCAGGACTGGCTGAGCCAGCCGTCCAATTTCAAGGGTTGCTGCACCTGCAAGATCCAGTGACATCGGATAGAGCCTTCGTGGGACAACAATGTGACAACATTGAGGAAACGAGGATCAGGCAGTATTAATGGAGAGGTGTATATGTCCTGAGGACATATACACCTCTCCATACTGACTTGTCAATATAGACACCGCTTTTACAACTATAGGCTTATATCGCTTTTAGTATTGACGACTTCGTGATGCAGCATTAGAATGTCCTCAGGACATTCTAATGCTGCATATCCTTCTACTCATTTCTCTCTTCCACATTCCCCCCCAGTAAACCTTATTCTTCTCGAGTTACTTCAAGAGAATCCTCGAAACCTAATCAACCTGTAGATTTCGGCATTCGCTGAAGTGACATCACAACCATCGATCGGAACACCTCAGGATGTATTGTTCATCGAGATGGCGATCACGACAGTCCCAACCGATCCGTCACCGAATCCACGAGATGAGGCTCGACGCCTAGGTACTTCTCAGTCGTCATCACGGAACTGTGGCCGTAAAGCTGCTGGATCTCCCTCATATCTTTGGTAAGTGCATAACACAGCCGGCCGAAAGTGCGGCGCAGATCATGCGGCGCCACATGTTTCCCCAAGGCCAGCTGTGCGTACCGTCCGACAATTCGCCAGATCGTATCCTCCGTCACTCCCTTGCCCCATACGCTGCCGTGGCGATTGATGGCTCGGATTACTCGGCCGGACTCAATCCCGGCCGCCTCGACCCACCGGTCCCAGGCGTTCTTCACCACGCCAGGGAGGGGAAGAGTGCGAAGGCGTTTTCCTTTGCCTCGCAGATTCGCCAGCACCCAACGGCCGTCGTGTTCTCGCACCACCGTCACATCCAAGTGCGCAATTTCGGCCCGCCGAAGCCCACAGCGCAGGATCAGCATCAACACGAGATAATCCCGTTTCCCCACGATCGTGCGCACGTTCGGCCCGGCCAGGATGCGTTGCGCCTGTTCACGCGGCAACCACACGCCAGCCCGGACCCCGCGATTGGAAACCATTGGAATGCGGAGAATTGCCGTGGCCGTCGAGGGATCGAGCACGTGTGCGTCCACCCCTTCCTGTGCTAGACGGCGAAGGACAGTTAGGTGGAGATTAATCGATTTCGGGGCTAGTTTCTTGGTGAGCAGCAGATAGTCGCGGTAGCGCAGAACCGTCGCCTTCGACAAGGGCATCTGCTTCGTCCGTGCGACCCAGGCACGATACATCGCGGCTGACGCACGATAGGCGCGTTGTGAATGTTGAGAGGCACAGGCCAGAACCACGTCATCGCACAGCTGGGTCCACTGCGTCTGGGTCATCATCTTTTCACGCTTTCGTCGTTCTCTGCGCGGCCCACGCCGGCGGCCCTACTCTCAGTTCGTGATAGTCTATCTTATCACGTCTATGAAGGCGACGGTCTAGAGACATGACGGGCGAAGGAGTGGCAGTCTAGCAGCTTGCCCGAGGGCTCTACGACCGATGATGATCAACAGGGACGGACAGAGAAGACTAATTAGGAAGATCAATAAGTTATGGCGCTTTCACTACGCCCTACCGAGACTGACTAGGATTCCGAACCGGGAGCAAAATCGGGAGTGGAACCGGGAGTAAAACCGGGATCAGGATTTTTACCTGTCAATACGATTGAACAGAGACTTCTGAAGCACTCGTCTGTGGGGCAAATTGGCTCGCTCAACGACACCGTGTCGAACTAGCTACCGGTCCTCTCTCGCTAACGCATCGGCTCTTCGGTGGCTTCCCGGTATGAGGCCGTATTGCTCAACTGTGCAGCATGAATCAAGAAGAGTTTATATTCAGGTGCCGGTGTTGATAGCTTCTTTAAACTTCCTCGTAGCATATCGGCTTGCTGCTGTAACAGTATCGGCGGGGTTGTTGCAGTAGGCTTCCATCACTTGAGGCCATGATAAACGCACCTTTCCGGTTTGGCCACGCAGCAAAGGACGATCGGACTCTCTTTTTTGAGGGTCTTCGATTAAGAGATCATCAAACGCTGCTAATGCACGGTAATTCTTTGAGAGGACCACCCAATAATAAAAAAGACCGAAGAAGCTTACTACGGCACCTAGTACGGTATCCTTCGGATGTGCAATTAGAACTACGGCATGAGAAGGGGGATGAAAATTGAAACTGCCAAATAGTAATCGCTCATCTATCAAAATACCACAGCACTTCCCGTCCGTATCGCCATGCAGAATAAATCTTCGAATCTCATTAAAATCTGCACTCAGCACAGGGAATCGCAGTTGAGCGAATCTTTCAAACGCTACTTTAGATGCCAAGCGCCTCAAAGGAAGTCCTCCCAAATCAATGGAAAATTCGGCCACTGATTCAGGTGGTGCGATGCCATGCAAATCCCTGTCTATCCACCGAATCGATGGGTTTTGCGTCGACATTTCCAACTTCTTAGCTTCGACTTTCTCAGGGGGGCCAAAAAGCGAATAACTAATTTTCCCTCCTTCATCTTCAGTTTTATGGATGATTACTGAATCGATTTCACCATGCTCATCAAGCCAAACGTCCTTTGTCATACCAGCAAAACTCAATTTTGCTCTTACGCGTACTACGTCGCGAAATCGGCCTCGAATGCCCCAAACACTTCGGAAAAAGGCAAAGGATCTAAGAATAGGATTTTCAACATATTGATTAATATGCTGGTTGCATTTCAAACAAACCGTTTCAGTAGTGGAGAGAACGCCACCTAATGCATATGGAAATATATGGGCATCGGATGGCCGTTGCTCTGACTCGCTACAACTGCAGTAAATGCAAGTGAATGGCATCTGTATGTCGCCAGGTAAGAGATAAACACTATCGGGGAAGAGCTTGGATTTCAACATGCCTACACCTGAAATTCACCTTGGCATAGCGTTCAGACTAATACTCAACCGCGGTGTCCTACTTTGACCATATAGATCAAGTGAAGCGGGGGCTGCGCCCCCGAGCCCCCCGGCCGTCCGGCCCCGGCAGTCCGGAGCGGCCGGCGGGCCTTCGTGGTCAGCATATTTCGCGTCTAGTTGATAATCCTGGTCAGAAAAAGTCTTCATCTCAACTCTGCATAGGCCACTAATTCACCAAGGGGGACGGCCAAGCTAGCGCATCGCCGTCACCATTTGAAAATAACCCTGCATTTCCTCCCTCTCACCCCCTGAGAAGCCAACAGGTGGTGACAGGGTGGGGCGGATATAGAGCCTATAACTAAGTATTAGAAGTAAAGATTTGTGAGTACCAGCATAGAAGTGACCACCTGTTCCCAGGTGGTCACCGTGTTCTGGAACGCGCGAGCGAAATAGACTAGCGACTGAGAATATCGAGGATTTCATCCAATGGTCGAATGGTCCCCAACAGGAGAGGATCACCGAAACGCCTGTTATGACGGTTCTCCTTGACCTTGAGCAATCCAGTCACAAGATTGTTGAAATCATCCAGCTTGGATGTTTCAAAGTAGGTAATAAAATCCCAATCATCCAACCCGCTGGAGTGATAGAGCTTCCGTTTCACCGTCTTCAAGTATGCGACCGTCGCATCCGTGTGTTCCTTCATCAGGCCTGTTCGGGTGTCTTGTCCAGAAATCCACCATTCTGCGTCCTTGCGTATAGGAACCACTATAACGTATGGGCTGCCCTGAGGTGGCGGTGTCTTCAACTCCCCCTTCAGTTCTTCTGGGAAGCTAGGGACATAATTTAGGGTTTTGGTGATGCCATTGAAGGTGTCAGTATTTTTCATATCCATCCCCATAGTGGTCCCCATGAGGTCTAACAAGAAGTTCTGATTATGAACCATCTCTTTCGAGTGAATCCTGACAAGTACATCAGCTCTCTCAGACAGACCACGAAGCAAATGCGTATCGACTATTAACTTATCGGCGTGCTTTTCGAACACCTTTTTCATTTCGGAGGCCGCCTTGACACGCGCTTCATGATCCATCTGCCACCAGTGCTCCCCCATCTTGAACACAGCAAACGTTGCGTAGACACCAGGATCCTTTAAGAGCTTGTCGTGATCCATGGCCGCCTCACTCACTACAGACAACATGGGAAGGAAGCATAATAGAAGCGCAACCATCGAAATCTGACTGATTCTCTTCATAAGTCCGTTCTCCTTTTCGGTTAAAAGGGCTGGTACAACCCAATGCATGGTCAAGCATAGCCCTGCCCCTTCACATCGATCTCACGAAATTGTCACATTTTTATCACGCCTGATGTGGCGAGCGGCCCGTAACGGTCGAGAACAATAGAGACTAGAAGTGCACGGTGGGCAGTTCAAAGCTGATGATGGTTCCGATGTTAGGTATACTCTCTGCTCGAATTGTACTTCCATGTAGCTCTAGGATTCGCTTAGTAATGGCCAGCCCGAGCCCAGCTCCTCCAGGCTGATTTTGTCGATTCGCCCTATAAAAACGATCAAAAATATAAGGCAAGTCGTGATCAGCGATACCACAGCCAGTATCAGAAATTCGTATCATAACCGAGCCGGATTCGTGGCTTAACGAAATCGCAATGGTCCCTCCGCTCGGTGTATAGCGAGTAGCATTATTGATTATGTTTTCTAGCGCCCGCTCGATGAGGCCGATATCAGCCTCCACAAATGGCAGATCATCTGTAAAACTGCTCTTTAGGGCTATCCCCCTATTTGCGACGGTGAGTTGAAACTTTTGACACACATCCTGGACAAGCTCGGCTAAAGAAAATTGTTCGCATTGAATGCGAGCTTCACGCGAATCTAAGCGAGCCAATTCAAAGAGTTCCCCCACAAGCTCCCTAAGCCGTTGGCTTTGCTTGAGGGCAATGTCGAGAAACGTCCGGTATTCCTCTCGTGTAAGCGTCCCTTCTTTCATCAGTAACGTTTCCAGATACCCATGCAAGGATGCCAGGGGGGTACGCAAATCATGGGACACATTGGCTACCAACTCACGCCGAAGGATGTCCGTCTGCTTCAAAGTGGCCACTTGCTGAAGAATTCGTTCTACCATCCGATTGAATGTGGACCGGAGCCGATCAATTTCATCACTATTCCGCTCAGGAATGAAATCCTGAGGATGCAGCTCGAGCGCCTCTGAAAAATCGCTCTTTGCGAACGTTTCCATCGTCGATGCTAGTTTGGTTAACCTTCTGGTGAGCATGTTGAATAGAAAGAGACCGCCCAAAAGAGCGAACAGTAAGCCGGTAAGTGCTGCCCAGAGACTCAGCCGGAAGATGTAGCTCCGATTCAGCATATCGGCGACGGAGTCATACTCCTCTCCGCCAAGGACAATGTACAGATATCCTGTTGGTTGTCCGTGTAAGGGTATGGCTGAAACAGAAAAGACCTTCTGGCGAGTCGCATCACGGGGATCGTCACCAAGAATAGGAAATGCGTCCGCCTCGGTGAGAAAACGATGTATTGGTTCTAACGAGACAGCCGAGCGCTTGACCTTCTCAGTGGGAGCGGAGAAGTTGACTATGCCCCCATTCTCATCAAGCAAGTACATCTCAATGCTCGGATTGATAACCATAAGTAGGTGAAACAGTTCTTTCAGAGCGTACGGACTCACCTCTCCTTGGCTGCTTAGTAACTGGTCAGCAACAATGTTTCTGGCCAGAGCACGGTTCAGCTTCTGATTCACTTCCTGCTGATACATGCGCGTCGTGAAGACCGTTAGGAGAGTGTATAGAACCCCAACCGCACAAAACAGGAAGAGCAACACAAGGGCGAGTTTGCCGTAGAGTGACCGCGACATGGTCAGTCCTTTAAGCCGGATCCTTCTAGTTCACAGAATTTGTATCCGACGCCCCACACAGTCAGAATAAAGTCGGGCTTGGCCGAATCCTTTTCAATCTTGGCGCGCAATCTGTTGATATGGGAATTTACCGTGTGTTCATAGCCGTCGTGACCGTAACCCCAGACCGAATCGAGAAGCTGACTGCGCGTATAAACTCGGCCTGGATGGGATGCAAACTGCAGGAGCAAATCGAACTCTTTGGCCGTGAGATCCCTCAAGCTGCCTCTCACTGTGACCTTCCGTTTTTCAACATCGATGAAGAGGCCCTTTGCGCGGATAGTTTTCTGAAGGTCCTGCGTCTTATCTCTAAATGCTTCAGAACGGCGGAAGAGGGCCTTTACACGTGCGAGCAGTTCTCGAACACTAAATGGTTTAGTAACATAGTCGTCAGCACCAACTTCCAGCCCAAGGACCCGGTCTATTTCTGAGGATTTCGCAGTCAACATGAGGATGGGTGTATAGGTGGGGAGCGATCGAAGCTGCCGACATATCTCTAACCCGTCGATGCCAGGCAGCATCACGTCAAGAATAATAAGGTCATATCTCTTCGAGAGCACACATTGAAGGCCATCCTCTCCGGTTTTGGCGATCTCTACGGCATATGCGGTGTCGGTCAGGTGCATCTCCAAGAGCCGACCAATATCTAAGTCGTCTTCTACGACAAGAATTTGTTTAGCCATAAAAACCATATATTCGAGGCAGCAGGAATGCCTTTAGCATAGCGTCCGTCACAAATTCATCACAGCCATAGATTATAGACCCAACTGAAAAAATCCTGGCATGCTGAGGAAATGTCCGCTTTCAATGCCAAGGCCTGGTTTAATCGAGCGAATATTCCATGTGGCGGTAGCCGAGAATTTTAAGAATCGAGACTACGAGTGGTCAGCCCGCACAGTCGATACAGAGCCAGATTTCGCATGTGACGTCATGCTCCCTATAACAAAACCGCACCCACGCCCGTTCAAATTGGCAAAACTCGCAGAGCCGTTCCTTCGTATGCTCAGAACAGAGCCAGGCTTTGCGCGCACGATCATACGTGGTGGCTTCCTGTCTGCAACCTGCCGGCCCAAATAGCCTCGGCAGCTTCAGATCGCATCGATGCCAGATCATCCTCACACCTCCTGATAGACAAGCCCCTTCCCCAGCACGAGTTGCAGAATGGTGCCGCTAAACCAAATGGGATGCCCTGACAGCAGATCCTCCCAGGTCTTGATGAAAACGATCCTCGGGATTTCAATCTCGCCTCTGATCCGTCGGTAGGCATTCCTGGTCGACCATTGATGCCGCATCTCCTCCCACAGTCGGCTGATGGGAAAGCCCAGCGACCGCTTCCAGGACCAACACATATTCACGTAGCCACATTGATCCTGGACGTACTGGCTGATGACATAGCGGCTGAGACGGTTTCGTGAACGATGGCTAGGCTGATAGGCCTTGATCCAGACCACCGGAGCCCCGTGGAGGGCTTGCCACTGGGAGGAAAGCCATTCCTGAGAGATCCAGAAGCGGCGGGCGCGCTCCCCGTCCGGCACCCGCCAGGCCCAGAAGATATGGAGGACGCCATGCCCTTCCTCAGTCCGGACCTGGTAATACTCCAACCCCTGAAAGCCGAGCTGGCGTTCGATCCGCTGACGCAGTTGTTTATGATGGTAGGTCAGCTTCTCCGCATCCCCGCCTTCTGCCGTGGAGAGCGTGACCCAGAGCACCTGGAACTGGTGGCATTCCCAGAACCAGAGGAGGGACCGCACCCGGTGATAGCCCCGTTTTTGCTTTCTCGTCCATTCGCCGGCGACTGGTTCCCTCCGGAACTCCTTCCACCGGCTCATCGGGCGGCCTCCGCTTGAGGAATGGCCGGCCTCAGGCCGGCAGTCAGAATCCGTTCCAGCTCCTCGATAGGAATCCGCACAGCGCGCACCGACGGCTTCACATAGGCAATCTGCCGTTTCAGGATGTATTTCCTGATCGTGCTTTCCTTCAGCCCTAACCGATTCGCCGCTTCTCGAATGGTGATCAATTTTGTACTCGGAACCATTTGGCACCTCCTTGGTAATGAGTCGGTTATTCTAGTTATGCCTTATACAAATTAGGCATAACGTGTCTTGACATGAATTACCATTGCTGAAGTACACTTCCCAAGAGTTTTCAGTCCCAAGGTGGCTCGTTCACCTCCAGTTTTTTCTATGAAATGGGATTAAGTGGTGAAGCTGGCGAAGCCAGCTACAGAAGGAGAGGGCAGATGACCATAGACCGCGCCGCAATCTTTGAGCAGTTCTACGGCGAAATGAAGAAGGCCAGAGAGCGTATTCTCACCACAGCAGACGGCGAAGTCGGCTGGCTCTTGAAGTTTATCCAGACCGACCTAGAAGCTCTCACGCCAAGTGAATGGATGGTTCTGGCGTTCGAGGTGGCCAGCTTTGTCGATGACGTGGCCAATCGCCATGGTGAAGAAATCGCGACAGAAGGAGGGTGGAGCGTCCAATCTATCCCAGGTGAGAGGTTTCGTGGCACTATTCCAAGCCGCGCAGAGGCCAAGGAAATTCAGACCATGGTCCTCCGCAGTCTGGAAAACTTATGGAAAAATGCAGTGGCTGCCTTCAGGTTCCCTCAATTCACCATCATTGTCACGTTGCCTGGCGCGGACCACGAACGAAAAGGGAGTGTGTTTGTTGCCACAAAGCGAAAAGTAAAGGAGTTTGAATATCGGTTCGCTCATTTATTAGTCGACTATTCCGGGCGAATTCGCCGTTGCCCGGAGTGCCAACGGATTTACCTCGCCATCCGGTTTGATCAAACCTACTGCGGTCCTCGATGCCAGACACGAGTGGCCACTCGGAAATGGCGAGAGAAACATCTTCCGAAGAAACAAAGGGCCTCTGGAGATACGACTAGCACGAAGGCCGATTCAGCCAGGAAAGGTAGAAAGGGAAGCTCTGATGGCAAGGCCAAACGGTAAAGACCGTGGAGTGGTGTTTAAGCAAGGCGGGTGGTGGGTTCGCCTCTATGTGAATGGCCGGGAGAAATGGTTTCGGGCGGACTCCAAGAGCCAAGCCAAGACGCTGTACGGTCGTTTGCGGTCCGAGGCGCGCGAGAATCGCTACTTTCCCGAGAAGTATGCTGTTTCCAAGGAATTGACCCTCCGAGCATGGATTGCGCGGTATCTGGAAGGGGTGACCTCGCCAGGGCTTCGGAATGTGCATCGCTATGGAAAGTTCTGGTCGAAGCTCCTAGGGCGGAAGCTTTTGACCGAGATTACCGCCGACGACTTACGTCATATCCAAGCCAAAATGAAGCACAAGGGCACACGAACCGCCCGAACGATTAACCGCTACTTTGGAGCCTTACGACGTATCCTGAACTTGGCGATTGCCGATGGTCTGCTATCGGCCAATCCGATCAAAGGCGTGAAGTTCTTTTCCGAGCCTGCCGGGCGGCTTCGCTTCCTAAGTGATAAGGAAATCTCCAGTCTCCGGGATACCTTGCTGCCGGAGCACTGGTTAATTGTAGCCTTTGCTCTGGAAACAGGCTTACGCCTCACGGAGCAGTTTCATTCGCGCTGGGACTGCCTGAACACCGAACAAGGCATCTTGACCATTCCATTGAGTAAGTCAGGCAAGACCCGCCACGTCATTCTGACGGATGCCGCGCTGGACATCGTCAAGGGTCTCACCTCATGGATGCACAGCCCTTTCCTGTTCCCTAGTCCTCTCACCTCCGCACAACCGATGCAGGGACGAAACTTTGTAGTAAAGATCTATGAACCGGCGTTGAAGCGAGCAAAAATCGAAGGAGTCACCTGGCACACGTTACGGCATACCTTCGCGTCTCGTGCTGTCATGGCAGGAGTGGATATCAGAACCGTGCAGGAACTGATGGGCCATTCCACGATCACGATGACCATGCGCTACGCCCATCTCTCCCCGGCTCACTTACGAACAGCAGTAAATCGAGCGAGTTTGGGAGCCATTGCCACGAAAAGTGCGAGTGGAACCGGGAGTAAAACCGGGAGTAGCGAAAATCAGGGGGTGGAACAGGGTCCGGTCAGAATCACCGAACCCTCTGAGATATCAGCAGGAATGGTTGGAGGCGCCGGGCGGGTTCGAACCGCCGCATCGCAGTTTTGCAGACCGCACAATACCTCAACGGTCGTGGATGTCAGGGGAGGCCGCTGTACCAACATCGCATGCCAGATGAGACACGCAGTCCTTCCACGCTGACTACTGCGGCATTGGCAATACATGGGGAAGCCGTGAACCACAGCATGATCATGAGACAACACTTGACCCACATTTTCATTGTGCCCAACCTGCTGTTCCCACTTCAATGTTCGTCTCTGTCTCCGATTACTGGAAAGTTGTGTCCTATTCAGAACCCGCTGGAGCATCGACGAAACGGGGTCAAGTGATACCGGTGTCCGATTTGCTTGACGGATGATCATCGGACCGACTCGCGAGATTTGTCTGGAACTCCGAGGATTGCGTAAACATGACGCCGATCACACCGGCCATCATTTGCACGACTCCAAGCACAACGAGTGCGATACGACTTCCCAGATGATCAGCTGCCCAGCTGAAGGCCGTCATGCCAGCCATGGCGGAGACCATCGTGATGGTGCCGAAGATCGTCAACGCTCTTGCACGAGTCTCCTGAGGAGCTGTTACCTGAATAAAGGCCGTGATCATCGGCATGACAAGAGCCGTTCCGGCACCGATGACGATCACGAGACCAAGCGCCGCCACCAAGCTGTCAACCGCTGCGAGCCCCACAATGGCCAACCCTTCAATCACCGGCCCCGCCGATATCAGCAACAAATGATCGATGAGTGTTCGCCGAGCGCTCGACATTAACAGCACTGACATGAATATCATGCCGAGGCCAAGGGCCGACCATATCACCCCAAGGAACATCGGCCCTCCAGAAAGAATGTTCTTGGTGATGATGGGAAGGAGAAAGATGAAGCCTGTCGATGCGAGAGTGAAGAGGGCGCCTAACAGGGCAACTCGAAAAATGATTCGTTGCTCAACAAACACAAGCCGGAATCCAGCTGCCAGTTCATTGATCCATCCACCGGATGTTCCACTCCGGATCGGGCTCGGTGCTTCTGAGTTTACGCGTATCGGCATCTTACAGAAAGCGGCGAGCAGAAAGGTGGCGGCATTGGCGTACAGGACGTACCCCACACCAAGGAAGGCAACTGTGGCGCCGCTGATCGCGGGTCCGCACAACAAGCCGAGCGTTGCCGTGCTTTGTATTGCCGCATTTGCAGCGGTCAGGCGCGAAGCTTGTACCAGAGAGGGAATGGTCGAGTTCAAGGCCGGCCCATACGGCATTGCAGCAAGGGCGATCAGAAAAACAAATGTGTACAATGTGGGTAAGGTCAGCATACCGAGAATAGAGAGGGTCGCGAGCCACGCCAATAGTGCACCACGCGCGAGATCCAGTGAGATCATCACGCGAAGTTTCCAGTCGGCGGACAGACGATCGAGATACACACCGATAACTGGGCCGAGGACCAAGGGCGGGATGGTCTGAAGGACACCAATGAACGTCATTTTAACAGCAGAACCAGTGAGATCGTACACGAACCACAGGATCGCCGGCCTATTGAGGCCGTCCCCGAGTTGGGAAATTAGCTCCCCGGTCCAAAGCCACCGCACATTTCTCTTCGAGCTCAGCTGCTCACTGACCTCAAGAGTTCCCTGTGTCCGCTCATCATCCCGGAGGCCCTGAAAAGTCGCGCGCAGCAAGCTCACGAGGGACATAGCTTTACCCAAGAGAGTTAGGAAGCAAGACCTACTATTCCGGCATAACCGGGGTATCTATGAAAAGGATTCTCTCGCTTTGGCGCACGACCTCGAGCGCATAGGAGGCCTTCTCTGAAAGGTCCTTCTACGTTTCGCTTCAACTTCAATCCGTCGTGGCCTGCTGCCATGCCGATCCGCAAGGTCGTGCCTCCTACTACTCCCTCACACTGCCTTCCGCAACAAGACCTCGATTGACCATGCCGTCACTCTGTAGTGAAGGGATGGAACGGTTTGTTCTTCTCCCGGGCCGCGAAAGTCCTCCGGGCTCGGGAGACTCGTATCGATCACTTGCCGCCAGTCCGTTGGCTGACCTTCCTGGATCGTGAAGGTAAGATCGTCCCAATTACGGCCGTAACGGCTTTATCTGCCCACGCGTCACTGACGCCGGAGTGTTCGAGTGAGGTCTTCATCAAGAGCGCTCAAGATAAGTCGAAGAGCCTCATTCCAACCCGACACGAGTGCCTCGGGCGTCTGTTCCATGATGTCCACTTCGTTCCGATACTCTCGATGCCACAGAACTTCTCCTTGAGCGGACGCCTCATGGAGGAAGAAGAATTGGACGGCCAGAACAGCCTTTGCAGGGGTTGCGCGATAATCTCCATACAGCACCGTCAGGATCCCCTCGAGCCTATGCGTGGCGGGCAATGGCCCTGACGAATCCATGACATACTGAAACAGGCCGGCCCTTGTCAGCCAGTTCACGACTTGTTGAGTGATCATGGCATTGGGCGGGACAAACCACTCGTTGTAAAAGTCTCCTTCGTACCGCGCATCGTTCGCGCGATACACCAACTCCTTTCCTTCAAAAGCCGGCGAGACTCGAAATTTTCGAACCTTCAGGACGGTTCCAGGAATGGAGGCCCGTGTCTCGCCTGAATGTACCGCCTCCAGAGCATAGGAGTGCTTCTCCGGATAGCTCCTGCCAAGATTCACGCAACCGCCGAGTATGAGCAGGACAAGGCAGATGCCGATGAAATCCGGCACGGCTATCCCAGATGGGTTATCGCTTTGTCGCCCCCGCCCGAGGCGGAGGTTCGCCCAAGAACACTTGAGCGGGATATCGTTTCGCATTGTCGGTTATTTCCCGAAGGTTCTCTGACATGACTCGCAGATTCTCCACTGTGTCCTCGATATCTTGACTCTTATTCGACATAAGCTTGTCCATTCGCTGCACCGTACGCTCCAACCGGGAGAACGCGCCGGGGAATTGTTCGGATGCGGTCTTGATGTGTTTCGATGCCTCTGACAAATCGGCGATGAGCTGTCTCGTTCCTTGCACCGTGCCGGCCGCGTCGGAAACCATGGCTCTGATTTCAGGGCGCTCCACAAGCCGACGAGTTTGTCCCGCCAGCTCTTGAAACTCGGCCAGCACTCGTCCCGTCTGGCTACTCAATGCCTGCGCATTTGTGTCTTGAACCAATTTCGTCACTGCAAGCACAAGGCTATCGAGATTTCTGGTTATTGTGTGGATGTCGGCTTTTTCCAAATCTCTGGCTATGGTATGGAGAGCGGCGCCCAATACACTCACCGTGCTCGGAGCGGAAGGCAGGTACACAGCTTGAGGTTTCCACGGCACGTCTAATGTCGGATACTGCTGCGCGTCAAGGTAATCCGCCTCCAGATACACCACTCCGGTCACGCCTTGTGAAGCCAGCCGGACCCGAAGCCCCGCTGTAATTCTGCCGCCATGCTGCGCTTTTTTTTCTTCCTCCGTGAGATGGGGGCTCAGATCAGCAACAGATCCACGGACGAGGATATAGCGCCCATAGCGCAGCAAGTCTTCTTTGCCGAGTTCTTCTCCATAGATATCGCCCACGAAACCGATCGCTTCCACCGTTCCGACCTGCACGCCGCGATACTTGATCGGCGATCCAACCGCGAGGCCTTGGACGGATTCGTCAAAATAGCTTTCCCAATACACAACGTTCTTGAACCACTTCCCTCCACTCAGCGCGACGATCGCGATGATCAGTGTGACCAATCCGAGCACGATAAAGACGCCGATCTTATGATAGTTGGCCTTGGCGCTCATCGCTCTCCACCTGCGCCTTTTCCGGCGGTCTCGGCCGACGCGCCAGGGTTGAGAAATTGACGCACCCAGGGATTGGCGGCATGTTCGCGTAACTCCTGAGGCCGTCCTGTCGCCACGATCTTTTTGACCTCCTTGTCCAACATGATCACCCGATCGGCGATAGTGTACACGCTCGACAACTCATGTGTGACGATGACGAACGTGATCGCGAGATTGCGGGCGAGGTCGAGAATCAGTCGGTCGAGTTCGGCCGAGGTAATCGGGTCGAGTCCCGCAGACGGTTCATCCAGAAAGAGAATGTGCGGGTCAAGCGCCATGGCGCGCGCGATGGCCGCACGTTTCTGCATACCACCACTGAGTTCGGACGGCATATAATCCAGGAACGGTTCGAGCCCCACCAATTTGAGTTTCATGCGAGCGATCAGATCCATGGCATCCGACGGAAGGGCGGTGTATTCTTCCAGGGGCAGCCGGACATTTTCTAGCAGGGTCATGGAACCAAACAGCGCGCCCATCTGATACGTGACCCCAATGCTCTTGAGAAGATTGGTGCGCTCCTCTCCCTCGGCCGTCACGATGTCCTTCCCGCCAATGAAGATATGGCCGGCCGCTGGTTGGTAGAGGCCGATCATGTGCTTCAGCAATGTGCTTTTTCCACTGCCGGATCCCCCAAGGATGGCAAAGACCTCGCCACGATAGATCTCAAACGAGATGTCGTCGATCACCACTGAGCCATCGTAACCGGCGGTGAAGTGTTGCACTTGAATAATGGGCCTATTTTCTTTTGGCAGCATGACACGCAACGGTTACAAGCCTAAGGCATAGAACACCACTGCAAAGAGGCCATCCACAATAGCAATGAGCACGATGCCGCTGACGACTGCGCTGGTGGTCGATTGGCCGACCGCACTGGCGCCTGTCCTCGTCTCCAAACCCCGCAGGCAGCCGACTGCGGCTACCACAATACCGTAGACGAATGATTTCAGCAGTCCACCCATGAGGTCTCCCACTGTCACGGCCGACAGGACTTGGTTCACATACGTGACGAGCGGATACCCCAGCGACCGCATCACGATCGCTCCTCCCATCAAACCGAACAGGTTTGCGAACACCGTCAAGACCGGGATCATCGCCACCGCCGCGATGACACGTGGCACAACGAGAAATCGGACCGGCTCAAGCCCCATCGTGCGCAGCGCGTCGATTTCTTCCCTGACTTTCATGGTGCCCAGTTCTGCGGCAAACGCCGAACCGGACCGGCCGGCCAGAATAATGGCAGTGATCAAAGGCCCCATCTCACGAAGCATCGCTATTCCCAGGAGATCGGCGACGAAAATGTCCGCCCCAAACCGGCGCATCGGAATGGCAGACTGAAACGCCAAGATGAGTCCGAGCAGCACCCCGATCAACGCAATGATGGGGAGCGCATTGACTCCGGACCGCTCCGCCACAAGCCAGGCCTCTTGCCATCGCACAAGACGGGGCTGGCGAGCAGCACGGAGCAACATCACAGCCAGCTCACCGACGAAAGTCAGAAGGGATTTAAAATCGCGCCACAGTTCGACCGCGGCTTTTCCTACCTGCTCAATGATCGAAAGCGGCTCACGGCGGCGTCCCGATGGACGCTCTATTGAGATATGTCCATAGATGTCCAGAAGGCGCCGGACTTCCTCCTGCAGCCCTTGAATTGCGGCATCACCGCCGGTGCGGATCTGCAACTGCTGAAGGTCGATCAGGAACGCAACCCCAGCGCCGTCACAATAGCTCACCCCTGACGCATCAATCACGAGCCGGCGTGGTTTCGATTGTGTCAGTATCTGCTGGCCTCGCTGCCACCACTTCCCGGTCGTGTCCGAATCCCATCGTCCCGTCATGATGAGCGTGAGTGTGCCGCCATCGCTCGAGCGGCGCGCATCCAGCGAATTGATAGACGCCTCTGTTGCTGGTTTCATGATTCGACAACCGTGTTATGGAGACTCCTCTTCTCCCTTCACCATCTCCTTCGTCTTCCGTTCCCCTTACAACTCACGTCGGTGGGTCGAGCTTGAACACGCGCGTAAGGCTACCCGCAAACTCATACACCTCGTTCTTGATTCCCAGTTTGATCGGCGCCGCGCCGCCATTGCGTCCGCGCACGGTAAGCGCGTCGCGCGTGAGCCGTAGATCGAGCGAATGTCCGCGATAGCGAAGGTGCATGTCGAGGCGTTCCACTTCCAGAGGCAATTTCGGGTTGAGACGGAGGACGTCTCCCGTGACTTCGATCCCCATCGTCCCGCGCTGCACGAGATCGACCGTTCCCGCCATGGCGCCGAGATGGACGCCCTCCGCGGTGGTGCCCTGCTGAATATCGTTCACATCGCTCTGGAGCGCTTCCGCGAAGTAGCGCGTCGCCCGCGGTCGGTCGGAACGCGCCAGCACCCATGCATGGACCACGCGGGACAGGGTCGATCCGTGGGACGAGCGGGAGTCGTAGTAGGCGACGTGTCGCGGAATCGTTGCCGGGTCGAACGGATAGCTTAGACGCTCAAACAGTTCGCCGAGCTCTTCGGAGGAAAACAGATAAAACAACATCAGGACATCCGCCTGTTTCGATGCCTTGTAGCGGTTGGCGCTGTCGTTCTCCGCCTCGAGAATCAGTTCGAGGCGGCCGATATTGCCGTACCGCGCCCGGTAGTTCTCCCAATCCAACTCGGCGAGCGTTTCGTAGCCTTCGAACTGGCTGATGATTCCGTCGTCATGAAACGGCACATACATCCTGCGGCTGATCTCGTCCCAGCGAGCGATCTCTTCCTCCGACAATCCCAGCCGCGTCATGAGCGCCTCGCGACGTATGTCCGGGAGCAGGTCGAGCACCTCCAGCGCCCGCCACAGCACCCACACGGCCATGATGTTGGTATAGGCGTTGTTCTTCAGGCCCGGCGCCGCTGAGTCGGGATATCCCTCGTGAAACTCGTCTGGTCCCATGACGCCGTGGATCTCGTAGCGCCCGCGCTGATCGTTGAAATGGGCGATGCTGGACCAGAAACGCGCGATATCGAGGACCAGCTCCGCGCCGTGAAACTGCAAAAACTCGATGTCGTGAGTGACTTGAAAGTACTGCCAGACGTTATAGGCGACGGCGCTCCCCACGTGGCGCTGCAAGTACGAGTTGTCCGGCACCCAGCGTTGCGAATGCGGATTCAGATTGAGTTCCTGCGTTTCTTCCTGCCCGTCGCTTCCGCTTTGCCAGGGGAACATGGCTCCCTGAAACCCCGCGCGCCTGGCCGCGGCCCGCGCCTCACCCAGCCGCCGGTAGCGATAGAGCAGAAGAGACCGGGTGATCTCGGGCATGCGATAATTGAGAAACGGGAAGATAAACAGCTCATCCCAAAAGATGTGGCCCTGATAGGCCTCGCCGGTCCAGCCGCGCGCCGGCACTCCGATATCGAGTCCGATCGAATTGGGCGAAACCGCTTGCAGCAGATGCAACATGTTCAAGCGAAGCAGCATCGGGACGTTCAGCTTGAACGAGGCAACGGCCGGCTGCATATGCACGTCGAAGCGGCGCCACACCTGCTTCCAGGCAAGGGCATGCTTCTCCATGATCGCGTCGAAGCGACCCGCGCCCGCGATCGCCTTACGAGCCGCCAATCTGCATTCGGAAATAGCGTGATCGCGCGAGGTATAGAACGAAACAAGCTTTTCAAGCTTCACTGTTTCGTCCTGCCTCAATTCGAGGTCGAATTCCTGTCCGATGTAGCCCGGTTCCTTGATGACCCGACGCGGACTGTTCAATGAGTTGCCGCCGGCGAACGCCTGTGTTCGCGCCACCTGTGCAATCTGAATATGGGATTGGCAGGTGCGGGCGAGTAACGAGACGTTGTCTTCATCAACTATCTCACATGCCGGCGGCTCCAGATGTCGATTGTTGAATGTGCGATAGAGCTTGGCGCCCGCATTGACGACACGCCCGTCGATCGCCGAACGCACCGTGACGCGCGCGGACCAGTTTTCGGCGGTGAGCGCCAGTTCGAGCGCGCCCAAGTGTATGTCGCTCATCGATACTAAACGGCGTTCCTTCAACGTACTGCGCCGGCCCTGGCCGTCCTCGAAACGCATGGTACGGAACAGCATGCCGAGCCGGAGATCGAGCTCCTGGCGATATGAGAGGATTGTGACTTTTCTCACGTCGAACCAATCCCCGTCGGCAATGCGAAATTCGAGCGCAAGCCAATTGGGAAGATTCACGAGATCCTCGTTCTCGACCACCCGACCGGCAATGTCGGTGCGCAGTCGGTTGTAGCCGCCGGCGAGGTACGTGCCGGGATAGTGGATCCCGTCCGCCCGCGCCCAAGTCACGGCCCCGCGCGTCGAGAAATAGCCGTTGCCGAGCGCGCACAATGCTTCGCGGGTTCCCTCGCTCGCCGGATCGAACCCTTCGTACACCAGTGACCACGTAGAAGGTGACTCCGTCGTCACTTGAACTTGCGCGAGACTGGTCACCACCACATCGGCGCCGGCCTCGCGCAGCGCCTGAGATTGCCCGCTGCGATCAATTCCGATGACCAAATCAAATCCGCCGGCGCGCCCCGCCTCGACGCCGGCGAGGGCGTCTTCGACGACGACGGCCCGCGAGGGGTCGGCCTTGACGCGCCGCGCCGCTTCCAGAAACCCATCGGGCGCCGGCTTGCCGTTGAGGGCCAGCCTGGTTATGTCCATTCCGTCCACCCGTGCGTCGAAGAGGCCCGATATCCCCGCGGCCTCCAGCACTGCCGCGCAGTTGTTGCTGGAAGACACGACGGCCGTCTTGACCTTCTGAGTGCGAAGTGTTTCGACGAGCGCGATCGTGGCTTCATAGGGCTCGACGCCGTGCTGCTCCAGCTGTTGCAGAAAATAGTGGTCCTTCAGGTTGCCCAACGCATGCACGGTCTGCATGCCGGGGGCGTCGTCGGGCGTACCGGAAGGCAGGGCAATGCCGCGCGAGTCAAGAAACGAGGCCACGCCGTCGTACCGGGGCTTGCCGTCGACGTAGCGCCGGTAGTCGCTCTCGATGTCAAAGGCCGCGAACGCTTCTCCTGTGGCTGCGACCCGCTGTTCGAGAAACCCGTCGAACAGCCTTTTCCACGCTGCTGCATGCACGCTCGCAGTTCTGGTCAGCACGCCGTCGAGATCGAACAACACGGCGTCGTAATCACGAGGAGATAGCGTGACAATGGGAACCATCTTTTTCATTAGAGATCGTGCCTCAGTGGCCGCATCGGATCATGGCAACGCCCGTTATAGGACAGGACATGGTGTAACTCTCCAAATGTCCCGAGCATATTCCGCAATCGTGCGGTCGCTGGAGAACTTGCCGGAGCCGGCGACATTCAGAATAGCTTTGTTCGCCCAGCCCTGCGGGTCAGCGTAGAGATGCCCCAGTCTCTCCTGCGTCTCACCGTACGACCTGAGGTCCGCCAGGTGCATGTAATAGTCGCCGTGCGTCATCAGCGCCTCGCGAATCGGATTGAAGACCCCCGGCTCATGGCGGCTGAAGTGGTCAGAAAAGATCAGGTCCAGCGCCCGACGCGTTTCCGGTTCGTTCTCGTAGTGCCACTGCGGATTGTACCAACCGCGGCTATCGGCAACCTCCTCGGCTGTGAGACCGAAGAGAAAGATATTCTGTTCACCGACTTCCTCAGCCATCTCGATTGTCGCGCCGTCGCGTGTGCCGATCGTCAGTGCGCCATTCATCATGAACTTCATGTTGCTCGTTCCGCTGGCTTCATAGCCGGCCGTCGAGATCTGTTCGGACACATCGCTGGCCGGAATGAGATGCTCGGCCACCGAGACACAATAATCCGGCACAAACACGACTCTCAGATGCCTGCCCACGGCGGGATCTCCCTTGATGGTGCCCGCCAAATTGTTGATGAACTTGATGATGAGCTTAGCAAGTGCGTAGGCCGGCGCCGCCTTGCCGGCGAAGAAGAACGTGCGCGGCGCGAACTCGAGGTTCGGATTCTCGCGCAGACGATTGTAGAGCACCACGATGTGCAAGGCGTTGAGGAGTTGCCGCTTATATTCGTGAATGCGTTTGATCTGGCTATCAAAGATCGTGTCGGGGTCTACCACTTCACCGGTTGTCGCTTTGAACCAATCCGCAAACCGCATCTTGGCTTCCCGTTTGGCCTTGCGAAAACGCTCCTGAAGCCCCTTGTCCCCGGCAAGCGGCTTCAATCTCGCTAATTGGCTGAGGTCGGTAATCCAGGCATCGCCGATCGCATCAGTAATCACCTGTGTCAATCCGCGATTACAGAGCAGCAACCACCGGCGAGGCGTGACACCGTTGGTCTTGTTGTTGAAACGTGTCGGAAATATCTCGGCAAGATCCGGCACAACCTGCATCCGCAACAGTTTGGAGTGAATGGCGCTGACACCGTTCGTGCTGTGTGAGCCGACGATGGCGAGGTGGGCCATGCGAACTTTCCGGTCTGAGCCGTCCTCGATGAGACTGACACGGTTGAGGCGTGAGTGGTCGCTGGGGACCTGTGCCCGTACTGAGTCGAGAAAACGCCGGTTGATCTCGCAGATGATGTCGGCTAGGCGCGGCAACATCTCTTCGAACCACCCGAGCGGCCACTTCTCCAACGCTTCAGGTAATAGGGTATGGTTCGTGTACGCCAGGCACCGCTCCGTTACATCCCAGGCTTGATCCCAACCGAGGTGTGCCTCGTCGAGCAGGATCCGCATGAGTTCCGGCACCGCCATCGCCGGGTGCGTGTCGTTCAGTTGGATCGCCGTCTTTTCCGGCAAGGCGCTCCAGTCGTTGTTCGCATGCCGGAAGCGGCGGACAAGATCGGCGAGCGAGCAGGCCACGAGGAAATACTCCTGCAGGAAGCGCAGTCCCCGCCCACGTTCGGTCGAATCGTCCGGATACAACACGCGCGTGAGTGATTCCGCCGCGATCGTTTCCGTGAGCGCGCCGACGACGTCACCGCTGCTGAATTGCTGAAAATCGAAATAATCCGGTGTAGCGGCGGCCCAAAGACGAAGGGTATTGATCGTCTTGCCCCCATAGCCGATGACCGGTCGGTCAAACGGGATGCCGAGCAACGTCGAGGGCCGCCCGATAATCCGATGCGGTTCGCCCGCACGAAGCTCGAACGAACAATTCAGTCTCACCTCCACCGCTTCGTCTAGTCGTGCCACCTCCCAGGGATCCGGACGCCGCAGCCAATTGTCGGGCTGCTCGACTTGCCGGCCATCCTTGATCGTTTGCTTGAACATGCCGTATTCGTAACGGAGACCGTAACCCATGCCCGGAATCTCAAGCGTCGCCATGGAGTCCAGAAAGCAGGCCGCCAGCCTGCCAAGTCCTCCGTTGCCCAAGCCGGCATCCGGCTCCATGTCGGTCAGCGGGAGCGGGTCGAGCCCCCGCTTATTCATGGCCTCAAACGCCAACGGTCCCAGCAGCGCATTGGTGACGTTGTTGGCGAGCATCCGCCCGAGCAAGAACTCCATCGACAGGTAATACACCCGCTTGGGATTCTTCCGCTCGTATGTCTGTTCCGTCCGGAGCCACCGTTGCGAAATAACGTCGCGAACCGATCGTGCCGCCGCCTCAAACTGGTCCCGCGGATTTGCCATCTTAGGATCAATCACGTGGTCGAAGATCAGATGCCGGTCGTAGAGTGCATCATCTGTCCCATAGAACGGGACCGGCCCGCATCCATATTGTTCACGAAGTTCGTTGAGGCGCGCGTTCACAAGACCTCCGTCAAAGAATTCAAGGGTGAAAGCCCTCCAGGGATAAAGTGTCTCACTCGGCGTTGCTTGCTCTCAACGCGAACAAGACCACCACCGACCGGGGTTGCGCCAGATAGTTGTCACCCGGAACGAACGGCGCATCGGGCCCGTCGCAGATGTCATCCGGCGAAGCCAAACCGGTGTCGATCAGGCGACGCCAGCCCTGCTCCGCCTTCTCTGCACCAGGCAACTCGAATGCGAGCTGCTCCCAATAGGCATTGAAGATCAGGTGGATCAGAAAGTCGCCATTCGGCGTCGTGGCAGCCATCGCAATGCTATGGGATTCATCGGTCAAGTCGGGGGAATGGAGCGTCACCCCATGAAGGGCTAATCTCGCGTCGCGAAGGATCTCATTTAAACTTCGATCGTTGTCGCTGCGCATGAGGTCGCGCCGCGCGCGCACGGACAGCAGCTGACGTGTGAAGCGGTGGACATCGGCGTGCTTCTCGAGCCTGGTCCAATCGAACCAGCTGATCTCATTGTCCTGACAATAGGCATTGTTGTTGCCGCATTGCGTTCTTCGGACCTCGTCGCCCATCAGGAGGATCGGCACGCCGACCGACATCAGGGTGAGCGTGAGGAAGTTTTTGACTTGACGGTTGCGCAGACGTTCGATCGCGGGATCGTCGGTCGGCCCTTCCACCCCGCAGTTCCAGCTCAGATTGACGTCCGTTCCGTCCCGGTTGTCTTCTCGGTTCGCGTGATTGTGTTTCTCGTTGTAGGACACAAGATCGTTGATGGTGAACCCGTCATGACATGTGATGAAATTGATGCTCTTTTCCGGCTCCCGTTCCTGTCCCCCGTAGAGGTCGGGGCTACCGAACACCCGGCGGGCCACGCGGGGGACCGATCCGCGATCCCCCCTGACGAAGCGGCGCACGTCATCACGGAATTGGCCATTCCACTCTTTCCAGCTGTCTCCAATAAACGAGCCCACCTGGTATAGTCCGGCAGCATCCCAGGCCTCCGCAATGAGCTTCGTTCCTGCAAGGACGGGATCCGACTCGATGTCCCAGAGGATGGGAGGATTCGCAAGCGGTCGGCCGCGCTCATCGCGTGAGAGGACCGACGCAAGGTCGAACCGAAAGCCGTCGACGTGCATCGTCTCCACCCAGTAGTGAAGGCTGTCAAGGATCAATCGGCGGACAATCGGTTGATTCGCGTTCAAGGTGTTCCCGGTGCCGGTATAGTCGGCATAGCGTGACCGGTCCTCCTCCAGCATGTAATACACTGCGTTTTCCAGGCCGCGATAGCAAAGCGTCGGACCGGCGTGGTCTCCTTCCGCCGTATGGTTGAACACGACATCGAGGATGATCTCGATGCCGGCCCGATGAAGCGCCTTGACCATGTCCCGAAACTCGTCCATCGGGCCCAAGTGATCGTTGCGGGAACTATACCCGTGGTGCGGCACGAAGAATGAGATGGGGCTGTAGCCCCAGTAGTTGACGAGGCCCCACGGAGCGTCCTGTTCGTCGAACTGGAACAGGGGCAGCAACTCCACGGCGGTCACACCGAGATCCTGCAGGTACGGAATCTTGTCGATCAATCCTCGATACGTACCGCGCGTTTCGTGAGAGAGACCGGAACTGGGATGGCGGGTAAACCCGCGCACGTGCAACTCATAGATCACAGTCTTGGCAAACGGCCGTTTCAGCGGGATATCTCCCTCCCAGTCATATCTAGTGGGATCGACGACTATGCTCTTCATCGCCGTTGCGCAATTGTCACCCGGTACGGACGCACTGATGCGGCTGTAGCGGTCCGGCACAGCCATCGCCTTTCCGTATGGGTCAAGCAACAGTTTGCTTGGGTCAAACCGCAATCCACGTTGCGGCTCGGAAGGTCCGAATGCCCGATAGCCATAGATCTGACCGTCCTGAACACCGGGCACGAAGACATGCCAGTAGTGGTATGTCCGGTTCCACCGAGGGTCGAGGGTAATCACCGTCGCCGGTTTCGCATCGCCCGCATGATCGAACAGCAGCAGTTCCACAAGGGTGCTGTTCTTTGAGAACAGGCTGAAATTGACCCCGTCGGGGCAAACCGTCGAGCCGAGAGGAAAACTTTCACCCTGTTGGATCACCCGTTTCTGCTCCATTTCCAATCACGCACCTCAGGCATATCGTCGCCGTGCATTGCGATGTACTGTTTGTGTTCAAGCAGCTTCTCGCGGATCGCCTGTTTGGCGTAGGCTGCCCGTGACCCGAGCTGCGGCAGCCGATCGATCACATCCCCGACTAGATGGAACCGGTCGAGGTCGTTCATCACGACCATATCGAACGGGGTCGAGGTCGTCCCTTCTTCCTTGTAGCCGCGCACGTGCAAATGCGGGTGATTGGTCCGCCGATAGGTCAGTCGGTGAATCAGCCACGGGTATCCATGGAAGGCGAAGATGATCGGTTTGTCGGTCGTGAAGAGCGCATCGAATTCTTTGTCGCTCAATCCATGGGGATGCTCTTTTGGCGGCTGGAGTTTCATGAGGTTCACCACATTGATGACGCGAATTTTCAGTTGTGGCAGATGGCGGCGGAGCAGGTCTGTTGCGGCCAGTGTTTCGAGCGTCGGCACGTCACCGCAACAGGCCATCACCACGTCGGGCTCGCTTCCCCTGTCGTTGCTGGCCCATTCCCAGATCCCGAGGCCGGCGGAGCAATGTTTGACGGCGGCGTCCATCGTGAGCCACTGCGGAGCCGGTTGCTTCCCCGCGACGACCACGTTGACGTAGTTGCGGCTGCGGAGGCAGTGATCGGTGACCGACAACAGGCAGTTGGCGTCGGGGGGGAAATAGACCCGGATAACCTCCGCCTTCTTGTTGACGACATGGTCGATGAACCCGGGGTCCTGGTGACTGAATCCATTGTGATCCTGCCGCCAGACATGGGAAGACAACAGATAATTGAGCGAAGCAATCGGTCGCCGCCATGGAATGTGGTTGCAGACCTTCAGCCACTTGGCATGTTGATTGAACATCGAATCCACGATGTGAATGAAGGCTTCGTAGCAGGAGAAGAACCCGTGCCGGCCGGTCAAGAGGTACCCTTCCAGCCATCCCTGGCACTGGTGTTCGCTCAAGATCTCCATCACCCGACCATCCGGCGCCAGGTGGTCGTCGTAGGGATAGCGATCCGCCATCCAGGTGCGGTTGGTGACCTCCAAGACGTCTTGCCAGCGGTTCGAGTTGTTCTCGTCCGGGCTGAAGAGGCGGAAGTTTCGACCTTCCATGTTCAGCTTCATCGTGTCCCGCAGGAATTTCCCCATCAGGCGGGTGGACTCGGCCACGATCGCACCCGGTTTTGTCACCTTCACGGCATAGTCACGAAAATCCGGCAGACATAAGTCCCTGAGCAGCAGTCCGCCGTTCGCGTGCGGATTTGCGCTCATCCGCCGCGTTTCCTTGGGAGCCAGTTCGCTGAGTTCGGGCTTGAGTCGTCCGGTCTTGTCGAACAGTTCCTTCGGCTTGTAACTCTTCATCCATTTTTCGAGGATCTTGATGTGCGACGGTTTGTCCATGTCCCCCATCGGGACTTGGTGAGAACGCCAGTAATCCTCGGTCCGCTTGCCGTCGATCTGCTTCGGACCGGTCCAGCCTTTCGGCGTCCGGAGCACAATCATGGGCCAGAGCGGACGTGCGTGGGCGCCCCCTCGGCGCGCGCGGGCCTTGATGCGCCGAATGTCCTCCAGAACGGCGTCGAGCGCGGCGGCCATGAGCTGATGCATCGTCCTGGGATCACGCCCTTCGACGAAATAGGGGGTGTAGCCGTACCCGCGAAACAGGTGATCCAGTTCGTCGTGACTGATACGGGCCAGCACGGTGGGATTCGCGATCTTGTATCCGTTTAGATGGAGAATGGGAAGGACGACCCCGTCGGTGACCGGATTCAGAAACTTGTTGGAATGCCAACTCGTCGCGAGCGGACCGGTTTCCGCTTCACCGTCGCCCACCACGGCGGCGACGATCAAATCCGGATTGTCGAACGCGGCCCCATACGCATGCGAGAGGGAGTAACCCAGCTCGCCGCCCTCGTGAATGGAGCCGGGGGTTTCCGGCGCGACGTGACTCGGAATTCCACCGGGGAACGAGAACTGGGTGAACAGCCGCTTCATGCCGTCCTCATCCTGTGAGATGTTCGGGTACACCTCGCTATATGTCCCTTCAAGGTAGGCGTTGGCCACCAGCCCCGGTCCGCCATGTCCTGGGCCGGCGATATAGATGACGTTCAGGTCCTGTTCCTTGATGAGGCGGTTGAGATGCACATAGATGAGGTTCAGACCCGGGGTCGTGCCCCAATGACCCAGCAACCGCGGTTTGATGTGCGTGCGCTTCAGCGGCTGTTTCAGCAACGGATTGTCGTACAGGTAAATCTGACCGACGGAGAGATAATTGGCCGCGCGCCAGTACGCGTCTACCTTCCGCAGCATCTCGGGGCTCAGTGGACTTTGCGACGCTCTGCTCATAGGCTTGACTCCTTCCCCTCTGGCTTATTGAGAGAGAGACCGAATATACGCGAGCACTTCACGGGCCTCCTCATCGGAAGGACGTACTTCCACCTTCCCATCGCCGTATTCCGTCGCCCCTCATGAATGGTCCTGAGCAAGGCGGCGTCAAGTTTTTCCTGAACCGCGGGGGAGGTCAGGTCGGCGGGTGAGATTTGCAGCATGTGGTCTTGGCCGTCCGGCTCCCGTGATCGTTATGAGGAAAGGCGAACATTCACCCGAGACACCAACGCCTCCGAGGCAGCGATGAACGCATTCACGTACGAGCGGTCCATCAGCTTGGGCGATGGCAAGATGGCAAAGCCCTTGCGGTCGAACATGGCGCCGCTGTGTGCGTCCAGATCTGGAGAAACGAGGAGCGGCGTCAGACGTTCGGCGTAGGTCTCCGCGCTCGGAGTCAGGAGGCCGATCATCCATTCCGTGAAGCGCGACTTGAGCGTGTCCTGTCCCAAGAAGTTGTTACGGATGTCGGTCTTGATGAGCCCGGGATTCAGGCCGAAGAAGGTCGCGTTTAGGTAACGCTTCGCCGCGTCGAGCACGAGCATCTCGTTGCCGGCGACAGTGTTCATGTGCACGCGCATGGCGCCGTAGTACTTTTCGGCGTTGAGGTCATCGAGTGTGCCGGCTTGGCCGGAGCCGGGAAACCCCATAATGAATACGCGCGACTTCATTTTGGCCTCTGGACGGTCCTTACCGAGACGCGGGGCGATCTCGCGTAGAATCACCAACCTGCTCAAATAACTCACCGCCATGTCTTGCTCGATGCCCTCTGCGGTTTCTTGTCGCTTTGGGGCGGCAAAGACCCCAGTGGTGAAGATGACGATGTCCAAGGTCTCCGCAGGCAATGCTTCGCCAACGCGCTTTGCTTCACGCATGAGGCTCAGGTCCGCTTTGATAAATTCGATCCCCGGCACCTTGGAATCACGAAACGTCTGACCGACAACCACGACGGTGGCGCCACGCGAGGCCATGAAACGACTGAAGGCGCGTCCGATGCCACCGGTGCCGCCGACGATCGCAGCCTTTATTCCGTTAAGGTTGAGGCTCGAAGGGGCGACGCGACGCCATGTCCAGCTCTTGTCTCGCTTCATGACGGCCTTCTTCCCTTATGCTGTTCAGCATTGTCAACCTGGCCCAGAGCTCTCACTCGTGCATGCTTTCGTTTCACGAAAGATCGCCGGACCCATTGCATTTCAGACGCTATACCCAACGCTGGACCGCTGCCGCCGTATCGGTCGGGTTGGTATTGAAGCAGATCTTGGCGTGAGGCGCGTATTGATGGACTGTGTTGATCAGCTTCTCGAACATGAGAAAATGATCCTGATTGGTTCGCACCCCCGCTCCGATCATCACGCAGTCGAACGGCCCTTCCGCCAACTTCTTTTGCAACACAGATTCGGGCGGCTGCTTGAGGTTGAACCAACAGGCATCGGGGCTGTAGCCCAACTCGCGTAACGTTGCTTGTTCGCTATCCAGGCTAGCGGTGAGCCTATCTGCCGTCCATCCCGGATAGTTGCTGAAATCAACCGCGGATGGATGCAAGCCGGTGACGAGCACTCGTTTTCCTGTCATCTGCGAACCTCCTTGGCTTCTATCTTAAAGATCATAAGTTTTGGCATAAACAAGACATGTTCCGAATGATCACAATGGACGCGGTGTCAGTATTCAAGCGCGACCTGATAGGACCCCCGGGTAATCTCGGCTCCGAGCTCAACAAGCCTGGCCTTGGCGCGGGGCACGTGTTTCTCATACGCTTGCCGGTACTGCTCCTCGCTTTCCCAGATCGCAACATTAATGAAGTTGAATTTGCTGTCCGCTTGGATGCTTTTGTACACCTTTCCGCCAATGAGCCCTGGTTGCTCGTTCAGACTTGCTTTTTCTTCATGCAACCACTTCGTGAATTCCCCCTCTTTGGCTGTCGGGATTGAAAACACATACCTCAATGTGACTGCCATGGCGCACCTCGTATCTTTTCGTTCACTCGACGAGACTGCTGATTCCGGATGACCCCTAGTGCTTCGCCTTCAAGTGCGCCTGCAGGATGCCAGAATTCTGGATCTCGGAATTGTCCTTTCCGTACTTCTGCGCCGCCTGGAAGTGCTGAATCGCTGCCTGGGGATCTCCCGCCTTGTCCAGCGCGAGCGCCAAGTCATAGTGGGCCTCGGCGGACTGTTCATCGGTCTGCACTGCGCGCTCGAAGTATTTTTTCGCGACGCCCCAGTGCCCTTGCTCATAATGCAGATCCCTTCGGCTTACCGTGAGAGAGACCGAATATACGCGAGCACTTCACGGGCCTCCTCATCGGAAAGGACGTACTTCCACCTTCCCATCGCCGTATTCCGTCGCCCCTCATGAATGGTCCTGAGCAAGGCGGCGTCAAGTTTTTCCTGAACCGCGGGGGAGGTCAGGTCGGCCGGTGGTGGATTGAACAGACGATAGCCATCCCCCTTGCCTCCCTGGCCATGACACACCATACAGTGCTCCTCGAACAGCCGCTTTCCTTTGGAGGCACCGCCTTCGGCCGCCCACAGGCCGCATCCCTGGACTGCCCCAATGAGTATGAGTAGGATACACAGCGCACGAGCCAACACATTCATGTCTTATCCCATTTCGCCGATCGTCCGTGATATCGGCAATCGTTTTCTCTCATACATGTTCGCTTATTTGGACGAGCGGCTCTCGATTACAACTGCAGGTAGAACCCAAATCCCACCGTCTCGACTTTCTGCGCGAAGAACTGCCCATAGGGAGTGAAGCCGTGATAGTAATTCACCAGGAAGCGGAAGCGGCGACTCGATCCCTGTCTCGACCACTCGATTCCGCCGACGACATTGGCATTGATCACCCAGTTCAACTCCTCGAATGACTTGAAGTCCGCCCCGAGCACCGGCGTGACGAGAAACCCTGCCAGCGCCCGTCCAAGGATCGGTGATGGAATGGAGGGGCCGCGCAACTCGACTCCCCACTGCACGCGATTCCGGTCGAGCGAGGCCGGTTCGCGATGGACCAAATACCCTCCGCCCGCGTACAACCTCCCCCACCGGTAGTCGTAGGAAACCAGCGCTTCCAGTTCTTCAAAACTCAGGTTCAGCCGGTTGAACCCTGGTCGTCCCAACAGGAACTCGTCGCCGAGGTGACTGCGTTGGTGATAGAGACGGGCTCTCGTCGACCATCCTCCGGAGCGCCAAGACAGAGGAATGCCCACGACATAATCGGCGTTGATGAGATCCGACGAGGGCGCGCTCAGGTTGAATTGGGAAAACACCCCGGCGAGAAGACCGACTTGCCATCCGTTACAGCCCTCTCGCCTCGTATAGAACCCGAAGTTTTCCCCGAACCCCACTGACCCGATATTGGCATGGGTCCCATCCGTCCTCGCGCGGGCAGCCAGGTAGCTGGCAAAGAACTGCGGTTGTTTCGGATCGGCCATCAAGGGTCGAAAGACGTCGTCTGTGGGAAATGCCGCGCCGGTCACGCCTTCGGTCGCATACTCATAGCGGCAATCGACGGCTTGCCCGGTCGTCAGTTCCTCCGCGAGAACCGGCCCCGCCGTGGCCACCGCCAGCGCCAGTATCCCCACAGCCCATCGTCCTTGTCTCATGTTCGAAACACCTCGCATCGCGCGACTCATTGGAACTAGCGCCCAAAGCGCCACATGTCGAAGCCGAACAACGATCCGCCCAGTAGCGCCATGGCAGGGACGAAGTCCCACAGGGTATGTCGAGGCCACCTCTCCCTCAACTCTGCGAGGACAGGCTCGCGCGAAAGCGCAGCAGCGCGCCGACAAAAAACACCGTTCCTATACCCATAATGGCGGTTAACTGTGGCCACACCACGTCCACGCCGGCGCCCCGGTACAGGATCGCCTGTGCCAAAGCCGTAAAATGCGTGGTCGGCGCCGCCAGCATGATGTTCTGCACGATCTCCGGCATGCTCTCGCGTGGCGTGATGCCGCCGGACAACATTTGCAACGGCAGGACCACGAGAATCATCAACAATCCGAACTGCGGCATGGAGCGGGCGACCGTGGCCAGGAGAATGCCCATCGAGGTCGTGGAAAACAGGTGGAGCATGGCGCCGAACAGGAACAAGGGGACGGAACCGACGATGGGAACACCCAAAGCCCCTTGCACGACAAACTGCAAGGACAGCGCGGCACAGACGAGCACGACGAGGCCGTTCGCCCACACCTTGGCCGCCATGACCTCAAACGGGGTGAGCGGCATGACCAGCAGATGCTCGAGGGTGCCGTGTTCACGCTCACGAATCAGGGCGGCGCCGGTCAGGATGATCGACAGCATGGTCACCTGGCTGATGATCTCCATCACGCCGCCGAACCAGATGCCGTTCAGGT
>JACCEA011727558.1_pt1 | contig 41295 bp, 36 predicted proteins | sample 7449851 | NCBI WGS metagenome assembly JACCEA01 (sample SAMN15323453, study PRJNA562643) | freshwater metagenome | isolation source: river surface water | place: USA:Blue River Watershed | collected 2017-08-18 | reverse complement strand
ATAAAGTTAATCTTAATTGCATTGATTTAATTTTTTATAATTGTTATAGATTTTTTATTTCCAGAAGTATAATTCAAATTGACTAAAAATGTCCCAGAGTTAAAATTTTGAAAAGAAATAATTGCTTTATTTTCTGTGATATCTTTAATTTCTTTAATTAACATACCGTTAATATTAAAAATAGTTATACTATTCACAACATCATTATTTATAACTTCCTACTTTACAAATAGTTCATCTTTCACAGGATTGGGATAGTAAGATATTATATCTTCAGGGAAGAATTTTTGAAAATCGTTTGTAACAAGATCCTTATATTCTTTTGCTTGTTCCTGTGACACTCTACTACCTGTTGCGTTATATGTTCTATTTATTTGACTTCCCATAGAGTCATATTCAAAAGTTATAGTTTGCGCCATGCTATTAAGGCTAAAGCATAAAAGAAAAAGAAATAATAATGGAAGTTTTTTCATAATTCGATTTTTAAAGTTTAATGTTAATTATTTTAAAGTATATTCATAGTTCAAATTGCACATAACTAGAAATACCAGATTTTTAACGTAATAAAAACTACAATATTTGTGGCCATAAAAATATATTAAATAATTATAAATATTTTACGGTTTTCCCGTAGAAATGTTATGGTTTTAATTTATTTAAAATATCAATAAATTAAGTTTCATTTAAAGTCAAATTAATTTACATTTGCTATTATAAATAAAGAAACAAATTAAAATATTGCGTTTCGCTTAGAAATTCCTGTTACAGAAATCGACCAAATTTTTTAACACTACGGGAAGTAAGAGTGGAAACGTCTGCGGTAAGCGTTGGAGTTCCTTTTTGCTATGTAGTGTGAGTTCTTCCGAGGTCACTAATAATTTATATATTTCATTACAAAATGCAAGAAATTCCTGTTGTAGAAAGAGAATACACTATGACTGAATTTTTTGTCATGTTTTTGTTGTTAACGCCCATAATTATTGGTTACGGTTACTTTATGTTATACGTGGTTGAAATTATTTATCAACGTAACTTCAAAAAACCACTCATTGTTTTCGGACATGTTTTTACAAAAAAAATTTCGGAAACCGACAAAATAATTCTTAGAAATAATAGTCAATTTTATCAGAAGTTAAAACCGAAATATAAAACCTATTTTGAGCATCGAGTAGCTACTTTTATTCAAAAAACAGAATTTTCTACAAGAGATATTTCATTAAATTCAGAAATGAAGTTGACTATTGCGGCAGTCTATATTCAATTGACTTTCGGAATGAAAAATTATTTAAACCAACTCATTCAACAAATTATTATTTATCCAAATATTTATTTGTCTACGCATACGAATGAATATTATAAAGGAGAATTTAATCCGAGATTAAAAACAATTGTATTCTCTTGGTCAGATTTTAAAGAAGGAATCGATATTAAAAATGATAATTTAAATTTAGGTTTGCATGAATTTACACACGCACTGCATTTTGCCACTTTAAAAAGTGATAAACCTACTCATGTTTTATTTAACGAATCACTAAGAAATTTATTTTTGTCTTTTTCTGATGAAAGATTACGTCAAAATTTATTAAGCTCCGGATTTTTGCGGGACTATGCTTTTGAAAATCAGTATGAGTTTGTAGCGGTTTTATTAGAACATTTCTTTGAATCTCCAGAAGAATTTAAACAACAATTTCCTTCTATTTATTTAAAAGTAAAGGAAATGTTGAATTATAATGAAGCGGTTTTTAATTCTTAATTTCGTTTTTTATTTATTGATTTAGAGTTGATTAGTTGCTTTTTGTCGGATATATGGATGCTTTTATCGAAAAATTAAAGTAGAAAAATAATCCGTGTTTTTTTATTGTTAGGTTTGTGTTTAATCCAAAATTAACAGAAAATGAACGGAAAAATTACCTTTAAATTTTTTACAGTATTTTTTATTTGTACTTATTTTTTAAATGCGCAAGTGATTTATACTAATGGACCTATTGCAACAGGTACGGTTTCAACAAATTCAACCGCAGCACCAGCAGGTTATTCTTGGTCTGAATTACAAACGCCTAATACTTCATTAGGGCTTTCAGGGCATTATAATAATGCACTTACAGTAAATTTTGCTTTAGCAGATGATTTTGTAGTTCCAGCTGGTGAAACTTGGAATATTTCAGGTTTAGACGTTTTTGGATACCAAACCTCTTATGCAGGAACTACGATTCCAATTGATGCAATTCGTGTTAGAATTTGGAACGGCGATCCATCTTTAGGAACATCAACTGTTGTTTTTGGAGATATGACTACTAATGTTTTAAATGCAACTGGTAGTGGTGAAGAGTTTGTGTACAGAACGGCAACGGCAACTGGAACCACAAGAAAAGTATGGAGATTTAATGCAAATGTTACTACTTCATTAACAGCAGGAACCTATTGGGTAGAATATCAAGTTCATGCTACAAATGATGCTTCTATATTTTTTCCTCCGGTTACTATCTTGAATACACTTTCTAGTCCAACATGGAATGGAAAACAACGAAATGTTGCCGCATGGGCAAGTACAATTGATGGAGGTTCTATGAATGTCTTAGCTATGCCTTTTAAACTTAATGGTGTTGTTTTAGGATTAGATTCGAACGAGTTTTCTTCAAAAATTGTGATGTATCCTAATCCTGTAAAGAACAATTTAATTATTAGTAATCCAGTTTTTAGTACTGAGAATTTAATTGAAATTTTTGATATGACTGGTAGAACAGTTTTTACTTCCAATGCAAAATATGAAACAAATTTTAATATAGATGTTTCTAATTTAAACGCAGGAAATTATATTGTAAAGCTAACTACAGAGAACGGAACAGCAGTTAAGAATTTTATTAAAATTTAATAGAATCTATAAAAGTAAAAAGCCTTATAAAAATAAATTTATAAGGCTTTTTTTTATTTTTCTATTTCGTAATTCTTTTCAAATCAGCAATTGTTTCGGTTGGGTTTTCAGCTCCGAAAACATAGCTTCCAGCTACTAAAACATCGGCTCCTGCGTCTACTAGTTGTTTCGCGTTTTTGTTGGTTACGCCGCCATCTATTTCAATTAAAGTATTGGCTTTGCATCTTTGTATCATTTCTTTCAATTGAAAAACTTTATCGTATGTTTTTTCAATAAAACTTTGTCCGCCAAAACCTGGATTCACACTCATAATACAAACTAAGTCGATATCTTGAATGATGTCTTCTAAAGCTTTAATACTAGTGTGAGGATTAATGGCTACTCCAGCTTTCATGCCTTCTGCTTTAATAGCCTGTAATGTTCTGTGTAGGTGATTGCATGCTTCGTAATGAACTGTCAATATGTTGGCTCCTAATTTCGCAAAAGTTGAAATGTATCTATCAGGATCCACAATCATTAAATGTACATCAATAGTTTTGGTAGCATGTTTTGAAATTGCTTGTAAAACGGGCATTCCAAAAGAAATATTCGGAACAAAAACGCCGTCCATAATGTCAATATGAAACCAGTCCGCCTCAGATTGATTGATCATTTCGATGTCGCGTTGTAAGTTGGCAAAATCAGCTGCTAAAACTGATGGAGCAATAAGTGTGTTTTTAGTCATGTTGTTGTATTGTAATTATGTTGTTTGGCAAAGGTAAAATTTAACCACAAGGTTCGCAAGGTTTTTCGCAAAGTTCGCAAAGTAATTTTTTCTTAAGGAACTCCCCTTTGGGGTTGGGGACTAAAAAAATAAAACTCCGGTAATCAGCCGGAGTTTCAATCATCAATCAAAAAACGAACCGTTTACACGGTTGTTTGCTGTAAAAAGCTTATCCTAAATAAGTTTTTAATATTTTACTTCTAGAAGTATGTTTCAATCTTCTAATTGCTTTTTCTTTAATTTGACGTACACGCTCACGAGTTAAATCGAAAGTTTCACCAATTTCTTCTAATGTCATTGGGTGTTGGTCACTTAAACCGAAGTATAAACGAACTACATCCGCTTCTCTTGGAGTTAAGGTTTCTAACGCTCTTTCAATTTCTGTTTGTAAAGATTCGTGAATTAATTCTCTATCTGGATTTGGAGATTCACCTGAACGTAAAACGTCGTATAAGTTGGAATCTTCTCCTTCTACAAGAGGCGCATCCATTGATAAATGACGACCAGAGTTTTTCATAGACTCTTTTACATCATTCACGGTCATATCTAGTTCTTTGGCAATTTCTTCAGCACTTGGTGGACGTTCATTAGATTGCTCTAATAAAGCGTACATTTTGTTGATTTTATTGATAGAACCAATTTTATTTAAAGGTAAACGTACGATACGAGATTGTTCTGCTAATGCCTGAAGAATCGATTGACGAATCCACCAAACGGCATAAGAAATGAATTTGAAACCACGTGTTTCGTCAAAACGTTGTGCGGCCTTAATTAAACCTAAGTTTCCTTCGTTAATTAAATCAGGTAATGTTAAACCTTGGTTTTGATATTGTTTAGCTACAGAAACTACGAAACGTAAATTCGCTTTCGTTAATTTTTCTAGTGCACGTTGATCACCTGCTTTTATACGTTGTGCTAATTCAACTTCTTCATCGGCAGTAATTAAATCTACTTTACCAATTTCCTGTAAATATTTGTCTAGGGAAGCAGTTTCACGATTGGTAACCTGCTTGGTTATTTTAAGTTGTCTCATGGGGTTTTCTCCTAACTTTAAAAGTTCTTACTGTTATACGTAAGAAGTATCTAAAAAGTTACAAAAGTTTTTAAAAAAAATGTTCATCTAAATTAATAAATGAACATTTTACCTAAGTTTTGTTCTAGTTATAGTATTCTTGTCGCTCCCCAATTTCCAATTTCTATACCCTCGTTCATCCAATTTCCATCAAATCTATAGCCGTTTAAATATCCTCTAATGTATCCAACGTGTAAGTTTGCATTTAATTGATAAAGAATATCTGGACTATTGCCATTTTCTGTTCTAGAGATTTCGCCATCCGAAAAAATAATTTCAATTTCACCAGTGAACGCAAAAACTTCAGGCGAACTTGTTTTTTTGATCAAACCACTCACTCTAGAATGTCCGTCTGAAGTAAAGTTTACGGTTCCAGATTCTTCTAAACCAGTGTATGCACCAGTGTAGCATTTAATTAAAGAGTTCGATTTTTCTTTAGTAAGACAAATTTTTGAATTGCTATCAGAGAAGAATTTGAAATTGGAAGTGGTAATGTTGTTTCCGTTTTCATCTAATTTTACTTCGAATCTTATGTTTTCATCTCCAAAGCGATATTTTTTCATAGCAGTTTCAAAAGTAATTCCACTTCCATCAGTATATGGGATATTTTCTAAAGTGTAAGTAACTTTATCTTCTGTTTGAAATTTAGCCCATATCGTTTCATCATTAAGTATGTTAATATGTAAAGTTCCTGAAACATTTCCTATAACTATCCCTTTGTATATTCCTTTATATGAATTATCGAATATCGATTTGGCTTCTGGTGTACTAGCTAATTGCGTAGTTGAGTTGGCAGTCCTTGTAGCTTCATTGTTGTCATCCGTACAACTTAAAAAGAAGCAACAAAAAATTAATAGTGAATAAAAATTTTTCATGATTTCAAGTATTAAATTAAACATTTTCTTTGAAACTTTACGTTGAAATTTCTTATCCAAAGGTACTTACATGTTAATTTAATTGCCTGAAATTTAACGCTATAATCGGTGTAAGGGACTTGCTTTTAGGTAACAGCCAATTTTTTAAGATAAATTTATAAGAACTTTTAAATCTCCAATTCTGTTTGATTTTAAAACTCCCCAATTTGTTGAACTTGTTAACTTTTGATTGCTCCAAAGCATATTTAAACTATGTTAAAATTAGGTGTTTAGATTGGAATTAACGGTAAATAATTCGTTTCAAATGGCGAATGGATTTTCTTAATCGATTAAAAGAATCTTTTCATTTAATTTTTTTTGTTATGTAAGATTATTCACTGAAGGCTTCTGTTTTACTGCTTTTTTACTACAAAATAAGTATTAATTTTTATGATTTTATTTTATCATTTTTTTGAAGTGGATTTGATTTTTTGTACTTAATTATAAACTTGAAAATCTGCTTTGATTCTGTTTTATCCTTCATTCGTACATTAAAATCTTTGTTTCATCACAATATTTAATCTTCGTTTTATTATTCAAGTTAATTTCACAAAAAATAATAAAAGTTTTTAACACTCCCCAATTTGATATTGCATCTGTAGTCTCAGAAGAATCATAAATTTTCACTTCGATTTTTTATTAGATGTAATGCCATAGTTTTTTTGAAAAAAGATATTAAAAAAAGTTGCTTTAAACAGTCGCTTTTTTAAGTAAAACTACCAAATCAATTAACTTAAAACTTAATAATATGAAAAAAAGTATTTTTATTAAACCCTTTTTTATGGCCTTAATTGGTGGTTTGGTAGTTTCTTGCGTTGTTGAAAACGGGAAATTACCTCAAAACGTAAAACCGTTATGTGATTTATCTGAAAAAGATTTTGCTACATGGTTTAAAAGCGGAGAAATTACTGAAAATGGAGAAGTAATACCTGCTAATAGTGTTGATTTTAAACACAATTCTAATTGTGATTTTTATAAATGGTCTGAACAAATGTTTCTTTGGATGACTTCTAAAGACGATTCCAATAAAGCGGTATTTGAATCTTCGGATTTTTATACTGTTTCGCCAAAAATAAACGGACAAAGAGATTTAATTCCAAATAAACCAGGTCAATTGTTACGAGCTATGGCAAATGTTGATAAAACTGGTAAAATTGTTAGTGAAGAAGGTCAAGCCACAGATGACGTATTGATGGATGCTAACGGAAATTTGGTATATTATATTTCTATGGTAAATGATGTGTATGCCGAATTTTTAAATGCGGTTCACCAAAAGAAAATGGCTGGAGATAAATTTCCAACTACAAAAGCAGAAAGAGACAGTATCTTTAATTTTGCTCAAGAAAATGGTGTAGTTTTAAAAAACCCAAATGCGTTAGCTATAGAAATTAAAACTTCATGGGTTGATGCTACTTCCTTGTCAAATGTTGATGAATTTTTAACCATTGATGCCGTGGTTCCAGTTTACAAAAAGAACAGTAATACATTGTGGATTATTAACGGAGAACGTAAAGTAAAATTAGCTTTAGTAGGTATGCATATTGTAGGAAGTGCAAATGGACATCCGGAAATGATTTGGGCAACATTTGAGCACAAGCGTAACACACCAAATCAAGCGTATCAATATGTAAATAAAGATGGTATAACGGAAACAGTTTTAGCTGATGGCGAAAAGGATTGGTTGTTAAATTCAGAACCAAGAGCAATTAATAATCAATCACATATGGTTTTCTCTGGCGATTCTATAAAAGCGAATCCCTTGTGCGATATTTCACCAAGTAATACGTTAAGAACAAAGCCTTGGGGAAGTGCTGTTGATGTAAAACCTAATGCAGAAGATGCTTCTCCAGCTGCTTCAAACAGTGAAATTATTGCCATTAATAATGCTGTAATTTCTAAATTAAAAGGTAAAGATGTACGTAAAAATTATATATTTATTGGGGCAACTTGGACTGCAAATGGAGCAGGACCAAATGGTTACAGTTATAATCCAAGTGTAGATTCATTAAGTGTTCCGGGTGTGGCAATTGGTGCAAGTCAGTTGGCGAATTCTACCATGGAAACTTATGCTCAAAATGGGGACAAATATAATACTTTTGGTTCTTGTTTTTCCTGCCATTCTAATAATAAAGGTTTAAAACCAGGTGATTTGAGTCATGTATTTAACGGTTTGTTAAAAGGTTTGCCAGTACCCAACTCATCAATGGCTATCATTAGAGATAGGAATAAATTTTGAAGGACATCTTAAAGCATCAAAGTTTAGAAATATTTATATTTTATAAAAATGAGCCGATTCTATATCGAGCTCATTTTTTTTGAAACTGTAAAATGAACGGATTATATCAAAAAATCGTTGTCTAAACGTTGTCGAAATCGGTCAATTGGTTTTAAATCAACATCAATTTCATCGTTTGAAATGTCGAAAGGATCATCTAAACCGCTTATTAATAAGTACAAATAACAGAATAAAAAAGTTACGGCTGATGTAACTAAATAATCAGCAGAATTCGATTTGAATTTGGTGATTAATAACAACGACATTACAATAAATAATATACTTTTTAATAAAATGTACGCAGGTTTTATAAAGTTATTTCTAGAGATAGAGTAGGCGCGAGTGAGTTGTTTTCTCATCGCATTTGTATTTTCTTGGATTCCTTTTATTGCTTCTTTGTCCACGCCGCGTTCTGCGAAATAGTATGCGATTTCATTTGAATTTCTTAATAAAGGAAAAATTACATTAGAATCTTTTTCTTTAGAATATATCCAAGAAATAATTCCATCTGTGATGGTAAGCAATTGTTCTCTTAAAAAGGGTTGGTTTAATTCTTCTTTACATAAATCTGTTGTGCCAGTTCTTGGTGCTCGGATGGCTAGGTAAATCCAATCTTTTATAGCTTCTAAATTGGAAGCTACTTCACCAGGAATACGTTCGCTTTCTTTAAAATCTGACATTGTAGCCGCTAATAACAACCCAAAAACAAAAAAAGCACCTGTGAAAATGATAGTAATATCCGATAATTCAATTAAATCATGAAAATCTTGTCCGTATAAATTTAAATGTTTAAAAATAAAGTTTTTGATAACTAAAATTAGCAAAGCTGCTATCAAAGATTTTATTATTATGGTTCGATTGGTGATAAATTTCATTTAGAATAGTTTTCACAAATTTAGAAAAAATAGATTTATTTTTTGAATACTTATTACTTGTAACAATTTTTTTTAAAATATTTTTTTGTTACACTTTCTGTGATTTTTTTTCTGAATTAAATTTTTAATCACAACTTTTGTGATTTTATTTTTAAATAGAAAAAAAAAGTCACAAAAACTGTTATTTTTTTCTTCAGATGAAAATTAAATAACTGGTTTTAAAATGGGTTGTTTTATGGATTAAATAGAAAATTATGAATTTGAACTTTTGTTGTTAGGCTTTAGTGATGGAATTGAGGTTTTACAACCACCAAGATTAAGAAATCGTATGAAAGATATTTTACAAAATAGTTTGGATAAATATCAAGACAAGTAAATTTTTAAAAAAAATCCCGATAAACTCATTTACCGGGATTTTTTTTAATTTACTCTGATGTAATTTTCCATTAAGACTGTTTCACCATTTTTTGTAATTCCTTCGATTTGAATTTTGTAATTCCCTGGAATATCGGAAGTGTAAAATTCAAATGCTTTTTGACTAGAAATCTCTGTTATATTTGGTTCCCAACATAATTGATATCTGTAATCAGGAATTTTTTCAAACGAATTTTTAGAGTAATTTACGTTAAAATATCTTTTCACTAATTGCGGGCGTTCAATCGTTTTTTTAATTATGTAATCTTGGTCTATTTTTGGTATGTAATTTAAATCTTTGGTTGTTAAATTTACCACTCCATTAAACATATACTTATTTAGAAAATATCCTTTATTAACGAAGTTAATTTTTGTAAAGAAAGCTGGGTCGAACGTTAAAATTTCATCAACATCTTGCAATAAAAATCCATCCACTAATACCAAAGTGTTGTAGTAAATGTTACTACTATTCACTTCATAATCGTACACTCCAAAAACTTGTTTACCATCTTTTTTTGAGACATATACTTCAGGTACAATTTCAATAAAAATTTCTTTTACGGTGTTTTGTGGGTTATAGTCTGATAAAATATATTCTTTGTCACTACCGTAATAAAAGGGTTTGTTTTTTTTGTATGCAAAAACGGTGTCACTTTTTGTGTGATAATAAATATTTTGAATTTGATTGGCAATTGAACGCTTTAAAAATGCTTTGGCATAGCTTGGATTGATTTTGATATCTCTTTCTATGATGTTAGTTTTTATTTTAGAATTTTCAAAAAGTTCTATTTTGTAATTTTCTTTGTTTTTTTCTAACACCTGAAAATAAGCTTCTTCACCATTGAAATTATCCATTAAGAAATGAAAATTTCCACTTTTATCTGTTGAAGTGATTTTAAAATCGAAATTTTCCCCTGGAATAGATAATGCAATTTTTTTATCTTCTAAAGCATCTCCTTCATTTTTAGCCGTAATTTTTCCTGAAAAAATTTCACCTCTTGTTTCTGGAAAGGAAGTTGCATTTTCTTCTATGGTTGAACGTTCAGTTTGCTCAAACAGATTGTTTTTTTTCGGGTTAATAAGAGATGGAATACTGTCAATTTTTACCACATTTAATATAAAGTTTCCTTTTAAATTGTCATTTATATTGACTACTACTTTTTCTCTTTTTTGAAATTCTTTTTTATTTGCTATTATTTTCGAATTAGTAGCGTTTTCTTGCCAGTAATTTGAAGCGCTCACTATTTCAGAACTACTTGTTTTTTCTTGAAATTTTTCAGGAAATGCAATATATGGATTGTAAATGAACAAATCTCTTGAGGCGTATTCATTTTTATTCTTTGTTAAGTTGGTATAAGCAATTATTTTATAACTTCCTGTTTCAATGTTTGTTGGGATAAAAAAATCATTGTAAGAAATACCATTATTGATAACTTGTTTATGTTTTAAGATACTAATATTTTGACTATTTATTAGTTCAACATAAATAATTTTACTTAATGATATTGTTTCTTTGTTGGAAGTATTAATACAAATTGTTTTATAAAAAATACTTTCACCAGACAGATAAAAATCAGCATTGGATTGAAGAATTACTTGTTCATTAATTGCTGCTAATTTTGAATCTGAGTTTGATTTCTGTGAAAACAAAAAAGAATTGAAAAATAATGCTACGATAAGAAAGGTTTGCTTTGTCATTATTAAAATGTTAATTTATTTAATACCAAAATGGAGGTATGATGTTAGATGAAAAAGTGGTGCAATCTCCACAAGGAGGTTCAACGAGATACATGGGGTCTGGTCCTGATACATATAGAAACGTTTGAGGTGTTGAATTTAAACTGTTCATTACTATATATCCTTTACAAGGTGTTGATGGACTAATATCAAAGCAATATCTAAATCTTGGGCAATTTGGTTCTTCAGGAATGCAATCATCCCAACAATCGTAGAAATAATCTGGTTTCGGTGTCTCTGGAAAAAGGTCTTCAAAATTAAAGAATATTCTTTGTAAACTTACACTTGACACATCAAAAAAACCAACTACTTTTTCGTTTGGATTGGTTAGGCAAGTTATATTTCCGCTAAAAAACCCGGGTTGGTTTTGTGATAAAATTCCATCCGTTCCTGAAATTGTTTTTAGGGTTTTATAATAAGTGTAGGATTCTAAATTTTGAACATATTGTTTAACTAAGATGCTATATCTGTGTGTTATGATAGGGTTGTTTATAGGTATAAATCTTACCGTATGATCTACTCGGTCTTCCGAAAGATTTGAGGTAGAATGCAGTAATAATTCATTAGATTTTACGGTTGAGTAACAAGTTTTTGCTTCGTATGTTCTTGGTGAAAAAATCAATTCTGTAGTGGTTGGATTTATGGTAACGGTATAAGGTCGCCATTGTGGTGCAACTATTTTATAAGTTTCTTCAAACTCATATCTGTAATATTTTGAACTATTTGTAGGGTCAAAGGCTTTTACTTTAATTTCTGCTCCACGAACATTATCAATAGTTCGATCATTTACTTCTACTGTATTGATAGGGTTAATTTGGGTTAAATTTTCTGGGGTAGAGGTGTAAACTTTTCCGTTGGCCACTATTTTTAGATTATATTTTCTGCCTACTACTGCTTCAAATTCATTTTCAGATTCGTAAATTTCATCGCCTTCAACAAAATTATATACATTTCCTAAGTCGTCTTCCACAGTTACATCTGCATTTTCTACAAACACAGGACCATTTTCTTCTAAACGATAGGTTTTTGAAAGTTTAATTTGTTGTTTTTTGAATTCGTTTGTAAGTGTAGCTTCAATAACAAGTGCTTCCTCAAAATTGGAAGTTTGTAACACATAAGGTTCGGTACAACCGAACAGTATCATTAATATTAAGGAACTATATATTTTCATATTGTAAATTTTAAGTTACCTTTTTTATTTAATACCAAAAAGGTGGCACTACGTTAGAAGAAAATGTTGTACAATCACCACAAGGTTGCGGAACTAAATATATTGGATTGGGTCCTGCGTAAAATAAAAAAGGTTGTGGTATACCGTTTAAAGTGTTTTCAACAATATTTCCTTTACAAGTACTTTCTGGCGCCACACTAAAACAATAGTCGTACACACCTGGACAAATAAGTGGGTTTGGTTCTAGGCAATTATCATAGCAATCAAAAAAATAACCTGGTTGTTGGGTTGCAGGAAAAACATCTTCAAAATTAAAGAATATTCTTTGTGAGCTTACACTAGAAACATCAAAGAATCCGACTACTTTTTCATTAGGATTAGAAACACATGTAATATTACCACTAAAAAATCCAGGTTGGTTTTGAGATAAAATCCCATCACTTCCAGAAATAGTTTTTAAGGTATTGTAGTAAGTGTATGATTCCAAATTTTGCACATATTGTTTTACTAAAATGCTATATCTATGCATGATAATTGGATTGTCTACAGGTATAAATCGTACTTTGAAATCTACCCGATCTTCTGATAAATTTGTGGTAGAATGTAAAAGTAACTCATTAGATTTTACTGTAGAATAACAAGTTCTCGCTTCATATGTTCTGGGCGTAAAAATCAAATCTTTTGTAGTTGAGTTTACAGTTACTACATAAGGTCGCCATTTTGGAGCAACAATTTTATAGGTTTCTTCGTATTCATATCTATAGTATTTAGAACTATTGGTTGGGTCAAAAGACTTAACTTTTATTTCAGCACCACGAACATCACCAATTGTTATATCTTTTACTTCAACATCTTCAATTGGATTAACTTGAGTTAAGGTTTCTTGAGTAGATGTATATACTTTTCCATCTGTTACAATGGTAAGTTTGTATGTTCTTCCGGGAATAGCTTCAAATGCATTTTCTGATTCGTAAATTTCATCTCCTTCAACAAAATCATATACATTTCCTAAATCGTCTTCAACAGTTACGGTGGCATTTTCCACAAACGTAGGACCGTTTTCTTCTAAACGATAGGTTTTTGAAAGTTTAATTTGTTGTTTTTTGAATTCGTTAGAAATAGAGGCTTCTATAACAAGTGCTTCTTCAAAATTGGAAGTTTGTAATACATAAGGTTCGGTACAACCAAATAATATGATAAGTATAAAAAAACTAAATATTTTCATAATTATATTTTAAAGATTTAAATTAATACCAAAATGGAGGAACTACGTTAGATGAAAAGGTCGTGCAATCGCCACAAGGTTGGGGAATTAAATATAGTGGATTTGGTCCCGAGAAATATAAATAGGTTTGTGGTATAATGTTTAAGGTGTTTTCAACGATATTCCCTTTACATGTTGTAAATGGAGCAACATCAAAGCAATAATCGTATGCTCCTGGGCATGAAAGTGGATCTGGGTAATCACAATTGTCATAGCAATCATAAAAATAATCTGGTTGCTGTGTACTAGGAAAGACATCTTCAAAATTAAAGAAAATTCTATGTGAACTTACACTTGAAACATCAAAGAAACCTACTACTTTTTCATTTGGATTGGTGGTGCAAGTGATGTTTCCACTAAAAAATCCAGGTTGGTTTTGAGATAAAATCCCATCACTTCCTGAAATGGTTTTTAAAGTATTGTAATAGGTGTATGATTCTAAGTTTTGAATGTATTGTTTCACTAAAATACTGTATCGGTGCATAATGATAGGATTATCCACAGGAATAAATCTTACTTTATGATCTACGCGATCTTCGGAAAGATCTGATGTAGAATGTAATAATATTTCATTTGATTTTACAGTTGAATAGCAGGTTCTTGCTTCATACGGTCTTGGTGTGTAAATTAAATCTTTGGTAATTGTATTAACAGTTACGGTATATGGCAACCATTTTGGGGCAATTATTTTATATGTTTCTTCATATTCATATCTGTAATATTTTGAACTATTGGTTGGGTCAAACGACTTAACTTTTATTTCCGCACCACGAACTCCAGAAATAGTTAAATCTCTAACTTCAACATCTTCTATTGGATTAATTTTGGTTAGAGTTTCTTGAGTAGATGTATATACTTTTCCATCTGTTACAATGGTAAGTTTGTATTTTCTACCAGGTATTGCTTCGAAGGCATTTACTGATTCGTAAATTTCATCTCCTTCAACAAAATCATAGACATTTCCTAAATCGTCTTCAACTGTTACGGTGGCATTTTCTACAAACGTAGGGCCGTTTTCTTCTAAACGATAGGTTTTTGAAAGTTTAATTTGTTGTTTTTTGAATTCGTTAGAAATAGAGGCTTCAATAACAAGTGCTTCTTCAAAATTGGAAGTTTGTAACACATAAGGTTCGGTACAACCAAATAATATGATAAGTATAAAGAAACTAAATATTTTCATAATTATATTTTAAAGATTTAAATTAATACCAAAATGGAGGAACTACGTTAGATGAAAAGGTTGTGCAATCTCCACATGGTTGCGGTACTAAATATGTTGGATCTGGGCCTGAGTAAAATAAATAAGTTTGTGGTACTGAGTTTAAGATGTTTTCAACAATAAATCCTTCGCAATTAGAAAGAGGAGCAATTTCAAAACAATAGTTATATGCTCCTGGACATTGAAACTGGTCTAATTCTAAACAATTGTCAAAGCAATCATAAAAATAACCTGGTTGAAGTGTGCTTGGAAAAATGTCTTCAAAATTGAAGAATATTCTTTGTGAGCTTACACTAGAAACATCAAAGAAACCTACTACTTTTTCATTTGGATTGTTAGTGCAAGTAATGTTTCCACTAAAAAATCCAGGTTGGTTTTGAGATAAAATTCCATCACTTCCTGATATAGTTTTTAAAGTGTTATAATAGGTATAAGATTCTAAGTTCTGAATGTATTGTTTCACTAAAATACTGTATCGGTGCTTTATGATAGGATTATCTACAGGAATAAATCGTACCATAAAATCTACACGATCTTCTGATAAATTTGTAGTAGAATGTAATAATAGTTCATTTGATTTTACTGTAGAATAGCAGGTTCTCGCTTCATAAGTTCTTGGTGTGTATATGAAATCTTTTGTAGAAGGGTTAACAGTAACAGTATATGGTCGCCATTTTGGTGCTATGATTTTATATGTTTCCTCATATTCATATCTGTAATATTTAGAATTACCTGTCGGATCAAATGTTTTTACTTTTATTTCAGCACCACGAACTCCTGAGATAGTTAAATCTCTAACTTCAATATCATCAATTGGATTAACGGTTGTTAAATTTTCTTGAGTTGAGGTATACACTTTTCCATTTGTCACAATGGTAAGTTTGTACTTTCTACCAGCAATAGCTTCAAATGGATTTACCGATTCGTAAATTTCGTCTCCTTCAACAAAATCATAAACATTTCCTAAATCGTCTTCAACAGTAACAGTGGCATTTTCAACAAAAACTGGTCCGTTTTCTTCTAAACGATAGGTTTTTGAAAGTTTAATTTGTTGTTTTTTAAATTCATTTGTAATAGTAGCTTCAATAACAAGTGCTTCTTCAAAATCTGAAGTTTGCAAAAGATAGGGTTCTGTACATCCGAACAATATTATTAATAGCAGAAGTGATGATAGCCTTTTCATACTTTAGAATTTAAAGTTATAAGTAATCGTTGGAATTGGAATAGCAAAAATCGATGTTTTAAATCCTTTTACTTGTCCGTTATCTGATATAAAGTATATAGAATATGGATTGTTACGTCCTAATAAATTATATACAGAAATGTTCCAGAAACTATGCGCTAGTTTTTTGATTTTGTGACTTCCTTCAATGTTGAAACTAAAATCAACTCTGTAATAATCAGGAATTCTAAATTTATTTCTATCACTATATAACGTATATTCAGAATTGGCATACGTATATTTTCCAATTGGATACGTTATTGGACGACCTGTTTGATATACAAAGTTAACTGAAAAACTGTATCTTTTAGTTAACTTGTAATTTAAAACCGAATTAAAATCGTGAGGTTTGTCGAAATTTGAAGCAAAATAAGCACCATTGTTCACACGTTCATCGCTGAATTGACTATCTAGTTTTAAGAAACTTCTAGAGTAAGTATAAGCAATCCATCCGTTTAATTTACCTGTATTTTTCTTAATTAATAATTCTACACCATAAGATTTTCCTTTGCCCTGTAATAATTCTGTTTCAATTTTATTACTTAAAACAATGTTTGCTCCCGTTTTATAATCAAGAATATTTTTTGATTTTTTAGTGTAACCTTCTAAACTAATTTCGTAAATTTCATTAAGATTTTTATAAAGTCCAATTGAAAATTGTTCTCCAATTTGTGGTTTAACATTGATGTCTGAAAGTTTCCAAATATCAGTTGGTGTTTGTGTAGTGTTCGTACTTAATAAATGAATGTATTGATAGGTTTTGTCATATCCAATTTTAGTAGATAAAGTACTAGTTAACATATATCTGGCAGAAATCCTTGGTTCAAATCCACCATATTGTTGTATCACTTCATTGTTTTTGTATTGTTTAGTTTCAAGTAAAGTGGCATCGTTTTTTGGTAAACCTGATTCGTAAATTCTTTGTGTATTCGCACCTAAATAATTGAAAGTGGTATAACGCCCACCAATATTTATTAATAATTTATCGGTTAGTTTGGCTTCTGTTTTTAAATATACAGAAGATTCTAAAGCTTTTTCATTTATTAAATCAATCGGAACTATTAAACTTGAAGCTTCTTTTGGATTTAAGAATCCTGGATTTATTTTATACAATTTGGTAGCTAAACCATAATTTACGGTAAATTTATTATTTAGTTTATTCTCGAATTTTAATTGCAGGTTAGTTTCGTTGATATTAAAACCAGATTTAAATGATAATTTATTGTCAATTTTATTTGAATAATCTACTCCATATTTATAATCACTATTGTTTAGTAATAATTGCGAACTCATTTTACTAGAAAATTTATGTTCCCAATTAATCCCTAGTAATCTATTGTTGTAATTAAATAACGAATCAGATGTGATTTTAAATTTATCATCACTGTAATATAGTGAAGCTTGAATAGTATTGTTTTTGTTTATTTCATGACTATATTTTGTGAAAAAATCATAAAAAGAAGCACTACTTTTTTTCAGTTGCTCGTCTTTTAAACTTTTTAAAATCCAGTCAGAATAAGTGGCTCTAAATCCCGCAATTACGGCAGATTTATTTTTTACAACCGGAATATTTACAAATAAATTACTTGTTACAGGACCAATTCCACCTTCACCAGATAGTTTTGTGTTTACTGGTTTTTTTGTTTTTAAATCGATTACTGATGACAAACGTCCTCCATATTCTACTGGAATACTTCCTTTGTAAATGGTAACACTTTTTAAACTATACGGATTTACTGAAGAGAAAAATCCTAAAAAGTGAAACGGATTATATAATGAAATATCGTCTACTAAAATTAAATTTTGATCCGCATTTCCACCTCTAACATTTAGTCCACTCGAACCTTCTCCAGTAGTTTTAATTCCAGGCATAATTGTAGCGATTTTAAAAACATCTTGTTCACCCAATAAAACAGGTACATTTTTCATGTTCTCTAAATCGATTGAAGTGGCACCCACTACAGAAGTTTTTATTTTAGCCTGAATTTTATTAGTAATAACAATTTCTTTAATTCCAATTGTTTTTTGACTAATGTTGAAATCTAAAGTTCCATTTTCACTAATGTATATTTTTTTGTTATTTCCTTTAGCGTTAATAGTTTCTACAACAATAATGTGTGTGCCTGTTGGGACTTCTAAACTATAAAAACCTCTATCGTCAGTAGTGGTTTCAATGTTTTTGTTGAATACTTTAACTTTTACATTTTTTACAGCCTCATCGGTTTCAATGTTTTTGATAAAACCTGAAATAGTATGCTTTGAAGAAGAATTTCCTCTTTTTTGTTTTCCAATATAAATGATGTCGTTGTCAAAGTTAGAGATGTCATTTTTATTTTGAATCGTTGTATTTTCTTCGGATTTAGTATTTGTTTTAAAATAATTGTCAACAAAATAATCGTATACTATTCTGTTTTGAGTTAGAATTATTTTGTTATTGTCTATGAAGTAATTTAATGAAGTATTTGAGAATAACGCACTTAAAATGGTTTCTAAAGGGGCGTTTTTAAAGTCTTCTGTTATTGTTTTCTTTTCTGCTTCCAACCATTTTTCGTCATAGTAAAATGATACAGCTTGTTTCTCTTCTAATTTTTTTAGGGATTGAGAAATAGTTTCGTTTTCAAAAGAAATTGTAATGCTGTCTTTTTTAGTTTGAGAAAAAACTACAATTTGAGATAAAAATAAAAATATAGAAAGGGCTTTTTTCATTAAATTATAGTTTTAAATAAGTTTTGGTAAAATACTTGGATATTATTGTCTTTTTGACTTCTGTTTTCTTTATAGAATTGTTTGATTTCCTTTTTTAATGTTGGAAATAGTTTAATGATATCATTCTTAGATGAAATTTCCTCTAATTTATTGTTGTAAAAGATATAGTAAACTTTATAATCGTAAAAAATATGAGATAATTTATCTGAACGAGGATCTACTTTTATCGTTTTTTTATGTTTGATGTAAAGTGTACTTTTCTCGTTAATTTCGTTTTCTTCAAAATATCCTGCGCTAACTACATTATCGCCAGAAACCGTTTCGATTTTTTTGAATTTTTTATTTTTAAGAATGAAATAATCTACTTGTTTGGTAATTAAACTTGTTTCTAAAACCAATTGTAAATTTGATTTAAAAAGTAGTACATCTTCAAAAACATCATATTTTATGTTTACGTCATAATATGTCTGATTATTGTATTGTAACACACCGTTATTGTATTTGTTTTCAAAAAATTGAGACGTGTTTTGTGAAGTAGTAACATATTTGTTATTGTAAACGATTCCATTATTGTAGGCTAAATTTTCATAACCAACTATGCTGTCGTTTTGTTTAATGTAGTTTTTGTTTTGCGACAAACAGCCTAAACTGAAAATCAAAACAGGTAGTAGAAGTAGTTTTTTGATTAACATGGTAAAATTTTTTGTGAATTTATATAAAAATTCTTACAATGCAAAAAATCCCGATAACTTTAACAGTTTCGGGATTTAAATCTTATGAAATTAAAAGATTATGCTTTTGGAGCGTCGTCTTTTTTCTCTTCTCTTGGAGGTCTTGGTAAAAGTGCTTTTCTAGAAACTTTTTCTTTTCTAGTTTTAGGATCAACACCTAAATATTTCACCATAAATACATCACCCATGTTTACTACATCGGCAACATTTTCAGTTCTTTCCCAAGCTAATTCAGATACGTGTAATAAAACTTCGTTTCCAGGAGCTGCAGTATATTCTACAACCGCACCGAAATCTAACATTTTAATTACTTTCACTTCGTAAGCTTCTCCCATTACTGGTTTGAAGATGATGGAATCAATTTTAGCTAAAACTGTAGCAATTCCGTCTGGATCTGTACCTAAAATTTCAACTACACCTTGTTCGTCCACTTCGTTAATAACGATAGTTGTTCCAGTAGCTTTTTGTAATTCTTGAATTACTTTTCCACCAGGTCCAATTAAAGCACCAATAAAGTTTCCAGGAATCGTTCTTGTGATAATTTTTGGAGCATATTTCTTAACATCAGCTCTTGGAGTAGCGATTGTTTCTGTAATTTTTCCTAAAATATGTAAACGTCCATCACGAGCTTGAGCTAACGCTTGTTCCATGATATCATAACGTAAACCGTCAATTTTAATATCCATTTGACAAGCTGTAATTCCGTCTGCCGTACCAGTTACTTTAAAGTCCATGTCTCCTAAATGATCTTCATCACCTAAAATATCAGACAATACAGCAAATTTTTCACCATCAGTAATTAATCCCATAGCGATTCCCGAAACTGGTTTTGTCATTTGAACTCCAGCATCCATTAAAGCCATTGTTCCAGCACAAACGGTAGCCATAGAAGAAGAACCGTTAGATTCTAATACTTCAGATACGATACGAATTGTGTAAGGACAATCAGCAGGAATCATATTTTTTAACGCTCTTTGCGCTAAGTTTCCATGTCCAACTTCTCTTCTTGAAGTTCCTCTTAAAGGTTTTGCTTCTCCAGTTGAAAAAGGAGGGAAGTTATAATGTAGATAGAATTTTTCTTCACCTTGTTCAGATGGAGAGTCTATTTGATTTGCTTCTCTTGAAGTTCCTAAAGTTACAGTTGCTAATGCTTGTGTTTCTCCACGTGTAAATAATGAAGAACCGTGAACTCTTGGTAAGTAATCTGTTTCACACCAAATTGGTCTGATGTCAGTTGTTTTTCTACCGTCTAAACGAATACCTAATTCTAATACCACATTACGAACAGCTTCTTTGTTTGTTTTGTAGAAATATTTAGAAACTAAATCTCCATCAGCAGCCAATTCTTCTTCCGTAAATAAAGCTTTTACTTCTTCTTTTACTTCAGCAAATGCAGCGCTTCTTTCGTGTTTAGCTGAACCAACTTTAGCGATATTGTAAATTTTATCGTAAGCAGCTTCTTTTACTTTTTTGTAAATTTCTTCGTTTTCTTTCTCACCTTCGTAAGTACGAATTTCTTTTTTACCAAAAGCTTCTTGTAAACGCAATTGCGCTTGAATTTGAATTTTAATAGCTTCGTGAGCAAATTTGATAGCTTCTACCATTTCTGCTTCTGAAATTTCTTTCATTTCTCCTTCAACCATCGCAACAGAATCCATAGAAGCACCAATCATCATGTCGATGTCAGATTTTTCTAATTCTTCTCTACTTGGGTTGATAACGAATTTTCCATCAATACGTGCTACACGAACTTCGGAAATTAAGTTGTAAAATGGAATGTCTGAAACGGCTAATGCTGCTGAAGCGGCTAAACCAGCTAATGCATCTGGCATAACTTCTTCGTCGTGAGACATTAACTGAATCATAACTTGAACTTCTGCATGGTAATCATCTGGGAAAAGTGGACGTAAAACACGGTCAACTAATCTCATTGTTAATACCTCACTGTCGCTAGGACGAGCTTCTCTTTTAAAGAAACCTCCTGGGAAACGACCAGCGGCTGCAAATTTTTCGCGATAATCTACCGTTAAAGGTAAAAAATCTACACTTGGGTTAATGTTACGAGAGGCTACTGCTGTTGCAAGTATCATCGTGTCGCCCATTCTGACTACTACAGAACCGTCAGCTTGTTTGGCTAAACGACCTGTCTCGATTGTGATGCTTCTGCCATCACCTAAATCGATTTTCTCTACAAATAATTGTGGAATCATAAATTTAATTCTCAAAGGTTATACAAAGGGTTAGTTGTGTTGTTGTTGTGTAGTTGTTGTAGTTGTGTCTAACCCAATGAAAAACCAAACTTTTTGTGCTTTTTTTGTAAACAAAAAGGGGCACAAAGCCCCTTTAGTATATTATTTTCTAATTCCTAATTCTTTAATAATCTCACGGTATCTTAAGATATCTTTCTTTTTTAAGTAATCTAAAAGACTTCTTCTTTTACCTACTAAAAGTACTAATGATCTTTCAGTATTATAATCGTGACGATTTTTTTTCAAGTGCTCAGTTAAGTGAGAAATTCTGAATGTGAATAACGCAATTTGTCCTTCTGCTGAACCTGTGTTTTCTGCTTTTCCTCCGTGTTTAGCGAAGATTTCAGCTTTTGTTTCTTTAGTCAAATACATGCTAATATTATTTAAATGATTATTATGTAGATTGAGATTATCTCAATACGGGTGCAAATTTACAATTAATTTCCGAAGTTACAAGTTTATCCCGCTTTTTTATTTTAACCACAGGTTTCTAAATATCTTTTTCTTGTCGTAATCACTCGCTTGTTTTTCGATATTAAACCATCTTTGGTCTCTTGGGTCATTGCCAACTCCGGCTAAATAGGCCCAGTTTCCCCAGTTGCTACATACATCATAATCAATTAATTGTTCTTCAAAATAAGCAGCACCTATTCGCCAATCCATATTTAATTCATTACAAAAATAACTAGCTACGTTTTGTCGGCCTCGATTACTCATAAATCCTGTTAGTTTTAATTCGAGCATATTGGCATTTATGAAATCAGATGGCGTTGTACCGTTAATCCATTGGGATGCTAATTTTTCATTTAAAGATTTGGAATTAACTTTCTCTGATTGAATTCCAGAATATAAGAAAAATTTGGTTTGGTGTTTTTTGAACATGAATCGGAAAAAATCTCTCCAAAGTAATTCGAAAATTAACCAATAGGTAGAATCATTTGCACCAAATTCTTTTTCATATTTTTTGACCTCTGAATAAATATATCGTGGAGAAATACAACCCATGGCCAACCAAGCAGAAAATTTAGAAGAATAATCCGCACCTACCATTCCGTTTCGAGTTTCTTTATATTTTGATAGGCATTTTGTTTCGTAAAAATAATGTTGTAAACGTTTTAAAGCTTCTGTTTCGCCGCCTTTAAAAGATAGTACGGCACGTTTATCTTTTTTAGTTTTTTTTAAACCTAATTCTTCAATTTTTGGAACACGAAATTCAGGAATTTCGTGTGAATGAATCTCTAAAGGTCTGTCAAATGGCTTCCTAACCTCCGCATCTTTTTCTGTTTTCTTTCTGAAATTCGTAAACACATCCGGAATGTTTTTTATTGAAAAAGGTAAATCTTCTGCATGATATAAAGTGCTTGTACTACAGGTTTCCAATTCACATCGCAACTTGAATAATTCTTCTTGAACCAATTTTTCAGTTCGTTTTTCTTCAAAAGCGACTTCACGTTTCGCAAACACTTTTTGTACTTTATATTCTTGTACAATTTTCGGAATTTCAATTTCTGGTTTTCCTTTTACAAGAAGTAATCCAGAACCTAATTTTCTTAAATTCGCATCTAAATCTTCAAGCGATTCTAATAAAAATTGTGCTCTGAAACTTCCTGTTTTTTTGAATCCAAAGTTTGTGGTTTCAAAATGCGACTCATCCAAACAATAGACAGGGATTATTTCTTGACTTTGTGAAATAGCTCTGACCAACGTTTCGTTATCTTCAATTCTTAAATCGGTTTTAAACCAAACTAATGCTGTTTTTATCATAACTCATTGATATTTTTTAGATAATAATCGGCTTGTTGTAATAGCGCTGCTTTATCATCGGGTTTCATTTTGTGCCAAACATTGTACATCATTCCAATTCGAGGATTTTTGCCTAATTTATCTTCGTTTTTATCGTAAAAATTCCAATATAAACTATTAAACGGACACGCTTTTTCTCCTGTTTTTAGGGCTTTTTTATAAAAACAACTGCCGCAATAATGACTCATTTTATCCATGTACGAAGCAGAACTTACATACGGTTTGGTACCTACAATTCCGCCATCTGCAAATTGACTCATGCCGCGCGTATTTGTAATTTCCACCCATTCTATTGCGTCAATATAAATTCCTAGATACCATGCATCTACTTCATCAGGATGCACTCCAGCTAATAGTGCAAAATTTCCAGTTACCATTAAACGTTGGATATGATGAGTATAAGCGTAATTTAACGATTGGCTAATTGCATCTTTCAAACAATTCATTTTGGTTTTTCCTGTCCAAAACCAATTCGGTAATTTATTTTCATGGTTGAAAAAATTCAATGTAGCATAATCAGGCATTTTATTCCAATAAATCCCGCGCATGTATTCCCGCCAACCGATAATTTGTCGTACAAAACCTTCCAGTTGATTATAAGCAATTTCTTCGGGACGATTTTCCCATTCTTCGATAGCGCGATGGATAACTTCTAAAGGTGAAATCAATTTTACATTCATCGAAAAAGAAATTCTAGAATGATATAACGACCATTCGTTTGGCGTCATCGCATCTTGATAACTTCCAAAAAGCGCCAAACATTCCGTTACAAAAAAATCTAATAATGCTAAAGATTGTTTTCTCGTGGTGGGCCAAACGAAATTTTTAGAATTGATAATTCCAATAGTTTTAATATCTGTTTTTTGAATTTCTGAAAGAATTTCTGAAACATCGGTATTGAAAACTAGAGGTGAAGTAGGCTTATGGTCTTTGGGTAGTTTTTTCCTGTTATCGCCGTCGTAGTTCCACTTTCCAGTTAGCGGTTTGTCGCCTTTCATTAAAATGTTGTATTTTTTTCGCATCATGTGATAAAAACTTTCCATCAAAAAGGATTTTTTACCTTCAAAAAAATTTCCAAGTTCATTTCGACTACTCAAAAAATGTTCGGAATCTACAACAGATGTTGAAATAGAAAGTGACTGACAAAAACTTTTCAAAAGTTCATCCAAACGATATTCATCTGGTAATTGGTATTCGAAATGCGTAAATTTTTCTTTTTCAATAATTTGATTTAAATTTTTATCAAAAGCTTGTAAATTGTTTTCATCATTTAAATGAAAATAAATCACGTTATGATTTTTCTGTTTTAATTCCGAAGCAAAGTTTCGCATCGCAGCAAAAAAGCCAACAATTTTTTGAATATGATGTGTGGCATAATCGGTTTCTGTGCGGATTTCCATTAACGCATAAGTAACGGAATCATCGCAGGTTTGAAACCAAGAATGATTTATGTTTAATTGATCTCCGAGTATTAATCTTACTGTTTTTGACATTTTGTTTTGGCTTTATCCTGCTAGGACTTTTTTTGACCTTGTAGGATTTTATATAAACACCTACAAGGTTTTTGAAACCTTGCATGAGATTTTAATTATTTATTGTTTCTGCATTTGTCACTACAATATTTCACTTCGTCCCAAACTTTTTCCCATTTTTTCCGCCATGAGAAAGTTTTTTCACATACTATACAGATTTTACTTGGTAGATTTTCTTTTTTGACTCCTCACATTTTTGGGTTGATTTGGGTTACTTACGTGCTTTTTTAGTATGCGTTGCCCTTCTTGTTTTACTGCTTCTTTTTTTCTGAAACTCCAAACAATATCGCTGGCGTATTTTCTGGTTTCTTCAATATTTACGATGGGTGCAGGATAATCTTTCCCGATTTTGCAATTATAAAATTGTTGTTCCATTTCGTTCATTTTCCAAGGTTCATGTAACAAATGAATAGGAACTTCTGCTAATTCGGGTAACCATTGTTTGATGAAAACACCTTCCGAATCATGTTCTTCAGAGTTTTTTATCGGATTGTAAATTCGAATTGTATTAATTCCTGTTGTTCCAGACTGCATTTGAATTTGTGGATAATGAATTCCAGGCTCGTAATCTAAAAATTGCCGGGCTAAAAAATGTAATTCGCGCCAATCTTGCCATAAATTAAAAGTGAAAAATGAAACCACCATCGCACGCATTCTAAAGTTGATATAACCTGTTGCGACCAAACATCGCATACAAGCATCTACAATGGGAACACCTGTTTTACCTTCTTGCCAAGCTTTGATGTAAACTTCATTTTTAGGTTTGATTAAACTATCGTAAGCGCGATTCGCATTTTCGAATTCCATTTCACATTCATCTTCAAATTTTTGCATAAAATGACAATGCCAATGTAATCTTGAGACAAAATTTAAAACCGCTCGTTTGTTTGAAGAGTTTTCATAATGTTGATTGGTATATTGATACACCATTCGCATACTGATATTTCCATAAGCTAAATAGGGCGATAATCGGCTACAGCCTTTTCTGCTTAAAGCGGGTTTCGAAATGTGTTTGCTGTAATTTACATAACGTTCTTTTACAAAACTATCTAAATAACGCCAAGCTAAAGTTTCGCCACCTTGTTGAAAATTTTTGTTTGGAATTGTGATTTCTTTAGATAAAGTTTCGCCTTTAATTGTATTGTAAAATTCCGATTCTAATATAATAGTTTTTAAATCGGATTCCTTTACTATTTTTGGATGGGCTCGCATTATGGTTTCCCAACGTTTGTCCCAGTTTTGTCTGGATTTTAATTTTCTGATGACACCGTGTAATTGAAATTCTTTCCAAATGATATTGTTTTGTTTGAAAAGTTCTTGCATAGCAATATCTCTATCAAAAGTAATTTTATTGCCAATTTCTTGATGTGAGAAAATAGTTTTTACTTCAAAGTTTTTAAAGATTTCTGAAAACACGAATTCCGCTTCGTTATGGAAAAAATAAAAGTTATTGTTTGACGGTTTTAATTTCTGTTGTAATTCTTGAATCGATTCGTAAATAAATCGCCAATGTCTCACATCAGCATCGTCATATTTCATGACAGACGGTTCGAAAATATAAATCAATAACAGAGGTAAATCAGTTTGGTGTGCATGAAATAAGGCTTCGTTATCAATGAAACGTAAGTCGCGCTTAAACCAAACTATATTTACAGCTTTCTTTATCAAAATTTATAGAAGTGAGGTTATTGTTTTATCTGGTTTTGCATAACTCAATCGGTCTATTCTTGTAGTTTTGTGATAACTATCCAATCCAGAACAAGTAATAGATGTTGCTTTTTCAAGATCTAAAAAGCCATCATTAAGTAAGCAATCTTCTGGAAAATAAACGGCTTTCACTTCGCCAATAACCAAAACGGTGTTATTTATAGTAAGAATTGTTTTTTCTTTGAATTCCATCGCCAATTGTACAGGGCTTTCAGCTACAAAGGGTGCGAAAAAGTTGTTTTTATAACTTGGATTTAAATTAGTTATTTCAAATTCCGAAATTTCTCTATCGTATCTTGCTGAGGTTTGATGCGCTTGTTTGAAAATATTTTCTGTAATATGATTAATCGTGTAAAATCCAGTTTCTAGAATGTTCTCCAGTGTATGGCGTTCCACAATTCCAGGTCGGAAAATCATTCCAAACAAAGGCGGATTACTTCCGATATGTAAAATAGAATCGATAATAGCTAAATTGGTTTGTCCTTTTTTATTTTGAGTTCCAATCAAACCAACGCTTTTAAAACCTCCTAAACTATTCGCAAAATGAACACGTTCTTGCTTTTCCATGTCCATAATTTGCGCATAAGTAATTTGCTTTTGTTTCGAATTTAATTTTGTTTCACCCATTTTTTATCGCTATTTAATTGAAAGGTGCCAATGTGTTCTTTGTTCCATTCATGTGGCGGAATTAAGGATAAAAAATAAGTCCCATCGCCTGTGGCATACAAGTGATAAATTTCTCCAATAATAGGTTCGAATGAAAATTTTGAATTGTATACTAACTCATTCCATTCGAATTCTTCCATCAAGCTTTGATATTGTTGTTTTAATTCGTTGAATTTTTTTTCAAATTCTTTATTTACATTTCGCACACCGCGACCTTTCCAAGCAGCCACATCATCTACTTTGATAATCGGAGCGCCAACGCTTGTAGCGTAAGGTAAAAAACTGGCGTTGTATCCTTTTTCTTCAGAATAAACTACATTATCTGGTATTACTTTTTCCATTTTATTCTGTTTTATCGTTTTGATATTTTATTGTTTGAAATCGCCCTTTGTAAATTGCATTTGAATCTATCAATTCCTTCAACACGTTTGGCGGCATGTTTGGTTTTACAATTTTCTACACGTTTTCGCCAAAGTTTGTAGCTTGAAAATTTAAGTTCTTTTTTCATTAACGCTTTCACATCAGCTTCGGCTAATCCAAATTGAAATTTGATCGCATCAAAAGGCGTTCTATCTTCCCAAGCCATTTCAATAATTCTATCGATGGCTATATCATCTAATTCGGTTTTTTGAGCAACTGGCATTATTTTGTTTAATTAAATTTAAATAAAGTTAAACAAAATTACACAATTAAATTTGATTTTCAATTACGTATTAAAATAAAAAAATCCGCTACTAAAATTTTAGTAACGGATTGATATAAAAATAAGTTGCTATTTTAGAAAAGTGTAGCTACCTGTTCGTTTACAAATTCTAAGAAACGTTCGTCTTTTTCAGTGAATGGATCAATAACATGACTGTCGATATCAATTTGACCAATATTCACACCATTTACAAACAAAGGCACTACAATTTCTGATTTCACTGTAAAGCTGCAAGCAATGTAATTATCTTGTGCAGAAACATCTGGAACTACAAAATTAGCATTGCTTTCTGCAACCTGTCCACAAATTCCTTTTCCGAACGGAATTACGGTATGATCAGTTTCCGCTCCTACATAAGGTCCAAGGTGTAAAGTTTTAGCTTCATGATTAGCAAAATAAAAGCCAACCCAATTGTAGTAAGAAATATTATCTTGTAATAATTGACAAATATTTTTTAGTTTTTCATCTCTTGTAACGTCACTAGTTACAATGCTTGTTACTTGCGGTTTTAAGTTTTCGAATTGCATTTTTTATTTTTTTGCAAATTTATGTATTAATAAGTAAGTAAAAATTATATTTTTGTTAAAAATCGCACATTTTGAAAAACACTATAAATCAACACAAACCCTTTTTTGTTTTCTTACTGAAGTTTGTTTTGTTCTATTTCATTTTTACATTAATTTATAAATTCTATTTGAATCAATTTAATGCAGATAACAAAGAAGTAGATGGAATAACGGAGTTTGTAGCACATCAAACTAAAAATACTTTGGTTTTTTTTGGTAAAGATTGTGAAATTAGAAAACATGAATTCGAATCTTCTTTTAAAGTTTTATATTTTAATAAATATTTAGCACGAATTATTGAAGGTTGTAATGCAATTAGTGTAATTATACTTTTTGCTTCATTTGTGTTTGCTTTTTCAGCCAAGTTTAAAAATACTTTTTTCTTTATTTTATTTGGATCGGGCTTAATTTTTCTGTTGAATATTTTAAGAATTGCCTTGCTTACAATTGGTTTATATAATTATCCAGAATATGAAGAATTCTTGCATAATATTGTTTTTCCAGTAGTTATTTATGGTGTTGTTTTTGTGTTGTGGATCATTTGGGTCATTAAATTTTCAGCTTATGCAAAACGTAATCACTAGCAAAAAAAATCTGGTTCTTGTTGGTGTTTTAATTTTTGCACTAATTTTGGTCAGAGCTTTTGAAAGTAAATTGTTCTATGATCCTTTTTTAGAGTTTTTTCATAGCGAAATTCAAAATAAACCTTTGCCAAAATACGACAGTATAAAGTTGTTTTTGGGTTTGTTTTTCAGATATTTAATTAACAGTTTGATTACGGTTTCTATATTATATTTACTTTTCAAAGAAACTTCAATTGTAAAATTAACCTCTTTTTTATTGGCTGTTTTCTTTGTAATCCTAATTGCAGCTTTGTTTCTTATTTTAAATTTCTCTTCTCAGCCTGATTATTTGGTTGTTTTTTACATCCGAAGGTTTCTAATTCAGCCTTTGTTTTTGATCTTGTTCGTACCTGCATTTTATTATCAGAGAAAAGTTCAATAATTTTTTGTAACTTTATATAAAGTTATATGAAATGAAAGTCACAAAATTCTCAGGTGAACAAGTTGATTATCAGCCAGAAAAATTAATTCGTTCTTTAAAAAAATCTGGAGCAGAAGATGATGTGGTGTCAAAAATTCTCCAGCAAATAGAACCTCAATTGTATGATGGGATTTCTTCCAAAAAAATTTACAAACTCGCATTTCAATATTTAAAAAATTATCCAAATGCCACTGCGGCACGATATAACCTCAAATCGGCTATGACAGCACTTGGTCCGGCTGGTTTTTATTTCGAAAAATATATTTCAAAAATTCATAAAATTTTGGGTTACACTACTCAAATTAATTTGATTTTTAAAGGAAAATGCGTGTCCCATGAAGTGGATGTGTTACTTTTAAAAGATAATTTGCTAACCATGATTGAATGTAAATTTCATTCTGGGAAAGAAGCAAAAACAGATGTAAAAGTACCTATGTATATTTTATCACGCTTTAATGATCTAAAAGAAAAGAAGCATGAAATTTTTGGACAACTCAGATTGATTGATGCCTGCTTGATTGTGACAAATAATAAATTTACGGAGGATGCTTTGATTTTTGCCAAATGTTCCAATTTAAAAATGTTAAGTTGGGATTATCCACCCAAAAATGGTTTAAGAGAAATTATTGATCGTTTAAAAATATATCCTATTACTTGTTTAACAACTTTAACAATCAATGAAAAAGAAAAGTTGTTAGCGGCTAATATTATTACCGTTAAAGATTTATTATCAGAAAAAAACGAGCTTGAAAATTTAGCGTTAAGTAAAATTAGAATAAAAAGAGTGTTAACGGAAGCCAATCAATTATAAATAGTTTGTTATGAAAATTCATTTTTTAGGAGCAGCAAGTACGGTTACAGGTTCTAAATTTCTAGTCGAAACTGATGGATTAAGAATTTTAGTAGATTGTGGAATGTTTCAGGGCTTAAAAACCTTGCGGGAATTAAATTGGGAACCTCTAAATGTTTTACCTAATACTATTGATTTTGTGATTTTGACTCACGGACATTTGGATCATTGTGGTTGGTTGCCAAAATTAGTGAGTGATGGTTTCGAAGGAAAAATTTTCTGTTCGCATCCAACAAAAGAAATCGCTCGTTTAATTATACAAGATAGCGCAAAAATTCAGGAAGAAGAAGCTGAAATGGCGAATAAAAACCAATATTCTAAACATAATCCAGCCGCACCTTTATATACTTTAGAAGAAGCCAAGCGTGTGTTACCAATGTTTCGAGTTGTAGATCCTAATTTAGAGGTGAAATTAGCAGATAATTGTTGGTTTAAATTATTTTACGCCGGTCATGTTTTGGGTGCTTGTTCTTTAGAATTACATGTAGAAGATAAGGTTTTGGTTTTTTCGGGTGATATTGGTCAAGATGATGATGTTTTGATGTTTCCGCCAATTAAACCGAAACAAGCAGATTATGTTTTTTTGGAAAGTACGTATGGAAACAGAATTCATCCACAAGAAAATGTTTTGTTGGAATTAGAAACCATTATTAATAATACTGTTAACAGAAATGGAAATGTAGTGATTCCAAGTTTTGCCGTTGAAAGAGTACAAACTATGATGTATTTGATTTGGCAATTAAGAAAACAAGAACGCATTCCGAATATCAAATATATTATTGATACTCCAATGGGAATTAGTGTTTTAGATATTTTTAGAGAAAATTTGAAATGGCATAAATTAACAGCCAAAGATTGCGAAGAAATGTGTGATACCTTTACTTTAATTTCCGATTATCAAGATACCGTTGCGGCAATTTATGATGAAAATCCAAAAGTAGTAATTGCTGCAAGCGGAATGGTTACTGGAGGAAGAGTGCTATCCTACTTAGAACGATATATTATTGAACCTGAAAATACAGTAATATTAGTAGGCTTTCAAGCCGAAGGTACAAGAGGTAGAAGATTACTTGAAGGAGAAAAAGAAATTAAGTTCCATGGAAAGTTTTATCCAGTTCATGCCAACATCATTTCTATTGAAGGTTTATCTGCTCATGGCGACCAAAACGATTTGTTAAATTGGATCAGCGAATTGGAAAAACCACCTACTAAAATATTTTTAGTTCATGGAGAAAATTCTGCACTTGATGCACTTCGAATTAAGATAGTAGAACGTTATAAATACGAATGTCAAATCCCTATTTTAAATCAAGTCATTGAAATTTAAGTCTTAACATTATTTTAGATAAATATTTTCATATATTTGCCGTGATGAATCTCAAAAGACACATAAGCGTTTTATTGGCATTATTTATTTTATTAGTAAATAGTAGTGCTAGTTTGGTGTTGCATTATTGCCACGATCAAATTGCTTCTGTATCTTTAGTATATCAAGAAAATAAAGTAGTTGATTCTGCTGATGAGGATTCTTGCTGTGCTTCTGATGATATAGATGACGAAGGAAGCTGTTGTTCCAACGAAGAAATAAAAGTGGACAAGAAAATTGATTATTCTATCTTAAAAGGATTTCAATTTGATGTTTTAGCGGTTCATTTCGAAAATAAAATACCTTCTTTTATTAAAGAAGTGGATGTTTTATCTACAAATCAAAAAATATTAGATTACTATTGTGATTCTAATGCACCACCTTTTTACAAACTCTATTCGCAACTTATTTTTTATGCATAATTAGTATTGTTTTTAGTTTACTTAGCTGTTTTAGTTAGGCTCAAAAAATTATAAACTTTATTAAAATAATTATGTATAGATTATTGTTATTGGTTTTATTACCAATCTTCTCTTTTGCACAAAGTAGTGTGCGAGGGATAATTACTGATAAGGAAAACAATCCAATCGCTAATGTAAAAATTACGATTTCAGAATTAAATTCTACTTTTTTTTCAGATGAAAGTGGTTCTTTTGATTTAATTCAAGGAAACGGAAGTGTGTCACTTATTTTAGAAAAAGAAGGATTTCAAAAATTAGAAATTCAGCAAAGTACCGCTCAAGATTTTACGATTCAACTAGAAAAAATTATTGTTGAAAGTAATATCGAAACCGTTAAAGTAGTTAAAAATCAAAAAACTTTAGGTCGAAAACAAAAAGCGGTTACTAATACGCAGAATTTATCGCAAGGCGAATTACAAAAAGCAGCTTGTTGTAATTTATCTGAAAGTTTCGAAACGAATCCATCAATTGATGTAAACTTTTCTGATGCCGTTACTGGAAACAAACAAATTAAAATGTTAGGCTTAACTAGTCCGTATATTTTGATGAGTGAAGAAAATATTCCAGCTATTCGTGGCGCTTTACAAGCAACAGGTTTAAATTTTATTCCAGGAACTTGGGCAGAAAGTATTCAAATAACAAAAGGCGCTGGAAGTGTGACGAACGGCTATGAAAGTATTTCCGGGCAAATTAATTACGAATTGTTAAAACCTCAAAAAGAAGATCCGTTTTTCGCTAATGTTTATGCTTCAAATGATGGTAGATATGAGTTGAATACACATTTCGCAAATAAATATTCGGATAAATTAAGTTCGTTAGTTTTATTACATGGAAACACCAGAAATATTAAAAACGACATGAATGATGATGGATTTCTAGACAATCCGTTAGGGAAACAAGTCAATATTTTAAACCGTTGGCAATATAATAATGTTGAAAAAGGTATCGTTTCGTTTTTAAATATCAAATACTTTAAAGATGAAAAAACAGGCGGAACTTATAATCAAGATATGTTAAGTCCTTTAACATGGACCAGTAATGTAAACACGGATAAAGTAGAATTGTCTCATAAAATTGGCTACCTTTTTCCAGATATGCCTTTTCAAAGTATTGGATTTCAACAAGCCTTTCAGTATAATAAAATGAATTCTCAATTTGGTTCGAATAGTCATCAAATTAATCATAAAAGTTACTTTTCTAATTTATTGTTCAATTCTATCATTAACAATACCAAGCATAAGTTTATCACAGGAATTAACTTTAATTATGACAGCTATCAAGAAAATTTGTTAGTAAATTTTTCGAAAAACTACGACAGAATTGATACTTCAATCGGTTCGTTTTTTGAATATGCTTTTGATAATTTAAATAATTTCAGTTTTGTCTTAGGCGCTAGAGCTGATAATCACAACAGATTAGGTTTGTTTTTCACGCCAAGAGCACATGTAAAATACAATCCGTTTGAAAAAACAACGTTGCGTTTTTCAGCTGGAAGAGGAAAAAGAGCGTCGAATATGTTTGTGGAAAATATCAATATTTTGGCGAGTTCTAGAGATGTGATTGTAAATGATGAAAAGGGTAAGTTATACGGTTTAAATCCAGAAATAGCTTGGAATTACGGTTCGAGTTTAATTCAGAAATTTTATCTTTTTGGTAAAGAAAATGAAATTGTTGTAGATTATTATAAAACGGATTTCAGTAACCAAATTGTGGTAGATTTAGAAAATCCAAGTCAAGTTACTTTTTCAAATTTAAAAGGGAAAAGTTTTGCAGAATCGTTTCAAATTGAGTGGAATATTACTTTAATGAGACATTTAAATTTAAGAACTGCCTATAAATATTTGAATGTAAAAACAGATTATGCAACGGGTTTATTAGACAAACCACTTCAAGCTAAAAACAGGTTTTTTGCCAATATTGCGTACGAAACGCATATCTTAAATAAAGGACAACAATGGAAGTTTGATGCTACATTCAACTGGATTGGCGAACAACGCTTACCAAGTACATTAGCCAATCCTGTTCAATATCAATTGCCTGCTTATTCGCCAAGTTATCAATTGATTAATGCACAAGTTACCAGAACTTTTTCTAGTACATTTGAAATGTATGTAGGAGCAGAAAATTTAGGTAATTTTAAACAGAAGAATGCCATTATTGCATCAGATAATCCAAATAGCCCGTATTTTGATAGTACGATGATTTATGGTCCAGTTTTTGGTAATATGTTTTATGCCGGATTACGTTTTAAAATTAAAGCTAAAAAGGAAGCTGTTGTTACCGAAATAAAAGAAGTAGAAAATCATAATAATCATTAAAATAAAATAACACAGATTAATCTGGTTTTAAAAACTTTTTTAATCTGTGTTTAAAAAGAAAAATAAGTAATTAAATTTTTAACCTGAGGATGAATATATTCGTTCCTCGCAATAACAAAAAATATGAAAAAATTAGTTTTAGTTGTATTGTTTGCCTTTATAGGTTTGAATATGAATGCGCAAGAGAAACCAAATAAAAATAAAAAAGTAGAAATAGAAGTGAATGGAAATTGCGATATGTGTAAAAAGCGTATTGAAAAAGCAGCTTATTCTGTAAAAGGGGTAAAAAGTGCAACTTGGCATGCTGATCACCAAGATTTACATTTAATTTTAGATGAAACCAAATGTAAAGTAATAGATGTGGAAACTGCAATTGCAAAAGTAGGTCATGATACTCAAGATATAAAAGCTACGGATGCACAATATGCTAAGATTCACGGATGTTGTAAATATAGAACAGACGGAAATCACTAAATTAACAAATGTTAAAATAAATGATTATATTTGGAATAACTAACCAATTAAATTATTTATTATGCCTTTTAATTTTTACGCAATTTTAGCAGCAACATTAGTTTCCTTAGTGGTAGGTTTTGTTTGGTACAATCCGAAAGTATTTGGAACCATTTGGATGCAAGAAACAGGAATGACTGAAGAAAAAGCTCAACAAGGAAATATGGCTAAAATCTTCGGTTTAACGATTGTTTACTCTTTTTTGATTTCATTTATGTTGTCAGGAATGGTAATTCATCAAATTGGAGCTTTAGGAATGACAGGTGGCGATGAATCGATTGCTTTGCCTTCTTATGCTGCTTTTATGAAAGATTATGGAAACGCCTTCAGAAGTTTTCAGCATGGAGCGCTTCATGGTTGTATGACAGGTGTGTTATTTGTTTTGCCTATCACAGCAATTAACGGCTTGTTTGAACAAAAATCTTGGAAATATATTTTAGTTACTGGAGGTTTTTGGGTTGTTTCTTTAACTATCATGGGTGCAATTATTTGCGGTTGGAAATAATTAACATTTTATTATAAAATAGAAGTCCTACATTTGTGGGACTTTTTTATGCCTTGGAAAAAATTACTATAAAAATATTCGATACGATTAATGACTTGCCAGAAAATTGGAATGCAGTAGCTGCTGAAAACCATTTTCTGCAAATTCCGTATTTGAAAGTTTTAGAACTTTCTGCACCAACCAATATGCAATGTTTTTATATTGGATATTATGAAAATTTTAAACTAATTGGCGTTTCATTAGCGCAATATTTAGATTTAAATAAGTTAGAATCTTTTGGAGAAAGAGACAATTGCTTTAAAACTTATATTCGAAATTTTATTTTCCGAAATTTTGCTTCGCACACGCTGTTTATTGGAAACAACATGATTACTGGGCAAAATAGTTTTACATTTAACAAAGAAGTAAGTTTTGAAGATGTTAGTCGTGTATTGATGCAAAGTTCTCAGGAATTGGTAAAATACTTCAAACAAAAAGGAATAAAAATTCATTTGGTTTCTTTTAAAGATTTTTATCAAGATTGTGCTACAGCATTTAAAAACCATGCTTTTGCTAAGGTGTATGAATTCAATACACAACCGAATATGGTTTTTGAATTGCCTTCAAATTGGCTTACTGCTGAAGATTATTACAATTCATTTTCGAAAAAATATAGAGATCAATACAAAAGAGCACATAAGAAATTTGATGGCATTTTAGTCAAAGAATTAGAAATTGATGAGGTTGTTTTTCATGAATCAAGAATCAATGAATTGTATCATCATGTGGCCAAAAATGCTCCTTTTAATACTTTTTTCCTAGCTGAAAATCATTTCTCCACTTTCAAAAGACAATGTGGAAATGGTTTTAGAATATTCGGTTATTTTTTAAATGATAAACTTATTGGTTTTCATTCCGTTTTGTTAAATGATACGGTTTTAGAAACTTATTTTTTAGGTTACGATGACCAAGTACAAAAAGAAAATATGTTGTATTTGAATATGTTGTACAATATGACTGAATTCGGAATTACACATCAATTTAAAAAAATCATTTTCGGAAGAACCGCATTAGAAATTAAAAGTTCAATTGGCGCAACTCCTGTAATGATGTCGGGTTTTATTTACCACAGAATGCCATTAGTTAACAAATTTCTAGGTAAAATTTTTAAAAATTTAGAACCCGAAACGGTTTGGCACCAACGCCACCCTTTTAAATAAAAATTTTGTATCCTATTCAAAATTGACTGCATTGTTTTCTTGAAATAAACTAATAGTTTTCTTACTTTTGAACATATTTTTATTTCATGCAAAAAGCATTTTTATTCCTTTTATTTTTGGTAGTCTTTTCTTGTAAAGAGAATCCGAAAAATACGGTTTCTTTTTATTTCTGGAGAACTGAATTTAATTTATCTACTAAAGAAGCACAAGTATTAAAAGACAATAATGTCTCCAAATTATATGTGCGTTATTTTGATGTGGCATTGCAAAATAATATACCGTTTCCAGTTAAACCTATACAATTTCATACGAAACCAATTACTCAAAAAATTATACCTACCATTTTTATTAAGAATGAAGTTTTTTTATCTAAGAAAACGAATATCGAATTGTTAAGTCAAAATATTTTAAAGTTAATTCAACAGATAAATGGAGTAAATAAAATCTCAAATTCAGAAATTCAAATAGATTGCGATTGGTCTTTGGAAAGTCGAGATAAGTATATGTCGTTTTTGAAAATATTAAAAAGTAAATATGGGAAAACGGTGTCGGCAACCATCCGATTGCATCAAGTGAAATATTTCGAAAAAACAAAAGTGCCACCTGTGGATTACGGCGTTTTGATGCTTTACAATATTGGAAGTGTGAATGCTAAAGGCGAAAAAGCCATTTACGATAAAGAAATTGCGTTACAGTATTTGCCTTATTTGGAAAAGTATCCTTTAAAAATTAAAACAGCTTTACCTATATTTTCTTGGTTAGTACATTCAAGAAACGGACGAGTAGTGCAAATAATTTCAAAGAAAAATATAAATGATTATCAAAATAAAATTAATTTTGATGTTGCTTATCCAAAACATGTGGTGACTCAAAGTGGTATTGCTTTTGGCGATTTTTATAAAGCAGGTGATATTTTGTTTGAAGAAACAATTTTACCAGATGATATTGATGAAATGAAAACACTAATTCATAAATATAGTAAGCATCCTCAAACGGAATTTATTTATTACGATTTAGATCAGAAAAATTTAAACAAACACAAAAATGAGTACAATTTTTAGCACAGTTTCTCTAAAATATTCCGCATTAATTATAAGTGTAATTAGTATTTTTTCTATTTCTGGTGGTGGAGATGACGAATCGTATTGGACAAATTATAATTCGTCTTTCGCGCCTGAAGCATTTGTAGACGATGAATCATATGAACCATTATTTTATTCCACTGATATGTTTTATGGTTATGATAACTATATGCAAGGTCATTCCTACCGATTTGTTGATACTCAAGTAAAAGAATGGAATACGTATTTAGAGAATCAAATTTCTAAAGAAACTTTAAATACTATTATTGGAACTGATTCCTTGAATGATGTGGTGGCTAAAGTTTGTTCAGCAATTAAAACAAATAAACCAAATGGAGCAAGCAGAAAGTATAATCTAGAAAACGTGAAAACAAAACATTTTTTCGAGTTTATTAATTTGGCAAAATCTCTAGAAGAGGCAACAAATTTTTACCCTGATTGGGATTATAAAACGGATACGTATTCGGAATCAACTAAAATTAAAACAAGTATTGTTAAGAAAATTGAGAAATTGTATAATGAAACGACAGACAATTTTCTAAAAGAGAAATATTGGTTTTTAACCATTAAAGCTTCTTTTTATTCTGAAAATAGAAGTAATGCGATAAGTTTTTTTAACGGAACTTCTGCTAAAGTTGAAAAAGGAATTAGTTATTACAGGGCTTTGTCTTATTTGGCTGGTATAAATTATGCCCAAAAGAAATATGCATTGTCTAATTACCAATTTGCAGTAGTGTTCGAAAATTGTCCAATTTTACGAAAAGAAGCAATTTTTGATTTTAAACCACAAGAAACAAAAGATTTTAACGAATCTTTAAATATGGCAAAAAGTATAGAGGAAAAAGCGGCATTATGGACACTTTATGGCTATTATGCAGATCCTGTTGAAGCTATTGCAAAAGTTTATGAACTCGATCCGAAAAATAAACATTTGACTTATTTGTTAACCCGTGCCGTAAATATTGAAGAGAACAATTTAAATCATACAGAATATGTAAAATACACATTAAAATCTTATGTTAACGAAAGTAAGTTAGATAAAAAGTTGTATGCACTAGTAACGGAAATTGCTCAAACAAATAACACGATGAATCCATATATGTGGGATATTGTTGCTGGATATTTTGAAACATTAAAAGGGAATTATTCAAAAGCGACTTCGTATTTAAATGAAGCTAAAAAAACCGCTCCGCAGAAAGCTTTAGTCCAAAATCAGATTAAATTATTTGCTATTTTTAATCAGGTTTCTAAAACTAAAGTGTTAAATACTCAATCTGAAAATGAATTGCTCCCGAATTTAGTTTGGCTTTATGATTACAACAAGCAAATTCAAAATAGTACTGAATATTATTCCAAAGAAACTTCAGATGAAGAAATGAAACTAAGAACTGATTTTTTAGTAAGTTGGTCGCGTAGTTATATTTCTAATCTTTATAAAAAACAAAATAATGAAGTAATGTCTGAACTTTTTTCTAGAGAAGATAACTATTATGCAAAAAAGGAAAGACTAGAAAAAATGCAAACTTATTTCTTAGAAAATAAAAATACTGCTTGGGATAAATTGGCACAATCATTATATACAATTACGCTTGACGATATTTACGAATATAAAGGGATTATGTTTGCTTATAATAATCAAATTGACGAAGCTATTGACGAATTTAAAAAATGTAAAAAGTTAGATACTTTATACGGGAATCCTTTTAATGGAAAAATAATGGATTGTATTGATTGTGATCACAATGCTAAACAAAAAACAAAATACACCAAATTGACTTTTATGCAAAAAGTTAAAGAAATTCTAGATAATGTAGCAAATGATGTGGAAACATATTCAGGTAATATTTTATTAGGAAATGCGTTTTATAATATGTCACATTACGGAAATGCTAGATTATTTTATAACAATCCAATTGTAGATCAATATGGAAATTATATTGATGAGGAATATAGTGATATGTTGTACAATAATTCTCAAACGGAATATTACTATAAAAAGGCATTAAGTGTCGCTCAAAATGATGAAGAAAAAGCCAAAGCTACTTTCCTTTTAACTAAAATTGAACGAAATAAATTCTATCTTTCCAAACAATATGTTCCAGATGAAGTAGATTTTATTACTTTTAAGGGCTATAAAACGTTAATGCAAAATTATTCTAATACTAAATACTATCAGGAAGTGATAAATGAATGTGGGTATTTTAGTCGGGTTGCTGATCAATAATTATCAATATGAAAAAAATACTATTTATGTTTTTTTTATTTTTAAGTGCGACTACTTTTTCTCAAACCAATTTTGAAAAAGCAGAAAAACTGTTTAAAGAAAAAAAATATGCAGAAGCCAAAGGCTTGTTTGAAAGTTATTTAAAATCGGTTCCTAATCACCAGAAAACTATTGAATATTTAGGTGATATTGCTGGAAGTTCTAAATTGTGGGATGTTGCCATTGAGTATTATAAAAAACTAAAAAATTCGAATCCAAATAGCGCCAATTATTGGTTTAAATACGGTGGTGCGATGGGAATGAAGGCAAAGTCTGTCAATAAGTTTAAAGCTGTAGGTATGATTGATGATATCGAAACGGCCTTCTTAAAAGCAGCTTCATTAGATAAAAAACATATTGAAACTCGATGGGCTTTAGTTGTTTTATATATAGAATTACCCGGAATTATTGGTGGTAGTGAAAAAAAAGCTACCAAATATGCCGATGAACTTTTAGCCATTTCAAAAGTAGATGGATATTTAGCAAAAGGTTATATTGATGTATATTATAAAAGGTATAAAGCCGCTGAAGTAAATTTACTAAAAGCACATCAAATTGGGAAGTCGGCAACTACTTATGCCAAACTTCACGATTTGTATTTGAATAAATTAAAAGATAAAGCAAAAGCACAAAACTTAAAAAAATAACCAAAAATTAAGTTCCAAAATCAATTGGAATTTAGAATTTTAAAAATTGGAATTATCAAATGCGTACACATTTCATAGCGATTGGCGGAGCTGCCATGCACAATTTAGCATTAGCCTTACACAATAAAGGATATCAAGTTACAGGTAGCGACGATGCTATTTTTGAACCCTCAAAATCTCGATTAGAAAAGAAAGGATTATTGCCGGCTGAAATGGGTTGGTTCCCAGAAAAAATTACGTCAGATATTGAAGCAATTATTTTAGGAATGCACGCGAAAGCCGATAATCCAGAATTGCTAAAAGCACAAGAATTAGGTTTGAAAATTTATTCGTATCCTGAGTTTTTATACGAACAATCTAAGAATAAAACGCGAGTAGTTATCGGTGGTTCACACGGAAAAACAACAATTACTTCTATGATTTTACATGTGATGCATTATCATAATATAGAAGTAGATTATATGGTTGGCGCACAATTAGAAGGTTTTGATACGATGGTTCATTTAACTGAAACGAATGATTTTATTGTGTTAGAGGGTGATGAATATTTGTCTTCTCCAATGGACAGACGACCAAAATTCCACTT
>JACCEA011836824.1_pt1 | contig 41312 bp, 39 predicted proteins | sample 7449851 | NCBI WGS metagenome assembly JACCEA01 (sample SAMN15323453, study PRJNA562643) | freshwater metagenome | isolation source: river surface water | place: USA:Blue River Watershed | collected 2017-08-18 | reverse complement strand
CGTCACCTTGCTCGGCAAGCCATTGCCACGCACGGCGGTGAATTTCCTGTTGCTCGTCAGCGGAAAGACTGTTGCTGGATCTGGTTCGCAGGTACTCGCGGATCAGCGGATGCAGGCGCAACCAGCCACTGTTTCCCACCGCAGTCAGGAGGGGTGTTTCGTTGCGCAGCTGGTCAAACAAGTCCGCCGCATTGGGCTGATCGATTATTGCGGCACAAAGGTCCGGATGGATGGCGTCCAGCAGCCCGCAGCGCAACGCAAAATCTGCCAGTTCCTCAGGCCAATGGGCCATAAAGCCAGCGACCATTTGTTGAGTGGCATGATCCCCCGAATTGGAAAACTGCTTCAATGCCTGATCAGGGTCTGCCGCCTGGCCCAGTGCGGTGATGGCCAGTTGCAATCCCAGCGGCCAGCCTTCGGTAACATCGTGCAGGCGAGCTGCCAGCTCGACAGTGGCCTTGTCGCCTAGCTTCAGATTCAGCAGCGCATGGGTTTCTTCCAGATCAAACTGCAGGTTTTTGATGCCCAACTGCAGCAAGTTGCCATGCGCCAGCAGATCGCCGATCGCCAGTGGCAGTGGGGTTCTGGAGCCAATGACAATCTGCAGGTTGGGCGGCAGGTTATGCAACAAGTAGTTGCACAGATCCAGCAGCTCTGCACCGCTGGGGCGTTCGCCGTTGTCGAAGATAATCACCGTTGGGTGTGCATGTTCGGCAATTTCGGCCAGCAGGGAGGTGGCTGCCTGGGTAAAACCGCTACCCCGGCGGATAGCCTCAAGTGCGTCGTGGCCGAAATCGGCGATGCCTGAAGCGCGGCGCAATCCTTCGATAATGCCGATGCTCAGACTGGTAACGCTGTCATCGCTGTCCAGATCGAGCCATGTGACCAGTGCACCACTGTGTAACCAGTCAAGGCGCCACTGTGCCAGCAGGGAGGTTTTGCCGTAGCCTGCGGGTGCTTCGACCAGGATAACTTCGGCTCCGTCCGCATCATCGCGCAGTTGCCGCAGGCGCTCGCGCGGCAGCTGGGTTTTGCGCAGGCGAGGAGGGGTCAGCTTCAGCACCAGCCCCGGCGATACCGAGTCATGTGCGTGGAGCGCGCTACCGGCATTATTCGCTGTGCGTGCAGTCGTCATTCGTCCGTCCGGGCTGTGGCGCAGAAGCACTGTGGCGTTGATCGTGCAGGAATAGCTCGAGGGACTTCAAGCGTAATGCGTTGAGGGCCTTGCCCAGTGTTTCGCCCTGCAAACCCTGCGTCAATAGTGGCTGCACGCTGACTGCGCGTGCGCAGTCAGCCGCTGCCAGCAGATAATCGGCCTGCGGGTATGGGGCCTGCTCCCTGCCTTTGCGCCCGCGAGCGTCCATGGTGCAGGCGGCGACAAACTCCTTGAATCGCTGCGGACGGCGAAGCGCATCCATTTTGATCAGCAGCTCGAGCAGGGTTGTCGCTTTGAGCTCCAGCGCGCGATGGCTGTGGGTATGAAACTGGCAGACTAGCAGCGCCAGCTCCTGGCAGTCTTTTGGTGCTTTGCAGCGTTGATTGATTGCGCGAACCAGCGCTAAGCCTTTCTGTTCGTGGGCAATATGTCGCGGCCAGTCTGCGGGGTTGGTCAGGCCTTTGCCCACATCGTGCAGCAGGCAAGCCCAGCGCACGCTGAGCGGCTGGGCATGCTCGGCACATTGTTGCAATACAGCCAGTACATGCAGTCCGGTATCAATTTCCGGGTGATGCGCTGCGGGCTGCGGAATGCCAAACAGCGTGTGCACTTCCGGGAGAATGACTGCAAGGGCGCCGCATTCATGCAAAACCTGAATAAAGACATCCGGGCGGGGCTCCATCAGCGCCCGTGCTATTTCTTTCCAGCTGCGTTCAGCGGTCAGTGCCTGCAATTCGCCGGACTGTGCCAGCTGCGCCATCAGTTGCATGGTTTCCGCGGCGACATGAAATCCCAGCGGGGCATAGCGAGCGGCAAAGCGCGCCACGCGCAGCACACGCAAGGGGTCTTCGGCAAACGCCGGGGCTACGTGGCGCAGTACTCGGGCAGCGATATCGCGTTGCCCCCCGTAAGGATCAATCAAATTGCCATGCTCGTCCTCAGCGATGGCGTTGACGGTCAGATCACGTCGTTGCAAGTCTTCTTCCAGGGTCACCTCGGGGGCTGCAAAAAAGGTAAAGCCAGCATAGCCATGGCCGCTTTTTCGCTCGGTGCGCGCCAGCGCGTATTCTTCGCCGGTCTGGGGGTGAAGGAACACCGGAAAATCCGCACCCACCGGCCGAAAACCCTGCGCAAGCATTTGCTCGGCTGTTCCGCCCACCACGACCCAGTCGATTTCGCTGACCGGGCGGCCGAGCAGACGGTCGCGTACGGCGCCGCCTACCTTGAAAATCTGCATGCCTGGCCCCTTGATTGATGCGTGCTCAGCATAGTTGCTGCGAAGTTGTTCAGGACGGCTGCCTGTTACCGAAGTGACTCAGGCTCAATGCTGGAAACTTCCGAGGGAAAGGTATTGCTCCAGAGTTCAAAGCCTCCATCCAGGCTGAACACTTCGGCAAAGCCCTGGTGACTCAGGTAGGCGGCAGCGCTTTGGCTGGAGTTGCCGTGGTAACAGCTGACAATCAGCGGTGTATCCAGGTCCGCATTGGCAATGAAATCAGCTAGCGAGAAGTTATCGAGGTGCCGCGAGCCGCTGATATGTCCTAGTGCGAAGCTCTGCGGGTCACGGATATCAACGACCACGGCGCCTTGCTGGCGAAGTTCCAGAGCACGCTGGGGCGCAATTCGGTTGAAGCTGTTCATGCTAACTCTCCGGGCACTGACATAGGTGCCGTTCGCCAGTGTCGATATTCATCAGGGTCATATGACCTCCCCAGACGCAGCCGCTGTCCAGCGCGCTCAAACCGGCTTCATGGCATTGGCCCTCAAGGGCGGCCCAGTGGCCGAAAATGATTTTCTGCCCGTGGGTTCGGCGATGCGGATGGCTGAACCAGGGTGCATAACCGGGCGGGGCGGTTTCCACGCCTTCCTTGCTCTTCAGATCAAGGGTGCCATCGGCGGTGCAAAAGCGCATGCGGGTCAGGTAGTTGGTAATGACCCGGAGCCGCTCGATGCCATGCAGATCTTTGGCCCAGCAGGCGGGCTCATTGCCATACATGCCATCCAGAAAAGGTAACAGACGAGCGTCATCCTGCAATGCTGCTTCAACTTCAGCGGCCAGTCGGAGGGCTTTTTGCAGGGTCCATTGGGGGGGGATACCTGCATGCACCATGGCGATGTCCCGCTGTTCGTCGTAATGCAGCAGCTTCTGTCGACGCAGCCAGTCGAGCAAGTCGTCACGCTCCGGTGCCGCAAGAATTTCCTGCAGGGTATCGTGTCGCTTCAGGCGTTCGATATTGTGCGCAACGGCCAGCAGGTGCAGGTCGTGATTGCCCAGCACACAGGTCAGGCTGTTGCGCATGGCGAACAGGAAACGCAGGGTTTCCAGTGACTTTGGACCCCGGTTGACCAGGTCGCCGACCAGCCACAGGCGGTCTTTCGCGGGATCAAAGGCGACTTTCTCCAGCAGGCATTTGAGCGGGTCAAGGCAGCCCTGCAGGTCGCCGACAGCGTAAGTGCTCATGTGGGGGCTGTCTCAGTGCAGTGAGCCGGGCACGGCGAGCCGGAACGGGGCAATGATGGCATCAAACTTTTTGCCATCCGCGGCAAGCATCTGGTAGCTGCCCTGCATGGTCCCGACACGCGTACTCATGACTGTGCCGCTGCTGTAGGTGTGCGTGGCCCCTGGCTCGATCAGTGGTTGCTGGCCGATGACGCCGGAACCGCGAACTTCCTGCACGTGCCCATCGCCATTGGTAATCAGCCAGTGGCGTGAGAGCAGTTTTGCTGCAAGATCACCGTTGTTATGGATTGAAACGTTGTAGCTGAAGGCAAAACGATTCTGCTCGGGCTGTGATTGCTCGGGAAGAAATCGGGTGGTGACGCTGACGTCTACCTGATAGCGGGAGTCGGACACGCGAACCTCGTTTCTGGGCCAGTCTGGAGTCTAAGCCTTAATCGGTCTGAAACCTGCCATGTCGCAGATTAATCCACGCTCGCCAGCTGATCTGCCAAACGCACGAACGCTGCCAGATCCAGCTGTTCCGGGCGTTTGCCGCCATCCACCTGGGCCGCTTCAATCTGTTCTGCTGTCAGCAGGGCCTTGAGTGTGTTGCGTACGGTCTTGCGGCGCTGATTGAAGGCCTCTCGAACGACTTTCTCCAGCAGTTGGTGGTCTTTGGCCGGGTATGGCAACACTTCATGCGGTACCAGCCGGACAATCGCCGAATCCACTTTCGGTGGCGGATTGAACGATCCTGGTCCGACATTGAACAGATGCTCAACCCGGCAGTGATATTGCACCATGATAGACAATCGCCCCCAGTCACCGCCGCCCGGCTCGGCCGCCAGGCGCTCAACCACTTCTTTCTGCAGCATGAAATGCATGTCGCGGATCAGCGAAGCATTATTGAGCAGATGAAAAATCAGCGGGGTGGAGATGTTGTACGGGAGATTTCCGACCACTCGCAGGCTGTGCGGTGAGGCTTGCAACCGATTGAAATCGAACTTCAGGGCGTCACCCTGATTCAGGGTGAACTGTGGGTGGTTGCCGTACTTCATGTTGAGCAGCGGAACCAGATCCTTGTCCAGTTCGATGACGTCCAGTCGTGCGCCGCTGCCGAGCAAACCTTCGGTCAGCGCACCTTGCCCCGGGCCGATTTCCAGCAGGTGCTCGCCGGGACGTGCATGAATGGCGCGCAATATGCGGTGAATGACTCCCGCATCATGCAAGAAGTTCTGGCCGAAGCGTTTGCGTGCGCGATGCTGATAGTTCTCGGTCATGCTCGGGCCATTTCGTAGGCGGTTTCCAGTGCGACAGTCAGGCTGCCGGTATCGATCTTGCCGGTTCCGGCCAGTTCCAGTGCAGTGCCGTGATCGACGGAGGTACGAATGATCGGCAGCCCCAGCGTTACATTGACTGCGGCACCAAAGCCTTTGTACTTCAATACTGGCAGTCCCTGGTCGTGGTACATCGCCAGTACTGCGTCGCAGTCTTGCAGATTCTTCGGGGTGAACAGGGTGTCAGCCGGTAACGGGCCGATCAGCGCCATGCCTTCTTCACGTAATTGTGCCAGGGCGGGCTCGATGATCTCGATTTCTTCGCGCCCCAGATGTCCGCCTTCACCGGCGTGAGGGTTCAGGCCGCAGACCAGAATGCGTGGCTGGGCAATGCCGAATTTGCTGATCAGGTCGGCGTGCAGGATGCGCGCTACGCGCAGCAAGCGCTCGACAGTAATGGCTGCAGCAACCTCTTTGAGTGGCAGGTGCGTGGTGACCAGTGCCACACGCAGGCCCCGGGTGGCCAGCAGCATGACGACCTGTGCCGTGTCGGTCAGGTCAGCAAGGAACTCGGTATGACCGGAAAATGCGATACCGGCTTCATTGATGATGCCCTTGTGCACCGGCGCGGTAATCATCGCAGCAAAGGTCTTCTGCTGGCAGCCTGTGGCTGCGCGAGTCAGGGTTTCCAGCACATAGCCGGCATTGCGGCTATCCAGTTGGCCAGCCTCAACCGGGCTTTGCAGCGGCGTATCCCAGACATACAGCGTGCCATCACTGGCTGGGCTCTCCGGCCAGCAGCCTGCTGTGACTGGCTGCAGGTTGATCTTTAGCCCCAGTTCGGCCGCGCGCTGGGCCAGGAGATCCCGGCTGGCAATAACGATCAGTATTTCTGGTTGGGCTTGTTGTGCGATCAGCAGGCACAGGTCAGGACCAATGCCGGCGGGTTCGCCGGCGGTCACTGCGAAGCGCGCTGGGCTCACAGCTTGGTTTCCACGTAGGCCTCGCCACGGATCTCCAGCAGCCAGCCTTGCAGCTCTTCGTCGTACTTGCGGTTGCGCAGGATGTTTATCGCTTGCTGCTCACGCAACTGCTCACTGCTGTCGGTGGCGCGACGGCCAAGCACTTCCAGCACATGCCAACCATAGCCAGACCTGAACGGTGCTGACAGCTGGCCGCTAGGGGTGTTCTTCATTACTTCCTGGAACTCGGGAACCAGAATGGCAGGGTCTATCCAGTCGAGATCGCCACCATTGCGTGCCGAACCGGGATCTTCCGAGAAGGTTTTTGCCAGTTCACCGAAGTCTTCGCCAGCCACAATCCGTGCATGCAGGCGTTCTACCAGCTTCTGGGCTTCGGCATCGGTGCGAATTTCACTCGGTTTGATCAGGATATGCCGGACGTGGACTTCATCACGTAGCTGATTATTGCCACCGCGCTTTTCCAGCAGCTTGATGATCAGGAATCCGCCTGGTGTGCGCACGGGCTGGGTCACCTGGCCCGGCGAGAGCGGCGGTATCAGGCTGTCGAATGGCGGGGGCAGTTGTGCGGCTTTGCGCCATCCCATATCGCCGCCTTCCAGCGCGTTTTCACTGCCGGACCGGCTCAGTGCCAGCTGCGAGAAGTCAGTCCCTTGCTGCAGTTGCTGATAGACCTTTTGCGCCTCAATGGCTGCTTTCTCGATCACTGCAGCGGTGGACCCTTCGGGTAGCGGCAACAGAATGTTGGCCAGATGGAACTCTTCGGAAAGCTGGATCTGACCGTGTTCCGAAGCCATGAAGTTATCTACTTCCTGCTTGGACACCTCGATCCGATCCGCTACCCGACGCTGACGCACGCGGCTGATGATCATTTCCCGACGAATCTGTTCGCGGGCCGCGGAGTAGGACAAGCCGTCCTGCTGCAGGGCCATGCGCAGCTGTTCCAGGCTCAGATTGTTGCGCTGGGCGATGGTTTCCATCGCCTGATTCAACTCTTCATCGTTGATGCGCACGCCGGCGCGATCACCAATCTGCAACTGCAGATTTTCCATGATCAGCCGCTCCAGCACTTGCTCCTGCAGGACGTTGCTTGGCGGCAGAGTACCGCCCTGCTTGGCGATGCTCTTTTGCACCTCGCTCATTCTCTGATCCAGCTGGCTTTGCATGATCACGTCGTTATCAACGATCGCGACGACACGATCCAGAGACTCTACTTGTGCCTGTGCCAGTGAACCGAGCAGCAGGGAGCCCAGCAGCAGCGGGCGGATAAAATCAGAAAGCTTGGTCTTCACGTTCACGGTAGCCTTGAATGCCTTGGTCGAGGAAGCTGTCTACTTGGTTGCCAACAACGCCACCCAAGCCTTTCAGCACTATCTGCAGGAAAATCCCATGGTCGCCGGATTCGTTCTCGACCAGGTTGTTCTGGTCAGGTTGCACCCAGTAACGGTTAACCAGTCTTAGCTTCCAGCAGCACGAGTCGTATTCGAAACCACCAAAGGCTTCCAGTGTGCGGTTCTGGTTGAAGTCGCGCTGCCAGCGGGCAATTGCGCTCCACTGCGGCACCACCGGCCAGATCATCGAGACGTCGGATTGTGAGATTTTGTACTGGTCGTCACCGCCGGCCTGGTATTCATTGGTTTGCTGATTGAACACGACGGCGTCATTGCGGTAGCGGTAACCCGCGTTAAGCACTTTGTTGGGTTGCGCTTGCGGCTGGTAATGGAACATCAGATTGCCGGAGCTGGTCTGGCTACGATCAGAGTCATAGGCGTAGTCCGAACTCAGGCGCCAGTCGCGGTCAAAGCGGTATTGTCCCGTGAATGCTGTCGGCGAAACCGACGCTTCCTGGGTTTCGATACCGGGCATCTGTACCTCGCGGTCCTCGAAGTAGAAAGCCTGACCCAAGCCGATACTGGCCCGCTCAAAGCCATTGCTTTCGACAAAGCGGCTGGTGGTACCGGCGGAAAGCTGATTGCTGTCGCCAACCCGGTCTTTGCCGACAAAGCGGTTCTCGCGAAACAGCGAGGCGTACGTGAAGGACGGCTCGGCAGTATCGAAAATCGGCAGGGCGCTCTGATCTTTGTAAGGTACGTAGAGGTAATACAGGCGCGGTTCAAGCGTCTGCCGCAGTGGCGTACCAAACAGTGTGGTGTCGCGGTCGAAATACAGGCCGCTGTCCACGGAGTAGACAGCCAGATCGCGGGTTTGCGTATCGTCATAGTCAACCCCGGGAGCCAGGGTTGCCTGACCTCGGCTATCGAGATCCAGTGAGTAATTGGTGTACATGTATTTGACAGCGGGTGTCAGGTAACCCCAGCTGGACGCCATCGGCAGACTGATACCCGGCTCTACATGGCTGCGCTCGCCCGTGGCGCGGTTCAAGCCGGTCAGCGCAAGGTCAGGACTGTTAACGCCATTGAATTGATATTCATCCAGATTGCGATCGAAGCTCACATATTCAGTGCCGTAAGTGAGATTCAGGCCGCCCGGCTGGAAGGGCAGGACACCGTCCAGGTTGATCTGGGGCAGGCGGTCATAGGGGGTGATGTCGGTGACCGAAGCCAGTTCGTAAGCCTGGGCGTTGAGTCGCGCGGTATAGCTATCGCCGCGCCAGGTCAGCTGGCCCTGCTGGTTGACGTAGGTGGTGCTGCTGACCTCCAGATCGGTGCCCAGATCCTGGAAATAGTAAGGGTCGCTGATCGTGGTGTAATCGACCTGGCCCAGCAGCCGCTCATCAAGTCCCTGAGTGTGCTGCCAGGAAGCCAGATAGCGGGTCTGCTCATACTTGGGCTGGTCCTTGTTCTCGTCTTCCTGATCGTCAAGATAGGAACCGGAGACCTTGCCCTCGCTGCTCTTGGTCAGGTAACGACCTTCGCCGGACAGCATCAGGCCGCGCTTGCTCATCAGACGCGGGAACAGGGTCGCATCGTAGTTTGGTGCCAGATTGAAATAGTAAGGCGTCATCAGGGTGACGCCGTCACTGTTGGAGTACCCGGCGGTAGGGGCCAGGAAACCGGACTGGCGGCGATCATCAATCGGGAACTGGATGTAAGGGGTGTAGAACACCGGGACGTCTTTGATGCGCAGGGTCGCGTTGGTCGCGGTGCCCATACCGGTAGCCGGATCCAGCTTGATGTTGTTGCCCTTGATCTTCCAGGTGTTCTCGCCTGGTGAACAGGTGGTGTAAGTACCATCCTTCAGGCGGATGATGGCGTCCTCGCCACGCTTGATGTACTTGGCCTCGCCGCGAGCACCCGCGGCATGCAGCACGTACTGGGCTTCATTGATTTCGGCAGCACCGGTATCCAGCTGGATTTCGGCCTGATCACCCACTACCAGCGAACCATTGCCACGCAGCCGCACATCACCTTTGAGTTCACCGCGATTCTCCGCCTGGAAGAGGTTGGCTTCGTCGGCTTCGATCTGGATGTTGGATTGCCTGAGCACCACATCGCCAGCCAGGGTGGCTACCTGGTTCTGTTGGTCGAAACGCGAGGCTTTGGCCGACAGGAACATCGGCGCTTCGCTCATCGGCGTGTCGTCATTCATGCCCGGCCGCTTGGGCTCTATATAGTCGCCGTGACAATAAGGCCCGACTTCTGCCAGTTGTGCCTCAGTGAGCTGACTGCGAGGTACCCAGTCGAGCCGGCTGAAATCGGCAGCGCTCTGCGAATCAGCCAGCGTTTCGCCGACTGTTTCTGGCTGTCCGGCAGCGATTGTCGTGGTGCCAGCTGCAGGTTGCTTGCCGGGAGCTGCTGCGGTGGCCTGTCTTGCCTGAGGCCTCGGGGGCAGGCTGGCATTGCCGCTGACCGTTGCACATGCCCAGCCGCCACTGGCTGAGGCTTGACAGTTGAACTGCTCCGCGGCCAATGCCACAGAAGCAGCGAAGGGTTGCGCTGCCAGCAAGCTGCCGGCAACCAGATAAGGAAATTTTTTACGGAAAACGGGGAGTTTTGCTGCCATCTTGTTATTCCGGCCATCCTGCGCGCCCATCAAACGATGCGACAGTCGCAAAGCGCTCGAAGGGCTGAAAAAGATGCTGGATAATAAAGCATGACCTGCCCAAGGGATAGACTCGTTGGAGAGCGGAATGCCAGAACAAGATTTACGTTTGGAACAATTGACCCAATGGCTTGAACTCTGCCTGCCTGAAGTGTTTGCTGCGCGGGGCTGGGGGGCGGTACCTGCCGGCGATTTAACGCCGGCCAGCAGTGATGCCAGTTTTCGGCGTTATTTTCGCTGGCAGGCCGGCTCGCGCAGCCTGATTTTGATGGACGCGCCGCCTCCGCAGGAAGATTGCCGGCCCTTTGTGAAGCTGGCAGGTATCTTGGCTCGCGCCGGCGTGCATGTTCCGCAAGTGCTGGCGGCTGATCTGCCGCGGGGATTCCTGTTGCTGGATGATCTGGGGCGCAAAACCTATCTGGATGTGATTGACGCGCAGACAGCCGACGGCTTGTTCGCTGATGCGATTGAGGCGTTGCTCGCTTTTCAGCAGGAGCCGTTGAATGACGGCCTGCCGTTCTACGATGACGCTCTGTTGCGGCGCGAGTTGCAGCTGTTTCCCGAGTGGTACGTGCGCAAGCATCTGGGTGTCGAGCTGGATCAGGCTCAGCAGGCTACCTGGGGGCGTATCTGCGATCAGCTGGTTGGCAGTGCGCTGGCGCAACCGCAAGTGCTGGTGCACCGGGACTTCATGCCGCGCAATCTGATGCTCAGCCAGCCCAATCCGGGTGTGCTGGACTTTCAGGATGCAGTGTATGGGCCGGTTACCTATGACATCACCTGCCTGTTCAAGGACGCCTTTCTCAGCTGGCCGCAGGCGCGGGTGGATGCATGGCTGCTCGATTATTGGCAAAAGGCAACCGGTCTGGGGATTCCGCTGCAAGCCACCTTCGAGGAATTTCTGCGTGCCTCGGATCTGATGGGCGTGCAGCGTCACCTGAAGGTGATTGGTATTTTTGCGCGCATCTGTCATCGCGACGGCAAACCGAAGTATTTGAGCGATGTGCCGCGCTTCTTTGCCTACATCAATGAAGTGATTGCCCGTCGCGCCGAACTGGACGAGCTGAGACAGTTCCTCGCGAGCCTGCCGCTTGAAGGATTGCCGCCAGCATGAAGGCCATGATTCTGGCAGCGGGAAAAGGCGAGCGCATGCGGCCGCTGACGCTGACCACACCCAAACCCCTGGTGCCGGTGGCCGGCGTGCCGTTGATCGTCTATCACCTGCGCGCACTGGCGGCCGCAGGTTTTACCGAGGTAGTGATCAACCACGCCTGGCTGGGTCAGCAGATCGAAGACTATCTGGGTGATGGCTCACGCTATGGCCTGCGCATCCGCTATTCACCCGAAGGCGAACCTCTGGAAACCGGCGGCGGTATTTTTCGCGCATTACCGTTGCTGGGGGATGAGCCGTTTCTGGTGGTCAATGGCGATATCTGGACGGATTATGCCTTTGCTTCGCTACCGCGCGTGTTGTCTGGGTTGGCGCATCTGGTGCTGGTAGACAATCCTGAACACAACCTTGCCGGTGATTTTGTGCTCAACGGACATGCCGTTGAAACCCTGCAGGGTACGTTGCCGCGACTGACCTACAGCGGGATTGCCATTTTGCATCCGCAACTTTTTTCTGGTCAGACAGGTGGCGCCTTCAAGCTGGCGCCCTTGCTGCGTGAGGCGATGGCAAAGGAGCAGGTCAGCGGCGAACATTTTTCCGGACACTGGATCGATGTGGGGACCCATGAACGATTGGCTGCTGTCGAGCGTCTGCTGGCGGATGGGGCTGGCTAGATGATCTGGCCTGCTACCTGGCTGGGTGCGGCTGCAGGCTTTGCCTTTGCCAGTATCCCGGGTGCCTTGCTCGGCGGCTTGCTGGGGCAGCTGCTTGACCGGCAGTTGCGTCTGCCCAGTTGGTCGGCAATGCTCGGTCTGCTTGATCGCAGCTCGCGCCTGGGGGGCGACGAACTGCGCTTCCTGCTGCTGGGACGTCTGGCCAAGCTCAATGGCCGGGTTTTGCCGGCGCATATTGAGCAGGCGCGCGATGAAATGCGCCGGCTGAAACTCGATGTGCAATCGGAACAGCTGGCGATAAACGCATTCAACCGCGGTAAAAATGCCGGGGCGGATTTGCGCCGGCCGTTGCGTCGACTTCGCAGCCAGCGGGGTGAAGCGCAGAGCCTGCTGCTGAGCTGCTGGAGGATGGTCGGCGCAGGAGGCGGGGCAACGGCCCAGCAGCGCGAACTGATCATGCTTTGGGGTAAGTGGCTGGGCTGGTCGGTTGGCGAACTGGAAGCGCTGACCATAGGGCTTGGTCCCGGTGCGGCGCGCAGGTCTCCGCAAGGCGATGCGGATTATCGAGCAGCGTTGGCGCTGCTGGGAGTGACGCCTGGCAGCGACGCAGGAGCGATAAAGAATGCCTACCGCCGCTTGCTCAGTCGCAACCATCCGGATAAGCAGGCGGGCGCCGGCGCAAGCCCTGAGCAGCTGCGGCTAGCCACCGAGAAAACCCGTGAGCTGCACGGAGCCTTCCGGCTGATCCGTGAGCGTCATGGCTTTCGCTGACCCTGCGCAGGCTGTTTTTTCATCTCGGCCGGGCTTTGGACCGGCGTTGCATTCTTCTCCAGCCAGCCGCGAACCCGCCGATACAGCTGTTCCTGCTCCACTTGCGGATTTCCCGGCAAGGCGCTGAGGGCGACCTGTTGGTATGCCGGGTGCTTGCTGCGCAGTGCGGCCTGTTTGCGTAGCTGGGCTTGGGCGGCAGCACTTGGCGGGTCATTGAAGAAGAAGTCGCCGATGGCCAGTTGCAGCTTCGGCAGTCGCTCTTCAATGTCCGGACTCAAGCCGGCAGGGACCGTCGCGCTTAGCAGCAGCAAGCCCTGGATTTTGCTGTTGTTGTTCTGTGCAAGAAACTCCATGCCCCAGTAACCGCCAGTGCCATGGCCGAGCAGAATGAGCTTGCCGGGCGGTTGTTGCTGGGCAAACGCAAGCCCGGCCTGGATGCGTGCCAGTACGCGTTTGCTGTGCTGTTCCACGCTGGCAGAATGGGCATCCGAGGCTTCAGTCGCGGCGCTGGCGGGAGCAGATGCTGCGCTCGGGGCTGTTTCGGGCTCGGCAGTTTCGGCTGGTGTGTTGTCCGTGGCGGCCGTCACATCAACGCTAGCCACCGGAGCCTGCGCGTAAGGATCGGGTAGTGTCAGGCTCAGGGTGTGCCAGCCGGCGTCCGGTAATCGTTTGCGCAGTGGGCCTATGCTCTGCGGCCAGTCAGCGCTTTCGCCGTCATCCGGCAGAAGGATCACTATACCTTGGGGGGTGGGGGTATTTGCCGGCTTCCATAAAGCCAGAAAACTGTCGTCGCCAGCCTTGAGCAAGCGCTGCTCGCTGGCGGGCAATTGCTCCTGCAGAGCTTGCGCCTTGTCCTGGCTGCGTTCGGCGGGCGTCACATGTTCGCCGGAGCCAGAGTCACTGGCGGCGCCAGCTCCGCTGGTCTCGGCGTTCACCGGTGTGGCGCAGGCCAGCAGCAGGGCCAGAACGAGCTGGGCAAGTGGGGTGAGGCGAATGGCGTGCATCCGGACTATCCAGGCGAGGGGACATGCAGGGCAGCCTAATCGCATGGCGTGGATTTGTCAGGCATTGCCTTGCAACTGGGCAGCTGCGCTGGAGTAAGGTATGTCAGCTGATTGTTCATTTCCGACTCAGGATCCTGTCGTGTCCGAAACCAGCCGTGTATGGCGTTGTCTCGCCCTGATTTGCTGCCTGTGGTGGCTGGCTGCGCCTGGCCAGGCTGCCCCCGTGACACTGCCACTGGATGAGGCTCAGCGCAGCTGGCTGGCGGAACATCAGCAGTTGCGTGTCGGCGTGGTGCTGCAGGCGCCTTTTGCGCAATTCGACCGTCGCGTGCAGCAGCTCAGCGGTGCCAATATCGAGCTGATGGAGTTGTTGGCCAATGCCCTGCAGGTCGAGCTGGTGTGGCAGCAGTATGCCGATCAGGCAGCGCTGGATAACGCCCTGCGCAAAGGTCTGATCGATCTGGCGCCGGGCCAGCTGCAGACGCCGGCCGGATTGCGTTTGTGGTTGTATTCCGACCCCTATATGCGTATCCCGCAGTTGCTGGTAGGTCTGCGCAATGGCGGCACGGCGATCGATCTGGAGCAACTGGATGGCCGTGATCCGGTGGCCGTGCTGCAGCCCAGTGCGGTGGCTACTTACCTGAAAAGCACATACGGCAACCTGAACTTGCAGGCTGTCAGTAGTGACCGGCAGGCGCTGCGTTACCTGCTTGCTCGGCAAGTCAGCTACGCGGTGATCGACGAGGCGCAGTTCAGTCGACTGTCTCGCGAGAGCGAGTTCCGTGACCTGGCAGTGGTCGCCGATATCGGTTTGCCGCAATTGCTGCGGGTCGCCTCGCGGCGCGACTGGCCGCAGCTGGCCACGCTGGTCGATATTGCCCTGCGCAGCCTGCCGGCGCGCCAGCTTGAAGAGTTGCGCGGGCGCTGGATCAAGCTGGAGCAGCCACGGCTGGGAGATTCTCCAGGGTTCTGGATCAACCTGAGTTTGCTGCTGGGCGTCCTGTTGCTGGCGGCCTTGAGCATTCTTTATGCATTGCGCCGCCAGCGCTCGGCACTGGAGCGCCGCTTGCTTGATGCGCGTCAGGCTATCGAACTGCGCGAGGCAGCCGAACAGGCGCTGCGTCTGACCCAGTTCTCCATCGATCAAAGTACGGTGGGCATTCTCTGGGTTAACTGGGACAGTCGGGTGCGGTATGCCAACCGCGCCGCAGAGCAGATGCTCGGCTATGCGTCCGGCGCGGTGGTTGAGCGCGCGCTGATCGAATTCGAACCAAGCCTGCACATGGATCGCTGGCTGGCGCTGTGGAAGCGTGCTCGCGCCGGCGGCGGGGAGCCGTTGAATTTCGAAACCAGCTGCCTGCGTGCTGATGGCAGTCTGCTGCCGGCGGATGTGTCGCTGAGCTTTCTGCGCTTTCGTCAGGCCGAGTATCTGGTGGTCTATCTCACCGATGTCACCGAGCGCCGTCGCGCGCTGGCCGCACTGCAGGAAAGTGAGGCGCGCCTGCAGGGTATTGCGGCGAATGTCCCCGGACTGGTGTTCCGTCTGGAGCGTGAGCAGGCGGCTGGCCCGGTGGACTTTGCCTTTATCAGCGAGGGCAGCGAAAAACTGGTCGGCTACCGCGCGGCGACCTTGCTTGAGCCGGGGCGCGGCATTCGCAGCCTGGTACATCCAGATGACCAGCCGGCCTACAACCAGAGTCAGCGCGCGGCGCTGGACGCTGATCGCGACGGGCACTGGCAGGGGCGCATCCTCACGCGCGAGGGCGAGCAGCGCTGGGCGGATATCAAGGCAATTGCCCGGCGGCTGGAGGACGGTCTGGTGGTATGGGATGGCATCGTCTGGGACATCAGCGAGAGCAAGCGCATCGAGCTGGCTTTGAGCGAGTCGCGCGGTCAGTTGCGCGAGTTGTCGGCGCATCTGGAAAGCGTGCGGGAGGAGGAAAAGGCGCGCATCGCCCGCGAGGTACATGATGAGCTGGGTCAGGTGCTGACTGTGCTCAAGCTGGAAACCTCGATGTGCGAGCTGGCCTATGGCGAGCTGGATGCCGGCTTGCAGGAACGCCTGAACAGCATGAAGCGGCTGATCGCCAACCTGTTCCAGCTGGTGCGCGATGTGGCTACCGCACTGCGGCCGCCGATCCTCGATGCCGGCATCAGTTCCGCCATTGAATGGCAGGCGCACCGCTTCGAGAGTCGCACGCAGATTCCCTGTCTGGTGCAGGTGCCGGACAACCTGCCGGCACTGACCGACGTCAAGGCGACTGGCCTGTTTCGCATCCTGCAGGAGGCGCTGACCAATGTTATGCGCCATGCTCAGGCACATACGGTGGATGTGCGGCTGGCGCTGGAGGATGGCTGGCTGTGCCTGACGGTCAGTGATGATGGGCGCGGTTTCATTCCTGCCCCCGGACGGCCGAGTTCCTTTGGCCTGGTAGGCATGCGCGAGCGGGTTCTGATGCTTGGCGGCAGCCTGCAGCTGGACAGCCGGCTGGGCGAAGGCACTACCCTGAACGTGCGGATTCCGCTTGAATAGGATTGAGAAGAGGCTGGCATGATTCGAGTACTGGTGGCTGAAGAGCACACCATTGTCCGTGAGGGCATCAAGCAGCTGATCGGCCTGGCCAAGGATATGCAGGTGGTGGGCGAGGCGAGCAATGGCGAGCAGCTGCTGGCGACCTTGCGCCAGGTGCCCTGCGATGTGGTGTTGCTGGATATCTCCATGCCCGGGGTCAACGGCCTGGAGGCGATTCCACGGATTCGCGCGCTGGCCCATGCGCCGGCGATTCTGGTGTTGTCGATGCATGACGAAGCGCAGATGGCCGCCCGCGCGCTGAAGATCGGTGCCGCCGGCTACGCCACCAAGGACAGCGATCCCGCCCTGCTGCTGGCGGCGATCCGCAAGGTAGCCAGCGGTGGCCGCTATATCGATCCGCAGCTGGCCGACCGCATGGTCTTCGAGGTCGGTCTGACGGATGAGCGACCCGCGCATGCGCTGCTGTCCGAGCGCGAGTTCTCGGTGTTCGAGCGTCTGGTGCAGGGTGCCAGCGTCAACGAGATCGCCCAGCAGCTGGCGCTGAGCAACAAGACCATCAGCACCCACAAGGCGCGGCTGATGCAGAAGATGAACGTCAGCTCGATGGCCGATCTGGTGCGCTATGCGATGGAGCACAAGCTGCTCTGAGCCGGCCAGCCTGCGCCTGGATACATGGCTCCTTGCAGGACTCAATGCTGTTCACTTGAGAGTTGCGCGAGGTCTGCTCCCCTCTCCCATTTTATGGGAGAGGGGGTGGGGGAGAGGGCCGAAAACACCACGAAACTGCCAGTCCCCCCTCTCCCTAGCCCTCTCCCCAGCCGGTAGCCCGGATGCAATCCGGGAGTATTGCTTTGAATTCGGCCTCTTCCCGGATTGCATCCGGGCTACGTTCGGCCGAGTCGTAGGATGGGTTAGCCGCATAGCGGCGTAACCCATCAAGGGGATGCGCGATGCATTGATGGGTATCGCTGTGCTCAACCCATCCTACGAGAGTGTTTGGTTTCGTTTGTAGGGCAATCCTTACCCGCAATTGTCCGCTGTGCTTATAGCAATCTCTCTGTGCTGCCGATTTGCGCTGCCGGTCGCCAGCCCTAGTCTTTAGTCACGACAGACAACTGGACAAAGGGCATGGTCATGGTCGATTCGCAAGCAAGCGGTGGGCTGGTCAGCTTTCGTGGCGTACAGAAGAGTTATGACGGCGAGAACCTCATCGTCAAGGATCTGAACCTGGAGATTCGCAAGGGTGAGTTTCTCACCCTGCTGGGGCCGTCCGGTTCCGGCAAGACCACCAGCCTGATGATGCTGGCCGGCTTCGAGACGCCGACTGCCGGAGAAATTCTCCTCGCCGGACGCTCGATCAACAACGTGCCGCCGCACAAGCGTGACATCGGCATGGTGTTCCAGAACTACGCATTGTTCCCGCACATGACGGTGGCCGAGAACCTGGCGTTTCCGTTGTCGGTGCGCGGCATGAACAAGACCGACAGCAGTGAGCGGGTCAAGCGTTCGCTGTCGATGGTGCAGCTGGACAAGTTCCGCAACCGTTATCCGGCGCAGCTCTCCGGTGGTCAGCAGCAGCGCGTGGCACTGGCCCGCGCGCTGGTATTCGAACCGCAGCTGGTGCTGATGGACGAACCATTGGGCGCGCTGGACAAGCAGTTGCGCGAGCACATGCAGATGGAAATCAAGCACATCCATCAGCGCCTGGGTGTGACCGTGGTCTACGTCACCCACGATCAGGGCGAGGCTCTGACCATGTCTGATCGCGTCGCCGTGTTTCATTAGGGCGAGATCCAGCAAATTGCCGCGCCGCGCACTCTTTACGAAGAGCCGAGCAACACCTTCGTCGCCAACTTTATCGGCGAGAACAACCGCATCAGTGGCCGCTTGCTCAGTCGTGCTGGCGAGCGTTGCGTGGTCGAGCTGGCGCGCGGCGAGAAGGTCGAGGCGCTCGCGGTGAATGTCGGCCAACCCGGCGAGCCGGTAACGCTGTCGATCCGTCCGGAGCGCGTGCGGCTGAATGCAGCCAGTGAAAGCTGCGCGAACCGCTTCTCCGGGCGGGTGGAAGAGTTCATTTATCTGGGCGACCACGTGCGCGTGCGCCTTGAGGTGTGTGGCAAGGCCGACTTCTTCGTCAAACAACCGATCGCCGAGCTCGACCCGGCGCTCGCGGTGGGTGATGTAGTGCCGCTCGGCTGGCAAGTGGAGCACGTACGCGCGCTCGATCCGTTACTCGAAGTTGCCTGATTCGCTGGTTATCAATCCTGCATTGTGGAGAAAACAACATGAAGAGCTTAAAAAATCTTAGTGCGCTGACCCTCGGACTGGCCTTTGCGGCATCCGGCATGGCCGCCGATCTGACCGTGGTGTCCTTTGGCGGGGCGAACAAGAACGCTCAGGTCAAGGCTTTCTACAGCCCCTGGGAAGCGGCCGGCAACGGCAAGGTCATCGCCGGCGAATACAACGGCGAGATGGCCAAGGTGAAAGCCATGGTCGATACCAACAGTGTGTCGTGGAGCCTGGTCGAGGTTGAGTCACCAGAGCTGGCCCGTGGCTGTGACGAAGGCATGTTCGAAACCCTCGATCCGGCACAGTTCGGCAACCCTGATGACTTCATTCCAGGCGCCATTCAGCCCTGCGGCGTGGGCTTCTTCGTATGGTCGACGGTGCTCGCCTACAACGCCGACAAGCTGGCCAGCGCGCCGACCGGTTGGGCCGACTTCTGGGATACAGAGAAATTCCCCGGCAAGCGCGGTCTGCGCAAGGGTGCCAAGTACACCCTGGAATTCGCTCTGATGGCTGATGGTGTGGCACCCAAGGATGTCTATACCGTCCTGGCCACTCCGGAAGGGGTTGACCGCGCGTTCAGGAAACTCGATCAGCTCAAGCCGAGCATCCAGTGGTGGGAAGCCGGCGCCCAGCCGCCGCAGTACCTCGCCTCGGGTGACGTGGTCATGAGCTCGGCTTACAACGGCCGCATCGCCGCAGTGCAGAACGAAAGCAACCTCAAGGTGGTATGGAACGGCGGTATCTACGACTTCGATTCCTGGGCCATTCCGAAAGGTGCCAAGGATCTGACAGAAGCGCAGAAATTCATCGCTTTCTCGGTGCAGCCGGCACAGCAGAAGATCTACTCGGAGAACATCGCCTACGGCCCGGCCAACAAGCTCGCTGTGCCGCTGCTGCCACCAGCCCTGCTCAAAGACATGCCGACCACCCCGGAAAACATCGCCAACCAGGTGCCGATGGACGTGGTGTTCTGGGCTGACTACGGCGAGCAGCTGGAGCAGCGCTTCAATGCCTGGGCTGCCAAGTAGGATGGGTTGAGCTTGCGATACCCATCAGCCGACACCGCATGGGTATCGCTGCGCTCAACCCATCCTACGGTTTTGCATCGCAGCACTGCTGTCGACACGCTAACCGCAAGACTGGTCACTGCTGCCGAGCAGGAGTGACCCCAAGAATTTATTTCGCGGGCTTTGGCCTGCGGATTTGTGGAGTGCACTATGGCCATCGCAGAGCCTTCGACCACGGTCACCGGGCCCAACCTGAAGCAACGACTGGCGCGTGCCGAGCGGGTCAACCGGCTCAAGGCGCAGGCGCTGATCCTGCCGCTGGTGCTGTTCCTGCTGCTGATCTTTCTGCTGCCTATCGCTGTGCTGTTGTACAAGAGCGTGGGCAATCCGGAAGTGGTCGGCAGCATGCCGCGGACGGTGGAGGCCATCGCGCAGTGGGATGGCAAGGCCCTGCCGGGTGAACCGGTGTACCAGGCACTGACCCTGGACCTCACGGTCGCACGCAAGAATCAGACGTTGGGCGACTTGTCCAAGCGCCTGAACATGGAGCTGGCCGGCTACCGCAGCCTGATCTCGAAAACCGCCCGCGCGCTGCCGTTCAAGAGCGAGCCGGCATCCTACAAAGAAGCGCTGGAAGCGCTGGATGAGCGCTGGGGCGACCCTGCCTACTGGCAGACCATCCGCCGCAACAGCAGCAGTCTGACCCCCTATTACCTGTTGGCTTCGCTGGATCACCGCATTGATGACCTTGGTGAGCTGGCAGCTGCGACCCCGGATCAGGCGATTTACCTGGATATTTTTGCGCGCACTTTCTGGATGGGGCTGGTTATCACTGCCTTCTGTCTGCTGCTGGCCTATCCGCTGGCCTACCTGCTGGCCAATCTGCCCTCGCGGCAGAGCAACCTGCTGATGATTCTGGTGTTGCTGCCGTTCTGGACGTCCATTCTGGTGCGGGTTGCAGCGTGGATCGTGCTGCTGCAGTCCGGGGGGTTGATCAATAATGCCTTGATCGGCATGGGTGTGATCGATCAGCCGCTGGAACTGGTATTCAACCGCACCGGGGTGTACATCGCGATGGTGCACATCATGCTGCCGTTCATGATCCTGCCGATCTACAGCGTGATGAAGGGTATCTCGCCGAGCTATATGCGTGCAGCGATCTCGCTGGGCTGTCACCCGTTTGCCAGCTTCTGGCGGGTGTATTTTCCGCAGACCCTGGCCGGTGTCGGTGCTGGCTGCCTGCTGGTGTTCATCCTGGCGATTGGGTACTACATCACGCCGGCGCTGCTCGGCAGCCCGTCGGATCAGATGGTCAGCTACTTCGTAGCCTTCTACACCAACACCAGCATCAACTGGGGCATGGCTACCGCGCTGGGCGGCTTGCTGTTGCTCGCCACGCTGCTGCTGTATGTGGTTTACAGCTGGCTGGTGGGCGCGAGCCGCCTGCGTCTGAGTTGAATAGAAAGGCCTGCGTAGCAGGCTAGCTGATGACCCTCGCCCTTCTTGGAGACGACTGCATGGATGCAGGAGGTAGAGCGACGCAGGATGCCAAAGCCGAGGGTGCCCGCAGGGCGGGAGAGGGGAGTTGCCAGCGTCGCCCTCTCCCCCGGCCCCTCTCCCGCACGCGGGCGAGGGGAGCAAAGATGCCGCTCACCCCTTTGGGGCGAGGGCAGCAAAGATGCCCCGTTACTGGATCATGGATTTCTGGAGAATGAATATGCTTAGTCCCTACATGTCACCCGTCGAACGTGTGTGGTTCTACACCCTGCGCATTCTCTGCGGTCTGGTGTTGCTGTTTCTGATCCTGCCGGTGCTGGTGATCGTGCCGCTGTCATTCAACTCGGGAAGCTTTCTGGTCTATCCGTTGCAGGGCTTCTCGCTGCACTGGTATCAGGACTTTTTCTCCTCGGCCGACTGGATGCGCTCGCTGAAGAACAGCCTGATCATCGCCCCGGCCGCCACTCTGCTGGCCATGGTGTTCGGTACCCTGGCGGCGATCGGCCTGACCCGCGGCGAATTCCGCGGCAAGGCGCTGGTGATGAGTCTGGTGATCTCGCCGATGGTGGTGCCGGTGGTCATTGTCGGGGTCGCCAGCTACCTGTTCTTCGCCCCGCTGGGGCTGGGCAACAGCTACCTGTCGCTGATCCTGGTGCATGCGGTGCTCGGGGTGCCGTTCGTGATCATCACCGTGTCAGCCACGCTGCAAGGCTTCAACTACAACCTGGTGCGGGCGGCGGCCAGCCTGGGAGCTTCGCCGCTGACGGCGTTCTTCCGGGTGACCTTGCCGCTGATCGCGCCGGGGGTGATTTCCGGCGCGCTGTTTGCCTTTGCCACCTCGTTCGATGAAGTGGTGGTCACGCTGTTCCTTGCCGGCCCTGAGCAGGCCACGCTGCCACGGCAGATGTTCAGCGGCATCCGCGAGAACCTTTCGCCGACCATCGCGGCGGCGGCCACTCTGCTGATCGGCTTCTCCATCGTGCTGTTGCTGACCCTGGAGTGGTTGCGCGGCCGCAGCGAGAAGATGCGTACCTCGGCCAGTCACGAATAACGGCCGGATGGCCGGTAGGTTGGGTTGAGCGCAGCGAAGCCCAACATGGCGGCGCTGCGACTTGGTGCAATCTCCGCGTGTTGGGCTTCGCCGCTGCGCGGCTCAACCACAACCTACGACCCGCGGCCAATACGTGGTTGCGGCGGACAGACGACAACCGCCTTGCGGGCCACTCAGGCTACAATGCGCGCCATCGTGAATTTGCCCCGAGGTGCGTCATGCAGCCGTTTGCCATTGCTCCGTCGATCCTTTCCGCCGATTTTGCCCGCCTTGGTGCGGAAGTCCACAACGTGCTGGCGGCCGGTGCCGACATCGTGCATTTCGATGTGATGGACAACCACTATGTGCCCAACCTGACCATCGGTCCGATGGTCTGCACAGCGCTGCGCAAGTACGGCATCACCGCGCCGATCGATGTGCACCTGATGGTCTCGCCGGTGGATCGCATTATTGGCGATTTCATCGAGGCCGGGGCCAGCTACATCACCTTTCACCCGGAAGCCAGCGGCCATATCGATCGTTCTCTGCAGCTGATCAAGGCTGGCGGCTGCAAGGCGGGTCTGGTGTTCAACCCGGCTACTTCGCTGGAAAGCCTGAAATACGTGATGGACAAGGTCGACATGATCCTGCTGATGAGCGTCAACCCGGGCTTCGGTGGGCAGAAGTTCATCCCCGGCACGCTGGATAAGCTGCGCGAGGCGCGGGCGCTGATCGATGCATCTGGCCGCGATATCCGTCTGGAGATCGATGGCGGGGTGAACGTGCAGAATATCCGCGAGATCGCTGCAGCCGGTGCTGACACCTTTGTCGCCGGTTCGGCGATCTTCAACCAGCCGGATTACCGGGCGGTGATCGATGCCATGCGCGCCGAGCTGGCGCTGGTGCGCGGGTGACACCACTCGAAAAGCTGTTTGCCGGCCAGTTACCGCGTCTGGTGATGTTTGATCTGGACGGCACCCTGCTGGATTCGGTTCCTGATCTGGCGGCGGCAGTGGACTGCATGCTGGCACAACTGGGTCGCCCGCTTGCGGGCACTACCAAGGTGCGCGACTGGGTCGGTAATGGCTCGAAAGTGCTGGTGCGCCGAGCGCTGGCGGATCAGCTGGAGCATTCTGCCGTTGCCGACGCATTGGCCGATCAAGCGCATCAGCTGTTTCTGCAGGCCTATGCGGATTGCCATGAGCTGAGCAGCGTGTACCCCGGCGTGCGCGAATGCCTCGACTGGCTGCAGGCGCATGGCGTGGCCATGGCGCTGGTGACCAACAAGCCGACCCAGTTCGTCGGCCCGTTGCTGGCGCAGACGGGGCTGGCGGAGTATTTCCGCTGGGTGCTGGGCGGTGACAGTCTGCCGGTGCAAAAACCTGATCCTGCGGCGCTGCATTGGGTACTGCAGCAGGCGTCGGTACTGCCGCAGCAGGCGCTGTTTGTCGGCGATTCGCGCAACGATGTGCAGGCCGCCCGTGCCGCGGGCGTACCCTGTGTGGCGGTCAGTTATGGCTATAACCATGGCCGGCCGATTGCCGAGGAAAACCCGCTGCTGGTGTTGCCGGACCTGCGTCAGCTGGTTGATTCGACCCGGAGGCTCGGGTAGTGTTGCAACCACTTATTTCAAACCCCGCAAGAGATCTGATCGTGGTGGCTATCCGCAAGCACTGGATGAACGTGATCAAGGCTCCGGCCCGTTGGCGCTGGCGCAGCTGATCTCCCTTGGCCGATCCGGCCTGTTTGCACTTGTCCCCGTTATACCCTCATGCCACGAGGCTGATCATGACCCGCGAAGAATTCCTGCGTTTGGCCGCTCAAGGCTATAACCGCATTCCTCTGTCCTTTGAAACCCTGGCGGATTTTGATACGCCGCTGTCGCTCTACCTCAAACTTGCCGATGCGCCTTATTCCTACTTGCTGGAGTCGGTGCAGGGCGGCGAGAAATGGGGGCGCTACTCGATCATTGGTCTGCCATGCCGCACCATTTTGCGTGCCTGCGAGCACCACGTGACGGTCAACGTGGATGAGGTACAGACCGAGCAGCACGACTGTGCCGACCCGTTGGCTTTTGTCGAAGCCTTCAAAGAGCGCTACAAGGTTGCACCGATTGCAGGGCTGCCGCGCTTCAATGGTGGTCTGGTCGGTTATTTCGCCTATGACTGCATGCGCTATGTCGAACGCAAGCTGGCCAAGTGCCCGAACCCCGATCCCCTGGGTAATCCGGACATCCTGCTGATGGTCTCCGACGCGGTAGTGGTGTTCGATAACCTGGCGGGCAAGCTGCACGCCATCGTGCTGGCCGATCCCAGCGAATCCGACGCCTATGAGCGTGGTCAGGCGCGGCTGGAGGCTTTGATGGAGCAATTGCGGCAGCCGATCACTCCGCGCCGTGGTCTCGACTTCAGCGCGCTGGACGCCAGCGTCGAACCAACCTTCCGCTCCAGTTTCACCCGCGAAGATTACGAACGGGCTGTGGATACCATCAAGGAATACATCCTGGCTGGTGACTGCATGCAAGTGGTGCCTTCGCAACGCATGAGCATCGACTTCAAGGCCGCGCCGATTGATCTGTACCGTGCGCTGCGCTGTTTCAATCCGACACCTTATATGTACTTCTTCAACTTCGGCGACTTCCATGTGGTCGGCAGCTCGCCGGAAGTGCTGGTGCGCGTCGAGGACGGGCTGGTCACGGTGCGCCCGATTGCCGGTACCCGTCCGCGCGGTGCGACTGAGGATGCGGACCTGGCGCTGGAGCAGGATCTGCTCTCCGACGCCAAGGAAATCGCTGAACACCTCATGCTTATTGATCTGGGGCGCAATGACGCCGGGCGGGTCTCCGAGACCGGCACGGTCAAGGTCACCGAGCAAATGGTCATCGAGCGCTACTCCAACGTTATGCACATCGTCTCCAACGTCAACGGCCAGCTGAAAAAGGGCCTCAGCGCGATGGATGCGCTGCGCGCCATCCTGCCGGCCGGCACCCTGTCCGGTGCGCCGAAGATTCGCGCGATGGAAATCATCGACGAGCTTGAGCCGGTCAAGCGGGGTGTGTATGGCGGTGCGGTGGGTTATCTGGCGTGGAACGGCAACATGGACACGGCGATTGCCATCCGCACAGCGGTGATCAAGAACGGCGAGCTGCACGTGCAGGCCGGCGGCGGCATCGTCGCCGATTCGGTGCCAGCGCTGGAGTGGGAAGAAACGCTAAACAAGCGCCGTGCCATGTTTCGCGCGGTGGCGTTGGCCGAGCACACCCACCAGAGTCAGGGCTAAGGAGGCCGCCATGCTTTTAATGATCGATAACTACGACTCCTTCACCTACAACGTGGTGCAGTACCTGGCCGAGCTGGGTGCCGAGGTGAACGTTATTCGCAATGACGAATTGACGGTGGCCGAGATTTCGGCACTGAATCCCGAGCGTATTGTGGTATCGCCCGGCCCGTGCACGCCGACCGAGGCTGGCGTGTCGCTGGCGGCCATCGCTCACTTTGCCGGCAAGTTGCCGATTCTTGGTGTGTGCTTGGGTCATCAGAGCATCGGCCAGGCATTTGGCGGCGATGTGGTGCGGGCCCGTCAGGTTATGCATGGCAAGACCAGTCCGGTATTTCATGAGGACAAGGGTGTGTTTGCCGGCCTGAACAATCCGCTGACCGTGACCCGCTATCACTCCCTGGTGGTCAAGCGCGAAACCCTGCCGGATTGCCTGGAGATCACTGCCTGGACCCAACTGGCCGATGGTTCGGTCGACGAGATCATGGGCTTGCGGCACAAGACGCTGAATATCGAAGGTGTGCAGTTCCATCCTGAGTCGATCCTGACCGAACAGGGGCATGAGCTGTTTGCCAATTTCCTCAAGCAGACCGGGGGCGTACGCGGATGAATATCAGGGAAGCCCTCAACAGGGTCGTCGCCCAGCTCGATCTGAGCACCGAGGAAATGCAGGACGTGATGCGCGAGATCATGACTGGTCAGTGCAGCGAAGCGCAGATTGGCGCGTTCCTGATGGGCTTGCGCATGAAAAGCGAAAGCATTGATGAAATTGTCGGCGCCGTCTCGGTGATGCGTGAGTTGGCCAGCAAGGTCGAACTGTCGAGCCTCGATCACGTTGTGGATGTGGTCGGCACTGGTGGTGATGGCGCGAATATTTTCAATGTGTCCACTGCCGCCGCCTTTGTGGTGGCAGCGGCGGGTGGCAAGGTGGCCAAGCATGGTAACCGTGCTGTTTCAGGCAAGAGCGGCAGTGCCGATTTGCTCGAGGCCGCGGGCGTCTATCTGGAGCTGACGCCGGTTCAGGTGGCGCGCTGCATCGAGACAGTCGGCGTCGGTTTCATGTTCGCCCAGGTGCATCACAAGGCCATGAAACATGCTGCCGTGCCGCGGCGGGAAATGGGTCTGCGCACGATTTTCAATATGCTCGGCCCGCTGACCAACCCGGCTGGCGTGCGCCATCAGGTGGTCGGTGTGTTCAGTCAGGCGCTCTGTCGGCCGCTGGCAGAAGTCCTCAAGCGCATGGGTAGTAAACACATTCTGGTGGTGCATTCGCGCGATGGACTGGACGAGTTCAGTCTGGCTGCGCCGACCCATGTGGCTGAACTGAAAGATGGCGTGATCAGTGAATATGATGTCAGCCCGGAAGATTTCGGACTGCACAGCCAGACCCTGATGGGGCTGGAGGTTGACGGCCCGAAAGCGTCGCTGGAGCTGATCCGTGATGCCCTCGGTCGGCGCAAGTCGGATAACGGCAGAAAGGCCGGTGACATGATTGTGCTCAATGCCGGTGCTGCCCTGTATGCGGCAGATCTGGCGAGCAGTCTGCACGAAGGTGTTCAGTTGGCCCACGATGCGCTGCATACCGGTCTGGCACGTGAGAAATTGGAAGAACTGGCGGCATTTACCGCTGTGTTCCGCGAGGAGAATCAAGCGTGAGCCTGCCAACCATTCTGGAAAAGATCATTGCCCGCAAGTTCGAGGAAGTTGCCCAGCGCAGCACCCGTGTAAGTCTGGCTGAGCTCGAGCGTATGGCCCGTTCGGCGGATGCGCCGCGGGGTTTTGCGCGCGCGCTACAGCAGCGAGTTGAGCTCCGCGAGCCGGCGGTGATTGCTGAAATTAAGAAGGCATCACCCAGTAAGGGGGTGCTGCGTGAAAACTTTTTGCCGGCCGAGATTGCGCACAGTTACGAGCAGGGCGGTGCCGCCTGCCTGTCGGTGCTGACCGATGTGGATTTCTTTCAGGGCGCGGACGAATATTTGCAGCAGGCCCGAGCTGCCTGCAGCTTGCCGGTGATTCGCAAGGATTTCATGATCGACCCCTACCAGGTGGTCGAAGCGCGCGCGATTGGCGCCGACTGCATCTTGCTGATTGTCTCTGCCCTGGATGACGGACGCATGGTTGAGCTGGCTGCTACAGCCAAGGCATTCGGCTTGGATGTGCTGGTTGAAGTGCACGACGGCGATGAGCTGGAGCGTGCGTTAAAGGTGCTGGATACACCGTTGATTGGCATCAACAACCGCAATCTGCATACCTTCGAGGTGTCACTGGATACTACCCTTGACCTGTTGCCACTGATTCCATCCGATCGGCTGGTGATTACCGAGAGCGGTATTCTCAATCGTGCCGATGTCGAGTTGATGGAAATCAGTGAAGTGCATGCCTTTCTGGTGGGCGAAGCCTTTATGCGGGCTGAAGAGCCCGGTCTGGAATTGCAGCGCCTGTTTTTTCCAGAAAAGAACCGGCGGGTATTGGGCGCAGATCCTGACTGAAAGAATGAAAGAGGCCGGCAATTGCCGGCCTTGTTCATTCTGGATGGATTCAGCGTGTGCCGAAGACCACCATGGTCTTGCCTTTCACATGAACCAATCCCTGCTCTTCCAGTGATTTGAGTACACGACCGACCATTTCACGCGAGCAGCCCACAATCCGGCCGATTTCCTGACGGGTAATCTTGATCTGCATGCCGTCGGGATGAGTCATGGCGTCTGGTTGTTTGCACAGATCCAGCAGTGTTCTGGCGACGCGACCGGTTACATCGAGAAAGGCCAGATCACCCACCTTGCGGGTTGTCTTGCGCAAGCGCTCAGCCATTTGTGTACCGAGGGTAAACAGGATGTCGGGGTCTTGCTGGGAGAGTTCTCGGAACTTCACGTAGCCAATCTCGGCTACCTCGCATTCGGTCTTGGCACGAACCCAGGCGCTGCGTTCGTGCTCCTGACCTTCTCTGCCGAACAGCCCCATCTCGCCGAAGAAATCGCCCGGATTGAGGTAGCCGATGATCATTTCACGGCCGTCATCATCTTCGATGAGGATGGTGACGGAGCCTTTGACAATGAAGAACAGGCTTTCACAGCGATCACCGGCATAAATGATGGTGCTTTTTGCCGTGAAGCGCTTGCGCTGGCAATGGGCCAGTATCTTGTCGAGATTCTTGATTTTGGGTGTAAGGGTTATCGCAACCATTCCCGTTTCCCGCCGCTGATTATGAGCTTGTGCAATTGATGCTCTTTATTATTGGATTCGCGACATTGTCTGCCAGCTATCAGCGCAATCTTAACAGTTACCGACTGTGCTGAGTCCAGTTATACGCCATAGCTAACACTTGCGGCAGCACTTTTGGCAACAGTCTGCCTTCTGGATTGGTGATGGCAGCATGATAAGCTGCCGGACGTTTTTACTGGCATGGAGTCGTTGTGATGAAAGCGCGCATTCAGTGGGCAGGCGAAGCCCTGTTTATCGGAGAGTCTGGAAGCGGTCATGCCGTGGTCATGGATGGTCCGCCGGAAAGTGGTGGCCGCAATCTGGGCGTTCGGCCCATGGAAATGCTGTTGCTCGGTTTGGGTGGCTGCTCCAATTACGACGTGGTCAGCATTCTGAAAAAATCCCGCCAGGCGGTTGAAAGTTGTGAGGCCTTTCTCGAAGCGGAAAGGGCAGACGAAGACCCTAAGGTATTCACCAGGATTCATTTGCACTTTGTGGTCAAAGGGCGCGGGCTGAAGGAGGCACAGGTCAAGCGGGCCGTGGAATTGTCAGCAGAAAAATATTGCTCTGCTTCAATCATGCTGGGGCGCGCTGGTGTGGCCATCAGTCATGACTATGAAATTATCGAACTCGCCTGATCGGCGAACACAGTCGGGGGGCAGGGTATGAAAGTTAATCTCGAGCACAAATACAGCGTCGATGTGGACAGCCTTTTTCAGCTGTTCCAGGATCCTGACTTTATCATTGAGCGTTACCTCGAAACGGGTGCGTTGAGCGCGTCTCTGCTGGAAATCAGTGATGACGACGGCGTGTTGATTCGGGTTGAGCGCGAGGTGCAGGTCGATGTGCCGTCATTTCTCAGCAAGTTCATGCAGCCGACGACCAGGGTATTGCAGACTGAGCACTGGGAGGGCGAGGCGGGCGGCCCTTATGTCAACGATATGCAGGTTGAAATCCACGGCACGCCGGTAAAGGTGCATGTGAGCATGCAGCTGGTTGCCAAGGGTAAGGGGTGTGTGAATCTGGTGGAAATCGAGACCAAGTGCGGGATCCCGCTGATCGGTAGCAAGATTGCCGATTTTGTTGCCAGGGATGCAGAGCGCACCGCCAACCTTGAATTCGACTTCATCAAGGCTTACCTCAAGCGCAAGTGAGCGTGCCGGTGGGCTGATCAGATGCGGTAGGTGCTTTTGGTCATGACTTTGGCCAACAACGTCATACCCCGTTTAACCGGAGTGGGGAAGCGCATTGCTCCGGCATCCAGTGCGTTGTTGGCATGCTGCGCTTCATCAACCCGCATCTGCTGCAAAATTGCCCGGGATCGTTGGTCGGCAGCCGGTAATTGCTGCAGGTGTTCATCCAGATGCTTGCATACCTGATCTTCGGTTTCGGCGACGAAACCCAGACTCACCTTGTCGCTGATCAGTCCGGCGACTGCGCCGACGCCGAAGGACAGGCCGTAGAACAGCGGGTTCAGCAGGCTTGGCTGGCTGCCCAGTTCGCGGATGCGCTTTTCGCACCAGGCCAGGTGATCAATTTCTTCTTCGGCAGCATGCTCCATGGCCTGACGCACTTTGGGTAGTCGTGCCGTCAGTGCCTGCCCTTGATACAGCGCCTGGGCGCAGACTTCGCCGGTGTGGTTGATGCGCATCAGGCCGGCAGCATGGGCTGTTTCCCGTGCGCTCAATGGTGCATCCACCTCATTTTGTGCCGGAGATTGACGAGCGGGCTGTCCACTGAACGGCAGCAGAGTGCGCAGTGCCGAGTCGGCCTGCAACAACAAGCGGTCCGCCGGGGAAAATTGTCTTTGGGTCGTCATCGGGCACCTCCGGAAAGCATCTGTGCGCAGTCTACCGTATCAGCAAATCTCTGGATTGACCGCGGTCATCCCGGCGGCCACTGCATCTGGCGCTGCCCAAGAACATGCATGTGGATATGGTAAACGGTCTGCCCACCCATTTCGTTGCAGTTCATGACGACACGAAAACCAGCGTCGCAACCCTGCTCCTTTGCCAGTCGCTGGGCCGTATAAAGAATGTGACCAGCCAAAGCCGTGTCGCCTTCGTCAAGGTCATTCAGCGTGGCAATGTGCTTCTTCGGGATGACCAGAAAGTGCACGGGCGCCTGCGGGCCAATATCGTGAAAGGCGATGACCTGATCATCTTCATAGAGCTTGCGGGCGGGAATCGTACCGGCGACGATTCGGCAGAACAGACAGTCCACTGGGGTTGCTCCTTTGGTTAACAGTTCTGAAGTTTAACCCTCTGCACCCTGAGGCAACACAAGGAGCGCAAGTGAAAAACGATATTCATGATCTGGGGCTGGTTTTGGACTCCAGGGTCAAGCTGTTGCTGGTTGAATCCTGGGATGAGTTGCGGGTGCTGGAAACACTGACGATGCTGGCCATCAAGCGTGGCCTCACGTTGCAGACGTGGAGCGTGACCGAGGGATTGCGGGCGCCAGGCGCATCTTCGTCAACCGCAGCCGAGGCCGATAGTCGCGATGCCGAACAGGCACTGCGCCTGGTCAAGGCAGATCCGCAGCCGACGCTGTACGTGTTCTGTGACCTTCATCCGTACCTTGAGGACAATCCGAAGCTGGTCAGGCTGCTCAAGGATGTGGCAATTGCCGAAGGGGCTCATCGGCCGACGCTGGTGCTGGTTTCACATGCGCTCAAGTTGCCTGCCGAAGTGCAACGCCATGCGGCCCGGTTCAGCCTTTCGTTGCCCGGTGAAGATGAATTGTTGGCCATCGTGCGTGATGAAGCCACGCGCTGGAGTGAACGCAACCGCAACCAACGGGTGCGCACGGATAACCGCACCCTGCAACAAGTGGTGAAGAACCTTCGCGGCATGAGCCACACGGAGGCGCGCGTGTTGGCCCGCCATCTTATCTGCGACGACGGGGCCATCACGCAGGAAGATTTACCGGCACTGAACAAGGCGAAATTCCAATTGCTGGACATGGACGCCGTCATGAGCTTCGAACAGGACACGGCGCGGTTCAGCGAAGTGGGTGGTCTTGGTCAGCTCAAGCGCTGGCTGGCGGATCGGCAGTCGGCCTTTATCGATGCGAAGGGCACGGATTCGCCTAAAGGCATATTGCTGGTCGGTGTGCAGGGCGGTGGCAAAAGCCTCGCGGCCAGGGCAGTGGCCGGGCTTTGGGGCTTGCCGCTGATGCGCCTGGATTTTGCCAGCCTGTACAACAAATTCTTTGGCGAAACCGAGCGAAACCTGCGTGAAGCCTTGCAGTTGGCAGAGCAGATGTCGCCCTGCGTGCTGTGGATGGACGAAATAGAGAAGGGGCTGGCTACGGGAGATAACGACGGTGGTGTCAGTCAGCGTGTGCTGGGTACTTTGCTGACCTGGATGGCCGAGCGGAAGGCGCCGGTGTTTCTGGTCGCGACGGCTAACCAGATCAGTCATCTGCCGCCGGAATTGATCCGCAAAGGGCGTTTTGACGAGATGTTCTTTGTCGATCTGCCAAGCATTGAGGTGCGCGGGGATATTTTTCGCATACACCTTGCGCGTCGGGAGCTGGATCCGGCCTCGTTTGATCTTCCGGCCTTGGCGCAGGCCAGTGCCGGGTTCTCCGGCGCCGAGATCGAACAAGCGGTTGTCAGCGCCCTGTATGCGGCTCAGGCGCGGCAGATGGCAGTGGAGCAGACACTGCTTATGCATGAGCTGCAAGTCACCGCGCCGTTGTCGGTAGTAATGGCTGAAGAGTTGGAGGAGCTGCGGGCCTGGGCGAAGGATCGTGCGGTGATGGCCGACTGATTCGCATGATCAGCCAATCTCTGCCCTGCGCGCAGGGCAGAGATTGGCGGGCATTAAGCTTATTGGGACGCCTTCAGCAAATAATCCTGATAGGCGGGTAAGGCAATGGCCGCGAGAACGCCGATTACGGGCACGAGAATCCAGAGCCCTGCGAGAACCTTAACGGCCCGGGTATTCTCCGGAGGGGGGGCGCCGTAGCGGTTCGCTCCGGCACTTCCGGGTATAAGCATGATGACCAGGCTGAAGACGCTGCCCAGATAAGGCACCAGTGCCAGCAGGTACAGCCAGCCCGACCAGCCGATGTCATGCAGACGCTGCACGCCGATCTGTACGCCCACTACCATGGCCGCAATAAGCCCCACTCCGCCGAGAAGAAAGCCGATTGCCGGAGTGATGGCATAGCCGATGGCAGCCAGTATGAATCCCCCCGTCATCAGCAGGATCAAACTCAGTGACCAGGCTAGATAACGCAGACGACCAATACGTCCATCGGTGGTGAACGGCCTCAATTCGCCATATTCAGGTAGCGCTTCGCCCACTGCAGATTGCGGGGGGGCGTATGGTGTGTTTGAGTTGGCGGCCGCTGCGGGCGGTCTGTTGACCTCCGGGGTTGTTGTTATTTCCGGCTGCTGCGCCTGACGGGCGATGTACTTTTCAATGATGATTCCGCATGCCTCGCACTCGATGGCTTTTACCTGCGCATGGCCGCATTTCGGGCAAGTCATCTGACCGGGGTCAGTCGCGGAAACCTCTGCTGGTGTGTCGTCATGTTCTTCGGTGGCAACCAGACTCAGGCTGGCTGCCAGGTCGGTTTCCTTGTGTACCAGAGCACCTGCATTGCGCAAGGCGGCTACGTACTTGTCGGCATCAATTTCTTTGAGTTCGCGCTTTAAGGTAACCGGTCTGCCGGTGAACAGGCTGTCAATCTTGCTCAGATCGATCTTGAAGAGTGTCGCCAGATTGCTCCTGACGGTATCGGGGGCGAAGCCCGGCATCAGTTCACCGGAGAAGACAACCTTGAACATGGGATCAGCCATCGGGACTTCCTTATCTGCAGGGAATGATTGGAGTTGTCGCGAAGACTAATGCGACTGTTATCTGGAATACAACGGCAGGATGCTAGAACGGTTTGACCACCACCAGTATGACGATAACGATCAGGAACAGGACCGGCACTTCATTGAACCACCGATAGAACACGTGACTACGGCGATTTTCGTCGCGTGCAAAGCGCTTGAGTTGTTTGCCGCACATAAAGTGGTAGGCAATCAGCAGGGTGACCAGCGCCAGCTTGGCGTGCATCCAGCCCATCTGCAGCCACCCCGGATTCAGCTGCAGCAGCCATAAACCCAGCACTACGGTCAGTATCATCGAGGGTGTCATGATTCCCCGGTAGAGCTTTCGCTCCATGATGATAAAGCGGGTTTTACTTGGTTCGTCCTCACTCATGGCGTGGTAGACAAACAGTCTGGGCAAGTAGAAAAGGGCGGCAAACCAACAGATTACGGCAATGATATGCAGGGCTTTTATCCACAGGTAAATCATTCATGGACTCCAGGTGGGGTGTGCTTTGCGGTTATTGAAACGCCAATCTGGTGCGGATTTGGCAGAAAAAGACGCCTCAGCTGTCAGGTCGCAACCTTGTCCGCTCGCGAGTGGCTGGCGCATAGTCTGACTACTTTGCCTTGCAGCGATGTATTTGGCCACTCAGAACAAGAGAGCACCTCATGAACAGTTCCACACCCCAAGGACTTGAGATTCATCCGCGCCGATTACAGGCGGCGCTGCCTGCGCAGATGCAGCGTCACTGGCATGGTGGTGACGCGTTCAAAAGCCATCTGTTCAATGCCATGTCTGTGTTGTTTCCCGAAGGTGAGCGCTTTTTCATTCATTCGGTCAGGCATTTCCGTGAACAGATCAAGGATCCGTTACTGCTTGAGCAGATTCGCGGTTTTATTGGCCAGGAAGGCCATCACAGTCGAGAGCACGAGCTCTACAACCAGCGTCTTCGTGAAATGGGATATGACGTCGATTACCTTGAGCGCGGAGTGAAGAGACGTATTGCTTTTATCAAAAAGCGTTTCTCGCCGGAGGCCATGCTGGCTGGAACCTGCGCAGTTGAGCACTTCACGGCGATTCTCGGTGACGTATTGCTGAGCAATCCGCGCATGCTTGAGGGCGCTGATCCGCAAATGGCGCGTTTATGGCGCTGGCATGCGCTGGAGGAGACTGAGCACAAGTCCGTGGCATTCGACATGTTCATGCAGGTCTGTGGTGACCGCAAAATGCTGGGTAAAGCGATGCGGCGCAGTACGTTCTTTTTCATGCTCGACACCACCAGAGGGCTGATTCATATGCTCAAGCGCGATGGCCTGCTGTGGAACTGGCGTGTCTGGCGTGATGGCATCAACTGGCTATGGGGCAGGCAGGGAGTTTTCCGTCCGCTGGTGGGTGTGTATATGGATTTCTATCGCGACGGCTTTCACCCCTGGCAGCATGACAATATGCATCTGGTTGAGCAGTATCGCCCTGACTATGAGCAGGATGCGGCTCTCGCCAGCTAGCGTTCTCAGGGTCTCCTGCCCTGTTTCGGCCAATCGGCACGTCTGATTTTACCTGTATGGTTGGCCATATCCTCTGTGGGCTTTATCATCTGCGCCTTTTCTGCTTCTGCTAGAGGTGCGGCTTATGATCAAGGTCGGTATTGTCGGTGGCACGGGTTACACCGGCGTGGAGTTGCTCCGCCTGCTTGCTCAACACACACAGGCTGATGTAGCGGTCATCACCTCGCGCTCCGAAGCGGGCATTTGTGTTGCGGATATGTATCCGAGCTTGCGCGGTCATTACGATCATCTCAGATTCACTGTTCCTGATAGCGCAACCCTTGGCGCCTGTGATGTGGTGTTTTTCGCCACGCCGCATGGCGTTGCCCATGCGCTGGCCGGAGAGTTGCTGACGGCTGGAACGCGGGTCATCGATCTGTCTGCGGACTTTCGTCTTGAGGATGCCCAGGAGTGGGCCAAATGGTATGGGCAACCCCACGGCGCGCCGGAGTTGCTGAGCGAGGCGGTTTATGGTCTTCCCGAAGTCAACCGTGAAGCTATTCGTTCGGCGCGGCTGATTGCAGTTCCCGGATGCTATCCAACGGCTACTCAGTTGGGTTTGATTCCCTTGCTTGAGGCGGGTCTGGCTGATCCGCGGCAGTTGATTGCTAATTGTGCTTCCGGGGTCAGTGGTGCGGGGCGTGGTGCAAAAGTGGGTTCGTTACTGTGCGAAACCAGCGAGAGTTTGATGGCCTATGCGGTCAAGGGCCACCGGCATTTGCCGGAAATCAGTCAGGGCTTGCGGCGTGCGGCGGGTGCAGCTGTTGGCTTGACCTTTGTTCCGCATCTGGCACCGATGATTCGCGGTATCCATGCAACCTTGTATGCCAGCGTTGGCGATCATTCAGTGGACTTGCAGGCGCTGTACGAGCGTCGATATGCCGACGAGCCTTTTGTCGATGTTATGCCTGCTGGCAGTCACCCGGAAACCCGCAGTGTGCGTGGTGCAAATGTCTGCCGGATTGCCGTGCATCGGCCGCAGGGCGGTGATCTGGTGGTCGTTCTTTCAGTTATCGACAATCTGGTCAAGGGCGCTTCCGGTCAGGCAATTCAAAACATGAACATCATGTTTAATCTGAATGAACGGCTGGGGCTGGCGCACGCAGCCCTGATGCCGTAAAGCCCTAATAATAGTTGACCAGTTTTGTCGGAAAATAAGATAATGCTGTTGATTTGAATCGTTTGCGTTTTCGCTGGAGATGCCAAGCATGACCGTTGAAACCTTCATCCCTACGCCGCTGGTGTTCACTGCTGCTGCGGCAAGCAAGGTGAAGACTCTCGTGGAAGAAGAGGGGAACCCTCGGCTGCGTTTGAGGGTTTTTGTCACGGGTGGAGGTTGCTCGGGCTTTCAGTATGGCTTCACCTTCGATGATGAGCTGGCTGATGACGACACGCTGGTTGAACGCGAAGGGGTTAACCTGGTGGTTGACTCCATGAGCTTCCAGTATCTGGCTGGCGCTGAGGTGGACTATCAGGAAGGGTTGGAAGGGTCTCGTTTCGTCATTAATAACCCTAACGCCTCAAGCACCTGCGGTTGCGGCTCGTCGTTCTCCATTTGACCAGCCCATTCCCGGATTCCACGCCAGACAATCAATTCATGCGGGATAGATAGCCCCGAGTACGCGCAGCCCGGCAGCCCCTGTCACGCTGGGTACATTCCCCGGAATGTGTTCCAGGCAACAATGAGCCAGCCAGGCGAAAGCCATTGCTTCAACCCAATCCGGCGGAACTCCTCGGTGTGCCGTGCTTGCTACAGTGCAATCCGGTAATAGCTGCCCAAGTCGGTTCATCAGCGTTGTATTGTGCGCGCCACCGCCACACACCAACAGTTCGCGCGTATCCGGTTGCGTGGCAAGCACGGATTGGCAAATGCTTTGTGCGGTTAGTTCGAGCAATGTGCGCTGAACATCTTCTGGTCTGATGGGGGGGAGGGCGGCCAACTGGCTGTTCAGCCAAGCCAGATTGAACAGTTCTCGCCCGGTACTTTTGGGGCCGCGGGTGTGAAAAAACGGCTCGGACATCATCCTCGCGTAAAGGGCGCTGTTTACTGAGCCTCGGGCTGCCCAGCTACCATTACAGTCGTAGTGTTGGCCCTTATGGCAAGTTATCCACGCATCCATCAGCACATTGCCCGGACCACAATCGAATCCGCGTACAGTCATCTCAGTGTCAAGCATGCTGATGTTGGAAAAACCACCGATGTTTAGTACCGCACAAGAGTGGTTGTGGAGAAACAGCTCGCGGTGGAAGGCGGGAACCAGCGGTGCGCCTTGTCCGCCTGCAGCGATATCGCGTCTACGAAAGTCGCTGACTACGCATATCTCCGTCAGTTCAGCCAGTAAAGCGGGATTGCCGATCTGAATGGAGAAGCCGCGAGCGGGTTCATGCCGGACGGTCTGTCCATGGCTGCCTATGGCGCGAATATCCTTCGGCGAAATCCTTTCACGGGCCAGTAATGTTCTTACGCCATTGGCCACCAGCGTCACCCACTGGTTCTCCACCATGGAGCTGCGCGCCAGTTCATCGTCACCCGGTTGGCAAAGGCTGAGGATATCCGCCCGCAATGTGTCGGGCATGGGCAGGTATAACGATGCCGTCAGTACAGGGTGCGTTGTTTGCTCTATCAGCGCGATGTCTACGCCATCCAGGCTGGTTCCGGACATTACACCTAGATAATGCGGCATGTTTATGGCCTGTTGACGGCCAGGGCTGTGGACTTTTCCTGATCCATTCGCGCCATAAGAGGCTGACTCATTTTAATGAATTTGGCTTTGTCGGCGCTGGCGATCGGGTCTGCCATCAGCTTTTTCTGCGCCAGAGGGTCTACATGGCGTCCATTGATCTGGAATTCGTAATGTAAGTGCGGCCCTGTGGACAAGCCAGTAGTGCCGATATAGCCGATGACCTGACCTTGCTTTACCGGGGTGCCGTTGCGGATTCCCTTGGCGAAGCCATTCATGTGCGCGTAGAGCGTTTGATAGCTGTTGCCGTGTCGGAGAATCACGGTGTTGCCATAGCCGCCTTTACGGCCGGCGAGAATAACTTTACCGTCGCCGGCGGCTCTAATCGGCGTGCCGCGCGGGGCGGCATAATCAACCCCCTGGTGGGCGCGAATCTTGTTCAGTATTGGATGCCTGCGGCCGCTGGAAAACCGCGAGCTAATACGGGCGAAATCTACCGGGGTACGCAAAAAGGCTTTGCGCAGACTCATTCCTTGCGCGTTGTAGTAACTGCTGGAACCTTGTTTGTTGGTGAAGCGAACGGCTGTGTAAGCTTTGCCTCGGTTGGTAAAGCGCGCAGCCAGAATGTTTCCTGTGCCAACCACCTTGCCTTCGACAACTTTTTCCTCGTAGATAACTTCGAACTGATCGCCTTTGACAATGTCCTGCGCAAAGTCGATGTCATAGCCAAATACGTTAGCCATATCCAGCGTAAGACCGTAAGGCAGCCCGGCATTCTTCGCCGATACAAACAGAGAGCTGTTGATGACGCCATACGCGTACTTTGATCGAATGGCTGGCTTCACTAGGTCGCGCTTGAAGGTGAAACCTTTCTCCGAGCGTTTTAGGCTTACACTTTCCAGGCTGCTGATTTTTGAGCGCAATTCGATCAGCTCACCTGAGTTCGTAAGGTCAAACTCGAAGATCTGCCCCACTTTCAACTGACTGAGCTTGCGCGCTTCCTTGCTGCTGGAAAGCGCGTCATGCAAGGTGTCGGCTGATAGGCCGGCTTTGTTGAAGATGGTTGAAAGTGTGTCGCCCTTTACGGTGTTAATCGTGACCTTTCCAGAATCCAGGGCGACAGGTTTGGTTTGGTTCAGCGGATTGTCGTTGCGCTGGTCTGCTTGTGTCGCGTTCGAGATGCGGGTTGCCTGAGGACTATCAGCAAAAGGTGACGTATGGCTATCGCTGTCGTCTGAAAATGACAGTGATTGCACAGTTGAGGCTTCGTTGGGCGTGGAGGGCTTATCCAGCTCCAGGCTAATAAATGTCTTTTTGGCCTCAACTTCGCCGGATGGGAAAATCAGCAGTGTCAGGCTTAGGAGTGCAGCAATACCGCTTGCGGCCAGCAAATGGCCCTTGGGGTATGGCGGAGCTTTTTTTAGAAGGTGCGTCATGTACTACCGAGTATGCAAAAGGTATGGCCTAACTGCTTAAAATATAATCAAAATCTGTATCGGGCAACCTTAAAAGTGTTACGTCATGAACCGTGCGGACCTGCTTGGAGGGTTCGGCCTTGAATTTAGTGCTCGATCTTGTATGGTTGGTTCCCTTTTATTTTGCCTGGTTGAGAGACGGTGATGATGTCGGTAAGTGAGCAGTTGGCGCAAATAAAGCGCGGCGCTGATGAGTTGTTGGTCGAGGCCGACCTTGTGGAAAAGCTCAAGCGTGGCCAGCCGCTGCGTATCAAGGCTGGCTTTGACCCGACTGCCCCCGATCTGCATCTCGGGCATACGGTGCTGATCAATAAGTTGCGGCAGTTCCAGGATCTGGGTCATCAGGTCATATTTCTGATAGGTGACTTTACTGGGATGATTGGTGATCCGAGTGGAAAAAGTGCCACGCGCCCGCCGCTCACGCGCGAGCAAGTGCTGCAGAACGCTGAAACCTACAAAGAGCAGGTTTTCAAAATTCTTGATCCGGCGAAAACTGAAGTGGCGTTTAATTCAAGTTGGATGGATCGGCTTAGCCCTGCTGAATTTATTCGACTGTCTTCTTTATATACGGTTGCGCGGATGCTGGAGCGAGACGACTTCAGCAAGCGCTATGCAGGCAACCAGTCCATCGCTATTCACGAATTTCTCTATCCTTTGGTCCAGGGGTATGACTCGGTAGCACTTCGGGCGGATGTTGAACTTGGCGGTACAGATCAAAAGTTCAATTTACTGATGGGGCGTGAGCTTCAGCGCGCTTATGGGCAGGAGGCTCAGGTTGTCCTCACCATGCCGCTGCTCGAGGGGCTGGATGGCGTCAAGAAGATGTCAAAGTCATTAGGCAACTATGTGGGCATCCAGGAAGCGCCGGGAGTCATGTACAGCAAGTTGGTTTCCATTCCTGACTCTCTGATGTGGCGTTACTTTGAGCTGTTAAGTTTTCGCTCAATGGAAGAGATTGCGGCTCTGCGAGATGACGTTGAGCGCGGTGCAAATCCTCGGGACATCAAAATCAAACTCGCTGAGGAGATTGTTGCAAGATTTCATGGTGATGAAGCGGCATTGAATGCACATCGCTCTGCCGGCAATCGAATGAAGGATGGCGAGTTGCCGGATGATCTGCCTGAGGTTGTGGTGTCTTCTGTGGAGGATCTGCCGATTTCTGCACTCCTTAATAAGGCTGCTTTGGTAAAGAACGCGGCTATGGCTCGTGATCTTCTTGGCGCTGGCGGGGTCAGGGTGGATGGGGTGGCGGTGGATCGCTCGTACGTGTTCAAGTTGGGCGCTACGCATGTCTGTCAGGCGGGTAAGAAGTCCTTTGCGCGCGTCACGCTGAAGATGGATCCTGCTTCATAGCTAGTCCCGCTAAATATTCAGGCGTTAGCTGTTGACAGGGTGTTTTAAGTCTGTATAATTCGCCTCCCGTTACCGGCATGGAGGTTTCATGCGGATAGCGCAAGCGGTTGAGAAGAAAAGAAAAAATCTTCAAAATAGGCTTGACGGATGTAAAGGCTGCTGTAGAATGCGCGGCCTTGGTTGAGACGAACGAATCAGCCAAACGCTCTTTAACAACTGAATCAAGCAATTCGTGTGGGTGCTTGTGTAGTTAGACTGAGGATCGCAAGATTATCAGCATCACAAGTAACACTCGTTAATTTGAGAGTTTTTTGCGATTGCTGAGCCAAGTTTAGGGTTTTCACAAAACCCAATCAGTATTGAACTGAAGAGTTTGATCATGGCTCAGATTGAACGCTGGCGGCAGGCCTAACACATGCAAGTCGAGCGGATGAAGAGAGCTTGCTCTCTGATTCAGCGGCGGACGGGTGAGTAATGCCTAGGAATCTGCCTGGTAGTGGGGGACAACGTTTCGAAAGGAACGCTAATACCGCATACGTCCTACGGGAGAAAGTGGGGGATCTTCGGACCTCACGCTATCAGATGAGCCTAGGTACGATTAGCTAGTTGGTGAGGTAAAGGCTCACCAAGGCGACGATCGTTAACTGGTCTGAGAGGATGATCAGTCACACTGGAACTGAGACACGGTCCAGACTCCTACGGGAGGCAGCAGTGGGGAATATTGGACAATGGGCGAAAGCCTGATCCAGCCATGCCGCGTGTGTGAAGAAGGTCTTCGGATTGTAAAGCACTTTAAGTTGGGAGGAAGGGCAGTAAGTTAATACCTTGCTGTTTTGACGTTACCGACAGAATAAGCACCGGCTAACTTCGTGCCAGCAGCCGCGGTAATACGAAGGGTGCAAGCGTTAATCGGAATTACTGGGCGTAAAGCGCGCGTAGGTGGTTTTGTAAGTTGGAGGTGAAATCCCCGGGCTCAACCTGGGAACTGCCTCCAAAACTGCATGACTAGAGTACGGTAGAGGGTGGTGGAATTTCCTGTGTAGCGGTGAAATGCGTAGATATAGGAAGGAACACCAGTGGCGAAGGCGACCACCTGGACTGATACTGACACTGAGGTGCGAAAGCGTGGGGAGCAAACAGGATTAGATACCCTGGTAGTCCACGCCGTAAACGATG
>JACCEA011729824.1_pt1 | contig 41439 bp, 64 predicted proteins | sample 7449851 | NCBI WGS metagenome assembly JACCEA01 (sample SAMN15323453, study PRJNA562643) | freshwater metagenome | isolation source: river surface water | place: USA:Blue River Watershed | collected 2017-08-18 | reverse complement strand
TTGTTCCATAGCCACGTAGGTGAATGTTTCATCACGTTCGTGTTTGATGTAGGAATCAAGTTGGTTGATTTCTTCTTCGCTGTAGTTTTCTAATAGTTCTTTTGTGTAGTACCCAATGTCGGTATTACGCTTCAGTAACTGCAACAGTGGCCAAGGTTTGTAGTCTCCGTAGACTAGTTTATAGATATGATATGTGAGTAGGCGGCCTGCTACGTATTGATAATTCGGGCTGTCTTCGCTAATTAAGTCGGCTGCACTTTTGATAAGTGTCTCTTGAATATCTGTGCTTTTAATTCCATTGTAAAATTGAACATGGCTGTTAATTTCTACCTCGCTTGCACTGACTCCAGTAATGCCCTCGGTTGCCCAAAACACCACCTTGTGTAACTTTTCTAGATTTAACGGCTCTTTGCGGCCGTCACGCTTAGTAACTTGTATTTGACTCATTGATTCCTCTTAATAACTATTCAAATTTAGTTCTTGGTCATATTTGACTTTTAACTTTAGATTTTTTGTGACGTGTTCTTTATTTACAACTTCGTCGCTGACCAAATTAATAACATATTTCCCACCGTCGATCCAGACTAAATTGTAGCTATACTTTGTCTCTGGATCATAGTAGACACGCAACTCCACGTCAGGGTTGTGTTTAGTGAACTTAATAGTATAGAGAATCCCTAGTGCTTTTGCAATATCGCAGTAGTAGTTTTCTTCAATTAATGTCCACGGATTTGGCCATTCTGCAGGCTTGTCCCAGTCAAGGTAATATGGACTAAATGGACATGACTGCCAGAAGTCCGACACTGCTTGGCATGCTGCGTCGAGAGGTAGGTTGTCCAGGCTCTTTCGAAATTCACGCCACCGAGTCAAACGCTCGGTAGCTGCTAGTTTAAACATTCAGAAATTAAAAATAGTTAATGTTGTATTTGAACACCGCAGGTTGCCCTGTTGACGTGGTGGTATATGTGATAACGTTAGCATTACTTACACCTACTGTCACACCAACAGAACTATTTGTTACCACATAGTTATCGTTGAAGGTAGTAGAGCCATCGTTGGCATAGTAGATGGTGCCAATACGCGAAGCGCTACCACGAGTGATAGTATAGTTAAGAGAACATGCTCTAGTTAATGTGACATTTGAGTCTGTTAGTGCAGGTTGGTTGTCCGTGAAGAACGCAATCCCGCCAGCAGCCATAGTAAAGTTGCCTAGAGAGATACCAACGTTTGATTGGATAGCAATGTTGTTGACGTTGTTTAGGTCAAGTCGCTTAAACACTGCATCGTCTGTGTTATCACGATCAAACACATCCTGAACACTAAAGTTACCAGGAGACACAAATGTAATAACTTCCGAGACTGGGTTACCGGCACCTGCAAAGTTATTTCCGACGTCAACGAAATGGTTTCCGCTACTTAGAACGCCAGTTACATTAGCGTAGCACTCGATTGCTTTGTTAGCGACACCAGTAAACACTGTGTTTAAAATTTTGTAGTTTGATGGAGTAGTTGCAAGACTAGAGCTGTTTTGCCCAAGTTTGATGCCCTTATACACTCCGGCTACTAAACAACCGTTAAGTCGAACATCAGTACTTGCATCGTCGCTTAGTAAAGCATAGCGAGTGTTTTCAAACTTGCAAGACCAGAAGTTAATGTTAGTTGTGGTTCGTGCAAAGGACTTTACCTTCACACCGGCATACGCTGCACTTCCCGGAGTAGTTGGGCTAGTTAGGCCACCAAGGAACTCAACGTTAAAGAATGTAGCATGCTCTGTGCTGTCAACGATTGCAATGTCTTTATCGCTGGTGTTAAGCAGCGTCATGTTCTCAATAGTTAGATAACTAGGCAAGGTTGCATTGTTTTGTCCAAACGATGCGCCTGTCTGATACATGCTATCAGTGGTTAAGATTAGGCAATCCTGAGTTGCATCAGTCTGCTTAATGATTGTGCTTTCGATGCCGTCTCCTACCAAGCGAGCATATGGCGGAACTAGAATCTTTCCACCTGTGACTTTATAGGTTCCAGCTGGGAAATAGATTGTTCGTCGAACCTGTGGGTAGTTCTGTAATCTTGTGATCAAGTAGATCTGTGTTATAGCACGATTGATAGCAGCCGTATCGTCGGCAACTCCGTCTCCAATTGCACCAAAGTCCTTAACACTTACACTATCATCTAGTTTATCTTGGAAATAGCGAACCACTGGGCTTAGAATACTATTCCCAGTTTGCGCAATGTATCCGCCTGCGTTACCACGAAATGTGTAGTTCTTTAGAACTGCGGCCAAGTCCGTGTATTGTGTTAAAATTTCGGTAACGCCCTCAGTGGGTGCGCCTTCTGCCAAGGTACCGTTACCAATAAACAGTCTACGTTTATCCACACTCCAGCCAAGCTCTGCGCTTGCTAGTTGTGGTAAATCTTGTTGTAAGCCTCTACGGGCCTGTATGCGTGAAATCTGTACGACAGCCATTGTGTCTATCCTCTTTAACTATTGTGTATTTAGTTAGTCAAGTAATAGAGTTCTACACGTTTGGTCCACTCGTTTGTCCAGTGAGCAAACTCGTCGCCTTCGATGACAAATTCCAGGTATTCCGGCGTCGAGTACGTCTGATCTTCAAGTAGTTTAGGCTGTACTGCCATTAGAATTACGCCCGTTTCTATGTTGCTACCGTAAGTGTGGTTGTGCGCTTGGGCATACGCTGCCAGCTGTAAGAAGTAATCTTCAATGTATTCGCGTTTTTTAACCTTGTTGCTTTGCTTAAAGTCAAGGATAGCGGGCTTACCCTTCCAGACTCCAATACAGTCTGTTGTACCCGCATATAACCCGCTATAATACACCGGTACTTCTGAACCCCAGAACTCGTCTACGTGGCATAATCCCTTGAGGATAACTTCTGCTGCCATAAACCAACTTGGATGTGCGAATGGGTTAGTCGGTAATTCCTTCATGTCCCCTTGTAAGATGAAGCTTTCAAGGTAAGCATGCATCCTAGTTCCGCGATTTGCAGCTTCGGTTGTAATTTGCTGTGCTCGTTGTTCGCCAACTGCTTTACGCCAGTTGTTGAGAGCACGTTTGCTTTCTTCGCTTTTGGTTCGATCTAAAATAGTGGTAACACTTGGCACTGCATTGCCATCTGGGAGAGTATAATGTCTCTTGCCTTCTACTGTAGTTCTGTTTAATGGTTTGTATGTATATTGTGGGTTGAGCATATAGTAATTATAAATTATGCAAACCACGGTGTCAATAAATATTTTGATGAATATACTTATATCGGGATGCAGTTTCTCCCAATGGCCTGAGTATCCAGATGGTCCAAATAGTTGCTGGCCAAGATACCTGAAAGAAACTAACTCAAATTTAAATATCACAAACATATCAGAGGCCGCTGCTGGCAACCAATATATTGCCGACAGTGTGATACACAAGATATTAGAAAATCCCAATGCATACGATCAAGTTTTAGTGATGTGGAGCGGCGTTAGTCGTTTAGATTTCTTAACCGATATAACCGATCCTGCATGGAATGCACTGTACGATAGTTACGGGTTTTACCGACGCATGGATAACCAAAAACTAGGATACATTTTCAGTGGTGGGCAAATGGGTACATGGTATAAGAATCCTGTTGCACACAAGATGTTTAACGAACAGTACAAGGTCTCAAGTAACTTGAGCCTAGCAATGATCAACTTAATGGAAATGGTTAAACTACAAAACTTCCTTGAAAGTAAAAAGATTCCCTACAAGTTTATGAGTTATGTAAACTACTGGAATGATCTAGACTATGTGAGCCCCAACGGAGACTTTGGTATCACTGGCTTCCCCGAAGTTCGCCATTTACTGCGTGAATTGAAATTTGATAACTGGATTTTTACCAATAGCACACGGGACGGTATCTATGAGCTTGCCAAGAGTTTAAACAGCTTCATGGAAGACCAGTTTCATCCGGGCCCAGAAGCGCATAGGTCCTGGGCCGAACTTGTTAATTCTAAATTGATGAGTTAATAACCTGCTCGATTTGATGGGCAGGCCAACCTGTCCAGTCTCGTGTCATTAGAAGTTGATAGTTGTGTTCAACTACGTCCTTAATTTTAGCATATACCTCATCTTGCGGCATGTTGCATAGCAATTTAACTTGATCAAATGCCATGGAATATCTCTTGTCGTCATCAATTTCCAAGTCATAACTCTCGTCAATGACACAATCAAATGTTCTGAATCCCAATGCACGTAGATTATGCATAAACTTGTATCCAGTAAATGCAATAAACAAGCGCCTTGCAATCATTGGTTTGGCGGTTTTTTCAGTAAAGCAGCTTAGAGTATTGTCGAAATCGGTTTCTGCAATAATGCTGTAAGCTGTTTCGTTGAATGTTTTAATTGGGATAATTTGACTTAGATGCACACGCAAGCCGCAGTACTCAGCCCAGTCTGCCGTACCAATAGTTTGCCCAATCGGATTCGTGCCTTCTTCCCAAATAAAGTAGTCTTTGGCGTAGAACTCGCCTTCACGCCAGTCGCCGCCATAAGTCATCACAACTTTGTCATTTAACTGGGCATCGTTAACTGCCTTAAACACAAAGTCTCTGTGGGGCTTTGGACTACCAAGCAGTGCGTCAAAGTATTTGGGTTTAGATGCAAACGAATTGATCTCTGTAACTTTTCCCGGAAGCTGTTTATAAATTGCGGCAGTGGTTTTAAACCAGTCGCCCCAACAAATAATGTGACTGTTAATGTCGTCACGGTCATTTACTGCGCCAGGCAACAACCAGTACACGTTGTCGTGGTGGCACTTCTCCCAGATTTGCCAATGAAAGTTATGCAGCTCACTTTCGAAGGTAAACACTAGATCACTGGCATAACTTAGCCTATTGATCTTGTCCTCAAATCCAACGTATGCAGTATCAAAGTCGCAATGCAGCCGATGTGTAGTGAATGCTATCTTTGTTGCAGCATCACTTGATTCGTATTCGTCAAGATTGTGACAAATAGTGTAAGGATACTTAAACTTAATCTTGGGCAACCATTCAAGGTCAATTATTTGACTATCACTGTATATTAAAATCATATTCGAAGTACAATAAAATACTGGGTGTCAAGCACCCAGTATGTTTGAAATTAAAGCAGTTTAGCGCTTGCCTAGTGCTCTGTTAGCCATTCCGGCTACTGTTTTTTCTGGTGCAGTTTGACCTGCTGGAGACTCGCCATTGGCAGCTTCGTCGCCGAATGGATCATCTGAAAATGGTGCTAGGTACACGTACTTAACGCCGTTCTCGTCGTCCTTGATGTCAGCAACTAGATTCTTAATTGTATCGTTGCTTTTACGAGCTGCTTCTAATGCTTCTGCGTTGAACATTTCACCACCGGGCAAACGTTTAACCAAATTAACTAATGCGTCAACACGCACCTTAGGAACAGTGTGCCCGTGAGCACGATTGCGTAGTTCTTCTAATGCTGTTGCAAGAACTGCGTCACCGCGAGTTTCAGCTTCATCTTCAATGATTCCGCCGAACCCGCTATCTTCAGTTACGATTTCTGAGAAACGCATTAACGTAACTCTCTGCCTAGATCTTCTGCGCCGCCAGTTGCTGCATCAGTGGCAGTAAAGTCGTCGCCGTCTAAGTCGCTTGGCTCACCAAGACTTGGTCCTAGGTCTGCACCCATTCCGCCTGCTGCTCCGCCAAGTCCCATATCTGCTGTGCCAGTTTGCTCACCGGCCAATTGGCGTGCTGCACTGTCAGCAGTTTCACGACCTTGTTGCAATGTCTGAGACAATTGTTGCAATAGAGGAGCTACTGCGCCCTTGAATCCTTCTGCTTGATCGATACCAAGTTGATCACGGATAGTGTCCAACAATGCAGGCAATTGCTCGTTCTGCATTTTACCAATCTTTTCTAGCATGTCTTGGATGCTATCAACCATATCCTTGGCAGCAAGAATAGCTTCACTCTTGGCCATTTCGCTTTCGGTGATTAGTTGCTGTTTGTTATCGCGCATCCAACTGTGAATGCTTTCGCGAACCATTAGCAACTCCATATACTTAGGATTCTTTTCGGCAGTATGGATGCCGTGGGTTGCTTTAATTTTGTCTAGGCTTTCGCTAATAGCGTTAGCCATTCTATATGCCTTCTTAAAGGTCAAATTTTCGTAGTCAACTTTGAAGCCAAAGCGGCTTTCCATGACTTTGTTCATTTGCTTTGCTGTTGGCTTAGAGTTCATTTCTGTTAATTTCATAGTGGTTTTTCCCAAATACCTTTAAGGTATTTAGCCTGATTTAAAGTTTTTTCAAGATCTATTTTTGCTGAATTAAGCATTATAGCATTGTCGGTGATCCTGGCGTCAAGTACATCGACTAAGAACATGTCATTGCGCTTTATCGCGCACGATCTGCTGTGAATGTAGCAAGTTCTATCTTGTGCTAGTTTACTTAGTCTAGTGTCTTGCTTGTATAAATTATCAGCCTGTGTATATCGTCCCTTTTGTAGAAGGATTGTGTACACTACAGCCGATTTTTTGCTGGTAAAGGCATTTACTAACTCATCAAAGTTGTTGTACACATGCCAGGTGTTAGTTAGATTCTTGATTGCATACTTGCCAACTTGTAATCCCCACTTTGCAGGAATAATTACCGGCTCGGCGTTTAGAATCTTATTAGCTTCTGCCTTGCTCCATCTCTTAACGTATCGTGTAAAAACTTCAACTGCTACACCAGCTTGTACCGCTTGCTCTACCTGCTCTTTAGTTATGTTTTTTCTTTGTGTATGTGATTTGGCCATTTTGATTCTTCCTCAACAATACATCCTTGTTGACTAATTGATTTGCAATGTAATTTTCTCGTTCATTGAGATCGGCCCGTTTGATGATTTCGTGTTCGCTAAACTTACCTAACACATCAGCTTCTTCGTTTGTGATAGGTACCTGCACTCGGTTCAGTAGCTCAACTATTTTCATTTTAGGTGTACTACTAAGGTAATAATTGCTCCAATCATCGCCCCAACAACTGTGGTTCCGATTGCAATAAGTGTCTTGTTTGATTCGTTGGGTGCAGATGCAATAGCTTGTTTTACTTCAGCAATTAAGCTCTCAATTTTACCCATGCGGCTATCAAGGCTCTCTAACCTGTCGTTGAGGTTACTGTAGCGCTCTGCGCATAATTCTACGTGTGCTTCTAGGCTTTTCTTTTCAATGTCAGTTGACGCCATTTGTTGTTTTCCATTCTTCGTTAAGTAACGATGCTATATGATTTGCCTAGAGTTTGCCAAAAATGAGCCATAATGGTGCCAACGCATCAAATATTATTTAAGTCGATTGCAGATCGCTTAAAGTATATGTTTTTGATTGCACCGTGTGGATAAAATATAGGCAACATAAATCTTGCAGTCTCAGATAACCCAGTTATAACCGGAATTTGTTCAAAGTCCTGGTATAACCCACCAAGAGAATCGTTGTCAATTAAGAAAACATCTCGGTGCTCAACTGCAAAAGTCCATGCCCAAATTTTATGTCGACCTTGATAGTATTCTCCAAACTCCCATCCATCGGCTAGGTTGCTTTCTGTTACTATCGGGCCTTCTATCATCATTGGTTGTGTTCTTAAGCCTAGAGTTTGCAAAACAGTTTCCCAATTGCGGTGTTGATTACGCTCAAACTCCTGATCGGGTCTGTAGCGAGTTACTCCAGTAGCAGTAATGTCTACTAGAGTGTAACCGGTATAAAACTGTAGCTCTCTGTTCATGTAGATATTTATAGTCAAAAGAAAAGGCAGTGTAAAACTGCCTTTGCTTAGATGAAATTAGCTTATGCTAACTTGAATCCGCCTGTGCTGCTAACTGTTACGCTAGACACTGTGCTGTTACCGTATACACCAAGTTGTGTGATGTTTGCACGAATATATGCTTGCAATTCTGCATCAGTCCATGCACTGTGCTCGACCAATACGCTAAGTTGTGCGCTTGCACTTTCAACTTGGTACATGACCACGTTGTTTCGCTGACCAATAACACCAAGGATCTGCGACACTAATCCAACGTTACCGGTGGTTCTGTTTACGCCGCTTTCTAATGTTAAGTTACTAGCTGCATATCCGCCAACACCGGCAATTTTATATGCGGTTGGGCGGCCAGTTAAGCCTGTAGCAATAATACCAGTAGCAGTTCTAGCGGAACCGTCTGTGTTTAAGTCAATGTCTGTTGCAACTACTGCGGTTGCATCGCCGTTTACTTTTAAAGCACCTAATGCCATGAGATATCTCCAATATAGTGTATTTAGTTATTTGCCTAGAGTTTATAGCCAACAAAAAAGGCTCCGAAGAGCCTTTTTGTACATGCTTAAAGAATTAAGCGAATGTGAAAGTACCAGCACCGTTCAATGCGCTAGAAGTAGTAACAGTCAAGTTACCAACTGTGAAGCCTTGGCTTGCCAAAGCGTCCTTCAATGCACCGTATGCACCAGCAGTGGTTTGACCAGCGCCAGCGTTGAAAGTTGCACCGTCAACGATAACTGTGAAAGTTGCGTTAGCTTGTGTGCCAACCCAGATTGTAGAACCTAGAGTTTGCAATGCACGAACTGCCTTGTCGTAGCCGCCTTCAACTAAAGGATCAGCTGCGCTTGTGCCGCCCGATGCTGCTGTGAAACCAGAACCGCTGTCTGCGACTTTGATAACTAGTGGTTGGTAACCGTAGAACGCACCTGTTGCTACTTTACCGTTTACTTTTGCTTGACCTAATGCCATTTTATTTCTCCTAATATATATGGGCTATACGCCTCATGTAAATATTTATCTTTTTGATAAAAATCGAGCATTTTACTTGTTAAAATGCGCCACCCCGAACTGTCCACGATTTACTAGTTTTAGCAATCCAGTTGGGGTCGGGAATACAAAGCCTTCGCCACCAGGCTTTCCGTTAACAAACTGCTGTACACCGCTTACTTGTGACTCTAGCTGCTGCGATAATCCCACTTTATACAAGTAAATTGCATTCCAGATTGCTTTTAACCCAGTATATCCGGGGCTTTCTGTAACTTCTCCACTTGCATCTTTTGTGAACATTAGCCCGCTATAGTCGTCACCAACTAAGACGTTATACTGCCTTGCGCTAACGTTATTTTTCATCCATGCATGCAAATCTTCATTTGTTTGTGCAGTGATGCGTTTATTGAAATACGTCTTAATAAGATCTTTTGTGCTTTTAGGAATATTAGCAAACATGCTGTCAACTGCTGTGCCGTATTTCTTAACTGCGGCAGCGGCGCCACGCGACAATTGAACCGGGTCTCTAAGTGTAAATCGTGTACCAAGACTTGGCGAAATGATTGCAACTCCGCCCTTGATGTTAGTTAATCCTTTACCGTCCCACGTGCTAGGTTCGCCGCCAAACTCTGCAAAGTGTTGATGCACAACAATGCCACCGGTGCTTGATCCAATTAGCGTTCCCAGCTGGCTATGCACAGGAACATGGTATTCTACAGTCATTGGCTTAAATGCATAGTTACCAGCCACTGGCTGCAAAGCGCCAGCCCATAGTAAATCGCCCCAGTAGAATCCCGGCCCCTTAGTTACTGCATCTAGTCCCGGCCAAATGGCGTCTAGTTTAGCATATAAGTCAGGGCGCATGGTTCCGCTACTCTTTGTAGAATCGTACTGCTGCCATTCCTGCGTTGTTGTGGCCATGATGTTTTTGTCAAACATATACTTGTCCATGATAGCCAATTTGCCCTCTGGAGTACGACCAAAGATCAGTGCAGGAAACCCGTCCCATTTGATGGTTACATTGTTAGGGTTTGCAATTATGCTACCAAGTGCCTTTACTGCATCAGCGGCAGCAAGGCTACCGTTAAAGATGCTGTCCTCGGGATGAGGAGTGCGTCCAGTGATATCTTCTTTAAGGGACTTAACAAAATCAAATTTGTTGTACTCTTTGGTAGTTACTTGCTTGATCCATTCGCCGGTACCTGGCAATACGTCCTCCGGAAGAGTTAGTAACCCTTTGGCCTGATCTTGTCTAGCCTGAGCTAATTTGCCTTCTCGGTCCGGGTCATCGGCTAGTGCCGCCATAATAGCCGACACGCTGTTTAAATCATTTTCTTTTGCTTTAGAGCCTAATAGTAGCTTTGCTGCTTTTTTACGAGTGTCTGCTACTACTTCGTTGTTGTCTCTGCGCATAACGGTGCCAGCAAACGCATCTACCTTGAGATTCATAAACTTAGCAATGCTGTTTAGCAAAATGTAAACATGACTGGCATTGAATTGCGGATCGTCGTACATGCCACGAGGACCGTGTTGATGCCATGGTGCTACACGTTCTGCATCTGCAATAACCATCAAGTCAACTTGAGCGTAATGCTGACCAGCATCAGTCTTGTATGGAACCTCTACATGAACGTTACGCCCGGAGATTTTTGTCTTGAACCCTTTAGATTGCAAAAAGTTAGCCAATGAGGATTTTGCAGCTTTTTCGTCGTTGGCTTGGAATAAATCCATAAGAGTCTCGGCATCCAAAAACAAATCCATATCGCCACTTGCTACTTTGTAGCCTGCTGATCCGATATCAGGAATTGCCCTGATTCCAGTAGGTAAAGCTCGTTGAGTTAATTCAACGATGTCTTTAACATACTCTTTAGGGATGTCGCCATCGCCAAAGACTTTTCCACCCATTATTGTACACCTAAAGAAATATCATGTTGTTGTGACAAGAACTGTTGGAAACTCTCGTGTGGAAGATTGTTGCTTCCCAAGTGAGTCCACTGTCCTTTATCATTGAGACCGTATTGTTTGTTATTATACGACATAATGATAGGTTCTTGACTAACAATTTTGATGCCTTGTGCCAAATTTGGTTGGGCTGCTGGGGCAGTAGTCTGGGCAGTAGCACCTTGTTGCCACCCTGTTAGGGATCCGGCTGCTGGCGCCGCTGGTTGTGCAGGTGCTTGTGCAGGTGCTTGTGCAGGTGCTGTTGCTTGTGCAGATGCTGCTGTGCCTAGTGTTTGTGTCGAAAGATCTTGGCTTACTGCGTTTGTAATGTACGCTGCGGCACCTTGTGGAGTCAAATCGTTTGCTGTTGCAGGAGCAAGTTGCACTCGTCCTTTTGTAATTTTTTGTACAAATTGTGTTAACTGATCTGGAGTAGCAGGACGATTACCAGTTGCTTGATACCACTGGTCAATGTGAACTTTTGCAACGTTGCTGGCTCGACTTGCTCCTGCTCTTGCAGCTCTACTAGCTTGCATACCGGCCTTTGCTCCTGCGATTCCGCCTGCAATTTTGTTAGCAAAGCCCTTAATCTTCTCACCAAACTCGTTTACTTGTCCTTCGACAATGATTTCATTGATTTTCATTTCCGCGTATTCTCCGTACACCACGTGTAAATTTTTGTGGATCTTGCGAACGAATACTGTTTAACAGTCTGCGTTCTAGCTCTTGAGCTGTATCAGCATCGTAATTTTCCTTGATGTAATTCACTAGGTTAATGGCGCTAGCGATAACATTGTTAGCGCGGCTTTCAACAAGGCTTTCCTTGTCTCGCTGCACACTAATGCTAGCTAGTTCGTCCAAGATACTACGAGTGCGTTTTTGCAAGATTTGCTCCGATTTAGTTATATTTAGTTGACTATTTAATTATGGATATCGTTGTTTCTGTTTAAATATTCGTATGAACAATTACTACTGTGTACTGCCGTTTTATTCCGTGGAAACTGAGTTTCACTCGCCGGAAAAGAACATATTTTGTTGCAGACTACAGCCCAATACCAACATCAACGATGTTAGAACATCCATGTCCAGTCAAGTTCGTTCTCCTAGTTGCTCAACATGCTGGGCATTAGAGGACAAAGGATTGAAGAGTGAGCGACAACTCCATAACGAAACCATGGATTTTTTATTAGATCTAAATTTAGAAAACATTGAATCGCTTAGTTTAGCAAGAGGATTTAGTCCTGTCAAGATTAAGTTATCCACTAGCAATTTATGCAATGGGCAGTGTGTGACTTGCAATAGCACATTGAGTTCAGCGTGGGCTGCACTCGAAGGCAAAAGTACGCAATATAAAAGTCTGGATGTTGACAAGCTAGGAATCGACTGGAGTAAGATTGTATCGCTGTCTTTTGTGGGCGGAGAACCCTTGTTAGAGAAAAAGAATTTTGCCATCCTGGAGAGGTTAGTTGAGTTAGGCAATACCAATTGCTTTGTGTCATTTGTAACTAACGGGTCAACAGAGATATCCGAATCTCAGAAAAGCATACTATCAAAGTTCACAAGACTTAATATCTGCCTAAGCATCGACGGGGTCGGGGACGCATTTGAATATATGCGGTATCCATTACAATGGAACCGTCTGGTTAACAATCTAACGCTATTCAAATCCATTGCCGAAGTTAGTGTAAGTTGCATGATATCGAATCTCAATATCTACTATTACAGTGAGTATGTGGATTTCTTTAAGCGCAATCAATTGAATTACCTCTGCAAGCAAGTCACTGATCCTGCAATCTTTGCCCCAGGCAATTTGCCATCAAGTGTAATGAATGCAGTTAGACTCCAAAACCCGCGCTACCTTAACGAAGTCAACTCGTTCCTCTCAACTGGAACGTTTTCCCCGGAAAAATACGAGCGACTTAAATTTGAAATTGCGAAGCAAGATTCCCTTAAGGGAATTAGCATGAAAGATTACATGCCCGAGGTAGCAAATCTCTTGTAGAATTCTGCAACTTCAGGAAACGTCTGCGCCCAGTCTTGTTGCCTAATTTTATCAAACTGCTGAATCTGAGTCAGCATGTGCTTAATTGCAACGGGGTTTTCCTTCCACTGAGGGCTAACCACATGCCGAAGATGTGTGGACGAAATTGCATCAACGTACTCTTGAGTTAATGCACCTAGACCAAACACCCCATTTGCAACATGTCTAGTGTGATTTACAATGTCCCCGAGTCTATTTGTGGCATACTCGGCTTTTGCCCATTGTTCAAGTTCACTCTGATAATACAAGTTAAACACACTCATTGTTTCTTCAATTAGAAACATTACATTAACCGGCAAGGTGTCTTTAAGATGCTTGATGTTTGCTTCTACTTGATGCCAGTCAGCAGGCCAACGTAGATAATTAAATCGGTCCCCAACAGCATCAAGGCTGATGTTCAGCTTAACTAAATGAACCTTTTCGATTATTTTATAGTTACGATCACTAATTGATTGTGTGCCATTGGTTTGGAAACTTATTGTGAGCTTGTCTTTTGCATGTGGCACCATGTCTGCGATTGCTTCTGCCACTTGCCAGTATCCTTGCCCAAGCAACGTTTCGCCGCCACAGAAAACAACCATCTCTAAGTTACTTAGATCCAGTGTTTTTAGAATAGAAATCATTTCATCAACGCGAGACTCGGGCCTAGGAGCATCAAATGGAATACCATTATCTTTAAGATGCTTTTGCCAGAATGTACTCAACCTAGGGCCACATGTTCTACATGCAAGATTGCACCCAATGTCAAACATTAAATCAAGCCGCTGCGGGCCACTCAAATCAGTACGGATACCAAACTTCTCAAGTGATCCTGTCCTAAAGCTAGTCATGCCAGCAAGCTCATTGCCCTGACAAGTCCAACAACCTTTGTCCCACTTGCCTTGCTTGTTATACTCCCGCAAAGGAATCAACGTAGCAGAATCCCAAACATTACCCACCACAGGTTTTGTGTCGTTGCGTAGACAGCACTGATTCACAAAGACCTGCTGTTGATCACGTTTAAGATCAATTTGTAAGCCCCCGTGTATCATTGGGCAATGATTAGTCATCGGACTTGGTCTTTAGACCTGCTAGCATAGATTTTAGTTTTGTGCTCTGCGCTTCGCCCGATACCTTAGGCCCTTGTTCCCATGCAGGTGTCCCTGTTGCACGTTGGAACTTTGCCGGGCCGCCTTCTGCATCGTCTGCTGCTTGAGCAACAGCTTTGTTCTTGATCTGATTCATGATATTAAACGATCGTGGTGGGCCGCCATCGCCGCCTTCGTCGGTACCTGGGTCACTGATACGCATGGTTTCAATGTTGTACTCAAGGTCAATCTTTTGACCAACACCTGTACTAGAACGCGATTTCAAACACTGAATCTGGTACTTGCCTCTCTCGCGCATGGCTCTACTAGTAAAGATACCAAACACGTTGTCAGCAGTGTTAATCTTAGAGATACCACCCGAGATATGACTATGGTCAAACTCAACTTCGTCAACAGCACTACGGTTTAACTGAGATGCAGTAACCAGTAGCACGCCTAATTCCTTGGCCAAGTTACGTAATTCTTCCGACACGTACTTGTCCTTAACAAACAAGTCGTTGGGGCTAACTTTAGCACTGACTGGCATTAACAAGTCCAAGTAATCGATCATAACAAAGTCAACTTTGTTACCAGTCTGGATTTGATATTCTTTCAAAAACGCTCGTACATCGTTGATATTGCTTTGTGCAGGCAATGCTTTAACTCGATACGAGCCTGCCTTTTTGCCCACCATCTTAACTTTAAGCGTTGTAGTGTCAATGTCCTTGCGAATGTCCTTGGTCCCCATACCCGATAGCATCGCATCAGTACGTAACGAACAAAGTTCTTCACTCAACTCAAGACTAATATATACACCGCTTAGTCCTTGCTGCAACCAGCTAAGTGCAATGTTCATCATAACAAGAGACTTACCCGAACCCGATCCGCCTGCAAAGATGTTTAGCTCGCCGCGACTGAATCCACCGTAAAGCAATCTATCAAGCTGCGGCCAACCTGTGCTAATTTGTCCACCACTGTTAAAATACTTGTTAATACGTGCAGATGGATCAGCAAAGTAGTCTGTACCTAAGTCTTTCTGCAAACTAATTTGAACAGCATCCTTAATCAGCTTCTCTACTGGGTCAAAGTCTCCGTTCTCAAGTAAGTCTGCTGCCTTGAGAATCGCTCTCTCAAGCTCTTGTCGTCGAGTAAACGATTCAAACTCGGCCATGAACCATTCGCCGTGGCCATCGCCTAAGTCGGGCACCGCTCTAAGCTCTACGCCTGTAACTGCTTTAATCTGATCTAGCGTAGGAAGTGTTTTGTAATCTTCACTGTGCTTGCGCAAAAACTCTGCTGCCGACCGAATGCTACGATCAAAGTTTTCTGGGTTGTAGATATTTTGTACACGGACGTAGCTTTGTGCGTCCTGTAACATCATTTCTAGAAATAATTTTTGTAAATCTGTGCTATATTCTTTATTCATGTTAACTATATATACGCTTTTTCATTAGCTCAATCTTTAAACGACTCGTCTGCTTGCCCGCCAGGATACTTTTTATCACAAACAAGCGACCATACTGTTTAACGGCCTCAGCAGTGTCTTTGACTTGTTCGCTCCATACCGGAAAACTAACGTTCCAACCGTACTCCATTGCTTGATCTACTAGTTTTTCGCCAGCCCATACTTGACGGCCACGAACTTCTTTCATATCAAAGTCAGGTACTACGATAACTTCTTTTCCCAAACTATCGATAATATCCGCTTGCACTTCGCTACATTCGTTGGATAAAACAGCAACACCATCAACTGACATCGCATCAAACGGACCTTCCATGACCAACACAAACTTGTTATCATGAGTTTGGCGATCCATATTAAAGACATAGTTAGACTCATAGTCTGCGTAGTATTTGGGTTTGATTCCGTCGACGTATGTTCTTGCAGTTGATCCAATTAACTCGCCTTTCCAGTAGCAGGGAATAATTACCCTCTTATGCATGTTATGCTCAGTGTCGTCCGTACAATAAAACTCGTATCGGTCGAGTAAATTGTAATGGTCTCCGGGCACGCCGCTTTGCCTACTTGACAGGTAGTCAACTGATTCTATAAGATGAGTCGGAACCGTATAATCTGTTGGCGCAAGGGTTAAAAATGTTCTCCACTCAGCCATGCTTTTTGCACCCGCCGGCAAAGGTCTAGCCTTAAACGCAACTTCTTCTTTTTCTTCTTCTTTTCGGTCTGGTAGAACTAGTTCTTTGATACGCAATGCATCAATGACCAATCGCTTTATTTCGTTTTCACTTGCACCGAACCAACTTAACAGTCGACGGAACTTATAGTTTAAGTGGCGACCGGGCTGATAGCTGGCTTTGTAATTACAGTTGAAACAGTGATACGACACAGACCCATCTGCATTTAGCATAAGGCCGCCACGACCTCTAGTGTCCCGATTCTCGCCGTTATGCTCGCAGCAAACCGCGTTGAAGCTGGTCCATCCATTTGAACCAGCTTTGCGTTTTCCAGGGAGTATTGATTTTACAGCGTCTTGAATAGAATGCAGCATAGAACAAGTATATATTGTTCTACTCAAGAACTCAAATTATTTTACGGGTTAAGATAACCAGGTAGAACTTGTAGATCCAGTGCAGCATTACTATTGTCATCAATATATAACGGACGCTGCAAAGTGGCATCAGTGCTGCTAACTGTTCGAGTAGTTAGCTTGTATAAACGTTGCTCTAGTGAATTAATTGTGTTTGCCGTTATGGTAATGGTTCCGCGGCCCAATTGAATATTTCCGCCAGCATTGGCGTTAAAGTTTACGTTGCCAGACCAAACGGTTACGTTATTGGTGAAATCCTGTATGTCTACTTGTACTCGATAGTTAGCAATGTTAGCTGACTTCTGGTCTTGGTTTAACACCATGACTTGGATCGGGTTGTCTATGCCCTGATAGACTTTAATTGGGTGACTATACACAATGCGGTTCCTTACAGTGAATATTGCAGGATCCAGAATTTGGACCACCACACTTTGGTTATATAAATAACTTTTAATAGTATTCATTTTATGAGTATCTTTAACATATTTAGTATAAAACGTGGAAGAAATACAACAGCTACTTGAGCGATACCCCTTTATCACATACCTTGTATATGGTGGGAATGACTACATCGGGATCGTCCAAAACGCAGACGAACAAATTACCACGATTTACGATTTTGCTAGCCTAAAAAGTTCAGATCAAAAGAAGAAATTCTTAGAACTCGGAGAACAATGGTGGTGGGAAAGTAATCGTCTTATCCCAATTAATGTGTTTTTAAAAGCCGATTGGGCAGAGTTCAAGTTTTGTGTCAAAACAATGAACAGCAAAGACGTAGATATAAAAGTAGGCCCGCAGACCAGCCTAAAGGAAATGGCTGCAAAGAGATCTAAGAGACGATCTATTACCCTTGTGAGAAGACTTGGGTAAACTGTTGATCTGCTTGCGCCAGCAGATTCATATGCACAACCACTAGATTTGCGTAAGCAACAGCGTGGCTCTTCTTAAAATAATAACTATCATCGGTGGGACGATCCCACACCGTACTTGCAACGGTGCTCCACTTTTCCCCAATTAAATGACGCTTAGCCGGGCGAATAACGCTCAGGAACATGGCCATACGTGGGACTGTATTCACTGCTTCAGGCATCTTAATTAGCGTATCGTAGTGATTACCAATGTGAATTAACTTACTGCAAAACTCTGGGTCATATAGTTGGGCCCAGTCTGGTTCTTGCGACATTAGTTCGTGTAGGTGCTGCTCACTCTTAATCTGCGTATATAACGAAACATTCAAGAAATCCAGCTTGGCATATCCACGCTCCTCGGCTTCTTGGTAGTCAATACTGGCTACACCAGTATAAGAGTCGCAAGGAATATCAGTTGGGTACACTCCGGTGTTATGTTTTACTAGTTTACCGTCGCGAACAATCCCTGCAGGTGTTAACTTGAGCAGTTCTAGTGCTTTAACCCTGTCGCCAAAGTCAATGTCGATATCACTTTTGAATTTCATTTTTTAAATACTTTACTGCGTTTTCTAAACTAGACACAATGTCGTTAAAGTTCCCTAACCCTAGGTTGCACTTATGGCAAATCCATCCACGAAATTGGTTTGTCTCATGATCGTGGTCCGCACACCATATACCCTTTTTCTTTGGATTCTTGGCCCTGATCTCAGATGCAGTCCGTTCGCAAATTGGACAACTATGATCTGCTGGCGGAGGCGGATTATTTTTCTTTAAACCCGATACGATTTTATTCTGCTTTTTTGCACATGGCTTGCATTCGTATCTAAGATAATCGGAGCCACCGTCTTTGCCAAACATTGTTAAGGGAAGGGCTTCATTGCACATTCCACATACTTTAGTTTCTTCTTCGTATCCTTCGAACAGATCCTTAATCGTAGATTTCATAGTCCAGCTGCCTCTAAAATACTTTTAACCCACTCAGTGTCTGCCATGTAGTCCTTAAACTTGCGTTGCCAAAAGTCTGGATCAATCCAGGGCATAATCATAGCCAGCTGTTCTTCGTTAAGCCCGTCTAAAAAATCAACCCCACTATTGCATCCAAAGACAACCCAAGGGCTAATCCTGCCAGTGCTAATATGATAACAAATTCGATTACTATTACCGTACCGAAAATAATCTGTAAAACCGTTTTTAAGCTCTGGATGACTATCTGCATACTCTTGCATTTCCTTTAGCGCCCGCTCAAGGGCATCTTGTACAGCTTCTTTCTTGAGATACTCGTGTATCCATGTGCTGTACATTTCTTCCTTAGTCCAATGGTCTAGTTTCTTGTTATTTTTAAGAAGCCAGTCAATGAAGTTAAGGGGATGCACTGCCCTGATCCCGACTAAGTGCCTACCGAACTTAACAAATGCAGTGTAGTACGGACTTGCTGCAAAGTCGTCGTAGGTCTTTGTTTTTGTGGTACCTTGCGTTGTTTCGTAGAAACGCAAATAGGCCCTGAAGCCTAGTTGCACACCAGTTTCGTTTTGCTGTTGGGCTCTACGCTTTTGCTCGCACAAATGAGAAAATAGCGTAGACTCCTTAGCAAAGCCCTTACCGCAATACTGGCACTCAAAGTTCTTTTTTGATTCGCTCATCTGTCCAGCCGTGTTCTTTAGCCAATCGCTTAAGATCGTCTTTACCGTTGAGTCGTCCGAGTAGTTCGATGTCATCTTCTTTTAAGTGTGGAAACAGCTCTCTAAAAAGTTTTGCCGCTTTGTTGTTGCTTTCTTTTTTCTTACCAGCAAGCCATTTGTGATATTGCTTGCCTAAGCCCGGACTAACTGTGGTGGCCATTAGCCACTGTAGCTTTTTGTGTTGGCTTGTGCTAATGTCAAAGAAATGCTTGTTTAGCTTTTCATTGCAGCTCATTAGATAGTATGCTTGCATGTCCGCACTACCCTCAACTGCCGCGCCCCAACGAATCATCAAGTACGGGCTGAACTTCTTTTGTTCCTCTGGACTTAGGTCATCGTAAAAATCTCTGTTCTTACGATCGAACTGCGCCATTTCGTTGGCAATGTTTAGTTTGTCACTCATACTGGATGATACGCCACTGCGTCCTCTTCTTCTATTAGTTTGTAAAACATTATAACACGCTCAAGCTCTGCTGCCAAGCCGGGATGGGTTTTTGCACGACGACGAATGTCACCCCACAACTTAGCGTCCATAATATGGTCATACAACGGGCGACCATCATCTGTGCGAGAGTCATAGTCGTGCCCAATTTCAATTCTAGTCGAAGGATCACTACCTGCTTCTCTAGCATACGTGACTCCATTCGCACGTTCGTAAATGTAAGTTGCACCAGGCTTGAGCGTTCCCATATCAGTGATTCCTTGTTCCTTGAAATACACAGTTAAATACCAAGTTCATTTCGCCATCGTTAATCACCTGATGAAATGCGCCATCCGGTACCAATACAATTGACCCGGCATCAACTCTAACCCTCTGTTCGTCAATTATCATAACTCCGGTACCTTGTACAAAGAAGTAAACTTCCTCTTGGCCGGGATGTGAGTGGCCACGTGTCATGCAGCCTCTATATAACTTGGTGCTACTAAGCACAAGATTATTTAAAGTTTTATTATCTTTAAGGAGATAGGTATCATTGTCTTTGACAATTTCTCCACCAATATCACTGTTATGGATTTTTAAATTCATGTTGTTACCAGCATTTACTATAATCAACTACTTCACTTTGTCTGCTAATATCTTTAACAAAATATGCACACAAAGGTTTCTCAGTCCCGGACTCTAGGGGCACGGCTAGCATTTGGCCCGGTTTTAGCTTAGGAAAGTACCATTTGACATCTTGATATATGTCCACGATTTCAACCGGCTTAAACTCCGGTTTAAAGCTGCTTAAAGGGTTAAAACAAAACACACTAAAGCCTCGATCATTGATGCTGGTAAGAGGAACCACTTCGAGATCCCCTAAATCAGGTTCTCCAATTAGTAGTTGCCAATCAACTGGCATTTTAATAACACTATTACCAATTTTTAAAACTAAGGCAGGTGCGTTAAATGATTCTAAGAAAATTAATGGAATATAAAAGTAATCCGGATTCTTGTTGTCGCTATTATCTAGTACTGCAAAACGCAGATCCTCAATTTCATCGGGGATTTCGTTTAATTCGTACGCTGTATTTTCTAATGTTAAAATTCTCATTCTGTTTCCCATTTTAGACGGAACATAGTTATTTCCGCCTCGTCGCGGAAAGCGAATTGATTAATACTAACTCTCTTTCCGCATTGGTGCTGTTGACACCAAACCGCTGTTTGTCGATGTTCTTCGTGAGACATGTGTACATTTATTTTCCAGTAGCCAGTCCCACGAACAACATCGAGCACTTTCATTGCCAATCCACTTTTTCTACTGCAAAAGGATAGTTTGCTTCTTTGTAAAATTGCTTACGTTTTGTTAGGTGCCGTTTCGCGAACTTGCACGACGATGTGATGTCCCAGATTTGTACAAAATCTTTGTCCTCAGCTTTGCGGATACCACGACCAATCGATTGGATAACCCTAACAAACGATTTACCAGGCTCGACAAGAACCAGATTAAAAATACGAGGAATGTTAATGCCAACCGCTGCAACACCATAGGTCGCGATAATGATTTTATTAGTGGCCGTAGCAACTTCGTCATATTCGTCTTTTCGATCTGTTGCTTTTGTCGATCCTGACACGAAAGCCACATCGGGCTTGTCACTAAGCAAACTGAATAATGTACTTAGCTCTGCTTGTAGGATCTTGCCAGTTTCTATTCGGTCAACTAGAACCAAGGTATTCCCGCCCTCTTTGATCTTGTCCACTAGCTTCGCCATGTAGGAAATCCTAGACGTAGTTGTAGTCAGATACTTGAGTTCACTCTGGTAGTCTTTGTACTCAACATGATCTAGTAGTTGTACAATATTAACGTGGCATTGTGCCAAGTGTCCTGCTTCTTGTAGGTCGCTAGCGGCAAGTTTACCAACCACAGGACCAAGGCTACAAAAAATACTAACCTGTGCATACTCTTCCTTGGGAACCGTCCCAGTTAAACCCCAGCGCATCGGCACATGAGCAAATACGCCTGTTAGCAATGTCTTTAGCGCATCAGCCTTGGCCATGTGTACTTCGTCGACCATAACCAGTGCCACATCGTCGATAATATCGTCAATAATGAAGTCGGTAGGGTCTTTAAGTAGTCGATAACTAGCCGATTCGCCTCGACGATTTTCACTGTTCTTTAACAGTACAGTTAGACTCTGCCATGTGCAAATAGTGTGCTTTCTTCCAATTTCTTTACGATCACCAAAGTACACACCCACATCTAACCCTAAGTTAATGTAGTCTGCTTCGGTTTGAGTAACCAAGCTCTTGTTAGGTACAATAACAATACTACGACCGTACTTTTCCGCACTCAGTGAAAGTGCAGCGGTCATAATAGTTTTACCTGCGCCAGTTGCAATCTCTTGAATACTTTGCGGATTCTGTAAGAAGTTGTTAATGATCTCAACTTGGTAGTCGCGGAACATAACAGGTTGCCCAGCGGCAGGATGACCTTTGGGCCAAAGCCTGTGAGCAAACGTGTCTTCTTGAAACACATCAAATTCGATCTTATTACTGTAGGTACGCAGATCCTCAATGTCAATGTCGTAACCGTCAGCTTCAAGTATAGGAAGAATATCAGGGAGTAGATTAATGTATGTGCTTCCGCCTAGCTGGAAAAAGGCCTGGCGGCCATCCCATCGGCCCAATCGAACAGCGGGCAAGTATCTTGCACCGGGAATCTCATACTTAAATCGGTCTACTAGCTTCTTTCGAGTGCCAATCTCTAAACCTTCGATTTTTACGTTGCATTCATCTTTAATTATTAACTTAGCTTCCAATCTTGATAACCTTCTGGCCTGTTTGCTTTTTATTGTATACTTCCGCGGCAGTGTAAACAGCCTTACCGGCTCTTTGCATCATTAGTTGTTTGTCTCCACCGAATATCATTCCGGCACTGCTGATTAGCATAGGAATGCGATCTAATACTCGCATTGGCTTTACAGTGTAGATAAATTTAATTTCCGGAGTTAGGTGATCGAGCACAAACTTACTATTGCCCACGTCGAGTATTTGCTCAGCTGGATATAGTTCTTTTAGCCGATTGAACATCTTTAAGCTGAGGTCGGGTTCGTAAATAACCACAGGTGTCCGACCCACCTGAATTGCATAATCCAATACACTAGCAAAGTCGTCGTCTGCCATGCCAGTGTTTGCATTGATCTTAACATCGCGGTGACTTGCAAGCTGCAAGAATCGAGGACCCCACTGCTGCATTACCGCTTGTTTAAGATCGTCCTGTATAGTATATCCAAGCTCGCCACTGTAGTCAACTAGTGTGGCCAAGTTAGAGAAACTGAATCCACCTAACTTGTCGTTGATGTATTCGCGTAGAGATTCTGGGCAATTACTAATGTCCAGTTCGGTTCCGTTACAGTAGAGTTCGATTGCAAAACCAGTCTGCTCAACTTCGAGCATTTTGTCAACTAGGTACTGAACTTGATCACCGATTTTGAACTCGTTGGCTGTCGCCCATGTATGCAGCCATGTTAGGTTGTATTCAGTTAGTCCAATTTTCCAGACCTTTGCTTCGCGATCGAATTCGCAACCGCCCTGACTATCTTTTCTAAACGACCGCAAATCATCAACTAGCTTGGTCACAAACGGGAATCGAAGTGCAATCTTATTGTCCTGGATTTCTAAGCTGCGGCTGTAATCCATTTTCCGTAGAGGAACACGCCACACCGGTGATTCCACAGGACTGACGTCAACACCCTTGTTGGCTAGCTGCCGCTGATATTTGAGAATGATCTTACATGCTAGATCGCCCTGGCGTTCAGTTAGTGGCTTACTGCTAGTGGTAGATTCGCACATACTTTGTAGAACATCTACATCGTAACGAGCTAAACTAATAATCGGTTTAAGTTCAAAGAACCATGATGAAATAGGTTTGCCCGTAACCACGTCACGAGCACCGCCAATAACTTCAATGTATTCTTCTACGGTAATAAATGTCTTCATAGTAACAGTATAACAGTTTAATTTAGATTATGCGAGAACAGCATAACCATAATAGAAAAAGCCCCTGGTATTTCTACCAAGGGCAAAAGCTACAACCGAAGGAGCAAATCACTGGTTGTAACGAAACTTATTCTTGCGATGGTGGTAGCCCATTACTTCGCTTATCTCGAGATTGATCAGCATCCTGATATAGTCTCTTCTCTTGTGCAGTGAGTTTGTCCTTGTGTGTTTTTCGAGGATTGCCACAGCAAAAACACTCAGGGTTACCACAATCCATTGCATGATGCTTTGCCAAGCGATGTGTTTCCTTCAACAAATTGTGTTTATCAGGGAAGGCATTATGCGCTTTTGCGATTTTGACTTGCCTTGCTATTGCTACGTCAGTTTTGTACCGACGACGACTGTTTAGATACTTTGCAAATTCGTTACTCATGTTTCTCCGTTACTTCAGGCACATCGGCCCATTCACTCCACTGCATTACGGCAGTTTGGTTTACGAAATCCTGACTAGGCATTCCTGCGTAGACAGTAGTATTTACAAACTTGCGAAACTGTAGTTTACGTTTCTTAACCATTCTTTTGGGGAACGGAGGTCCACCAAATTGAACCTCGCTTAGGGGAGGCATTACAGTTTCTTCTTCCTCCCAAGTCAACCATCGTAATTCAATATTACCCATATCTGTTAATCAGAACTAGATGAACTATAAGAACTGTCGCTACTAGAGCTGCTGTAACTTGAGTCACTGCTAGAGCTGCTGTAACTTGAACTGTAGCTGCTACGACTAGACGATTCGCTATCGCTACTAGACGACGAGCTGTACGAACTAGTATACGAACTAGAAGGACCATAAGACTCTTCTTTATCCCAGCTAGACTTTGATGCTACCGGAGTTGGTGCAACATATTCTTGCTCGGGAAGAGTTACTGTTCCTGCTGCATAACCACTCGGACTGTTTAGTGCATTTAGCAAGATCAAGCGAGCAGTTTCATCGTCAGTTGATGGCTGCGGCGTGTATGTTCTAGCAGCTGGGACAGGACTCGATTTAGCTGGCGTAGATGCAGTGCGGGCATATCCGCCGCCGCTGTAACTTGACTTGCTAAAAGTTGTTGCTGGGGCCATGCGCTTGCCAAGTTCTGCTCGGTACTTGCGATCATTTTCTGCTCTCTTGCGCTGTTGAGACGAGTACATGAGAGCAATGCCGCCAAACAATACCACAACCAGTACAATCAGTCCAACTACCATAAAGGTTCCTGGATCGAATGAGAGTGCAGAGAGTGCAGGGGCAGCAATTGCAGCAAGGATGCCCACAATTGCCAACACAATCATCAATTCAATTAGTGTGAATCCTTGCTGTTTCATATTACTTACCCGTTACGTTGATGAAAGGCATAGCACCCGACATTACATTGGGCAAGTTACCATCCCACTTCTTGATTGCTTCAAGCTGAACAAATGCTGCACCACCTTGACTGTTAATAGCCTGCGCTTGGATAGCGATAGCCTTCGCTTCACCTTCGGCTTCAGCAATACGTGACTTGGCTTCAATGGTGATACGTTGCAAATCCTGTTCGGCTTTTTGCTTGGTCTGGGTCGCAATCATTTTTGCATCAATCGCGTCTTGGTATGCTTTAGAGAACCCAAAGTTAACCAAGCTAATGTTGCTGACACTGATATCAAACTGTGCAACTTTTTCTTGCAGGCGTTTCAAAATTTCTTGACTAACTTCTTCACGCTTCAGAATCAATTCTTCACTAGTGTAGTGACCAGTCACCGATTTGAATGCTTCACCAATTGCCGGGCCAAGAACCTTTTCATCTACGTTAAGACCGAATTCCTTATAGATGGTAGGAACCATGTTAGGCTTCAATCGGAAGTTAACTACCAAATCAGTGTGTACCTGTTGCATGTCTTTAGTACCTGCACTTTGGTTAGCTAGCGTTGCCTTTTGTAGCTGTACGTTAACGTTTCGCACAGAACTGATAGGGTTAACAAACGTCACACCTTCTGCCAATGCGTTATCCAAATTGGTCTTACCCATTGTCACTTGCACGCCAACGTGGCCTGGCGGAACAATAGTAAACGATTCAAACGCTACCACTATCATGAAAAACACGATGCCCAATGTAGCACCGAGCACTTTGCGCTGGAGCAATGCCCAGCTGGCTGCAAAAATAGCCAAGGCAATTACTGCCGAAACTGCGAGAATAAACATATTAATCCTTTAAAGATTGTTGAAGTTGTTGAAACTTAATTATAACACCACTCGGCATTATTTGCAAATCTGCTTAATTTCCTCGGCAGATTTGTTGACCTTGATTGCTTCTAAGCGACACTGTCCTTTGCTGTATTCTGACACCATAACAGGAGAAAACATTCCCACTGTAAAGCCAACAATACATATAGCCACCCATTTATCCATTGTAATCCCTTTGTAAACGTTGAAAAGTTCTCTCTACATCTGCTTCGTATTCACGAGCTCTACTAACACATCCAGCCATAAAGAATGGCGCCAATGCACATGTTGCAATAAGGCCGCCTGCTATAAAGCCGGACCACCCGCCTCGCTCAATACCTGCTAATGCTGCACCGAGTATAAAAATACCAAGCACGGGCCAGCCAGGATGATGGCCATATCCTTCTAGGTAGCCTGCACCCATCCATATACGTTTAAACAGTTTCACGCCGCATAGCCTCCGCTTTTTTGATGTCATCCCACTCTGCAATAAAGGCCGCGTCGGCTGCTTTGATTACAGGATCTTCCCAAAGGAATTTGTGACTCATTGCAAAGTTCGGAACCCGGGTATTACCTAGGCTTGCCCACATCTTTTGTTTTTCAACTTCTAACCTGTGCTTGTTAATCTCAGCTTCAATCAGTGGCCAATCACTCAAGTAAAAGCGATAGTCAAAAGAACAGCAATGGATCACTGGATACTGCCCAGCTTCTTGACGATGTCCATAACGCTGATAGCGAGAGCTATAAATGTCTTCCCACGGCCCGTTGTATGCGCCACCTCCCCCAGTTCCAGTATAGGTTAGTGTATGTCCCATTGGCCGACTAATAAAGTCATTGCACTTGGTTGCCCATCGCACCCACACTCGACCGGTAAACCCAGGGTATCCATTAGGAGCACCTTTATCACTATTGTGCCCGCCCCAGTTACTCATTCCGTTAATTGGGTGGCTGTGGCTGTTACTAACCATATCGCTAAATTTCACATCCCATGCAAATCCAGCCACCTTAAGGTAGTCAGGTGGTAAACGCTTGCGGCGGCCATCGCGTGGTTGAACCACATTGTTGTGAGTTTCACACATGGCAATGCAACAACGGGCCAGGTCGTCAAGATCCGTTGGCTCACCGTAGTGTGCCAGAATACGATCTTTTAATACTTGAAGGTGATTCATGATTTCCCCATCACTTCTTCGTTTTTAAGGCGGCGCATCATGTTTTCGTTGCGACGATCTTGTTCCTTGCGGGTACGTTTCTTTTCGTCGCTAACTTTGTTGATCAGGTCGTAGCCGCGAGCCCATTCAATGCCTGCAATCCACACTTGAAGCTGATCAATGGTTCCGCTAAACAACTGTGCGTCACGGGTGTAAACAGGCAGTTCTTCATCACGGGGATATACTGCAACGCGGTCACCAAACTCGCTGCCGCCCCACTGACCATTGTGTTTGTCGTAGCCCCACCGCATACCCATCTTGTGAAGAGTTTCTTCAAGACGTTTAACTTTGAGAATTAATTCGTAGCCTGCCATACTTAATCCTTGAGGTGACTCCATGTGCGCTGACGTTCGGCATCAAATTGACGGAATTGATCATGCAACACAATGTAGACAAAATAGCAAAAAGAAATAACAAACCATGTTTTTCCAACGAGCACAAAGTTGTCCGTTGACTGGGTAATCAACAATGCTACAATAGCAGTGACCCCAGATCCAACGACAGTTAGCGCCCAGAATGCAAACACAAACATTCCAGTGGACTCCCGATAAAATCGAGTAATGGCATCATGACGGCGTTTCGGAAGAGCTGCTACCCGACTCCACAGTCGAGCTAACATCCAGGTCACAAAATAAAATGGGGTTTTGTAGTTCATATGGTTATTGTAACATGGTTTTATTCGGTCATCAACCAAAAATGTAGCGTTTTAGCAACGAACGAAACGACGGATCCTCGAGACTTGACCCGTGCCAATCTGCGTAGACTTCCCGATAATTTTCGTGTCTAGGTTGATACACACAACTAGGCACCTTGTACTTCTTATAGCGCTCATACACATACGAACACGCAATTGCTAGATTGTTTGTTGCCAGGATGCAGTCGCCTTTGTGTAGCAAATGATACCGAGGGTCTAGATCATACACCTCGTACTCAAATTGCCGAGTCACTTTAAACTTCCCCAGGAAAGCAAGAACCGACCAACAATCAGCTGGTGAATCTTTTGACCATGCAAGTTGCGGATTTTGCTAACCCTGAAGTAATCAGTATAGCACTCTTCCTTGATGTTGATGCTGTCCCAGTAATCTGAGCCCCACATGCACATAAACAGTGTGCTACCAATTTGGAAAGTACGTGGCTTTGCCGGCGATTTGAAGACGCCGTAGTAATCTTTGAGTTCTTGGTGTGTCATCTTACTTTAAATGTCCTAATTGTAGTTCCATCTGACAGTTTGTAATCGTCGTATACCTCATTAATTTCCCAAAGAGCATCTTCGTCTTCTTCGTCAATGGCGTCTACCACTTTACTAGATTTTTTTTTTGGAGGTGGGTTAGTTAACCCCAACAGTTCTTTGGCTTCTTCGCTAAGGCTCGCAAGAGCTTCGGCTTTAATCCGCTCTTTACGCTCGATTTCAGCAAGGCGGGCTTGCTCACGTGCGTCATCTTCTTTGTGCTTTTTCCACCAGGTACGCACCTCGTCGTCTTTGAGCAAAATGAGATCTTCAATGCCGTTGGCTTCAAGCTCAGATAATGCTTTACAAGCAATGCGAGCCAGCATGTCAGTTTGCTTTTTTAGTTCGCGAATCTTCCTACGGTCATCATCGCCGCGATTCCAATCCTCATTGTAGCTTTGGCAAGGCATTATGCTGCTCCAATTTCTTCTAAGTAATCTGCATCCAACTTGATATGACCGTAGCCGTTATCTGCAAGAGCTTTTGCCACTTGCGTAATTGGTGCTGTGGTTTCGAATACTGTGCTGTGTATTCCCCATTTGGTGTCACGACCAGTGATGCGAGTGCCATTTACATACACTGCACCACGATTAGTAACTTCGATTTTAACTTGTTTACGTTTTGCCATGTTATACCTTAGCAGACAAGAATAAAGAACGCCAGAATCACTGCATATCCCGGGTGCCCGAACAACGCCAAGAAAATAACTGCAAGCCAACCTAGATCTTTATCCATATCAATCCTTTGTTACCTATATTATAACAGAAACGCCCATTTCTTTTTACAAAATGAGCGTTCTTTTATGCAATATTATCGGAGGGGTCTTATTGACGTTGCCCCTACGCACACTGCGGGGTTAACCTTCTTCGATCTGATCTGCAATGTTTGCAAGACTATTTGTTATATCTTGCAAGTCATCCGCAAAGTCGGGGTCGCATACATTCAACACCTCTTGAATTAATGCTACCGCTTCTGCTAGCTTTCCAATTTGTTCGTATTTGTCCATTGTGTTATCCGTTAAATCCGATTACATCTTCAAACAGTGCCAGCAAGTCTGCATTGGACATTTGATCCAACTTGGTAGCATCATATTCTTCGCCGTCACTGTTAAAAATAATGCCCTTGTGAGCACACTCCTGTAAACGTGCAATGACTAGGTTGCGCATTAATCGCCTCCCATGTAAAACTGTGTTTCACAATCAGAGCACTTGTATGGATGAGCAGCATCGTAGAACTCGGTGCAGCCCGCCATTTCTTCGGCTACATACAACTCGCCACCATTGGGCTCAGAGTCGCCCGGTTTGACTTTTTGGCTACCACAATTTGGACAGTACATTATTCAATCCCCAATGCCATTAAGAATTTAGGTTCTGCTTTTGCTTTGACGTATTTTTCAAGGGCTTCTGCAGAATCAATGTATGCTTGACGCAACCTGTGGAATTCGTCGTCCTTCATTTCTTCGAAGGCTGCATAGCAACGGAAGCAGTAGTCAAAGCCTTCGTAGTCCATCTTGTAGGCCACAAAGTTCCAAGTACCCGGCTCATCGTCAAACACCTCATCGGTGTCGTTGATCAAGTCGTCTTCGTAATCATCAATCATGGTGCAGTTCCTTTACAGTAAATCCAGATTCTGCTGCTTCATCTGCTTCGTACTGTGTAGTTACAGAGTACAAGAATAAATCACCGTCCCAAACTTCAAACATATTGTTACCTTGTGTTTAAATAAATTACAAAACCGTTGAGCAAACATGCGGCTGAGTTTAACCACCACCACCGAGTCCAGTACGGGCAGCGGTGTAAGACCCACAAGCTGACCCCTGCACTAAGCAGATTAGCAACCCACATTACTTGTTGTTTGCTTGTTCCAGCTGCATACGAGCAACTGCGAATTGTGCCGCTACATCTTTCTTCAAGTCATCAAACGCCTCATCAATAAAACGTTGGACACGCTTTTGAGCTGCGTCGACTTGTTTGTCAATTTTAGATTTTGCCATTTGTGTTCCTTAATAGCTTAGTTGGTTAATTATAGCACAAAAGCCATTAGGCTTTCATGCAAGTGGTTTGAGCCATACGCTGCCACGTTGCAGGGAAACTCTTGCGAAGCTGTGCAACTTTGATAGCCATACGCAAGCTCATTTCACGAAGCTTGTTCTGATTAGTTTCCATAAATTCCACCACTTCGTCTTGTGCAACTGGTTCCATGTCCATGTCTGCAAACAGCGCACCATCTTTGGCAATTTGCTTGATACGCAGGATCTTGTCACGCATGGTATCCAAGGTCAGATCCAGATAGTGGCAACGGCTTTGGAGCGCATCCAGGTGATCACGGAGCTTTTGACTCTTCATAGTGTCAAACTTCAAGTTAGTGATAAAGATCACCGAGCCGTTAAAGTTGAAGCTGTCCGGAATGCCTTCGCGACGGAGAAGGTTACTGTCGCTCAGCCAGCTAATCTTACGCTTCTTGCCCGAGTCCAGCGCACCCTTCAGCAAGTTCAAGCTCACATCATCGAGCAAAATGCTATCGCAGTCGTCAAACACAACCACGCAATTAGAGTCACTGTACTTGTAGAGAGTGCTGTACAAACCCAATGCAGTAGCAGAGCCCTTAACGACTTCTGCGCGAAGACGCTTACCAGCAACCTGATCAAACAGGCATGCTTTTTCGATGATGGTTTCAACGCCAAAGCTCTTACCAACACCAGGAGGGCCACTAACAATCATTGCACGAATGTCGCCGTTGGTTGCAGCTTTGGTCATTTCGTCCAGGATCTCGAAACGAGCACGAATGCGCTCAATGACTTCTTCGTCAGTTTCGACAGGAACAGAATGATGAGCTGGTGCAATAGCAACATTAGCAGGAACTTCGTCGCCGCTAACAAACTCGTAATCAGTGATACTGTCCACTTTCACGCGGATTTGTTCAGGGAAACCAGGAAAGGCATCGCCGTTCAAAACAGTCACGTATCCACCTTTGGCACTGGTACGGAATTGTTCAACCAATTGGAACACACGGCCCGACACATCGGTAGCACGATAAGAACCAGTCTTGATACGGATAAACGTTTGGGACATTTTCAATTGCCTTGTTAGTTACAATACTTCAATTATAGCAGTTTAGTCGTTTTGGGTCAACCAAAATTAGATAACTGCAATGCGAAACATTTTAATCGAACTGTTATCTGCGGGGATTTGCACAGTGGTTGCAAATTTGACGCCAGTCTGAACTGGGATTTCCAAAGTCAGCCAGGTGTTCAGGAATCCTGGCTTGGCAGTAGGGCCAACTTTGATGCTTTTAACAACAGCTTCACGAGTGCCTGCGGCGCTAGTGTAACGAATTTTGGTGCCAGTTGCGAGTTCCATTGCAAGTTCCTGTGTTGTTACGCTATGTATCTATTATACCCAAAAACTAATTTTGAGTCAAGTCTTTTTAGAATTTGCGTTGTTCAACAGAGAAATTCTTACCATCCAAGGTATATTGAGTGATGCAGGAAATAGCGTGGCTTTCGCAGCCAGGACCAAATGCAGTGCGGACATCGCCAGCGGCAGTATGCAAAATAACAGTGATTTCCATGATCGGCTCCGTTTTGTTTACAATAACTCTATTGTAGCAAAAACGTGCTTTTGGGTCAAGGCTTTTTTGATCTCTTGGATGTGGCTTTTTTGCCACGAGTCTCTTTAATGATCCCCGGAAGATACTTGAGTAGTACTTCAGTTTTAATCATGTCAGGAACATTGGTGTACGGCCAATCTACTACAAACGGGCAGCAATTGGTCCAACGTCCAGTTTTCACAAACTCAAGTGCTTCTTGCAAATCTTCGGGCTTGCTAGCGTCAAAGAAACGCTTTGTATGCACTTGATGTAAGGAACGAGATTGTGTGTATGTGTCCATATTGCTATAGTAGCACTATTCAAATTTACAGTCAAACACCCATTGCCTGTTGCCAAAAGTGTGATTCTGACGCAAGCCACCGAAACACCGGCAAAACCAGATCAGGGCTGTTAGTGCGTAGGTGACCTATTAGGCCAGGAATCAAATCATAGTACTTGGCCTGCTCAACTGCTTCAAGCACGTGATGCCACTTGTATATGTTCCAACCAGTATAATCCATGTGTGTGATATAAAATTCCACAGTATCACGATGTGAAAATTTAATAACATTCCACGGCCCGTGGAACCCAAAGCTAGGTGAGTACTGGCCCAGCTCATAACTGAATTGCGCTGCAAGTGCAGTTGGTGCATATTTTATCTTGTGCTCTTGCTCAAGATACGTGCGCTCGTTTTGCCCGATTACTTGATCTTCGTTGATACCACCTAACTGAATAGCCGGATCTTTGAGTGCGTCAAGTAGGCGTCTGCTTCGTAAGCTAAAACCACCATTGCCGATGTTGCGACCTTCGTGTTCCCATGGCCACGGTGCGCCAATGTAGTCGTACTTGAGGAACTCGTCAGTCCACATTGTTCGATCGTATGCCATTGCGTCCCATTGCACAAACAACACATGGTCTGTGGTGATGTGTTCTTGCATGCCCTTGATCATAAACTCACAATAATCATTAACTGACGGGAAATGATCAACGTAGACATTACGTGCGCCGGGCAATAACTCACGGTCACTAAAAGTCAACACTTCACTGACTTCAATATGTTTTAGAGTTTCAGTTAATGCCCGTGCTGCTAAAGCATGATGCATTGTTTCCTGCGTAACTAGTGTAATGCTCATAACTGCGCAATTGCTGCATCGGCGATGGCCTTGGTGTCCCACAGTTTGTTACATGCGTAGTCACCTCGCTCGCACACGATACGTCTAACTGGACGGGCCTGACGATTGTGGCACCCAACGCAATCAACTTGTGCTTGGATCACCGTGCAATTACTACCCATCACACCATCACGGAATGGAAGTACACGATCCGGGTACATGTGACTTAACAATGCCACAATGTGAGTTTCACTTGCTCCTGCAATATGGAACGGGGCAGAGTCAATGCCCACAAAGCATTTGGCGTGATCCATTACATAGCAGGTAGATCCTGCATCAAGTCCACGAATGTCCACTACCCGTGGATGCCTTTCGGGGTAAAAGTCTGTAGGGCCACCAGTGCATGCAATCTTAACATCTGGGTCTGCTTCGAGGATACGATTGATAACATCTAGCCATACTTCAACTGCAATGTTCTTCAATTCCCAGTGCCAGCGGCGCATATGAATTACAACAAATGTAGATCCTAGCGAGTCAACTACTTTATCTAGTTCCGCAATTTGCGTGTCATTTACAAAAAGCTCCATACTTTTATCCATGCTAGTGTTTCCAAACACTCGGTAAAAGTAACTGTCAGCAAAGTGTAGACCCGGATTGTACTCGTAAGTATCATCTAAGTTGTACACCACATTGTACTTAGACAAGTCAATGCTAGTATCAGTGTGAATAACATTCCGAACGTGAGGATTGTTATTGTACACATTAGGATATTCCGTAGTGACATCAATCACACAATTGCTGCCGTACATGTTCTTGAGTTCGCGAACAACACCTGTGGTGATGATCACATCACCTAGTGCACCCTTACGGCGCACTAGGATTTCTGTTGGAGTTTCTAATTTCATTGTTCAGTAATAACTTCTGGAAAGTATCGCAGAAAAAGATCGTTTTCGTTAGTTCGCTTTGCCTTGATTCGTTGCTTAATTTCTTTGTAGAAATTCCATGCAAGAGGAACAAACATAACCCGTGCATCGTCGGCAAACGAATCAAGGTACTCAATTGGCACAATCGGAACATTCATGCCGGGGCTGTACAGTCCTTGCTTTAGAGGATTATCATCGATGATCGCGTCAAGTTTAATCTTTGCGCTATTAAGCAAAGTATTGCCTTTGGCAGCGGCACCGTATCCGATCACTGCATACCCTCCGCGCTTGGCATCAGCGACCACGTCACATAGATGAGAGATTAGTTCCTTAACGTTTGCAGACCAGTTATTGTATGTTTTTGCGTCTAGCAGGCCTTGTGCCGCTTCCATTGCAATTAAGTTAGCAATGTGTGCTGGACGTCCTGGTGCTTTGCCCACTACAAAGATGTAACTAGTACCATGTATAGGACATTTAACTGCATCAATTAAGTGCAGGCCTGCACGTTTGCACAACTCATTCATGCTGTTAATGTTGTAGAAGTTCACGTGCTCGTGATAGATGGTATCAAACTCGTTATTCAGTACCATGTCAGCTTGGCTAGTCTGAATAAAGAATCTAGAATCATAATTCATGATTTTTGCCAGGCTAGTCAAGTACGCAACCGGATCCGGGTTGTGAGCAAAGCTATTCTGTGCAACAATAATATCAGGACGCACCTTATCATTGATCAGTGTGTTGATTAGATTAGGGCCGAAGAAGTCACAGTAGATGTGATGGTTCTTGCTGCTAGTCTCATAGAGATTCTTAGCAGGGTCAATGCCATATGTTTGCAAGCCGAGCGACTTAAAGTAGTCAAGTTGAGTGCCATCATTGCATCCAATGTCTAACACAGAGGTAGCTTCAAAACTCATGTACTCTTGTGCAAAATTAGCAAACCACTCAAAGTGGTCTCTGCCTGTTTTACTTGTGCCACTGACATACAGGTAATGCGTATAAATTAGCATAGGATCAACTGCGTGTGTCAGTTGCAGGTGATAGCAATCTTCGCAGCGATTCACAGCCAGCGGAAACTTGGGTTCATCGACTTGCAGATTATCGATACAGTTGTTGGCAAGGGCTTGTGTGCCCAGATTTAACTGCAAGAACAGCTTGTTGCTACCACAAGCTAGGCAGTTTTTAATTTGTTTACAATCAGAATCTGAATACATTATTTTCTGTAATTTGATGCAGGGTATTCATTATTATAATGAAAACTTGGATCTGCTTTGTTGTGGCTTGCATGTAATTCGTGTACCTTAGGACGACCTTGGCCAATCCATGCTTCGCTTTCGTAACGCACGTTACCCGGATCAAGAACAATATCCGGTCTTAGCAGCTGACTAACTTGACCCGGTACGATTTTACTAGGATCCTGCAACTTGTCTAGTCTACGAATGTAGTTGCTAGTTGCCCACCAGAAGTTTCCACTTAGGTGCGGCCACGGATGATCCATCCAGTTAACGCCGACTAGTTCGTATCCCTCATCGAGCTTGTTAATGCTGTCTTTCCAACGCTCCAAAGACCAATAGGTCAAGTAATTGCGCCAGTCAACTGCCTTAGGGTCTGATAAATCTGGACGACTCAATCCCTTAAGGTGTGCATAGCATACATAATAAGGATTCTCTCCTGTGTCGGCATCAGCATCATGCTTTAAACGGTCAATGGTCGGCCATTCCCATTTTGCTGCATCGCCGTTAACGTGAACTAGTTTAAACTTGTCGCTTGCACGTAGCAAAGGAAACAAAGGAATTTCCATTGAGCTTTTCACGCCATTGATGCAGAGATTGATTTCATCTAGTGCATCCACTAGTCCACTGGCGTCCATCTTTTCCAGCATTTCGACTAACATAGTTTCCCAGCCGCGTAACTCTGGTACATGTAGATATAATTTTTTCATTTTAATTCCTAATAGCGGTGCCGTTTGGTGCAATTGCGCCCTCAACACCTATTTGTTCAACTTCGTGTACGTGTGCAGGATTCAAGAACTTGGCCAGTACATGCTCAATGTCAGTGTATCGACTAGTGGTGACTCTAGAAGTGAAGTCTTCCCAACTACGGTCGTACACATCAATGACCTCGTCTAGTAAAGCAGATGGCCAACTCCATAGTCGTGCCATATACTGCCACGGCTGATCAGTTAGCTCAACTGGAAACTGACTTTTAAACTTCTGGCCAATTACTACCTTATCTGCCACATCAGGTTGCTCGTACAGTGTAAGGTCGAAACTATCATTAAGTGTGTAACGCCCAGACATCTTGTGTACACGGTCAATTCCGTTAAACTCCCCGTCTTCGGCAAGCAATTTTAATGCTCGTCCAAAGCACATGATCTCTGTGCCATTTTTAACTACATCCCAGTTGTCTGTACTGGTATACAGTTCTTGCACATCGGGCTCATCCGTGAAGTCCAAGAATACATCGGATACCTTTGCTAACAGCTCTGCCTGCAATTCAGTCAACGGGACACCAGTTACTTCCATGACCACAATCTTTGCGCCCGGCACATGATTGCGTATACTAGATACTGTGTCAACCGTCTGTAATAAACGTTCTTCTGGAGTATAGACCCCAAACCGGCTGTTAACAGCGCTGGTTACAATAAAACAATGCTTCATTTGCTCAACCAGCGCTTGTTCTCTAGCGTCCACTTTGTCATTTCAGCAATTCGCTCACTGAGCTTAATACGAGGTTCCCAACCTAAACTCTTCAGGAGCCCACCGTCAAGTGCATAGCGTAAGTCATGCCCAGGTCGAGATCCATGAAAGTCTACCATTTCGTAATTTAGCTCTTTGCCCTGTGCTGCGGCAATCATTTGCGCAAGGGTCAGGTTATCGATCTCTTCTGTGCCCACTAGGTTAAACTTGGGGCAGTGTGCATGTCCATAATCTCCAGTGTGCTTATAGTCTTTGGGCAAGTTTTGCAGAATAAACATCAGGCCTTCTGCTACATCCTTGGCATGAATGTACATACGTGTGCCAGCTTCGGTCTTTTCAGGATTGGCATGGATATATACCTTTTCGCCATCACGGGCACGTTGGATGCACATAGGGATAAACTTTTCAGGATGCTGGCGCTCACCAAATACGTTCATTGTATGAGTAACAACAATAGGCATCTTGTAAGTATTTTCATAGGCCACGCAAAACTCTTCCGCGGCAGCTTTAGACGCACTATAAGGGTTGGTCGAGTTGTACCGATCGTATTCCTTATAAGATACACCGGGTGGGGCAACCCCAAAAATTTCATCGGTCGAGAAATAGACAAAACGTTCCAGCCCAGGTAAATTCTTTCTTGCATAGTCTAACATGTTAACTGTGCCAACAGTGTTGTCTAATACAAACTCCATTGGGTATGTGATTGAGCGATCAACGTGTGATCCTGCTGCTAGGTGCAAAACAATGTCCACAGGACCAATGTCTTTAACAATCATTTCGTTTAATTCTGCCTTGATATCGTGGAACACAATTCGAAGGCGCTGGCTAACTGTTTTTGGATCATGCTCTTTAAGCATGTCGTGCAATCGGTTTAAATTTCCCGAGATATCTAGTCTGTCCAAGCAGACAATATTCCAATCAGTTGTAGTTAAAATGGTATCAATGACGTGGTGGGCAATAAAGCCTGCCCCGCCTGTAATCAGTACGTTCTTTGACATAGTTCTCCGTGTAAGTCGATAAGGTATTTATTTTTGCTATTTTACTGTGGTTACGTTTCTAAAGCAAGAGCAAGACCACCGAATAAATATCTGCATGACACACATCAATACCATTGTTATTATCACAGGCGGGTTCGACCCAGTACACAGCGGACATATCTCATACATCCGAGCAGCGCAAGAGCTCGGCGATTACTTAGTAGTTGGATTAAACAGTGACGAATGGCTAACACGTAAAAAAGGCCGATCATTTATGCCATGGTTTGAACGACATGCAGTACTAGACAATATGCGCGGTGTTGACTGGATTCTCGAGTTTAACGACAGCGACAACACTGCAATTGATGCAATTAATAAAGTCAAAGAGAGATTCCCTAATCACAGAATTATTTTTGCAAACGGCGGAGATCGCACAGCTAATAATATTCCAGAAATGTCAGTTGAGGGCGTTGAGTTCGTATTTGGCGTAGGTGGCGAGAATAAAGCAAACAGCTCTAGCTGGATCCTGCAAGAGTGGAAAGCCCCCAAGACTGAACGACCATGGGGGTACTACCGTGTGCTACACGAAGTAGATGGAACCAAAGTCAAAGAGCTTACAATTAGCCCGGGCAAAAGCCTAAGTCTACAGCGCCATCAGTTTCGTGCAGAGTACTGGCACGTTAGTGAGGGACAATGTATTGTTGAGCAACAAATGGAAAATGGATACCACATGCCGGCTCAGCAATTGAGCGAACACATGAGTATCCATATACCAGTTGAAGGGTGGCACCGCCTACACAACCCTTTTAATAAACCATGTCGTATTGTAGAAATCCAATACGGATCTTCTTGTGCAGAAGAAGATATTGAGCGTAAAGATTAATCCTGATCGTCTGCGGTAATCTTTTCGCCCAAGTGGCTTTTGATTACTCGCATCAGCTTACGCTCAGTGTCGTAAACGTATTCTTTAGTGTCGTCCTCGGTATGCACAACAAGGATAAAGCCATTTGCAGCTTTGCGAATTTCTAGTGATTCAAACATTAGTTGATTTCCAATTTAAGGTAAGTTGAGCGCTAATAATAGCACATAAAGAAATTTTAGTCAAGAAAAAGCCCTCCGAAGAGGGCTTTTATTCATCCACGTGTGTAACTGTTATCCCACTTTGCTGTAGGAATCGAACTCCGGCATTATCTCGATATGCCTCACCAAAGAATACTCGTTTAATACCACTTTGGTAAATGAGTTTAGCACAATTCAAGCATGGCGCATGGGTAACAAACATGTCGGCATCAAGGCCCGATTCAACACTTCTTGCAAGTTTTGCAATAGCGTTAGTTTCTGCGTGAAGAACTTCGGGTTTAGTTATTAGTTTGTAGCGGTCGCCATTCTCATCGACGAGTGGATAATGATCATTGATGTCAACAACTTTGTACGATAATGGATCCATCCAGGTCCCATCTTTCTGTTCAGTAAACTGAGTATTGTAAACTTTACTTTCGCAATTGTTATCCCATCCAGCTGGCATGCCATTGTAACCGATACTGATAATGCGATCGTCTTTTACAACAATGGCACCAACATGTAACCGACGGGCATGAGAAAGCTCGGCGTAATTCCGAGCTGTTGCCATGTGTGCTTTAATTAATTTTGATTTCATGGAATTTGGTAGGACCTACCAGGTTCGAACTGATGACATTCTGCGTGTAAGGCAGACGCTCTACCAACTGAGCTAAGGTCCTGTATTGGTTGCGGGTCCAGGATTTGAACCTGGGATGCTCCGAGCTTATGAGACTGGAGTGGTGGCCGCCCTACCCGCTTCAATATTTATACCAGTTGCTCTGCCTGTAGCAAAGAAACTGTATCTGCATCCAATTCGATTTCAGTGCGAACGTTAAGTTCCAACACCTTGTCGTTGATGCTTTGTTTTTGTTTCTTCAGGTCACGCATTTCTGCTTTGTAACCTTCAATCTGACCTGCTTCAAGCACGCCAGTGTCAACTGTGTCACCGTATCCGTAGATGCGGTTCTTGCTGTCTTGTGTGCGGAGCTTGTCCAACTTGCCTTCAAGCACTGCGTGGTCTTCAACAACCTTGCTCTCAGTTAAGCCCTTCAAGAAGCCAAGACGCTTGTCAATGAATGCCGCATCTGTCAACAGATCTGCAACACCGGCTTCAACGTTTGCACGACCAACCTTTGCACGGATTCCGTACAGGGCTTTGGTCAACTGTGTGCGCTTGGCATCATTGCGGACCAGAGTCTCACGTGCTGTGTTCAGCACCGAAGTGGTGCTCTGGAACTCGTTAAGGGAAACTGTCAATGCGATGTCGATCGTCTTGATGTGTTCCTGGATTGTGTTTTGTAGGGCGTTTGCTTTGCGAAGTGTAAATTTCATAATCGAGTTCCTTTCTGTTTGATTTTAATAGGGGTGCAACGTATGGCAAGTCAATTGCGGAACAATGTGCAAAGTACATTAGATAGAGTTGATTTTCAAGGCAACCGTTTTCTAAAGCAAAATACAACAAGCAGAGGATACCAATATCGCCGAGCATCAACAAACAAGCAACTCAATGCCAATTCATCTCGGAGCACTGGATCACGATTGTTAATTCCAGTAAGCATTTCAAGTGCTAACTAGATGTGCAATCTCTCATCTCCATACGCTACAGCTAGTTTTAAGAAACTAGCAAAACTTGGAGGACGGTGTAGGAGTTTAACCTACCTTATACCGAGTTTGCAATCCGGCGCATAAACGCTCTGCCAACCGTCCATATTAGTCTGGTGGTTGAACCTATTTCAAGTTCAACGCTCTCGTTGTGCTTCATAGTCCAGTGTAGCATTTCTGCTTGGTCACCTTAGCTCCACACAATCACCAAATTCTTATTTGGAAACACATTCGCTGGACCCATCCAAACCGTAAAATCTTTCAGGAACAAATGTGCTTTCAAATAAGTTGCTTCTACCGTTTGGGTTGCTGTGGACTTGCTACTATAACTTCGCAAGCTACCCACTGCCTATCCAACTTTAACCATCGAAGCATACTTATATGTAAACGCACTACCCGCATGAATATCCGGCATATCTTCAAATATGTCTGACTGTTGAAGCAGTCAATGTAATGTGTTTGCATATAGTGTCCAGTTGTTAGCGTTACAACTTGATGCTTACGACCTTCAGGGTGATCAACTCCCATCCAATCGTTCTTTGCTGGTTAATAATACAGTCCCACCGTCGGGAGTAACCCGATATTCTGTAGCGACCGAACTGCGTTAATCAACTTCGCTTTGCAATCTTGTATCTAACTTTTGCTCTCACAATGCTGGACGCACTGTATAGTATCACTTTGCCTTTGGAGCCAGTAATTTACTATTCTGAAACACACTAACTAACTTGGCGTTGTAAGTCCGCTTTCGGGGATTGTTACACCGTTGGGTCCAAGTTAGTGGCCAATGTGCTTTAGAATAGTGGAGGACTGAGAATACATCTCTCCCAATAGCACCTCGAGCATTATTACCAGCCTTGCGAGCCAGCTTTCTCTCGACTTCCACTACAACCATATTGCTATGTATCATAGTCTGCTATCAGCATCGCCGTTTTTAAAGACAGGCAGTAGTCTTGTCGCCGTATGCTATTCTACGCTTTCTATCCCGTTGACCTTGCGAGCCATTAAGTCTTGCGAACTACGAAACTTCTTGCATAAACAGATTTCACCTTGCGAGTTACGTCTGACTTGATTAGCTTGCGCCTCAAGTATTAGATGCTTTTCACATACGACCGAGTCAGTCTTTGCATTTTAAATAGTTAGAGGGATTTGAACCTTCTGCCTACTCCTTAACAGGGAGTTGCTCTACCAAATGAGCTATAACAAACCTACTGCGATGTGCTGACTCAGTTGCTGCATACTCTTTTGGAATACACAATACAACACACCACGTACCTTTCCTCTTGCGGAGTAATCAGTCGTCTTTTGCGATCTGCGTCGGGGTCTCGGCTTTCGCGTACCCGCCACTAACCACTAAAACTGCATACGAGCCCTAAGGTGCAACCCCTCGGACAAATACACTACCCTTTCTCATACCAATTAACTGGACTGGTTTCGTTGTGAGGTCAGCACCACCTGTTACTCTC
>JACCEA012058714.1_pt1 | contig 41531 bp, 23 predicted proteins | sample 7449851 | NCBI WGS metagenome assembly JACCEA01 (sample SAMN15323453, study PRJNA562643) | freshwater metagenome | isolation source: river surface water | place: USA:Blue River Watershed | collected 2017-08-18 | reverse complement strand
TCTAACATCTACATAATTCCACGCAGTGCAGTTAGTCATCCATGTTCCTAACCTAGCACCATAAACTGCATAAATGCCATTCTTCTCGTGTGCGCCTACAGTTGACCACATACGCAATCTATGAATGTTATGCCACCAAATGCGTTCTTTAATTTCTTGAGGTGGAACCTTAACTCCGTCAAGTAGTGTCATCTTTACACCTTCACGGAATCCTGCTCTCCATGCTTGGAATGGCGATCCTGTAATAATACTTTCACTGTAAACTCTAGGAAAGTTCTTGTAACCATCTTCCCAACAAAAGTCTACTTGTGCTCTGTCACTTTCTGCATTTTCATGAGTCTTCATATTCAACACAAAGTCTTTGCGCCAAATCTTTAAACCACCGTTGCCGTATCGAAGACCGTTAATTTTGTTGCGGCCGCACCATCCATATACCTGTATCTTAGGATCAGCCATATCAAGTTCTAAATCAAAAAATTTCGGATCTACTATATTGTCTGCGTCAACAGTAATGAACCAATCTGTTTCTGATAATTCTGCTGCGGCTTTATGTGCATGATCGCTACCTTTAACTCCGTGAACACGTTTAGCCCAGGGAACTTTATTACACAGATCTGCGTAGTGTAGATCTGCATTAGGTTCATCGTAACTTAAAAATACAACGTCAAATTCAACTGTTTTCATTTAATCTCGAATACATAATTTTTAAAAATTCTTCGTGTATAGACGCTAAATTTTTCTGGAACATCTATTTTTAAAGAGATAGATTTTTCCACTATATCATTTATTTTAAACGAAATCATCTCAAAAAGCAAGTTAGGATCATTGTAATCGGTGACCATAAAACTCATTTCGGTTTCACCATTCCAATTTATTCTTCTTTGTTTTATAGGATGAAATTTCTTTGGTAACTTTTTAGTTCCTTTAAATTCTTCGCTTAGTTCAAACTTGATAGTTTTCTTTTTAGAATTATACGAAATGTATACATCTGGCTTTTCAATTTTAGACCATTTCTTTTCGGTTATTCGATGCAGAACATTATCAATTTTAAAAATACTTTTTGTTTCGGTGATGTCTAATTCGTTATTAACTAAGTCGACAAAACAAGAATGTATTTTAATTTTTCCGTCCATGATTAGTTCGGCGGTTTCTTGATCTAAATCTATTACATTTTCTTTAGATCCAAAATAATGATCAGGCCCGACTGCTAATACCGCACCCGAATCTATATCATATTCTGCTTTATATTTCAGCGGAGGAAAATTTAATATTAGTTCTTCCATACAATTTCCTCTAAAATATTAATCATTTCGTCATCAATTTTATCTTTCTCAACATAGTGAACAATATCATGTTGCTCATAGTTTCCTATTTTTATTTTTCCTTTTCGGTTCAAATAAAATCCCACATGATCACTGCATAAGTTTGCAGGCCATGGCCAATTTTGCACCATTGGTTTCATATGAACGATTCTAGGAAATTCAAGGTCATAGGCTATTTGATCAGATATGTCTAATATCTTTGCTGCTAAGGCAAACGCTTCGTCTGTGCCAACTACCTTTGGTTTCAAATCTGTCAAGAAATTATTAGAAAATTCTGTAGGATTTTTTATAATATGTCTACCTAGTTCAAAAAAATCTTTGGCTAATTCGCTGTCTTTTTTAAAGAACGTATAAAAACTATATAAATTAGGCAATTGATTTTTAGTAAATGCTCGTCTATAAAAATCGTCTATGACTAATTCGCCTCTGTAGGTATAGCTTTTATTGGCTACATACAATTCACAGTTGTCTATAAAATAATCAATCCAATGACTGTAGTCTCTGGTAAACAACATGTCTACGTCAAGACACACGGTGTTTTCAAACGGGGTAAGTTTGTCCATCCAAGATCTTCCGTCCCAGAAAGTTTCTTGATTCCATTCTATAACATGGTTGAACACCCAAGAGCTTTTTAAATTTTTTAATTTTTTTCTATCGTCAATAACTAACGCTACCTGATCGTAGCCCGGACGTTGTGTATTTTTTATACTCAATGCCAAAGCATAAGCTAACTTAAGATAGTCTATTTCTGGATGTTCAGAAACTACTAATAGATATCCAAACTTCATATTAACTCCAATAATGTATCTGCATGTCTTATAATGCTTTGTTTATTCATTACATGGACATCCATGTCTTTTATTGATGCTACACAAAATTTATCGCTGAGCTTAGGAGAAGCCAAGAATATTAATCTTCCATTTCTATCAACAGAATGTAAAATATCTTTGTCTAAGGTAGTTAGTATCGGTGGCAAGTCTGAAAACTTGTCTGTTTCAAAACCTCCAAGTATATGTTTGGCTACACTAAAAGCAATATCGTTCCTAAATTGTGCTGTAGAGAATCTAAAAAGATCTCCGTAAAATTGATATTTTTCTTTTACTAATTCTACAGTTTCAAAAAATACTTTCGAATAATGGTTTTTAGTAAACATAACAGTAGTGGCCCAATTCATATGTATACCGGTGTCTGAAATATATCGATCATGGTAACCTAATCTAGAATCGTCTACTATATCGAAAGCAGAATTTCCAATCAAAATATCAAAATCTAAATCCCAATAATGATTTAACCTATCAGAAAATATTAAAAAATCGCTGTCTATAACTAATGTTTTATCGTAAGGAGTCAAGTCCCATGCAGAACATCTATTAGAATTAACAAACGGAACAATCTTATTGTTTAGTCCATCATATAATTTTCTCTTGTTATCAGTTTCCGGTTTGTCAATTGATATAATTTGATCAAATATCTTTGCAGCTAATTCAAATTTTTTAGAAGTTATTAACCAATCAACTGTTGTAGGATCAGTTACTAGTGTTGCTGATATACCTAAGTGCTTTTTAGCAAGTCCGCCAGAGATAATCGACATTAACGCATAGTCAACGTCTCGATTATTATGAGCAAATATTAAAACACCCTTTTTCATAGATCGACTAATTTTTCAACTGATCTACTTTTTTTAATTTTTTGATATTCTTCGTAGTATTCTTGAGTAGCTGAAAAATATCTATCCATGATCTCATCTCTAAAAGATTCTAAATTTTCTATGAGGATTGGATTTTCATTGCTGTCGATTATTGGAACACCCGATGTTCTTCCTTGATCTATCAGCATATTAACAAAAGAAATTAATGTTCTATCAATTTTAAATAGGCCACCTGCATGGCCGTAGGTTAATCTAGAATCAATTTTTTCTTTAAGGGTTCTTCTTTGGATTGATAGTGTTTGCCTATAATTGGCAAAATCTAGAGCTTGTTTGAGATGCTCTTGCATAATTTCTCCTAGTTATCTGCGCAGTTTATTTATTTTGCTAGATAGCTGGAGAAAAAATATTAAGCGATTATTGCACCTAGTGTTAGAGAGGGAGATTCTACTGTGAAATTTCCAGCAGTGATTGGTTGCAGGACTCCGAATGCTTCTAGAGTTTCAACTGCAATTTGGAATGTTCCGTCAACCGAGTCAGGTCCACCGCCGATGCCAACGTGTCCGTCAACAAACTCGATTAAAAATTCTATTGTGTTAGCAGTTCCTGTAGAATTATTTGCTACAAACGGAGTTCTTGCATAGATTTTATAAGTGTTTGATCCGTATGGCGATGAAGCTGATGCAGAATACCAAAGATTAAATGTATTAGTGCATCTATAAAAGTTTTGTCCATCGCCGGGTGAGGTTCCTGACCCTGGAGTATTTCCTCCCCACGATTGCTGTCCAACCGAAGCCAAAAGATTTCTCCAAGATAAATTTTGGTTAGTTGCTGATCCTGCAGATTGAGCTGCTGTAAAACTAATAGTTCCGCCCGAATTAAAGAAATGCCTTGCTTTTTCTGCAGAACTAAAACTTGCGGTAATAGTGCAATTAGCCAACGATGTCCATGCTGATCCGTAAAGTCCCGGCCACGAAGTAGAAGTCGTTCCTTTATTAACTGTAATTCGTTGACTAGAGTGAGGTGTCGAAAGCCTATTAGCTATTAAGGTATTTGCAAAAGTGTCAAACTGGCTTACTGGTGCTGTAGTTGGATCATATCGAATCGTATCACCTTCCACTACAGAAACTAGAGCAGGGGCTGATCCGTTTAAATGGACCCATGCATTTATAATATCATAACGCAAATTAGCTATATGATTTACTGTTATTCTATTAGATTCTGTTACCTGTGTGCTTTGTAGCACCTGTCCATAACCATAGGTGGAATTTGAGGTAAGGCTCGTTCCGAGAACACTAGCTACTTTGTCTCGTATGTTGTTATAGTCAGTTTTTGATATCTTATCATTTACCGCTGGCATCTGTTATTCCTCAGATGTATTTAAAAGATTACGTAGTGCTAATCGCTGAAAGCGAATAGCTTGGGCTATTTACGGTAAATGTCCCTGATGGTTGCATCAACCCTGATGCTTTTAATTCGTCTACAGTAATTGTTATTGTTCCGTCAACTGTTCCCGAAGGAGGATTAGTTCCTGCGGGAAATCCAGAAGATACATCTGGGTCAACATAATCGTCTTGCAATGTTATTCTAATTGTAACCGAAGTTGCTGTGCCGCCGGAATTGTCGGCTACATTACAGGCAGCTTCTAATCTTACAAAATTTGAACTATACGGAGTAGAATATGGCAAATAATAATAAGTTTGATAGGAATTTGTTAAGGTATAGTAGTTTACCAATGTTGGATAATTTCCAGAAAATCTTTGAACACCAACATTACTTAATAAATTGGTCCAAGCATTATTTTGTTGAGTAGCACTTCCGCCCGATCTTGTGGCACTGATTCTAATATCTCCTCCGCTATTGAAAAAATATCGTCCTTCGTTAGCTGAAGAAAATGTTAAAGTTAACACTGCCTGAGCCTGGGTCGTCCAAGTTGCTGAAGTAGTTTGGGTAGCTTTATTGCTGATAACAGATTGTCCTGTTCCGATGTTAAATCTATTAAGAAGTGCTGCGTCTGCTAACGAATCATAATTGGTATTTGGATAACCAGCTCCGTAATTAACAACATCATTTCGTTGTATATCAGCGATAGTCGGCAATAAGCCATCTTGATGAACCCTAATGTTAATTAGGTCAGTTTTTAATTCGTCCCATTGTTGTGCTGTAATTAGATTTCCCGCAAAAACAGGAGAGCTTAGTATAGCTTGACCATACCCCCGTGGGCCTGATCCAGTTCCAAGTATACTAACTACTTTATCTCTAATACTGTTATAATCCAGTGAAGAAATTCTAGCTGGAGTTTGAGAATCTAATTTTGGCATTTTATAAAATCACTGCTTCAATAGTCTTTGTTGATATATCGTCACTGCTTTCTAAAGCAATTGCGAATACATCGCTAGAATGTGGAACTCCTGCTACTGCACATCCCTGATTAGATGCTACTAATCTATCTCCCTTTTTAACTGCTCCTGTTACTTTTACTGGAACACGACCTTTAAGAGCAACATAAACGCCGCCTTCTAGGTCTTTATTCATCATAAATGCTGGATTTGCACTGATAACACCAATTGCTCTCTGACCCCATGTGCTGGCTGTGATTTCTTTTTCGCCACCGATCACCATAACTGTGCCAACTTCGTAGTCTGCATCTGGTAGATATTTTTCTGCTAGGTCTGCATATCGAGCCGCTGTTGCTGTTCCGTCAAACAATACTGCTACTAAATTACCGCTACCGTCTCTGGCAGCAATAGTATTTGCTGTAGCTGTAGTTTTAGCTGATCTATATGTCGGATCTGAGTCTGTAGCAGAGTCATCAATTTTCATTCTAACTGATTTATCAGCTGTTCCAACGAACTGAACTGCTGCTATATTACCACTCGAATCTCTAATCGGAACAGAAGTCTTGTCTACTGCGGACGGAACAGATATACTAGGAGTAATTCCGTTTAATTTAGTTGCGTCATCAGCGATACCTGTCAAGTTTCCTTCAACTGATCCAAATAAGTTACCTCTAAGTGTTGCACCAGCGTAACCAATTTCTTTAGTTGTAGCATTGATCATTACTTGTGTATCAGCAGCTAACACATTTCCAGTATGATTTCCTGTTGAATTACCTGTGACATTACCAACAAGATTACCGTTAACTGTTCCAGCATACACGTTGTTCCATTTTGCCGCTACACTTCCTAGATCAAAAGTTAAATTAGCGCCAGGAGTAACACCAGTGGATCTAATCAATAAAGGTTTTCTTTGATCGCTTTCGGATACTGTAATTTTAAATGTTAAATCATTACCTAATCTATTTTCAAATACAATCCCATCAACTGCTTCTTTTCTAACTCTTAGATCGTTGTTGTCACCTAACTGATAACCTGCATCTTTAAATCTAATTTCGTTATCAAAAACAACACTGCCTCTTTGAACAAAATTAGATGCTTCTACGCCACCTAATCTAGCAGCATTAGAAGCTGTTCCCCAGAAATAGTGATCGTCTGATGTAACACCAGTTGTTCCGGTCTTCAACATTGTAATACCTTTCTTGATCACAGAAAAGTCTTCAATTGGATTTGTTGAACTGTTTAATGTAAATTCGTCTTGGCTGACAATGGCTATAGTTTTACCGCCAGAAATTAGCTTAACAATAGTATGATTGTTATTGAGTGTGTCTTTAACTACCTGTGCTGTTACTGCACTGGCTCCAAGATCGGGACTAGCAGCTGGGCCAATTAAAACAAAATCTGTGCCTGTCCAAGTATAAAGTTGTTTTGCTGAAGTATCAAACCAAAAATCACCAGTGGTTAAACCAGAAGGGGCCGAGCTTCCAGTTTCTGCACCGCCGGCTACACGGAATCTAGAACCGTCATAAAATTTTAATTTCTTATTACCACTATCATACCATATCTGTCCGTTGATCACCTTAGGTGGTGCGCTGGTATTTGCAAAATTTTCTAGTAAATGTAGGTAATTTTCGTTCTGAACTTCACCGTAACCGGCATAGTTTTTACCTACAAAACGTAGATCTGTTGTGGTATCAATGGTCCCGTCTTCTACTGCTACTAGGAACGTTCCATTGAATTTGTTAACTTGATAGGCCATTTATATACTCCGCAATATCTTTATATTTACACTATTCCCGCAGATGCGGTTTCTCGCTGTTGTTCTAATTCTAAATACTGTGCTTCTGTTAAAGTGGTAGGAATACCCAGTGCTTTTTGTCTTATATGACGCAAAACTTTCCAATCTGTAGTATTTAAAAATTCTACTTTTTCAGCATTAGATAATTCTTTGGTTTTTTGTGCTGCTAAATCACCTGCTATAGGTTTAACTGTTTGAGATACAAGATCAAAGTAATGTGTTTGTGCTTGTATCTGATGTGCCTGGCTATCTGAGATTTCAAAGACTGCTACAGATTTAGGCACAGAAGGCTGATAATTCAATATGCTAATAATAGTTTCGTTTTCTACACATACGTAATACATTTCTTAACTCCAAATAGCTAGATAGTTTGCTGCTGGTGTAGAACGCTGTTCAGTATTTTGAACATACACACGAATTCGATCACCTAAATTACTCCATGTGCATCGTAATGAGTCGTTACCATCAACACCGCCAGCATAATGAATCACTGCAATGCTAGGAATAAAAGCAATTAAGTTGCTCATAGATTTTCCGCTTGGTGGAAAAACATCAAAATAGTTTGCACCGTTGTTCCACGAACCTACCTGATTAGTGTATCCTGCTTGGCTGTAGATTGTATTTCCGTAAGTAAATGTATATTGTTGTGCAAATGTATCAACATACTGTTTAGTTGCGGCATGTAAACCATTGACTGGATTACCTACTAAAGTTAGATAACCACTCATCGAACCGCCTGAGCTTGGAACCTTTGACGGATCGTTTGCATTTATAGTAATGTCAGAAGATCCGTCAAAACTAACGCCATTAATTGCTCTCGGAGTCTGTAATCTTGTTGCTGTGCTGGCGTTGCCAGTAACCTGTCCAACTAGATTAGCACTGATCGTTCCAGCATAAAAATTACCGCTGGCATCTCTGGCTACAACTTTATTGGCTGTATTTGCAGAAGTAGCATCTACTGACCATGTAGTCTGAGAAGAAGTATTATAATTTGATCCTACTAAGTAAGCGCCAGGAACTAATCCTTCAAAACCTAATGTGCTCCATGTAAGTCCACTGGCCGAGGCTCTTAGATACGAACCTGATGGACCTAATGGTAATAATGTTGTTGTGTTTGCGGCTGTTTGATAAGGTATAGAACCAGCTGCACCTCCAACAATATTAGTAGAACGTGTAGCTAATGTAGCTGTATCAGCATTACCTTTTAATTCATTGGCGTAAATTTTACCCCACTTAAAAGAAGGATGTCCTAAATTAACATCATTACCAGAAGAAGGAATTAATGCTGGTTTGTTGTCGCCGCTGCCGGATAAGCTAATTGCACTTGACACTAAAGACACACTAGCATATCCGCCAGTTCTTGTTGAATCTGCTGTGTCAATTGTTATAGAAGCTGCATCTGACTGATTTCTAATCGTCGAAGTTCCTGTGGCAATAATTTTTAATTTTGATCCTACAGTAATTCCTTCGGCAGCTACATTTAAAGTTGATAATGTTCCTACTTGTTCTAGATAAGAGCTCTTGATATTAGTAGCTAACGAAACACCTGTAAGTGTTTCACCGGCTGCTGGAACTGTGACATTTGAGCCGCCATCGAAAGATACGCCATTGATTAATCTAGCAGTTTCTAATCTAGATGCTGTGGCAGCATTTCCTGTTAATGTAGCACCAATGAATCTATTAGCGGTTACTGTATCAAATATACTTGTTCCGGACGCCGCAGTAACATTACCTTGAACATTACCTATTAAGTTAGCTGTTACTGTGCCAGCACTAAAGTTTCCACTGGAATCTCTAACAACAACCTTACCAATTAAATTACTTGAACTTGCATCTACTGCCCATGTAGTTTGTGTAGAGCCGTCAAAGTTTGCACCTGTAAGATACGCACCCCTCACTAGAGAATTAGTAGTGTTCGCTCTGATGTTAACATCAGTGGTTCCGTCAAAGGGCGTTCCGTTGATGTTTCTAGCAGTTTCTAATCTATCTGCTCTTGTAGCTTTACCTTGAACATTACCTTTGAGATCTATTCCAAAAATTAAATTTATACCAGCTGCTAATGTGCCAAACCCTGCAGGTGCTGTAGCAGGAGCCAGAGTAAATGCCTGTGACGTAATTATACCAATAATATTACCATTAACTTCAATTAATATAACAGGTTTTCTATTACCGTCTGAATCAAATAATACTGTAGATCGCGCTCTAGTAGTTGCGAATCCTTCTGCTGTTTCTGGTCCTATAAATTTCCATTCACCGCCTTCATAAACATGTAGTGTTCGATAAGGCATCTTATACCATAATGCACCGTTTGGAGGATCTACCGGAGCTGTTTCGGCTATAACTGCAGAACCAACGATAACCCATTTTGCACCGTCGTAGACATGCAATAGGTCGTTGGTTGTATTGAACCAAAGTTGTCCTTCTAATGGTCTTGCAGGAGGATTAATATTTGCAAAATTTTCTAGGAGATACAAAAAGTTTTCATTTTGTATTTCGCCGTAACCTACATAATTTCTTCCTACAAGGCCTATACTGGTAGAAGTGTCAACTGTGCCGTCTTCTAAGACTACCAGTTGAACACCGCTGTATTTGTTAATTGTATAAGCCATTTAATCCGCTCCTAATCTCATTATGGTGGAAGCACGGTGTCTGACACATGATTCCATGCACCGGCAATAACTTGGAAAACTTTAATAATTCTTGTTGTGCTAACACTAGGGGCTGGCACTGTTGCAACACTTATACTTACGTTGGTTAGAGCAGGTGCTGTTCCTGTTGGGGTATTAAATGTTGAACTACTTTGATTAATTAGTGGGTTAACATCTAAGTTAACAGTCGAATTACTTAAAATTGTGCATAATATCCTAGCTACTGTGCCGTCTCTATAATCGGCCACAGGAGCAATATTGTTTAGAATGTTAGTAATAATATAACTATTGGGCTTACCGTCTGACAAGTCCATACTTAATACAATCGATCTAAGCTCAATAGTATTATCAACGTATTCTTTTGTCGCTGCATCTTGTGCTGCTGTAGGATCTGCCATTCCGGTAATCTTTGGACTACCGATAAGAGCTACGTTACCAGTTCCCTGAGGTTCTAATTCTAAATCTTGATTTGTTAATAAGGTGCTGATCTTATTATTTTGTAATCTTAAATAAGCAGGATCACCTACTAGTCCAGGACCAACGTTAATAACTGTTTGCTTACCAAAAGATGTTACACCAGGGATGCTAGTAATACCAACACCCAAGCTATTGGCTGTAAGAACTTCAATTCCGTTAATTCTATAACTCTTGCCTGATGCAAGGTTCATATGTTCTGAACTGTTCCAAGCCGAACTAGCTGTTGTCCAGGTCAATGTTTTATCTGGATCGGTTCCGGCATTTAATGTTATTCCGCCGCCGTCTGCATCTGAATTATCTACAGCATTTTTAGCTAGTTCAATATTTTTATCTTCTACGCTTAAAGTTGCAGTATTAACAGTTGTGGTAGTTCCTTGAACTGTCAAGTCACCTGTGATAACTAGACCGCCACCAAGTGTTACTAAACTATCTGTGTATCCATCATAGATTTTAACCTGTCTAGTATCCGAATATATCGTTATCGCATCTTCTTGGTTAATACCTTTTCTAACGTTGAAAATCATATTTTTATCTGTAGATGCGTTTGATAAAAATACATTTCCTCCGTTAACTGTAAAGTTTCCTTGACCAGCTGAACCAATAACTAATCCAAGGTCAGTGGTAATACGTAACTGTCCAGCAATCGCATTAGAAGTATCTTTTCTTACATAAGTTGTAGCAGTGGTTCCACCTAACTGTTCTGCATTTGTGCAGGTTACGTTAAATTTAATACCTGATAAATTTCCAGCATTGAAACCAGGAGTTATACTTCCAGTGAATCCTTCGATGGCATTTTTTGGAGTAAAGGTATCTTTAGCAAAAATACCTAGTAAAATTCCGTTGTTATAAAGATAAGTTACAACACGAGTTTGGTTAAGTGTATCAAGAATACTTGCAACTTTTAATCCGCTTACACCCTGTGAAGCAGAATAGGACGGAGCTAAAAGAATCGTATTGGTTCCGTCAAAGAAATACAATTGACGATCAACGTCATTGAACCATAAATCGCCAACACCAAGATTTGATGGTTGTGTGTTTGAAATGGTTGCAGAACTAACTGGCTGAAATCCTGTGCCGCTGTAGACTTTTAATTTTAATTCACTAACGTCAAACCATATTTGTCCTCTAATAGGATGTGTTGGACGAGTTGTGCTGGCAAAATTTTCTAAAAGTTTAATTAGGTTTTCATTAAGTGCTTCACCGAAACCACTATAATTTTTACCAATTAAAGTTAGATCTGTGCTTAACTGGTCAATCTGACCATCAGCTACGGTTGCTACAATCGTTCCGTCTGTTTTATTAATTTGATAGGCCATATTCTAACTCTGTTATGTCGTTGTTGTTGTAGTAAATGCAGGAGGACCAGATCTTATAATATAGTTCAATGTTAAGAACGGATTCATTATACCAACCGCAGTTCCTAAAGCAAAAGAAGGATCTGGTTTTTTAATTCCACCTGAATCTTGTAAGTATTGCATTTGACCTGGAGCAGTCGGACCTAACCCAGTTGATGCTGGGGGATTGATCGCTGTATCATATTTTACTACGGAGTATTGAACTCCATTATAATTCAAAGAATGGCTGTGTTCTGGTAAATTTCCTAACGTTAATGTAACAGAACTTTGTCCTGCATCGCCACCTAAAATCTGTGCTTTTGTGTCCGGAACCCTGCTTGCTGTTCCACCACCGCCGTCAACATATCCGCCAAGACTATTAGGAACAGTAACACCGTTATCCATGTTGTCTCGACCTAACGGGAATCTACCTCTTAGATCGGGTAACCTATAAGTATTCACACCAGCCAATGCTGTGGTTCCGTTATAAGTTGTTCCAATCACGTCATATAACTCTGGGTATTTGGCTTTTTCAACTTCGGATCCGTCACATAATAAAAATCCATAGGGTGCTGTTGACCCTGCGTAAGGGAGAATAGTTCCTAACGGAATTCCTAAATCTCCGACAAAGGTATCTCTAGTTTGTTTTAAAAGACCGGATGACGCACCAGTTGCTTCGCTAGCTCTATATGTTAAAACAAAATCTGTCGCTTTTGAAACATTAGGAGCAGGAGTAGGTTTTCCTGAAATAATATTAGCTGTAAGAGAAGTTGTAAACAACTTCGAATAACTACCAACCTGTCCGTCGAACTGAACGGGTGGGCTAACAACGTCACCAGTTAACTGAAATGTTGTAACTCTTTTCAAGTTAGTAGCTGTGTTGGCGTTACCGTTAATGTTACCGTTTAACACACCTTCGATTTCATCAGCAATAATTGTTTTTGCTCTAACTGTTTTCCAACGTTTTAATTCTGTTCCACTATCATAAGTGTCAGTAGTTCTTGGTTGTATTGAACTTACTTGAGTTACTCCTGTGACATCTAAAGTTGTTCCAACTAGAAGATTCTTTGCAATAGCGGCACCGCCTGCTACACGCAATGATCCGTTGTTTAAATTACTACTTTCTGATGTGTTGTCAACAATTAAAGATCCTGTTAATGCAATGTTACCGTCAACATCTAATGCCTGATCAGGAGCCGCTTTGTTAATACCAACCTTATTGTCTAGTATTCGTAAAATAGTGCTAGGAGTTCCGTTTCTATTAACTTGTAGATCTAACGAACTACCAGCAGCAGAGTTATAAATTTTTGCTGCTGTTGGAGAAGTTGATAAGTTAAAAGTTCCGTCAATGCCTAATGTAATACCACTATTATTTCTAACATTAAACGAATAGTCAGTAGTATTTGTTGTATCTGATCTTAAAAATTTTCCAGATGCTACCGAAGTTCCACTGATGTTTAAAGAATCTGCGCTTGAAGCGATTCCATAAAGTTTAGGAAGATTTCCGCCAACGAATCTTTCTATCTCAGCTGTTGTAACTGGAGTATTGACATTAATACCCGATTTAATTGTTACGAACCCGGAAATTTCAACCTTGGGTGTAAAACTATCTTTTGAGAATATGATAACTGGAACATCTGCTAGATAAAATATCAATACTGATCTTTCAATGTTATCCGAGTCAGCGATCTTTTCAACAGCAGGTCCATATCTCAATCCGTCTACAGAACTTTCTGACGGACCTACCAAGATCCATCGTGTGCCTGTGTAAATTCTTAATTGTTGGTTTGTGGTATCAACCCACAATTCACCAACCTTCGATGTCTCAACGCTAGGCTCTGTAGCAGACTTTTGAATATTTGAAGCAGCTTTCCAACTAGTGTTATCCCATACCATTAAGATACCGTTGGTGCTATCATACCAAAGTTGTCCTTCTACAGGGTTAATTGGTTGTGTTCCGCTAGCAAAATTTTCAAGTAAATGCAAAAAGTTTTCTGCAATTATCTGTCCATAGCCAGTGACATTTCTTCCTGGGAAAATTAAGCTGGTGTCTGTGCTTGAAGTATTGTCAAATACCGTAACAGGACTCTTATTATCTTTGTCAGTAAAATTTACGATATATGGCATCTATTATACCTCAGTAAAACCGGTTAAGCTCTGGCAACGAATCGTATAGTCAATTTGAATTAATCTATTCAAGGATTTTTGCACAGGGTGAAAAATTACATGTGTTAAAAGTTTTCCTGATCCAGACGGATCATAACTTTTAAGACCTAACTCGTCGAATACAAAGTTGCCGCTCAAATCAACTGAGTTGTCAAATGCTTCTTGATCTAAAGGTTCGCCGTAGTCTAATAAACACGAAATCAAAATATCACTATAAGTTGCACCGCTAATATGACGAACTTCCATTTTATTACGAACAGGGTCTATATTTTCAGCTGCATTCGCATCAACTACTTTTCGGTAGGTTTGATTATAAAGACTAGAATTTACTCCAATAGTATTTGGTGTAAGGTAAGTGATTAGTCCTGTAGGATCTACAGAAGTCCCCCCAGTTCCGAATACCATTTCATAGATAAATCCTTGCCCTTGATTACTCAAACTCTGCACCATAGATACAGACATGTTTTCGTAATGAATAGCGTTTCTTTTATCAATAAAAACTTCTCCTGAGCTAGGATCAAAAATTTTGATGTGCCCTTCAAAATGAAAGCCGCCAGTTTCGTTGGGGCGTTTCTCGGGCTGATTTAAATCGGTTTTTTCTGGCATTTTAGTCTCTTTTGATTCCATCATCATGTATTTATTCTGGCAAATCGCTCGTGCCCTGTGCAATGAATTTAGCTATGGCAGTGTCGGATTCTAGCAGCGTTACGCCGTTGCTAGCGGTTGTTTCGCCTCTCTCATACCATAATTTACCTGTTTTCTTAATTACAGATATTCTAGTTCCTGCTGAAGCTGCTTCAGTTAGTCGAATATAGTTTCCTGTTCCGTTTACAGAAAACTCAGCTTCTAAGGTTTTATCTGCTGATGGGCTAGACGCTCCTAGAGATTCGTCGTAAACTGCTACAGGATCTTTACGTAATCTGCGGCCGCCAACAAACACTTCTATCTGATCACATGGCCCGTAAGTGTCAGGTATCGTAGATCTAAACCAAGAATTTCTATTAGATTTAACAGGAGTATACTCTAACGGTCCAATTAAAATTGTGCTACCGTCGCTGATAAAATCTATACGATCTTGCGATTCATTATAAGGAATAGTGTTTTGATAACCAACATCTATCACAGTAGAATCCGTGGCATGCAACACAGCTATCGAAGTTCCAAGACTACCTCTACGTAGTTGAGAAAGAACATTTCCTACTTTACTCATATACTCAATTTTTTCACCGTTAATATGAACGATTCCCGGTATGTTGCGAGATGGTATTGGCTCAGTTAACTCTGTAGCATTAGTTACTTCTAAACTAGTATCATAGTAATTTAACGCTTTAGCTAACTTAACACTATTGATAGAATATCTCTTATATTGATATCCGTTCAACATATCTTTGTAAATCTCAAAGGCACTAGGATTCTTATAAGTCTTGTCTCCAAATAATACTATTTTTATTAAATCTAAATCTGTGGTATCTTGTGTTAGATATAAAGAATTTCTTGCAAGATCAACATAATAATCTTGATCCCTTGTTAGTCTAACACCGTTCTTGTAAACCCAAATATAGTCAATTGTGATAGGTGTGTAATCTAACTTGTATTTTACTTTTCCACCTTTGTATTCGTCTGATACTATCTTCAAGGAAGGATATTCAGAGAACCATGTTACTACGATTTCATCCTCGTCAACTAATGGATATGTGTCGATGATAACAATATTACTACCATCTACATAGTATTCTGCACGGAAATCGTTTTCAATAACAATAGTATCTCCTTCGACTAGCACAGAAGGAACTATCGTTAATTCTTTTGAAGTTCCGTCATAGTTGTAATCTTCTACGAATGTTTTTAATTCGCCATTAATAAACACTCGAACGTTTGTCGGAAGAACTGTTCCGGCTGGTTCAAATGGATCTGTTCCTAATATAAAGGAATTATTAGTTCCGTCATAGACAGCGTTAACAGTATCAACTCCTCTTAGTGCAACACCATTAACTTCAACTATCATAGACGACAAAGAAGATGCTCTCTGAAGGTTTACAAATTTATCTAAGTCGAAACTTCTTGTGCTGCCTTCATATGTAAGAACTTGTCGATTTACTCGAACTACTGATAATCCTGTTGAATCAACGTCAAAGTTTGCACCTAATGCTAGAATTTTCACAATGCTTCTAGCAGGAGGTTTAATACTAAACTGAGCTACAGTTTTATTTGTTAGAGCAAAATTTCCAGTGCTATTGATAAATCCAATATCTGTTTGGATTCCGTCAACTGTTACAAATACTGAACTAGTATCGGCATAGTTTGCATTGGTTAGGAACAAGGATGTATCGCCGTCTGCTTCATATTCTTGATAATCTAATAAAGACAATCCGCCGATACTTACAGCAATTATCTCTATAATTTTATTAGCATCTGGCGCGACTGGGAATTCAATCTGATTTAGTTTAAGATCAATTATATAATCTGTTTGTTTTACTTTATCGATGTAAATTAACACAGATTGTTTTTCAAGAATGTTTATACCAATGTCAAAATATCTTGTCGAACCATCTGATACTAAAACCGTTGATTGTATTGCAGCAGATCCGGTTTTTGTTGTTTGAAAAACTTTAATAGATACACTATCTAATACCTGACCTGGAATATTTTCTTCCGGAGCTGGAACTTGATCTGGGCCTATAAATTTACCGCCTTCGATAGCTATTTCTTCGGCAGTAGTTCCTGTAGCAGTAGCATACGCACCGCTCATAGCACTTAATGAACCACCACTTATTCTAGTATCTAAAATATTTGGATCATTAACTGTAACAGATCCGTCACTGTCCGAAGGACGGAAAATTAAAGTATCGCCAGCATAAGTTTGTATATACTGACCAATATCAACATAGTTTGTAGAACCGTCGCCAACGAATGTTGGCATTTCTGCATTTGGATTCACTGCATATGAGCTATCCAGAGCAGGTGTCCAATACGGATCATCGATTCGTGTAGTTAGTTGTTCATTAACACGCTTTATGTAAACGTTGATTTGTTGTCCTTCTGCTGGAACGTAAGGCAATACCACATAATTGGTTGATCCATCAGCTATATGATAATAGTCAGCACTTGGCTCAACGCTATCCCAGTTATCTGTAAACCAAGGTAGGGCATCCCAACCGCCGGTGACATCAAATGTTGTTCCTTGTATCGAAACTCCGCCGTAATCAATACCAGTCATTAGTTGATTTAATTCTTTACCCAGCATGCCGCTGCCTGGAGAATAATACTTTTCAATCCTGTTAATACTGTCTAATAACTCGTCATTTTTTTGATATGTTATAACAATAACATCATCTTTTAAAGGAGCTTCTATAAATTTTATTTTACCTTTTAATAAACTGTAGTCATCAACGCTTGAAATATATAAACTAATTTCATATTCGTTGGTTAACACTACTTGACTGTTTTTAGTTATTGTTATCTTACTTTTATCTCTTGTTGGTGCGTAATTTAATTCAAATACTGCGGTAAGTCCGCTGGCAACGAATGTTTGAGAATAAGATAAGTTTCTATATAATCCTTGTTTAGCTAATCTATCAAACTTAATTTTTAAATCAAAAGTTCTTGTTTTAGTGTCGCCTAAGATCGGAACAGCTCTTGCTGTTCTATAACCTGTAGAATTACCACCAACTAATGTAACAGTTGGGGCTTTTGTATATCCTGACCCAACTGTTAAAACTTGGATTCCAGACACTTTGCCATTTGATACAAATGCTTGAGCTGTAGCACCAGTTCCATCACCGTCAATTACTACTCGTGGTGCTTGAGTATATTGCTCGCCTGCGTCTGCTATCTGTATATCAACAATCGAAAAGCCTAAATTATCTTTCCACCATTTCCATGGATAGGAATTAATACTGTTACTGTTTTCGTTGACTGGAAGAATTCGACCTTCTGATTCAACATACTCTGCAGGAAGATCAAAGTCTGTAGCAGCCATACCCAATGGCTCAACGCTGTCATATCGACTGATGTATTGTCTTACTGTCGATCTATATGGTTTGACTTCGTCAATGTAATCTTGGAAATTCTTTAAATTATCATTTTTATAATTTAATCTTTGTTCTAAATTACCGATATTATGAATAGCTGTTAAGAAGCTGGTCTTAAAAGCCCAGTCAACATATAACTGTTCTGAAAATACATATCTGATACAGGTAAAAAATAACTTGTTCCATTCGACAGCATAGTTATTAATAAAGATATCTTCTTTGATTGCTTTAAGAATATTTCTTAATTCTTTTGCGTTTTCAATATCATAGAAACCAGTGTCGAAGCTAGAAACATTATCATAACCAATACCCGCTGTATTAATATTGTATAACGTGTCTTTTAATTTAATAGTTCCCTGTTTTCTTGCAACCATTGTAAATCTATCTAAGAATGTTCCGGCAGCATCAGATGTCTTTTCAAACCATGCCCATCCACCGCTAGAATATTCTTTAACTTGAATTACATCACCAATACTTACATCAATGGTTGATTCTTCGAAAACCTGCGAAATTTCTTTTACTAATCGAGTTCCTACACCGTATCCATCTTTATACCAGTCAATATATTCCCAGTATCTAGTAGTGTCATAGGCCTGAGATGCACTTCTAAAGAATGTTTTTCTTATGTCGTCCCAAGCATAAATGCTCCAAAATCCGTTAGCTGTTGAATCTGAATTTACTAACACAGAAAATTGTCTTACACTAACTGTTGCAGAATTGTATCTCTTGCCTCTCGAATCAATTCTTACTGAAGAAATTCTTCCTTGATTATCTATAATAGCCACAGCTTTGGCACCTTTGCCGTCACCATCAATTACTATAGGAGGAGAAACTTTATATCCAGCACCTGGATCTAATATATCGATCGTATCAACTTCACCGTCGACAATGTTTACTTGCAATCTTGCTTGTTTGGTTCTTACTGTTCCAACAACGGCCAAATCGTTATAAGTGTCTACAGTTACATCATAAAGATTTAGTGCTTCGCTTGGTGCTAGATCGACCAAGTTTAAATTTTCATAATTAATTGTATCAGCAAATGGCTCTTTATATAAAATTGCATTAACATTATCGACAACAATTTTTAATGCAGCTAGCCTATTAACAAACATACTTTGTCTAGGTCTAAATGCTATTCCATATTTTTGTTTAATTGGTAGGTCTGGATCTGGCACACGATTGCCTGCTTGATCGTAGCCTATTAAACTATCGAACCACTTTGTTTCTAATTTTGTCGAAGGTAAGCTATCTGCAATACCGTCCGACAATAGCTGATATTCATTATGGATTGGGTTTAGTTCAGAATAATCTTTTCTAAATTGTAAATTAATTACCGCAGTAGCTGAAGTCATTACCGACGGTAAATTATAAGTTAATATTTTATCTTTATCAATTAAAGAGACAAAAGCTACGCCAGAGGCCGTAGGATTTGAAATTAGATTAGCCACTGCGGCTGCAGAAATGCTTCTGCCCGGCATGTTCTCTGGAACTACAACTTTATTTTTTACCCAATAATAATACAACGTATCTGTAGGCTCACCTAGAGAATTAAACAGATATTTTACAGAATATACATCGTTGTTTGGATATAATGGTTGTCCGGAAATTCCTTCAGCTAATCCTTCATTAGTATCTGCCAGGGCCGACCATTCGTTAGGTAACAATGGAGTTTCAACCCATTCGTATACGTCAATGGTTGATCCTTCTGCTAATCCATTCCAGTTACCTAATCTATATGCTAGGTCGCCTTGCTCATAATTTTTCCATTTAGCTGTAGATAGGTTCCACCATAACAATCCAACATTTTTTGTGGTCCATGCAGTTTCAGGATCTACAACTTGTTCCTCTGTTCCTATACTATAGACAGCAGGATCAAAAGAAGTTTTAAATTTAATTTCTGATTCTGCAGAATTTAAAATTTTTAATTTTGCATGATCGATGTAATCAAGCTCTTGTATTTTATAATTCTTTTCAGTATCAAACATCGAGATACTCTTGATCATAGAAATATCTATAGTTGCTGTTTCTTGACCAATGATGTTTAAAGAATTAACTGATACGTCTTTCTTGAATAGTCTAACATTTCCTGTTTTCAACCCGGTAGTTGTATTACGATAGTCAGGAGATCCTACTACTATTGCAGATGCACTAACATCAACACTGTAACCAAAACTTTCAAAAGGTGTAAAATCTGTGTCTAATTTTTCTGCTAAGAAATAAATGCTGTCTTTGATTTCAAATACATAAGCAGCACCACTATAACCTTGGCTTTCGATAAACTTAGTTCTGCCTTTATCAAAGGTGGTTCCAACAGTCATGTCTAATCTTGTAGGAATAATAAACGGAGAGTTTTTAGCTCCTACAACAATTTTTTCTGTGTTAGCACTTATCTGAACATTTTGACCAAAGTATTCGTTAGGATATTGTTCATAACTTTCAAGTTTTTGTTTTAAACGATATTCAACAGGAGCATATCCGTCTGTTCTAAACACATATACGCTACCTTGATTTTGTAAATTAATATCCGCTAGCGGACTAGAAATAACAAGTGTTGATCCGCTGTAATCTAAATCTAAACTCCATCCAAACTGATCGCCCGAACTAATCAATGATCCAGAATCTATATCATTTAGATTAGCCATAGAACCGTTATTGATAGTTTGTTTTAACTGATACAGATCATTACTATTTCTTTGATAGATGTAAACTTTTCCAGATGATTCTGAAGAACTATCACCAACGTTTTCCCAAGGTAAGCGACCGGGCTCTTCGTTATAACTTCTGGTTGTAGAATCACCGATCTCGCCAATTCGCTGTGTTAATTTATGATATATGTTATCGTATTTGACCACGTCGCCTTCGATATATTCGATGTCTGGTCTCCATATACCTCTGTAGTTGGCAAAATATTGTCCGTCGCTGTTAGGAGATCCTATAGCTAATATACTACCATCTCTGCTCATAGCTAAACTGAAACCAAACTCGTCGCCTTGTTTTACCAGTTCAGCTAATTGTGTTTCGCTGACAAGACCTAGTGCTAATGTCGATCCGTCATCGTCTAGTGCAATGTTTTGTGGTAATGAGCATTGGGTTGAAACAGGATCGATTCTAGTCCAACTTAACGAATCAACACTTATGGTGCTGCCGTCGCCGAATGTATCTGTGTTAGCTTGCCATAGTCCGCCATTATACCATACTATAGAACCTCTTGGATAGTATGCAGCTGGACTTGAATTGTATATGCCTTTATAATTTTCGTTTTCTAGGTGTTTCCATTCACCCGACTCGTAAACATACAGATAAACTCTACCGCGTTTATCTAATGCTCCTGTAGCAGAAACTGCTAGGTAATATTTAGATCCGCTCTGACCTACGCAAACGTCGGCTCCAAAATTTTCTGCATTAGCAGGTCTTGGGCTTACAAATGATTCTGAAATCGTCCATTGTTGATTTACATATTCATAAATGGAGATCATTCCTTGTGCAGCTGATCCAAAACCGGATCCGACAGGAGTTGCTGGAATATTAACAGCTATGGTCCAATCTGATGTGTCAAAATCTGCGGTGCTGCCGTCTGCTCTAACGTCTTGAACAGCTTTCCATAATTTACCTTGATACAATACAACATCGTCAACAAGATAATTTTTAGTATTATCAAATTCGCCAACATAATCACTAGGAACATTATTAGCGGATGGACTTGCAACAATTAAAAATCTGCTATCAGGAGTGATAGCCATTTTAGCTCCGAACGATCCTCTAACACTGTTTTCAATGCCAGACGGTGGTGCAACGATTTGTTTGAGAACTAGCCCAGTAGTCCCCTCAACGTAACACATCACGTAACCAGAGCCCGGTATACTTGAAATGACTTGTTTTAAATTATCGTCGTATAAAACCTTAGTTCCTGCATACAATGGAGTTGTAATTCCATACTCAGATATAGATAAATCAGTATATTGATTTTTCTTATTAATAACTTCCCAAAGGTCGCTGCCGTTGTTATCAATCCAAAGTTTAGAATTGTCTTTTAACAATGCCATTGACCCTGGATTAATATCTTCATAAGATTTAAATCTTGACTCAGTTAAAATATAAATCGGTGTTATAGAGCTGATGTCATATTCTGGATCTTGAGCATCTTCAGCAACTGTAACTGTAACTGTTCTTGTATCAATTTCTGTGATTTTAAAAAACCCGGTTAAGTTAATAACATCTTTGATACCGATATAATCACCTACTACAAAATTATGAGGTCTAGATAATGTGATGGTTACAGCAGTTTCTGTCTTGGTGATCCCGTCAATGTTTAATAACGGGCTTTGATTAAATCTTAGAACTGTCCATTCTGGCCCGTCAAATGTTACCCATATATGACAATTGTCAACCATTTCTTCAATGTTTAGATCAGGCAGATTTTCTCTAGATTTAATAGTGTAATCAACTGTTAGATTATTGACATATCCAGCAGTTTTAACTGGTTTAGTTTCAAAAGAAACAGGATTGATATCAGTAGTGTAAGGGATCGGCTCGATCGTAAAGTCGGCTTTTACTATTCGATAATTTTGATCTGTTTCAACTGACGGTTGAAATTCTACGAACAATAGCGGCTGTGGATTCAATTCAAAGTTTTGTTTTAGAACAGTGAATTCTACTTCCGATACTTGATCAACGCCACCAAGCCTACCTAATCGGAAAGCCCATTCTTCGTTTAGATCAATACTAGTGTCAGCAGTTCTACTTAATTTGTCAAATACTTTTGTAACAGAATTTATAGTTCCCTTTTCTCTAATAAATCCTTGATATAGTTGGAATTGTGTTACAGGATCTTCTGCTAGGTTTTGCAAATATTCTCTTTGTTGATATCCAACAGTGTGTCTTGCCAATGCACGTTGAGACTCCCCGATACCTTGAGAATCAACATTGTAGTAATCATAAATCTGATTTATTTTAAAATCAAAATTAGGAATGAGTTGTTTTTCTGGTGTGGAATCTAATTTAGTCCATCTAGTTTCATCAAACAATTCTGTGCCGTTTTGATTTTGTAAACTGGTCCAGTTATAAGATCTATATGATACAATATCCCCTAGCTTATAATCAGTCCAAGGCATCCAAGGATCTATGTTTACATTATCAAACAAGAATCCGGGGCTGGTGTAATCACCGTCCCAGTCAATTGTTCTATATCCCTGAGTTTTAATTCTCTCTTGTCGATAACCAGTAGTCTTATCGTAAATTACATCATTGAAAACTGTTTTATCTGTGAATACCGCAACGTGCTCTTTTAGAACGTAGTATAATTTCAAGTAATAGATACCGTCTGTAGTATTTGTAGTTTCTATTGTTAACGATTGAAACTCTCTGTTAACGTTGATAAAGGCAGGTATCAAAGGTTTTCCGTCAACCTTTAAAACATTGTAATCGTAAAAACTATCTAATAGACTATCTGAAACTCCAACTGGTGTGCTAATATAAAGTTTATTCGCAGCAGGGCTAAGGGTCAGCAATGATCCAATCATCCAGTTTTGTTTTGTCCAGAATAGGAATTCTTTAGCAGCAGTTGACCAATCTTCATTGGCCTGTATTTCTGGATTGTAGTTGTCGAACTTAAATCCTACTGATTTTAAATATTGCTCATAGCCTAAAAGAAAATCTACTACAGATTGAATTGTAGATAATCTAGTTCCGTAGCTAAGTTTTTGAACTCTTAATGTGTTGAAATTTCTTCTTCTGAATGCTTCAACGCCGCCGGTTTGCGGTATACCTGTTAACTTAGACCATAGAGAAGAATCAAATTCGTCTGTAGAAGTATGTGTTCTTAAAGCTCTAAAATAAACATTCTGATATCTAACTAACTGACCGTTATTATATAATTTGTCAGCTTCCCATTCTAAGAATCTTTCGCTGACTCCGCCTACCGACATCAACGGATCTCGTTGGTTAGGGACCGCAGCATAATAGTTGAAATACGGCAACACATCATCGTAACCGTTAATCGTCCAGCCGCCTTCTGTCTTTTCTAAAATTACACCGCTGTATGTTATGCTTGCAATAGGAGCACTGATATTAAAAATAATATCGTAATTTTCTGCTGGAACAAAAACTGTGCTGCTAGAGCTGCTTGGACTCTTAGAATCTAACAAATATTTTTGTTGAGCTTTGTCAACAAATCCAGATAATCTCGATGACAATCTTACATCAAGATTATTGATCATCTCAACGATCGAATCAGTATCTAATCCTTTAGATTTTACATATGCAATTAGATATTGTATCAAACCGCTGTTTATAGCGTCATTTGATAAATCGATTGTATCAGTTAATTTAGAAAATAACTTAGTAGATGCATTAACAGTTTGATCTAATTTATTGGTTATTGTTTTTGATGTGTCTAATTGAGTAGTAATATACTCAAAAGGTTTCATCAAACACATTGCCATAACAATAGAGAATGGCCATTCTGAGCTTGATCTCCAGGCATATTCAACCGGAGCAACATCTCCTAATTTAAACGGACCCCTATTATTAACTAAGGTAAAGTTACCAGCTAGTCCTGATTCAAGAGGACTTAGTAATTTGCCATCCTCATCTGTTGGGATATGCCCCATAATTGTAGGACGCTTATATCGATCGTATGTTCCGGCTCTAGGACCTTGACGAATTATACCATCTCGCAAATCTTCCCACAATAGCAAATTGTTTCTTGTATAAGGAGCTGGACCGTATTGATCTTCCCACCATGTTGGTTTTTCGCTGAATCCTAGCATTTCCCAAGGACAGCGATGTGGTCTATCTGTATCGTAGAACCATTGATATACTCCTCTCCAGAATCCAGGAAGATTTTGCAATCCTGTTGGATCGGTCATATTAGAGTAAGTGTAAGTGAAAGAATTTTGGCTATCGAAATAATCATTATTGATATAATCGATGCTAGTATTCATTATCCACTTTAAGAAATTTTGAGAAATAATTTCATCTAGCTGAGGTTTTTTGTATAAACCATAACCGTTATATCCTCCAACTATTGTATCGATATCAAACACCGAAGGATCGTATTGTGTTTTAATATTGTTATAAATTCGATACTCTAGTTCTAATAATAGATCGTCTCTATAATCTCCAAATGAAGCAGTGATGCTACCATCGTGTCCTTGGATAACATATCTTGGTTCTTGATATGTGTCGTCAAGAAACTTCATAGGAGTGTATTTTTTATACAGTCCCATTGCTGTCGGAGTAGGGGGAATATAACATCCAGAAGTTGTTACATATTCTCTAACTTCAATCACACTTCCGATTTGTAAATTAACATTTAATTTTAAAAATCCGAATGTAGAATCAAATTCATAATCTCGTGAGTTTAATAATTGTTGATTATTAATGTAAACATAAACTGCACGTCTGCTTAATTCTGTTAAATTAAACTTTTCCGATAAACTAAAAGTTTTGATTCCTTCGTCTTCAACTACGTATCTAATTAAATTGTAAGCACCGCTACCGATCATATCTGAATCAGCAAACGGACTTGTTCTACTTTTAACTCTTCCAAGATCCGATACAATATCGTCAACAAAATTAGCGATGTTGTTGTTGAAATCTATTTCTGTGGATTTTTGTAAAAAATTATTCTTAAATGTTGTGTAAGATTTATTAGCGTATTGTAATGCTTTTATAATGTTGTTGGTCTTATCACATAACAGACTAATAGAAATTGGTGCTATTCCGGAATGTTTTAAGAATCTCTTTCCATAAGATCTATGATCAAACAAATCTCTTAAATTAGATGCCCCAGGAATAACTCCGGAAAAGTCGTCATCGAACTCGATAGACGTAACTACATGATCAATAGCTTGACCTAGTGTAAATTCAGTTAAATCGTTGTTGAAAGGATTTTTTTCTAGGCCGGCAGGAATTTCATAATATCCTTGATCGGGCTCAACATCTGTGATAATCTTAACAGACACTACATCCTTTTCGCTGAATGTATGATCAAAAGTAAATGTATCACCTTGTCTTGTATAAGTGCCCGTATACTGATTTCCGTTTATATAAAAACGAATGGTCGGATCTGATACTAAATCAGTCCAATATATTGTTTTAAAAGTTAATGTAGATGTTGATTCTGAAACAATTTGACTGTCAACGATTGGTTGAACAAAAGTATTAGCTAATTTTATCCAAGCATTTTCATAAACTGAATTTTGAGAAAATTCATAGAATCCAGTTGAAATCTTTTTACTATGTCTTGTTTGGTCAACGGTATAATAAAAAATATCAGAGTCCCAATCCCAATTGAATAGGATATCTCCTACATTGTCGATTTTTTGATAACTTAAAACAAATCCTAATTCTTTATCAACTAATGCTGTATTTCCTACTTTATAGGACATCAGTTTAGTTCCAATAAAAGAACTTACCGGATATGTATCTGGGTCGGAAAAACTAACACCGTTTTCATCGAATGCATCAAACAGTGGTGCTTGGTTTACTGAAGTTTTTTCTTGACTCTTTACCCACGCTGTTCCGTTATAATGAAACATTAAGCCCGCATTATTATTTCCTCGACGAATTAATACACATTCTCCGATGTTTGACAGCGAGTCAACTTCTTCTTTTAAACTAATTTGTCTGCGATTGTTATGAGTTATAAATGTAACTCTATAAATTTTATTATTAGCCAGAGCATCAGTATCAGCTGTTACTAAAACTCTTGCACCTTCAAAAACAAATTCACCATCGATGTTGTAACCTGTGCTGCCTTCAATTTTGCTAAAGATGTCATCAGTAAAATCATCAATGTAATCAACTGTGGCTTTTGCGATATAGCCATGATTGAATAATTTTATGTTAGGCAAAAACTCGATAATTGGTCTTTTTGCTCTCGATGCCTCTGGTGAGTCGAAATCCTGCCCTCTGAATTTATAAGAATATTCTAATACACTTCTATGGAACCAGCGGTTGTAACGGCTCCACGGATTGATATCTTTACTATCTTTAGAAATAGTGATATAATCTTTGGTGCCAGGATATGCGCTGGCATCGTCGAATGGTTGTGTGTCGAATCCTTCGTTGTCGAATAAAACTTCAGGAAGATCTGTTGACAGAACAGGAACTACTAAATCGGAGAATTTAGTCAACGTGATTTTATTTCCAACACCTTCGACTAACCATGAATCAGAAGAATATTTTTCTGGGGTAACATTTCCCATAAATTCTACAACTAATCCGTTGGTAAATTTCACTCCATTACTGCTTTGATAATTTGTTTTTCCTAAAATTTCTTTGTCAATGTCAATCTTAGTATTAGATTCAATGTCAGCGATGACAAATCGTCCAAACTTGTCCGGACTTGTTACACTTTGATAATATAAAATATCAGGAGCATCGTATGGAACAGTGAAAGTCACAGTTCCGTTTTCAATTTTATTATTTGTAACTCCCTGATTGTAATCTAAAGAAGTTGCCTGGCTAGAAACAATTTCAATAAATTCCCAATCCTGACTGTTAATATCAATGCTGCTTCCGTCATTAGCTAATACTTCAACTTTAGCTTTCCATAGTTTATTATCGTAAACAACTACTGAACCAGCAAAATAAGTTCTATTAGGATCGTAGGTCAATGAACCAGTATCATAACTTGATCTGATAGCAAATCCATCATTAGGAAGATTTACCACAAATTTATAAGTTTGCCCTCTATATAAAGTTAAGGCAGGATTGTTTGTATATCCGTCTGGTGTGAATATAAAACTGTTTACAGAACTTTTAACTTTATAGGTGCTAACAATCGCAGCCGACTGTCCATATACCTGCACAGATGGAGGTCCTTCTGGTGCCCAGAAATATTCTCTATAGTTTACAAACTTGTCCCAGTCAATCGGTGGGTTCCAAGTATAGTGTTCTTGGCTGGTAAAGAGATCGTCTCGATCTTCATTATTACCAAAAAACTTTAATTGATTTTTAAAATCAAGGTAGTCATAATAATCTAATATTTTTTGATCTTTACTATAAACTACCCCAGGCTCTAATTGATATCTGCTACGTAATGTATTGTCTGTATCAAGATAAACGTCTTTTCCGTTGAAAGTTTTGCCGTATCGACGACCAATATAACCTACAGTTTTTTCTAACACTCCCGGTTGGACCAAAGGATCTAATACGCCCGATAAAAATTTATCGTTAGTAGGAGTTCTAAAGACTGCCGGTAATAGGTCTACAGTTTTTCTAACAGGTAGTCCGCTTTTTGGAAATTTTTTATCTGCCATATTATGTTGAACTTACAATACTATTAACACTGGCTCTTACCTCTGCTGCTGTAATAGCCGATACAATTTCAATATCGTCAACGGTCGCACCGCTAACAAATATTTCGCTGCTCTTACTTTGAATTTCAAACAAGCTGCCAAATTCTTGGCTAGGCTGTCTTGGTAATATTACCATGTTACTTACATCAGGCGACACGCTGTTTATAACATAAGTGATCATTTCACTAAGATAAAACTTATCACCGAAATCCCAATTGTTTACGTCAAAGAATTCATTAATAGCATTAATAATTCTAACCTTAAGATCGTTGTCGTTTATATTCTTAGTAGGATTTTTAACTACCTTAAATGATGCTTGAAGCTTCTCGTCTGCTTTAGATCCGAACAAAACTTTATATTCTACCGGATGATAAATGATTTCATCGCTGATAGATTTAATATTGTCTAGTTTTAGACCGAAGCTTATTCTTAAACTATCGCTATTTGGAGGTTCTGGTTTATCAGCAGCACCTGCCAAATAATTTCTAAACGATGTGTTATAACTTCTTGTCAACAAATAAACATCAACAATATTGCTGGCGCTTGGGTCTATTCTTCTATTGATGCTGGCGTTGTGAACGTATTGGAACTTAATATCAGATCTACCAAAAACTCCTCTATAAGAATTTTCTAAATCTAAAGTATTTGTAGTTTTATTAACACGCTTCACACGATTTTCATTTACATCATAGAAATAAATTAACTGACCGTCTTCGAAGTCGTTGATGTTGATCAATGATTCTTTCTGATACACTAATATTGTATCATTTGAGTTATCGATTAATGTTCTAGTCACATATCCGTTGTCATCAACAATCTCTTGGAAGAAAATGTAACTCAGTTGACTATCCTCTCCCACAACATCTTCAAACGCATCTGGGTTATCGATAGCACCGTCATCATCGGTATCTTTAAAGGCTAATTTAACTTCCTGAATACTTTCATATCCATCGTCAAACTTAATAGTATCCGCAATTTCAAAATCAATATCAGATATTAACGGAGTGATTCTATCTTTAGCTGTGTTTATTCCTAGTATACTCACAGTATCTTTAACAACTTTGCCTAGGCGATCATTATAGTCTTTTTCGTTGGCGTCGAAATAGAATCTGTTTTGTTGGATGCTACCAAATATATAATTCAATCCTCTGATTCTTATATTGTATCTGTCTGCTTCTTTTACAAAAGCGATAATCCAAGAACTATCAAGAGCCGCATTTGTTGTATCTCCAGATTTACCTAAATTAAAATCACTTAATAAATCTAAGTTTGTAGCTGTGATAATTTTCCATGTTTGTTCTGATACACTATATCGCAAACCAAAATTTAAATCTTGAGATATTTGATTTACCATTTCAGTTTCGATAGCTGTAGATAAATCATTTACAAACTTTGGAACTACTCTAGTAGCAATCGCATATCTGTCTGTTGCTACATCCATTGGAATATTTTCGCTCAAAGTAACAGGGCCTAGACCAGACGGCAGTGTTCCTCTACCAGCGTTGGTTCCGTCTCCTACTACCTTAACTACTTTGGCCCAAATATATTTTAGCTGGTCTGGGTCGCTAGAATCGGCGGCTACAATTTTGTTTTTCTTAAATGCAAAACCTGTAGGGGGAACAAATTTAATTAAAGATCCAGCTGTTACATATTTTAAACTGTTAGTAGCATAAGATCCAACTTTAGATAAAAAAGTTCCGTTCTTAAAATATCCAGTCGACTGACTCACATCCGAAGTGATGGTCTTCCATTCAATCGTTTCTCCCGATGTAAACAGAATCTTATCAAATTTTGTAAGATAAAAATTGAATGTATCATCGTTTGAAAACTGAGGTTCTACTGTTCTTCTAATAAAATTGATTGCATCGATTCTATTAGTATACTTAAAAGTTAAAACTTTTTCTGTTTCTTCTTTATAAATGTAGCCGTCGTTCGCATACACATTAACAGAACTGTAGCGTCCGGTAGCATCTATAATGTCAAAATTTCTAGAAATTCCAGAACTGGTTCTATTAACTGATTTTACTTTTAAAATATTTTGACTGCTAGTCAACGGAGCAAGATTATAATCTTCTCCTGTGATCATTCTATTTTGTGTATAGAAACTAGCAGGAGCATTTGTTCTAATAGTGTCAATGCCTTCTGACGGTGCAGATGTAGCCACGGTATATTGTAAAGCTAGGCCAATTGTAAGATTATGCTCTTCTCCTCGTTTGTTAGTGTAAGGAATAGTGATGTTAATTCCTCTCATCTCGTTAGGAGATATAGTATAAGACAGTCCGTTACTTGTTCTGTAATATACTCTAAAACTTCCTTGAGGAAGATTGCCATAGATTCCGTCAGCAAAAACTAATTCGACTCTATCTTTGTCTTTGGTAACAACCGAATAAATGTTTCTTATGTTTTGAGAAATACTATTATAGACAATATTATTTCCTACTAGATTAGCCACCTGAGTCCATTGGTCGAGTTGAATCCCGCCTGCGCTTAGACCAAACAACCAAACATCATCATTATTAATTCCGGTAGCGTCTACCGCTACAGTTTCGTTGGTAGTTGGAACATCTATAGAAAAATCTGCAAGTTCTAAACTACCTTGTTTGAACATCATATAAAAACCGGTGTTTGCGCTTCCTGGTCCAGACCCATCATTTCTATAAATGAATCCTATTTGATTGCCAGGAACTGGCGGTTCTTCGTAAGGAGACTCTGCTCCCTTAAATGCTGTTGACACGATTTCAAAAGCCATTCCTCTAGCTGCCACTGTTTTAGTAAACGAATAAATTGGCACATCTGTAGAAATAGTTCTAAATCTGTATTGTTCTGTTTGAATACCTTGTATTAAAGCGGATCCTTGGCTACGTCCAAATTCTGTGTTGTCAGACATCGCTGAATTTAATACTAGGATAAACTGCTCTAGCCAGTTTGTGTTTGTAGGATCATTCCAACTGATAATTTGTTGAGATAGATTTTTTCCGTTACTATCAAAAACTTCTTCAGTAGTAGTAACTGTAGTAAATTTTAAAAGTCCTTGAGCTGCTACATTTCGTTTGGGATTGTAACTCAGCATCTTGGCCAAACGAATAACACTTTCTTTAGTTTCAGCTAATTCAATAAAATTTTCTCTAGAAGCAAGATCGATACGGAAAGCAAGACTCTGTCCTAAAAATGCAACTGCATCGATAAGAGCCATATATTCGCTGCTTTCGATGTAATCGTTAAAATCTTCTGGATAATTTTCTCTTAGATACGAGATGATAACTCTACGTAGGTTTTCAAAATCGTAAGATTTGAAGTCAGCATTTTTAAATGTCTGATAAATTCTAGTCCAATCTTGATTTAAAATTAAATTATTTTGTCTAGCTGTTGTTGTCATTTTTCGGTCCTATCTAATATTTACCAAACAAAATAAACTGGTCAGTTAATAATAGCATTGTCTCTGTCAAAGTTAAAAGTCATCCTTTCATTAATATTAAACGGAATATAGGTAATATCTGCTTGTATTCTTATACCTTGATCAGTGCTGTCGATCTGTATTTCGTTAACTGCGATTCTAGGATCGTAATTTATAATCGCTTCTACGTCTTGACTAATGATATTTTTAACTTCTTCTGTAAACGGTTCAAACAGAATATCCCAGATCACTGTTCCAAAGTCTGGATTTTCTAATTTTTCGCCTTTGCGAATATAAAAATGATTGATTAAATCTTGCTTGACTAAATCAACATCAAACAGTTTATAATTTTTTTTACTTTCTAACGAATTAAATCCCTTATAGGCAAAACTAGTATTTCCTAGTGTGCCAGCCGAAGCAGTATTTGTTGCTACAGTTTTTTGATTATAAAGTTTTGCCATGATTACGCTTCCCTATCTGTATTTGCTGGACGTTGTTGATCTGGCGCTTGATTTTCATGAAGCGGCCATGGTTCGTGCATAGGAATTCTTTTCATAATACTTTTAATTGTTCCTGAAATATATTTCTTGTCCCATCCGGCAGCTGAACTAGTAACAATATTATCGTGTGTGGTCAAAGGAACTACCTGTTCGGCTACCTCACCAATTTCTGCAAGTTTTCCATTCATATGTATTTCAGCACCACTCTCTATTATTTCTCCTACTGCTGCAATATTTGTATTTCCGGATGAGGTATACTTTGCATCAGCTGATGTGACTATATTCATATCCCCAGCTGATGCTATTTTAGATGTTCCGCCAATTCTCAGATCCCAATTTGATGCTACTGTTATTTTTCCATTAGATCCTACTGCTATTTCAAAATCAGATCCAACATCTGATTTAAATCTTCCTCCAGTTTTAAGATTAAAATTTCTACCTGCTTCAAAGTTAATATCTCTGTTTGCAAACAAATTTAAATCTGTTTCGGTGTGTATACTAATGCTATCTTGAGCAAAGATATCTATCTTTCCGTTACTGGTTAACTCTATCCATGTTGTTCCTCTAGCATTTCCTATGTAGATTAAATCTTCCGAGTTATGCAATAAAATTTGATGACCGGTTCTAGTTCTTAATCTCAAACATTCCCCGTAAGGAATAGTCGGATCACCTTTGTCGTTGGTTTTTTCTCCTGTGGCTGCATCGACTCCGTTGGCAGTATCAATATATCTTACAGGCCCAGAACTAGCCGAAGTTGCACGAACAAAACGTTCATCCCCGTCATCCATAATAAATTGTGTTCCGCCAAGTCGACTTACTGGCACTGGTGCTCTAGTAAGATCTTCTTGTTTACCTAATAATGATCTTTTAGCACCTGGTCTTTTATCTAACGGACCAGGAGTTGAAATTCCATATACCGCACTAGGAGCTTCTCTACGTGCAGAGCTTGTTACAACTCCTCTAGTATCATCTTCTAATAATCCTTGTTCTAAAAATCTATCAGCAATAGGATGAACTGGTTTTTTAATCTTATCGGGATCAATTGTTTGAGTCTTTGTATTAAGTTTTTTATTAATCTCTGCTACAGGCAGCGGTTGTTTTGTTCCGTATTTTTTCTTATCATCTGAATCCATGTCTACTTCAGTAGAGCCGGCAATACCAGGAACCATATTATTGGTAAATTTACCAGGAACACATCCCATCCAGAAACCTTGGCTAGGATCGCCGTTAACAAAAAATACTAAAACGTTTACTCCAATATCGGGAGGAACAAACCACATACCGTAGCTTTTCTGTGTGTCGTTATATCCATCGATAGTTTTTTTAGAACCATCGTTTTGTCCCATAAATTCAAATGCTGTATAACCAAAAAAGGGCATGGCGCAACGAACTACATAACTTTGATTATCGTCACCTATAGTATTTCCCTGCTCTCTTAATAGAGTGACTTCTAAACTGCCCATAAGGCTAGGATCTAAGTGACTTACGATCCTAGCTAGGTAAGGACCGTTTTCTAAATTAGTTCGTTCTCTTAATGAATACGATGATCGTTTTTCTTGTGCCATTAAACAAGCCCTTCGCCTTTTTCGTTAACTGCATATTCTTGTGCAGGTGTTGCTTTATCTTTAACTTCGCCAGTGATTTCTGTAGCCATCGATTTAAGTTTATCGATAACAAGATTACCAATAGCATTAGGATTCTGTTTACCATAATCTTGACTTTGTCCTGGCTGTCTAACACATTTTAATTTCTGTTTAAAAATACCATCACTGAATGTGTTGTCGCATTTTGTCACACGATATATTCCGCTGAAAGGACTTTCTCCTCCGTCCTTGGGCCATTGATATAATCCAGTAACTTCGTCTAGATCTGACGGAGTTCTAAAAGTTAGATATACAAAAACGTTGCCACCTTCATAATTCATCGTGCCGTCTTCAGTTAATAGTCTACTCTTAGTGCTTTCTCTAGCAAAATAATTTGATATACCGCTATCAACTAACCAATACGGATCTCCCATTATTTCTAGATCAATATTAACTAGGTCTCCGCTACCAGACGTAATAAATGATTTATGAAAAGCTTCTGCTATTTTCTGTTCTGTATCTTTATCGTTGTTACCGCCAGCAATAGCTTTTAATGTAGCAGGATCTCGTTTAACTCTAGCACGGCCCATACTGGCCTGTTGCGCTTTTGGTGCGGCTCCTTGTGTAGTTTTAGCACCTTTAACAGTGTCTGTGGCTACACCTTTCTGGTCTTGGTTAGAAACATTTCCGCTCTTTTGTTCTGAGCTAGTATTCTTACCAGTAAAAAATAGATTATTAATCTGGATGTCAAATTTTAAAACATCACTATTTTGTCCTGTATAGATATAGTCGTATTGTTTGCAGATTTGTTTTTTAAGTTGATCGTATCCTATAGGAGCCGCAGTCGGTGGACTAAAAATCGTGTGGTGGATCATATAAGGAACCACACGGAAAATAAATTTTTGCGCAAATTCTCCGATCAGCGGATCTAGATCTAACATCTGTATTTGAACATCAATTCTCCACCACTTGATAAATCCGTTCACAAGATTTTTAGGATCTATGGCTTTCTTAGCATAAACAGAATTTAATATTACCTGATTGATAATTGCTGTTATACTCTGACTTTGTGTAAATTGAAAAACTCTAGTCTTGGGATTGATCTGCATTTTATCCCTTGAAACTACTCCTGTTTTTGGATCGACTCGGTCTCCATGTCTGGCAAAAGGATAGTTACCGCCAGACTTTTGATCAAATCCAAAGTCGCTGGCTCCAATGTCGTTAGAACCAAAATCTAAAGACACTGCTACATTTTTACCTGCCACTGTTAGTTTATCTTTTGCATTAGGGTCTAAGGTCGCTTTTCTTTCTGTTCCTGGGATTGGAGAAGAATTTAAAAATTCGTCAGACTTTTCAGGGAATTCTATAACATATACATCTTTTACTTTAATCTGTCCTTCTTTAAGCATTTTTGCTTCGAGGTCATTTAAGTATGCGCAAAGACTTTTTTCTCCGGAAACTAATACATCTTTAACTGTGCCAGCATGAGGTCCTTTTTCGGAACAGGCTAATTTTACGTCAGTGTAGACAATGTTTGTAGTATCGCCGAAAGCCTTATGGCTCATTGGCACTGCTTCTACTTTATAAACACTACCATTTTCATTTACTGAAAATGTTACTTTGGTCAGAGCCACTGTCCAGAATTTAGGTTTGATGGAAGTCATTATTCTTCCATCCTCATCGTAGCCCATAAAATCTAAACGTAAAACAAAAGGACAGTTATTTAGATAGTTGTTGTAACCTGATTTAACCGCAGCGTTTTGCATACTCTGCAATAACAATCCCATAGTTTGCGGTTCAATAATATCAAAGGAAAATTTAAAAGCATTCGAGTTACCTGTTTTAACAGTTCCCGAAATAGCAGTTTCCATAACAAAGTTGTTGATGAAATATTCAGGAGCACCGTGGATAGTGTTTACTCGTTGACTGTCAAATCTTCCTCCACTGGAAAATATTACATTTTTTAAAGCTGACGGATTACCTCGATAGCTTGCTGGATTATTAAATTGTTTAGGTTCCAGGCAGGCAAATGTCCACATAGGTGCATAGTGAGCAAAATTTTCTAAAGGATTTCTTATGATGTTTGGGGGAGTTGAGTTGGTCTGATTAAACAAACCAGCTTCGGAAAGAACTGACGATATGCCGCCTTTGATCACATCGGTGGCTTTTTTTGCTGTTAGGCCCGTGACCACTGATGCAGCACCCTTGGTAACTGAATTTCCTCCTGGTAATGCTAATATACCGCTACCGTCTGGTTTTACAAGATCAACTATAGCTTTTCCAAGATTTCTAATCATCTTAGACTCCTATAAATTTTTCTAGATTAGATTTTTTAGGAATATAAATTGTGGTTCCAGTTTCGAAATCGTAGATAGGATCTTTTATTACGTCCATATTTCTCTGAACAAAAACCCACCATAGTTTAGGATTACCGTATAAATCATAGGCTAATAAATCTGGTCTATGTCTATATTGACTTTCTATCACATATCTAAAATCATCTTGTTCAGCAGGCACCGGCCTGATGTCTAATAATTCAAGATATAAATTATTCTGTGATGTTGTCGCCCAAGGACTAGATTGAGTATACTGTGCCATATTATAGGTATCCTACGCCCTTTGCTGGGGTTCCTCTTGAATAGTCTTCGAGGCTGAACTTTCTTAGTCTGCGTCTGTTATAAACAGGAGCCACTACCACAGAAATAGTGCTGACCACAGGAACCCAAGTATTAGTTTGAAAAGTATTACAGTTGATATAATTTACATCTTCTTTTAGATCTACAGAAAATGATTTAATAATCACTGGGACTTTGTCAAACACACTACTACCGTAGCCTGTTAGATTGCATACCAACGGCGGATTTCCGGCAAGTGCTCCTTCACCAAAGAACATTTTTGTTGCTGTTTTAAAAAATGTAGTTGCAGCTATCCAGTATGCAGCATCTGTTTCTGTCTCACAGGTAAACTCTCCGCTGATGGTAATATCATCCACTGTGCTATTCTTATAGCCATACATTTGATAATTGCTATGAACTGTGCTGATGGCATTATATTCTGCCTTGGTGCTGACTGTAATGTTTGGAGTATATGGCCAAACGACCCCACCTGTTTTTTCTAAAAGTTTAAATAAGGGAGAGTTAAAAATATTCCATTGGCACGTGATCCTGACTCTCCAATCTCCCTTAGTTCCAGGGAACAATTGAATTGGAGTTCCTTGTTTTAAAAATAATTCGCCGCCAGCAGGAAGATTCGCTCCCCTACCGAGGCTAAGAATATTGTTAAGCATACCAGCACCTTTTGATATCGAGCCAGCTATACTTTGCAATCCTCCAGCTAAGTTACCACCCGTGAGTTTGTTTAATCCTCCGGAGATATCTGCGGTAATGTTACTAATACTGCCTGTTACACTTTGTAAACTTCCAATGTTGGCATTTACTCCAGGCAATGATGTTGCTACATTATTAGCAGCACCCTGTAATGCAGTGGCAGTTTTACCAAACGCTGCCGTTAACGTTGATGCACCTGCTACAACTGTGCCGCCAGTCACTCCGTTTAGTCCGCTGTTAAGACCTGCGCCTAATCGAGAAACTTTAGCATCTAAATTTGCTTTAGATACAGCATCACCGACAGTAACGCCACTGGTAGAATTGGCGTTTGTAGCTCGAGATATAGCGTTAGAAACCTGAGTTACTAACTGTGCTATAGGATTAATAGATAACGACATTTTGAGTAAATTCCTAATGTTATACTCTATTTATTTTAGTAAAAATATGCTATTATAATTTAAATAGGAGAATTCAGATACATGAACGCACCACCAAAAATAAAATACCTAACCAATAAAGATCTATTAAGAGAAATACATCTAAGCAAAAATACCTACTGTAGCTTTACAAAACAAGAATACAGCGAGTATGACATGATTGTTACTAGCTTAGATAAAATTAACGTTAGAACCATAGCAGAAGCTAAAAGGAATAAAGCTGCTAAGATGTCTAAAAAGGCTCACGAAGCCGCAGTATTAGCCGAAGGAAAAAAACTCAGTGCTAAAGATTTTGAAATTGATTATAAAAAAGTTTCAAAACAAGACGTAGTGTTTCGTGTAATGACTTTTGAACATGTGCCGCTGGCACCGGGTCGTAAAAAGACTCTAAAAAATACCGCCGATAGTCACGAAAAGGTAAACTTTCCTCCTTTTCAACATTGGAAGTTTGATGACAATGACAATCTAATTTTAGTAGGAAAGAGTCATTGGCAGGGCGGTCTTAAAACTGGAAAGTTTTCAAAGGATCACGGGCAGATGACTGATAATCTTGCTCGTATGTTTTTAAAATTATGTGATCGTTACGCTACCAGAGGTAACGTTAGAGGCTATACCTACAACGATGAGATGAAAGGTCAAGCCATTCTTCAACTAACTCAAATAGGACTCCAATTCGATGAGAGTAAATCTGATAATCCTTTTGCTTACTATACTGCTGCTGTCACTAATTCATTCGTTAGAATTATCAACATTGAGAAACGTAACCAAAACATTAGAGACGACATTCTCGAAATGAACGGTATGAACCCAAGTTGGACTAGACAAAATAGTGGAGGCGGAAGTGCTCCTTCTGCTCCAATTACTATTGATACGTCTGATTGGGATTGACATTTACTTTTAAAAAAGTTATTATAATTCTATGAATCTATTTAAAAAAGTAGCCTGTTTTACGGATATACACTTTGGTTTAAAGTCTGGTAGTCGCACACACAACCAAGATTGCGAAGAATTTGTAGATTGGTTTTGTGAAACTGCGCAGGCGGAAGGTTGTGAGACAGCAATTTTTCTAGGCGACTGGCATCATAATAGAAGCACAACTGATGTTTCTACTATGAACTATACTGTTAGTAATCTAGAAACGCTGAACAATTCATTCGAACGTGTATATCTTATCATGGGCAATCATGATGAGTTTTATAAAGACAAACGTGAAATTCATAGTCTTGAATTCGCAAGACTATTTCCTAACATCACTGTGGTCAACCATACAATCACAGAAGGCGATGTTACCATCATGCCGTGGTTAATCGGAGATGAATGGAAAGAAGTCAGCAAAATTAAAAGTCGTTATATGTTCGGGCACCTTGAATTGCCGCATTTTTACATGAATGCTATGGTGCAGATGCCTGATCACGGACAGTTACAAAGCACACATTTTGCAAATCAAGAATATGTGTTCACAGGTCACTTCCATAAAAGACAAACCAAAGGCAATATTGTTTATATTGGTAATGCATTTCCGCACAACTATGCAGATGCAGGTGATGATGAACGCGGTATGATGATCCTCGAATGGGGGCAGAAACCTGTGTATAAAACTTGGCCTGGACAACCAATATATAGAACATACAAACTTAGCCAGATAATCGATACTCCGGACAAATTGCTTCGTGAAAAAATGCATTGTCGAGTAACTATTGATCTTCCTATATCATTTGAAGAAGCAAACTTCATTAGAGAAACATTTATTCCGCAATATAATCTGCGTGAACTAATGTTAATTCCAGAAAAAGTAGAAGTTGAAAGTTCTGCTGTGCCCATTGATATTCAATTCGAATCAGTTGACACTATTGTAATGAATCAAATTAATTCTATTGAAAGTGATACCTACGATAAAGCACTATTAATGGAAATTTATAAAGAATTATGATAAAAATAAAAAATCTTACAGTAAAAAATTTCATGAGCGTGGGTAATCAAACCCAAGCTATCGACTTTGACCGCGGCCAATTAACTTTAGTCTTAGGTGAAAATCTAGATCTAGGAGGTGATGACTTAGGTGCTCGTAATGGCACAGGCAAAACTACAATCATCAACGGCTTAAGTTATGCGATCTACGGTCAAGCATTAACTAACATCAAGCGTGATAATTTGATCAACAAGATTAACGGCAAGGGAATGTTAGTAACTGTAACGTTTGAAAAAAACGGTATAGAGTATCACATCGAAAGAGGACGTAAACCTAACCTATTGAAATTCAGTGTCAATGGGGAGGAGCAAGAAACGTTAGATCAAGACGAAAGTCAAGGCGATAGCAGAGAAACACAAAAAGCGATCGAGGATGTTTTTGAAATGGGCCATGAGATGTTCAAGCATCTTGTAGCTTTAAACACTTACACTGAACCTTTCTTGTCTCAAAAAGCTGCTGAACAACGCAGTATCATTGAGCAATTATTAGGGATCACTCAATTATCAGAAAAAGCAGAAGCTCTTAAAGAACAAATCAAAGCGACCAAAGATGCGATAACTTCTGAAAATACAAAAATTGAAACTATCAAAGCATCCAACGAAAGAATACAACAAAGTATTGAGAGTTTAACTCGAAAACAAAAACTTTGGAATGATAACAAAGAGAAAAATGTTGAAACTATTCTAAAAAGCATTGATAGATTAAGCCACATTGATATCGATCAAGAGATTATCAGTCAACGAGCTCTAGTCGAATGGACTAAAAACAAAAAAGAAAGAGATAACTTATTAAGTTTGATCGCTAGACAGACTGCTACAGTTGACAAAGAACAGAAAACTTTAGATAAGTTAACCAAAGAGTTGTCTTCTCTTGCTGATCATAAATGTCATAGTTGTGGTCAAGATCTACATGATGAAAAACATAATGCTATGGTGGCTACAAAATCTAAGCAGCTGGAAGAAAGCCAAGCATCGTTGAACGAACATCATGCAGAGTTGTCAGATTTTAATGAAGCATTATCGCTGTTAGGTGATGCTACTGACTGCCCTAAGGTAGTTTACGAAAATCTAGAAGAAGCGTTAAATCATAAAAACACTATAGACAGCCTAAACAAAGATCTAGAACTTAAACAAGCCGAAGAAAATCCCTATGACGAGCAGATTGAAGAATTAAAAAACACTGCTTTACAAGAAATTGACTGGGAACATGTTAATGATCTTACCAAAGTTAAAGATCATCAAGAGTTTTTATACAAGTTGTTAACTAACAAAGACAGTTTTGTTAGAAAACGCATCATTGATCAAAACTTAGCTTTCTTAAATCAGCGTCTAACTTACTATCTTGACAAAATTGGACTTCCGCACATTGTAGAATTCCAGAATGACCTAAGTGTTACTATTACTCAACTAGGACAAGATCTAGACTTTGATAACCTAAGTCGAGGTGAACGTAATCGATTGATATTGAGTCTAAGCTGGGCGTTCCGTGATGTGTGGGAAAACTTGTATCGTCCTATTAATTTATTGTTTATTGACGAACTAGTTGACAGCGGTATGGATGCCAGCGGAGTTGAAAGCTCTATCGCGGTATTAAAGCGTATGACTAGAGAGCGTCAAAAGAATGTTTTCTTAATTTCTCACAAAGACGAATTAATGAATCGAGTTAATCATGTGTTAAAAGTAATTAAAGAAAACGGATTTACCAGTTACTCTACAGATATTGAAATATTAGAATGAGCACAGAGTCGCATGACAAAATGATCGAAGCGTTTCAGCAATATTTTAAATGGCAGGAACGATTTGAATACAAAGGCTCCGATGAAGCAGGCATTAAGGCACGATATTGGCTATCAGAAATTAGAAATGAGGCATCAAAAAGGCGGGTTGAGATACAGGAAAAACGCGAACAACGAAAGTTAGCCAGAAAAGGCATGGTCGGAAGACCGCCAAAACTAACTAAGTGAGTGCATTGGACGTATCAAAATCAAATTGTTGAAGAAATACCAGAAGGCTATATTGGCTTTGTTTATCTCATCACCAATCTCAAGACCGGACAGAAGTACATAGGCAAGAAACTAGCTCAATTCAAACGTACTAAACCACCACTCAAAGGCAAAAAACTTAAAAGAAGATCAGTAGTCGAAAGCGACTGGCGCGACTACTGGAGCTCATCTGATAGGTTACAAGCAGACGTCCAAGCATTAGGTCCGGAAAATTTCACAAGAGAAATACTTTATCTTTGCAAATCCAAGGCAGAAATGT
>JACCEA010143339.1_pt1 | contig 41553 bp, 42 predicted proteins | sample 7449851 | NCBI WGS metagenome assembly JACCEA01 (sample SAMN15323453, study PRJNA562643) | freshwater metagenome | isolation source: river surface water | place: USA:Blue River Watershed | collected 2017-08-18 | reverse complement strand
GTGGGCGTATTCGTCTTTGTATTTTCATCCGACTTTTGAGGAACAGGACGCGGGCGGTTCATCCAGGCCGAAAATTCTTCTAAGGATTCGGCCGTAGGAAACAATCGGTATTTTAATACAAAGGCTGTTATTCCTTTTTTGGCAAGCGCCTCAGCTACTTCCCAGCCTTCATTGCCTAATGAAAGCCAACGATATCCACCTCCAGGTGCAACAATCACTACGGCTCCATTTGCCTTTCCTTTTTCAGGAAAGAAGGGGGTCAACGTGGCAGTAGAAATATTTCTTGCCATGGGGTCTCCCCACTGGCGAAACCAGGTTTCAGGAGCGGGTTGGTCCTTCACAGATCCTGTGTTTAATGGAATGGCATTGGGTTCTTTCGGCGCTTCTAGTGGATAAATTGTTCCATCCTGAGCAGATGCTGTCCAGGCTATGCAGGAAAGCATCAAAATGAATAATTTTTTCATGTTATTTATTTAGGTTTAATTTTAATTGGGGTCAACCACAAGCTAATAATACAATATTAACAGGAAATTGTTAGCCTGAAGGTGGCAAGAATAAGGAAAACCGAGCACAATTTGTGACGGGACGTTTATTTCGTAGATTTGATTTCGTCTTTGCAGAAAACAAACAGAGCGATGGTTCAAGACAAACAATATGTGGTTATTACCCAGCTAAAAAACAATTATTTTTCTGTTTTTTACCTGGCTCTTGGACTATTAAGCCTATTTTTTTTCACGTGGACAGGAAAATACTTACAACAGTACTATCCAGATAAACAAAATTTGGAAAAGGGATTCAGAGTTATGTTGCGCAGTCGGCATATTTTTTTGCTTCTTATAAGCTTATTAGAAATAGGGATTGGGGTGTATATCCAACAAAGCAGAAACCGTGTATTTCTTTTTATTCAATGCTTGGCGACCTTTTTGTTAGTTTTGGCACATATGCTTTTTAGCTATGCTTTTTTCTATGAGGTCGATCTAATCCATGTCCCCCAAACGCCCGCTATACACTATGCGACGTATTTCACGCTTGCCAGTGTGATCCTGCATGTATGTACAAAGGTCGAATTTCTATTTTCTGGCACTAAGAATTAATCGTTGAATCTTTCTCAGAGGGCCCATCATTATTTAACGCTTTCTGTTTTGGTATCTAACATATTTATGCCTTTATTCTAATCATTTATCTAAATTAGTAGCCTTAATAGACGAATATGCAGACAATACTAGGGGCAAATGGTCAGATTGCTGAGGAGTTAACGCGGGCCTTATATCAAAATTATACGACCGATATCCGACTCGTTAGCAGAAATCCTAAAAAGATCCATGATTCCGATGCATTATTTCCGGCCAATTTATTGAATGCCATTGAAACCGAAGAAGCCGTCAAAGGGAGTTCTATCGCCTATTTGACCGTTGGGCTTCCGATGAACTCTCTTCTATGGGAGCAGCAGTTTCCAGTGATGATGAAAAACGTAATTGAGGCTTGCAAAAAACAACGCTGCAAATTGGTGTTTTTTGATAATACCTACATGTATCCGAAGACAAACCAAGCCCAAACCGAGGAAACACCTTTTGAGCCCGCTGGGATTAAGTCATCTGTTCGGGCAGCAATAGCAGAGATGTTAGTAGCAGAAATGAAAAAGGGTACAATTGAAGCCGTAATTTGTAGGGCCCCAGAATTTTATGGTCCAGGTAAAACGCAGAGTATCACCAATACCATGTTATTTGACAAGATAAAACAGGGAAAAAAAATAATGGTGCCGCTTAGTGATCAAACCGTAAGAACCTTGATTTGGACCCCGGATGCGAGTCGGGCTATGGCCCTGATTGGAAACTCCGCGGATTGCTATGGCCAAACCTGGCATCTGCCTTGTGATGATAATAGGCTTAGCTATCAAGAATGGATTGACATCGCTTCCCACGTGCTTCACAAAAAACTTCCTTATTCAGTCACGCGTATGTGGCTATTTAAGTTGGGAAGTCTATTTAGTAAACAAATAAGGGAACTAATGGAATTATTGCCTCGTTACAAAACGGATAATATATTCTTATCAGAGAAATTTAAAAAACGATTTCCTGATTTTATCATTACCTCCTACCAAGAGGGAATTCGAACCATGCTAAAAAATAACGAATGAAATACGCCATATTAATTATTGTTACCAACATCGCTTCTTACGAGAATTCGGATTTGAAAACGGGCCTATGGCTCAGCGAATTAACACATGTTTACAGCCAATTTAACGAGCAAGGATGTGAAATTACGATAGCAAGTCCAACAGGAGGAATGACACCGATTGACCCTGAAAGCCTTAAACCATTGATGCTAGATCAATTATCAAAAAAATACTGGAAAGAGGACGATTTTCAAGCATTATTACAAGACACAAAGAGCTTAAAAGAAGTTGCCAGTAAACAATATGATGTTGTGTATTTAACGGGTGGCCATGGCACGATGTACGATTTTCCCCACAATGAAACATTACAAAAGATTCTTCAAGCTCATTTTGAAAAGGGTAAAATTGTATCAGCCATTTGTCACGGAGTTGGCGGCTTGTTAAACGTTAAGCTTTCGAATAATGAGTACTTAATTAAGGGTAAAAAAGTGACGGGGTTCAATTGGTTTGAAGAAAGTCTTGCGAGAAGGAAAAATGTCGTGCCTTTTAACCTTGAAAAGGAATTAAAATCAAGAACGAATCAATATAAAAAAGCCCTTTTCCCTATGACCTCATTTGTGGTCGTTGATGATAACATTATCACAGGCCAAAACCCTTTTAGTTCAAAGGAAATGGCACAAGTTATTTATCGTGAACTAGAACGAAAGTCTAATAAATCATCCCGCATTAGCTTGACTTTCTAGAAAAAAGAGAGCAATACGAGACATTGAAATGGATCATGGGAGTTTAAACTTTCATAAGTTTAATTAATTTTGATTAAATCTAAATTCAGGTGATGAGAACGATACAATTTTTCATGTTTATAGGAGTATTCCTATTATCAAAAGGTGTTAAGGGCCAACAAGTTGAGGGGGATGAACAACAATTAAGGAGGCTTGAAGTCGAATGGAAGGATTGCTTAGATAAGGGCGATACGATTTCCTTAAAAAAGATGTGGTCAAAGGATTATATTGTCAATAATCCGAATGGAAAAATTTCTACGCGAAATGATATCCTTGCTCAAATGCGTGCAGGGCAAAAATATCCGAGTATTCAGCGAAACATTGAGTCGGTCACGTTTAATCAGGGTCTTGGGGTTGTCATGGGAAATGAGGTCGCTCAGGTCCCGACAAATGGAGTAAAATTTGTTCGAAGATTCATGAATATTTGGATTAAAACTGACGAAGGATGGAAATTAGCGGCAAGGCAAGCGACGAATCATTCAACGATTCCTTAAGGGGGGTATGCTAACGAAATGATCTAACTAGCTACGTGGTTGGAAAAAAATTATGCACCCCAAGGAAGAAAATTCTATAAAATAATCATGGAAACCAATCCTCATCACAACATTTCCAAGCAAATAGTTGACGAGGACACGTGCTGTTCTGTTTCTTCTAAAAGCCAAGCTAGCACCCCAAACCAACAGCCTGGCCTAAATATGGAGAAATCCACATTTCAATTGTTTATTCCTGCCATTGTCAGCTGTTCATTGCTAATAATGGCTTTCGCCTTGGATAAATGGTTGCCAACATCAGAGTTCCTGGTTCTTGCAGGGTATCTAGCGGCCTATCTACCCGTAGGACTTCCTGTTTTTAAGGACGCCCTTAAGAGCATCAAAAAGGGAGATGTTTTTTCTGAGTTTTTTTTGATGTGTTTAGCTACAATGGGCGCATTTGGCATTGGTCAATATGCAGAAGCAGTAGCCGTCATGTTATTTTATGCCGTTGGGGAAATTTTCCAAAGTTTAGCCGTCAAAAGGGCCAAGTCCAATATCAAATCTTTGCTCGATCAAAGGCCCGATGAAGTAACGATTTTAGCGGAAAATCAAACGACACGCGTCAAGGCCTCATGCGTAAACGTGGGCGCAATTATCCAATTAAAACCAGGCGAAAAACTCGGCCTGGATGGCGTATTATTCTCTGAAAAGGCCACATTCAATACGGCATCACTGACAGGAGAAAGCATGCCAGTCACCAAAACCCAGGATGAGATTGTCCTGGCGGGAATGATCAATCTAAATACCGTTGCGCTGGTACAAGTGACGACCGCATATTCAGATAGTAAGCTTGCTCGTATCTTGGATTTGGTGCAAAATGCGACAGCTAAAAAGGCGCCAACGGAATTATTCATTCGAAAATTTGCCAAAATCTATACACCCATCGTCGTATTATTGGCCGCTTTAATCACGGGGCTCCCCTATTTTTGGGTGGATCATTATGAGTTCAGCCAATGGTTATATCGGGCCTTGGTATTTCTCGTTATTTCATGCCCCTGTGCCTTGGTCATCAGTATTCCTTTGGGGTATTTTGGTGGTATTGGTGCAGCATCCAAAAATGGAATTTTGTTTAAGGGGAGCAACTTTTAGATGCGCTGGCGAACATTCAACAGGTAGTTTTGGACAAGACGGGAACATTAACGGAAGGCGTTTTCGAGGTGCAGTCATTCGTCTTGATGCCCGGATTTAATGAGACAGAAATCCTGAAACAGGTGAATGCTTTGGAAAGTCATAGTACTCATCCGATTGCCCAGGCGATTCATCGCTATGTGGGCGAAATAGATCTTTCCATTCTATTAGCGGATGTTGAAGAAATGGCAGGATATGGTTTGGCAGCCAAACAAAACGGGAAAGAATTACTCGTGGGGAATTTCCAATTGATGGATAAGTTTAATATCGCGTATGAGCTTGATCCTACGACCTTTAATAGCACCGTCGTTGCCATCGCGTATGATGGGAAATTTGCGGGATACATGACCATTGCCGACCGGATAAAGGAGGAGGCGCGGGATAGCATAGATCAGCTGAAAGCATTTGGTATAAAAACGACCGTGCTAAGTGGAGATAAAAATGAGGTTGTCCAACGGGTAGCAGAGCAACTGGGAATTGATTATGCCTTTGGAGGTTTATTACCGGAAGACAAGGTAAATCATTTGAAAGAAATCAAAGAAACGCATGGCCTCGTCGCGTTCGTGGGAGATGGGGTGAACGATGCCCCAGCCGTTGCCTTAAGTGATGTGGGGATTGCGATGGGTGGTTTGGGCAGTGATGCTACGATTGAAACGGCTGATGTCGTTATTCAGGACGACCATCTAAGCAAAATTCCCATGGCAATTCGAATAGGGAAGCAGACTCAAAGTATCGTTTGGCAAAATATCATGCTGGCATTCGGTGTTAAGGGAATCGTGTTAATCATGGGTGCCGGAGGATTAGCGAGTATGTGGGAGGCCGTTTTTGCGGATGTTGGGGTCGCCCTTTTGGCCATTTTAAATGCTGTTCGGATTCAACGAATGAAATTTTAAACAGTAATTTCAAGATCACAATAAAGTATGCAGATAATCTGCGGTATCCTTTAATCCATTTTTTCGAAATTGGTCTAATACTTGGTATTCGTCTAAATCAGGCTTTTTCTTTAATGATACCATTGTTTGAAAAGCTTCTAATGCTATTTCATGGTTAAGATCAATGATATCTGTGAGAAAGTCATCTGCATTTTTTGCCGAAATGTTGAAGTTTTGTAGATAGGAAGCAGGAAAATCTTTTAGGTTGTTCGTAACAATTACCTCTGCATTTGATTTAATGGCCGCAGCTAAAACATGTCTATCTTTTTCATCAGGTAGGTGCAATGTTTCGATAATTGACTTGTAGTTTGTCACTTGTGCGCCGGGAAAGGCCAAATTAACATTTTCAATGCGCCTTATAATTTCATCTTCTCCCACATTTTTTCTGCGCATTACATCTGCCCATTCGTCAAAAATGTGCAAGCTCCATTTAGGAGTATATAATTCATAGTGGGCAAACCACAACAGGATGTCGCGGGTTAATATGGGATAGATCACATTTGTGTCTAACAGGCAAGTAAATTTTACGCTATGAATCATATAGCCCTAAATCTTCATCCATTTTCATCATCTCGGTAATACGCTCCCGCTGCTTGGCAAACATTTGGGCTTTATATTGAACGACATCCTCGTATTTGATGCGCCTATGCTTTCCAATTTTTATAAATGGTATTTCGCCATTTTCAAGGAGGGAAATCAAGTGTGGCCTCGAGCAACCAAGCATTTCAGATGCAGCCTGGGTCGTCATTTCTGTTGCAATGGGTACAATTGAAATCGGTTTTCCTTGACTTGTTGCTTTTAAGATCGTCGCCAATAGTTTCAGCGCTTTTAAAGGGATCTTAATTTTCTCCTCTGTTTCCTCAATCTCTATTGCTGGATTAGTTGAATGAAGTGAATCCAAGGTCGCAGAAAGGGCTTGATAGGACTCCTTTGCAATCTTTTGCTCCTCTTTCGTTGGCCGAATTAATTTCTCTTGAATTTCCATCATTTTAATTATTTCCTAAATTTAAATGAAACAATCGAATTATTCGAAATAAATGAAACTTAATTTTTAATTTAAAAATGAAAAGAGCCCGAATACCTTAGTAAAATACTTTATTTGCCCATTCATTCAGATTTTGAAGTTTTCTTATGCTAATAGGGATTAGGCTATTCCTTTAGCTTATACCGAAAGTCGCATTTTTCAGCCCCGTTGGCAATCGTGCCCGTCCGGATGAGTTGGAGCCCAGCCAGCCCCGACGTAATTTCGTCCACTTCGCAAAGGATGGAAGCATATTTCGTCATCGCATGTTTATTGAATAAATGACAAATACCACAGGAAAGAATGTCAACGCCATAACCAAGGCCAAAGGTCTCCTGTTTATCGGTAATGATTCGAGCGACAAATCCGGCAGGGTTCGCATTTTTGCCAACACGTTTTTGAAATGCCTTAATTAACCATTTCCCAAACCAGGTATGGGTCAGCCGAGGAATCAGTCGCTTGAAATAGTGATGAATTTTGTTCCTGGGTTGAACATATTCCGTCGTTATTTGGAGGCAGATTTTCCGAATGTTTTCGTAGGATTCACCCCGCGCATCTAGGGTCTTGATGAGGGCCAAAAAATAGCCGCAAAAATCCAATCGTCGGTCGATCGGATTTTTGGAAGTCTTTGAAAATGCGGTATCTGTAGAAATGCCTTGATAATGGAGTTCGGTTTCAGCCAATATAGCCTCAAACGACTCCGGATAATTCCTGAGAACGAAGGCGGTGAAATATTTTTTGTAATCGACCATCTCGTGAAGACAAAAATGCCTACTGATTTTTATAGCCCATGGATAGTCCCGTATCCCCTTTTATCTGTAAGGAAACAGCGGCCTCTTCATTGGATGGATTATCAATGCGCAAGAGGTTATTGCGATCAACTTGAATTTTTGCAACTTGATTTGCAGAAAGCGTAATCTCAGTTCGAATGCCTCCCGCGATTGGGGACTGCCCAATTATTAATGCTGTTTTGGAGATATTCTTGATTCGAATAGAGAATTTCGCATGTGCATTGTTCCCCAAAATAAACGCATCGTTTGCTTTGATGTAGGTGGTGGAATTCAGCTTTTGAAGCGTTAAAAACCCGAAAGCGGGGGTCATTAAAGCAATAGCGCAAAGAAGCAATAGCTTTTTTTTCATGTATATAAATGCTAAAGTGTGTATTATTAATTAATTTATTCAACATATTCAATCATCCACTCGATCCCAAATTGATCCCGGAAAGCCCCGAAATAGGTGCCCCAAGGCCCATCACCTAAGGGAAATTCAATGTTCCCGCCAACACTCAAACCTGCGAATAAAGCATCTGCCTCTTCTTTGCTATCAGCCGAAAGGCAAATCTTACTCCTATTTTCTTCCTCACTTACTTGGCCGAACATTGCAGGGACATCGCTTCCCGTCAATACCGTAATTTGACCGATCGTTAAGTCGATGTGCATAATCTTTGTTAATTCTTCTTCCGGGAAAGCAAATTCATCGCTAACCAAATCACTAAAACGCATGATGCGTTTAAATTCGCCTCCAATCACCGACCGATAAAATTTAAATGCCGCTTCGGTATTGCCATTAAAGTGGATGTGTGGATTGATTTTCATGGTACTTTAAGATTTGTTGAATTTACGGATTTTCCCCTAATTCTAAGCGGAACGAGAGGAGCTGAATTGCCATTTTTGTTTTGTAATGGGAAATGTTAATTTGGCAATATGATCACCCAGGTAAAAATCCATACGAAAAGCGAGCTTTTACAAGTCCTCCATGAAAACAGAGAGCTGATTAAAGCCTATTATTGTGTGAATAGCCTGGGTATTTTTGGCTCATTTTGTAAGGGAACGAATTCGGAAACAAGTGATGTAGATTTATACCTTGATTTTGATCCTTCCCAAAAGAGCTTTGATAATTTCATGGACCCCTCCTTTTTCTTGGAAGAGCTTGTTGGTCGAAAAGTAGAAATTATCACCCCCCAATCATTGAGTAAGTTTATCGGACCCCATATTTTAAACGAGGTCCAGCATGTCTTCTCCTAACATCGAATTCGTTCAGCACATTCTTGTGGAAACGTATTTTATTCTCCAACATACGAAGAATAAGACTAAAAACAATTCGAATAAATCTTCCTAATTCCTTTGACCCTGCCCTTTTTTCTTTAATTTTATGGAAATTATTTTTGTAATAATAATTTCCAGTACCATGCCAGAAATCAAAGAAGACATCTTAAATCAAAGCTTGCAGCTGTTCTTGAAATTTGGCATTCGCAACATGTCGAATGAGAAATTAGCCAAGGATTTGGCTATTTCGACCAAGACCCTCTATAAGTATTTTCAAAATAAAGAAGCCTTGCTGGAGGAGGCCGTCTTGCTTTTTCATCAGCAACAGTATGAGGCGCTGAATGCTTTATCCGAGGAGGAGCCTCATGCAATCCAGTTTTATGAAATTTGGAAGCGAGCTGTCGATACGGAATACCATGTCAACCGCTCATTTTTTCAAGAGCTTGCCTATTATTATCCCAAACTGGCCGTAAAAACGGAAAAAGAAATCTCTCAAAAGCTGGAGGCGAAATTACAATCCCTAATCCAGCAAGGAATTGATCGGGGCCAATTTAGACCTGATATCAACATTGAGGTTGTATTGGAAAGCATGTATTTGCTGTACGCAGGACTTGTCCGATCTGAAAAATTCAAAAAATTCAATCTAAATGCCGCAGATGCCTATCAAAATACGATCGCCCTTTTTATCCGAGGGATTTGTACAATAAATGCCATCGCCACACTCGATAAATACCTCACTAGTCAAAAAAAATAAGACCATGTTACGAAAAAAATTAACCCTGCTATTATTACTTTTTGTCTTTGTTCAGGCAAATGCGCAAACGAGTTTAATTGGATTAAATGCCCAATTAGAAAAGGCATATTCGAATCAAGATACGCTATTTAAAAAGCCCTATGTTGATATCGACGAGTGGAGAGACAAACCCGTTCGCCACCATTATGTACATGGAGGGTTCAAAGGAACGGATACCCGATTTTCCTTTTATTTCCCCGAAAAACAACACTACAAGGGTCGGTTTTTCCAATACATCACGCCTTTTCCCGACAATGAATTTTTATCTCAAGGGGCTCGTGGAGAAGAAGATAAAATCAGTTTCTCCATCGAACAAGGGTCTTATTTTATTGAAACAAACGGAGGCGGCAAATTGGATTTTTCAAAACCAGCTGTAAATGCTGACCCAACGATTGCCGCATACCGGGCCAATGCCGCGAGTGCCAAGTATTCCCGCGTTGTTGCCCAGCAATTGTTTGGAGGAAAAAGGCCATTTGGCTATGCATTTGGAGGAAGTGGCGGTGCTTATCGGACCATTGGAAGTATTGAAAATACCGAAAATGTTTGGGACGGAGTTGTACCCTACGTGTTAGGTTCTCCCATGGCGATTCCCAATGTCTTCTCCGTTCGTATGAATGCTATGCGGATATTGAATGACAAACTGCCCGGTATCATCGACGCGATGGACGCAGGAGGAAGTGGTGATATGTATGCGGGATTAAATGAGGAGGAAAAAGAGGCGCTGGCCGAAGCCACGAATCTAGGCTTTCCTCCGCAATCATGGTTTAGCTATAAAAAAATGGGCATTCACGGGTTTGTCGCATTATACCGAGGAATGAAAGGAATTGACCCCTCCTTTTTTACTGATTTCTGGAGCGTCAAAGGGTATTTAGGGGCCAATCCTACAGCTTCTTTGTTAAAAGCCAGAATTCAACAAAAAAGCAAAATTAAGGCTGGGTTAACCTTAGAGGAGGCAATTAATTTAAAATTAAAAGATCCTATAGCTGCTGGCGAAAGAGGTTCTGCAGATTTAGCTTGGAAAAGCATGGGTGGTGTAGAGGGAACCCTGCCCGTTGGCTTTGAACTAGAAGATCTTTTACCCGATGTCAATTTTCTAGGAGGGGATTTGAAGATTTTATCGGGAGAAGCAAAAGGGCAGGTCATCCAATTGGCAACGATAGCTGGGAATAAGGTGGTCTTTGGTCCTGCCGACATGGCTATATTAATAAAAATAAAGGCAGGAGATGAAGTGGAAGTGGATAATTCTAATTTTCTGGCCGTTCAGACCTATCACAGACACCAGGTTCCAGGTAAGGAATATCAGGTTTGGGATTATTTTAGAGACGAAAAGGGTGCGCCCAAATATCCCCAAAGACCGATGTTGATTGGACCCATTTTTACCCGAGGCGCTGCAGGTGTTTTACCTACGGGGAAATTTAAAGGGAAAATGATTGTGTTATGTTCCTTGTTAGACCGAGAAGCCTTTCCATGGCAAGGGGATTTTTACCGACAAATGGTCAAATCTCGTGTGGGAGAAAAAGCGGACGATCAATTTAGATTGTGGTACACAGATCATGCCGTGCATGGAGATATAAGTAAGCAGGAAGATCAAACACGTGTGGTCAGCTATTTAGGCGTTTTGCAACAGGCGCTTTTGGATGTAAGCGATTGGGCCGAAAAAGGGATAGAGCCGCCATTGTCTACGAACTATACCATAAATCAAGGCCAAGTAATCGTACCAGCACACGCGAATGAAAGAAAGGGAATTCAAGCCACCCTAAACCTCATGGCAAATGGCCATAAAAAAGCCGTCGTGAAAGTAGGTGAGTCGGTTTTGTTTACAGCGCAAATAGAAATTCCTAAAAATACAGGTACCTTGGTCAGCGCGGAATGGGATTTTGATGGAAGTGGTGATTTTGCCGAGCAAGATCATTTGGGAAAGAAAGTCTTATCCAATACGCATGCGTTCTCAAAACCCGGGACTTATTTTGTTACTTTAAAAGTAGCATCTCAACGAATGGGAAATAAGAAAACGGCGTTTACCAAAATTTACAATTTAGATCGCGTAAGGGTTGTCGTTGAATAGCGAAAATGAAACAACATCAATACTATTTCCTGCTTTTATCTGTCTTGATCACCTTTGGGTCGAAGCTGATGGGCCAAAATGTGCCGGAGGCTTCTGGGAAGGAAGTGTATCGGTCAAGCGCTTTGGTCATCCTCCAAATAGGCCCCAACTCCTTCCAGCACATTTCTTTTTTACAGACGGATGATTTCGGCCGAGTTCCCTGCAATGGTTTAGTCGTTCGTGATAAGAAGGAAGTCATTATTTTCGACACGCCCACGCAGGATAAAAGTGCGGAGGAACTTATTAAATGGGTCGAAACAGCCTTAGGGGCTCACGTGAAAGCCATCATTCCGACGCATTTTCATAACGATTGCCTGGGAGGCTTGAACGCCTTTACTCAGCACCATATTCCCTCCTATGGTTACCGAAAGACTCTTGAAATGGCGAAAGAAAATGGGATCGTAGGCCCACAAAATCCATTTCAAGAAAGCCAAACATTTACTTTAGGTCAGGAGAAAGTTCAAGTAAAATTTTTGGGAGAAGGACATACGCGCGATAATGTTGTTGCATATTTTGAGAAAGACCAAATTCTTTTTGGCGGATGTTTGATTAAGGAATTACAGGCGAGCAAAGGATTTCTGGGAGATGCGAATGTAAGCACTTGGGCGAGCACCGTTGAACATGTCAAGAATACGTTTCCAGATGTCAAGGTAGTCGTTCCCGGCCACGGCCTTGCGGGGAATAAGCAATTACTCGATTATACGATTTCTTTGTTTAAATAAATGGGCCTACCATGCAGCAAATACAAGCATTTAAACACACACTTGATTTGAAGGAACCCGAAAAATATTTTTCGGCCAACTTAAAAAGCCTTTGGTATGATGCGAAAGGAAATTGGGATCTAGCGCACGCACAAGTGGACCAATTGAAAGACCCGGAATCGGCCTGGGTGCATGCCTATTTACACCGGAAAGAGGGGGATCTTTGGAATGCGGATTATTGGTATGCGAGGGCAAAAAAGTCCCGACCATCCTGTTCGTTAGAAGAAGAATGGGAGACTTTGGTGTCATTTTTTTGGAGAGACGCTAACGAATAAAAACGCTTTCTATGAAAATTGGAATCGCAAGTAGATAAAAAGGAAAGCCCCGCATTTGCAGGGCTTTCCTTTTGGACTTCACGGAAACTTTAGGGGCTAATTAATCCTCCAAATAACCAAATTTACCCTCGTTGAAATCCTCAAAAGCCTGCATCAATTCTTGTTTTGTGTTCATTACGAAGGGTCCGTGATGCGCAATTGGCTCAAGAATCGGTTCCCCACTTAAGACCAAGACGATTGCATTTTCGGTTGCTTCGATGGTAAATGCTTCTCCTTCATTTTGAAAAAGTGCAAATTGATTTGCGGACACGGCTGATTCATCATTTACCTGAATCTTGCCTTCTAATACGATTAATGCCGTATTATAATGGGCAGGAAAATTAAATTCCGCCTTGCCTCCTGCGACCAAGTGCGCATTCATGAGGTGCATCGGGGTAAAGGTTGAAGCAGGGCCTTGTGTTGTTTTATAAGCTCCAGCAATCACTTCGATGCGGCCAGCTTGGTTTTCAAGTTCATAAACACCCATTTGGTCATTTGCCAAAGCTTGGTATTTGGGTTTACTCATCTTGTCTTTGGCAGGAAGGTTTACCCACAATTGAACCATTTGGAACATGCCTCCTTTTTTGCTCCACTCCTTTTCGTGAAACTCTTTATGTAAGACACCTGAAGCGGCGGTCATCCATTGGACATCGCCTTCGCCGATAACACCACCACCACCGCTGCTATCATGATGTTCCACTCTTCCTTTATAGGCAATCGTCACGGTTTCAAACCCCCGGTGTGGATGCACGCCCACGCCACGAGGAGTGCCGGTGGGAGCAAAGTAATGTGGCGCATTATAATCTAAAAGTATAAATGGACTCACACGTTCCATGCTCAAACCCTGGCTACCCGGGATGATATTATGTACAAAAAAGCCATTGCCTACAAAATGTTTTCCAGCAGGTGTAATTACTTGTTCAACTTGTTTCGTTGTCATTTTTTGATGATTTAATAGGTCAAAGGTAAAGTGAAACATAGACCCGCACATTGATCTATGATAAGTTCGTTAGCGGCCTTGGTTTTTTTTAGCGAGATCACTCCTCACCCGACTTAGGCTTTCAGGCGTAATTCCCAAGTAGGAAGCAATCTGGATTTGGGGAACGCGGAGCATCAGATCTGGATACATGTGAACGAAGTCGAGGTAGCGCTCTTCCGCCGTGGCACTTAATAGGAGCTGTACGCGCTTATGCAGTTGGCGTATATGCTTGTGAAGCAAGTTCAGATTAAAATCTAAAAATTGGGGATCTTTATGCGCTAGATTAGTTAAAAAGGGCTCATCAATTAAATAGACGCTCGTGTTTTCCAATGCCTGGATATAATAGGCCGCGGGTTCATGAAAAAACACGCTGTCCCGGTCACTCATAAACCAGTTTTCCGGGGCAAATTGAAGCACATGTTCCTTCCCTTTTGCATCCAATGAAAATTGCCTCAATAACCCCTTTTTCACGAAAAAAGAATGGGTACAGGTCTCTCCGGGCTGCAATAAATAATCCCCCTTATTCACCTGTTTTATCTGACAAGAAGAAAAGAGTAGCTGCAAGAAAGCCTCTTTGAGGTCAATGTTGGACGTTAGAAAAGTAGAAAGCGTGTTTGGCTTCATGTTAGTTGACAATTGACTCTTGTAGATCCTGGATAATCCGGTTTATAAAGGCCTCCCTATCTTTTTTTGCCTCCTTGACAAGGGCCTTTTTATCTTCAGGAATCGTGCCATATTTTTCTGTCCACAGATGTATCTCAATCAGGAGTGGCAATAAATCGATCCCCTTTTGCGTGAGCGTGTACAGGACTTTTGCCTTGCTGTCCGGATGCTTGGACTTCAAAATAATCCCCTGCTCCTCCAACATTTGTAGGCGAGTGGCTAAGATATTCGTGGCGATTTTTTCTTCTCCTTTCAACAAATCACCATAGGTGGCTTGCTTGAGTTGAATTAAGTCCCGAACGATGAGCAAACTCCATTTATCTCCCCAAATATCCAAGGAACAACTGATGGGACAATTCGATCTTTTTTTAATGCTCGACATATTTTAAAAATTTACTTGCAAAATAAAAGTATTATTAAGAACTTGCACTTGCAATTTGAAAGCAAATATAGATAAAATTTATGAAAGCATATCGGATTCTAGCCTATTCCAAAAAGGCCCCTTTAGAACTAGTAGAACTACCTATACCAGAACCTCAAGCGGATGAGGTCTTAATTCAGATTTGTGCGACGAGCATAAACCCTTTAGACTTGAAGTTAAAACAGGGAGATTTTAAATTATTGCTTCCCTACCAAATGCCCTTGATTTTAGGACATGATTTGGCAGGGAAAATTGTCCAAGTGGGGCCTCAAGTAAAGCATTTCCAGGTGGGGGATGAAGTATTCGCTCGTCCTTCTGATTTTCGGATTGGCACCTTTGCGGAATACTTGGCGGTTCAGGAATCGGATGTAGCCTTAAAACCAAGGAATTGGTCGATGGAACAAGCGGCCTCCCTCCCGCTAATCGGGCTAACCGCCTGGCAGGCTTTGGTCGAAAGAGCAAATGTCCAAAAGGGCCAAAAAGTATTTATTCAAGCGGGTTCAGGGGGTGTGGGAACCCTTGCGATCCAATTGGCAAAACAGCTGGGCGCCTTTGTCGCGACAACGACGAGTGCAGAGAACGCTGACCTGGTGAAAAGTTTAGGAGCGGATGTTGTCATCGATTACCGGACGCAGGATTTTGAAACCGAATTACAAGATTATGATGTGGTTCTGCATAGCCAAGACACCAAAACACTCGAAAAGTCCCTGCGCATTCTCAAAAAAGGAGGCAAAATGGTCTCGATTTCAGGTCCTCCAGATCCGCGTTTTGCTGAATCCAAAGGTCTTAACTGGTTCATGAAAATGGTCATCTTTTTATTAAGCAGAAAAGTGCTTAAACAGGCTCAGAAAGAAGGAAAGGACTATTCGTTTTTGTTTATGAAGGCGGATGGAAAGCAATTGGCCCAATTGAGTACGATGGCCGAGGAAGGAAATATTCAGCCCGTGATCGATCAGGTGTTTCCATTTGAGCAATTGAATGAGGCCTTCGCCTATGTCGAGAAAGGCCGAGCAAAAGGGAAAGTTGTCGTAAGCGTTCGGCCATAAGGTAGCCTTGACAATTTGGGGAAAGCATTCTATCTTGAGCAAAATTATTTGCTTACAATGACGATACCTGCAGCAGAACATTGGAATACCATCTTTCGGACCAAAGCGTCCTCCTCTTTAAGTTGGGCCCAAGAAAAACCCACGATTTCTTTGAATTTCATCAAGGAAGCCAACATCCCGCATTCGGCGAAAATCATCGATGTGGGTGGAGGCGATAGTAATCTCGTCGATTACCTTTTGGAAGAAGGCTATACGGATGTGACCGTGTTAGACCTCTCAGAAACAGCGCTTCAGAAGTCGAAAGAGCGTCTTGGACCTGCGGCAAAAAAAGTGACCTGGATTGTTAGTGATGTTTTGGATTTTAAACCCAAGGAGACCTATGCGATTTGGCATGATCGAGCCGCTTTTCATTTTCAAACAGATGTCAAAAAGATTGAGCAGTATGTAGCTCTTGTTCAACAGGCAGTACAAGGTCAAGTCATCCTTGGGACTTTTTCGCACCAGGGGCCTATGAAATGTAGCGGTTTGGAAATTAAACAATACGATGAGCAAGAGATGCAGGAGACTTTTGAGAGGGCGAATTTTACTAAGGTCAAATGCCAAAACGCGGATCACCTCACTCCTTCAGGAGTAAAACAATCCTTTCTTTTTTGCCGCTTAGCTAAACGCAATACAGTATGAAAAATCGCCTGATTCCAGCTGTTTTCTTTTTAGCCTATGCCATCCTCTTGTTGAAGATCATGGTCTTCAAAGATCTTCCCATGATCCGCATCGGGCAACTGCATTTGAATTTTGGAGGAACTCAGGAGGGGGAGGCCAATTATATTCCCTTTAAAACAATCTGGTTCTATTTGATCGGGTCAAGGGGCTTGCTGATCGGTGGGATAAATATCCTCGGCAACATTCTATTATTAGTCCCCTTGGGTTATTTGATGCCTTTTGCCTTTCCAGGATTGTCTTGGAAAAAAATGCTTTTAGCTGCTATGTTGATCTGTGTGGCCATCGAGGGTTCTCAGGTATTGTTGAAGGTAGGCATCTGGGATGTGGATGATATCCTATTAAATTTCATGGGTTTTCTGATTGGATATGATGCTGGTCGGCGAATTCTGCGCTGGACACCGTCGAAAATAACCAAACAGATTGGGCTAGCAATCAGTCTATGTCTGATCGTTGGTCTGGGATTCTATCTCCAAACGGATCAATTCCCCATCGGTTTTGAGAAAGAAGTACAGCATTTGGGCCGGGAAACCATGGGCAAAAACGCAGAGGCATTAGCCGATTTATGTGGTGGAACAGGCGGGACTGGTATTATTCAGGCGAAAGGGAAGGACTTCATTGAGATTGTTCGTAAAGACGGGGTCGTTCAAAAAATACATTACAACGGCCAAACGCGCATACAATCTTCTGCAGGATTGCTTCAGGCAGCAGGACTAAAAAAGGGAGATCGGGTGACCATCGTGACCACTGAGGATAAAATCATGACGGCTTCGGACATTTTGGTTTGCCAGGAACCATCCGGAGATGTTACGCGTAAAAAGTTTCGATAGGTCTCCGACCGAGGATTTAATGCTATCTTTGAGCTTATTCGATGGGATATGTTACCGATTACGCTAAAAAATCCGGCACAATTTGATGCCTATTTATTCTCTGGATGGAATCCGACGATTTCAGGGATTTTCGAGCAATTTCATATTGTCAAAATCTCAGATTATAAGTCGCATTTACATTTACCTGTGCCTCCGCATCGCCGCGCCGTTTTTTTATTTGTCTATGTCACGAAGGGTTGGGCTATCCGAAGCAAAGGACTTAATACTTACCGGATTGAAGCGAATCAGGTATTCTTCCTGCCGGCCGACCAAATTACCAGTTTAGACGAAATCTCTTCGGATATTGAAGGCTATTATTGCCATTTCCAGCCGTCTTTATTTGTAGAATCCGGCATTAAATTTGACTCAATAAGCGCTTGGCCCTTTTTCTCCCGCGACGGCAATCCCCTTATTTCCCTTGGGGAACCCGAACGCATCCAACCCATTTTAGACATATTATTGGGTGAATATCTACAAAACGATCCCAGTCGGAAATCGATTATCCCCTATTACTTGCAAGTGCTATTTGCCGAGTTTAAATTTTCCATTCCCCATGCTGATACGCCTGCAAGACGATTTTCGGAGGCATTGACCCAGCGGTATCAGGAAAGTTTGAGCCAACACCTAAGTCGTTTTCACTCCGTGGAAGCCTTTGCGGATTTTTTACAAGTCAGCCCCAATCACTTAAACAAAGTGGTGAAAGCATCCACTGGAAAATCAGCCCAGCAATTGTTGATTGAAATGCGCTTATTGGAAGCCAAAGTGCTCTTAAAACAAAGCGACCTCTCCATGTCCGAAATCACGGAACGAATCGGAAAAAATGACTCGAGTGATTTTAGCCGCTTCTTTAAATTGCATGAAAAAATCACCCCTTTGGCCTATAGAATGCAAAAATGATTGATTTTGCATAAAAAAAAGCTCATTTTGCGGCGGATACCTCCTAATTTATGTCCAAATTTGATTTGGATTAAACAAACAATATTTTGAATAAAAATAATATTGGCCTAGAGGTGCATCAAGAGGAGGACATTCTTTGGGTTGGGATACATCGGCCAGCAAAGCGGAACGCCATCAATGATGCCTTAATTCAGGGTTTGGAGGAGACTTTTTCGCAGATTCCCGATGGGGTGAAGTGTGCTATAATTTATGGCATTGGCGAGCATTTTTCTGCAGGTCTCGATTTATCTGAATTGAGTGATCGTGATGCCGTTGCGGGTTTACACCATTCCCGGATGTGGCACAAAGCCTTGGATCGCATTCAATTTGGAACGGTTCCTGTCATTGCCCTTTTGCATGGTGCTGTCGTAGGAGGAGGATTGGAAATTGCCTCCGCATGCCACATTCGTGTTGCGGAAAAGTCGGCCTTTTTTGCTCTTCCAGAAGGCCAGCGGGGCATTTTTGTGGGCGGCGGCGCCTCTGTTCGCTTACCTAAGCTCATCGGGGTTTCGCGGATGTCCGACATGATGTTGACTGGTCGCGTTTTTCGTGCCGAAGAAGCGGAAAACATAGGTTTAGTGAATTATGTTGTGGAAGAATCTCAAGGCAAAGTAAAGGCCTTGGAATTAGCCAAACGCATTGCCTCGAATGCAGGCATGACGAATTACGCTATCACACAAGTATTGCCTCGTATTGCTGAGTCCAGCCAAGAGCAGGGCTTGATTACGGAGAGTTTGATTGCCGCCATCGCACAAGATGCCGGGGAGGCCAAGCAACGCTTACAAGATTTTTTACAAGGTCGAGCTAAAAAAGTAGGAGAATGACCTCATTTAAAAACGCCCCCTTTGTCTCGATAAAAAAGCAGCAATACCGCGTGAATATGCGTTCAACGGGACAAGGCGTGCTTTATCTTGAGGAGCAGGAGGCTGTTCGGCCGACGCCCTATCGGATGACTGCCCGACTAGCTCATTGGGCAGAAAAAACGCCTGACAAGGTATTTTTAGGTGACCAAGAGAAAACGATCAGCTACCGGGAAGCATACGAATTGACCCGGAATGTATCCCAATGGATCTTGGATCAGGGAGCCACGCCGGATAAGCCCATCGCCATTTTAGCTGAAAATAGCCTGGAACATGGCATCATGGCCTTGGCGGCCTTGCATGTGGGGATTCCCTATGCTGCCATCACGCCAGCTTATGCCACCAAAGCGTCTGATTACGCCAAATTGAAACACGCACTCGACTTATTGCAGCCGAGCATTTTGCTCATTTCACAGGGGAGTGCCTACGAAAAAGCCTTACAAGCGGTGGATCACCAGGCAATTATCGTGTACATCGAACAAGAACCAGCAGGTGATTTTGAAAAAATCGCCTTTGAAAATATCACACAAACCATAGCCACTAAGCAGGTTGACCTAGCACACCAGGCGATTCAACCGAACACCCTGGCGAAAATTTTGTTCACCTCGGGCTCGACAGGCTTGCCAAAAGGGGTGATGAATACGCATGAGAATGTGACGACCAACTGGCAACAGATTACGCAAGTTTTTCCTTTTTTCGAAGAGGGTTTTACCTTGATTGATTGGCTGCCTTGGAACCATACGTTTGGGGGGAATCACAATTTTGGACTCACGTTATATCATGGCGGATCGCTCTTCATTGATGGCGGAAATCCGACCCCTGCAGGGACGAAAATAACGGTCGAAAATATTCGCAAAATTGCCCCGACCATCTATTTTAATGTACCCAAAGGCTTTGAAGAGCTTTTACCCTATCTCCGGGAGGACGCCGATTTTCGAGCGCGGTTTTTCAAAAATTTAAAGCTTTTGTTTTATGCTGGGGCAGGGATGTCGCAGGCAGTTTGGGATGCTTTGGAAGAATTATCCGTCCAAGAAACGGGGAAACGCGTGTTTATTTCCACGGGATTAGGATGTACGGAATCGAGCCCCTCGGCCTTATTTAATACCCACGAAGATAGTTTCTCCGGCTTATTAGGAGTGCCAGTTTCGGGCTTAAGCCTTAAACTTGTGCCCAATGGAGGCAAATTGGAGGCGCGTTTCAAGGGAAAAAACGTGATGCCCGGCTATTGGAAAAATCCCGCGGCAACGGCTGCGGCTTTTGACGAAGAAGGCTATTACCAAACAGGAGATGCCCTGAAATTTGTTGACCCATTGGACCCCAATAGAGGGCTAATTTTTGATGGTCGAATTGCTGAAGATTTTAAATTGGATACCGGAACTTGGGTGAGTGTAAGTACCATCCGTGCGGCGGTGATCGCCGCAAGTCAAGGGAAATTGACCGATATCGTGATTACCGGGCATGATCGTTCCTTTGTAGGCTTGTTGGTTTTTTCTTCCGATATTTCAAACGAAATGCTTGCGGAGGTGTTATCTGCCTACAATAAAACGAGTCGGGGAAGTTCTACCTACCTCCGCCGAGCAATGATTGTCAATACGCCCTTATCGCTGGAGCTGGGTGAGTTGACGGAAAAAGGCTCGATTAACCAGCGGGCGGTATTAACGAATCGGAAGGAATTAGTGGAGCAGTTATATGCCAAAGAGGCAACAGACAATATGTTAGTTTTATAAATGGAAATAGCAAATCGACTTTTTGTCATCAGTGGCGGAGCTTCCGGACTGGGATTAGCGACGGCAGAGCGGCTCGTTCAAGCGAATGGCTATGTCTTGTTGATCGACAAAAATAAAGAGGCAGGCGAAAAGGCACAAAGTCATTTGGGTGAAAATGCCCTGTTTATGCCGGCCGATGTTCGTTCAGAGGCAGACATACTTCATGCATTGGAGCAGATTCCTACATCTTGGGGGAACCCCTATGGACTGATTAATTGTGCCGGATTAGGAACGGCGAAGCGTGTCGTAGGAAAGGACGGTCCTCAGGCCTTGTCGGATTTCGCTACGGTCATCGAAATAAACTTGATTGGGAGCTTTAACCTGATTCGTTTATGTGTTCACCGGATGCAACATAACGTGCCAGATGCGGATGGACAGCGCGGAATCGTTATTAATACAGCCTCCGTGGCCGCTTATGATGGGCAAATAGGTCAAGCGGCCTATGCTGCCTCGAAAGGGGGCATTGTGGCAATGACGCTTCCCTTAGCCAGGGAATTTGCTCGAATGGGAATTCGGGTGATGTGTATCGCCCCAGGCATATTTGAGACGCCTTTATTGGCTAATTTACCAGCGGAAGTGCAGGAATCTTTAGGCCAACAGGTTCCCTTTCCAAAACGTTTAGGGAAGCCTGCTGAATTTGCTTCTTTGGCCTTACAAATGATAGAAAATACGATGTTAAACGGGGAAGTTGTTCGCTTAGATGGAGCAATACGAATGACGGCCCAATAATTAAACTAAAAAAGATGGAAAAATTACCTTTTAGAGCGGACCACGTTGGTAGCTTATTGAGAACAGAAAAAGTAAAAACGAATCGCCTCTTGTGGAAACAAGGCAAAATTTCAGCAGAAGCCTTGCGCGAAATTGAAAATGAAGGCATCGCGGAAACCGTTCAGAAATTGGAGTCAATCGGGATGAAATCAATCACCGATGGCGAATTTAGACGCGATTATTTCCATTTAGATTTCTTAAAGGAATTAGATGGCGTAACCGTGGAAGGCGGCATCGATGCGAATCCAAATGCGAAAGCAGCGGAGGATGGATTTACTCCCCCGAAATTAAGTGTGACAGGAAAATTAAACCACGTGAAGGATATTCAAGTCGCGGATTTTAATTTCTTGAAATCGGTTACGACTCAAACGCCAAAGGTGTCTATTCCTTCCCCAACCATGGTCCATTTTAGAGGTGGCCGGAAGTCAATCGATATCAACTCGTATCCTGACATGGACCTCTTTTTTGAGGATCTTTCGCGGGCTTACAAAAAAGAAATAGATCATCTATACCAAAACGGCTTACGTTATTTACAATTAGACGACACGAATTTGGCCTATTTATGTGATCCAAAGATGCGTGCTGCTGCGAAGGAGCGTGGGGAAGATCCAGATGAATTACCTCGTACGTATGCGGCCTTGATCAATTCGGTTATCGACGATCGCCCGAAAGATTTAACAGTGGGCATTCACCTTTGTCGGGGAAATTACCGCAGTACTTGGTTCGCTGAAGGGGGCTATGAGCCCGTTGCGGATATCTTGTTTAATCAAATTAACGTCGATGGGTATTTCCTAGAATACGACGACGAGCGTTCTGGTGATTTTGCACCATTGCGTTTCGTTCCACAAAATAAGCGTGTCGTTTTGGGTATCGTTTCTTCCAAAGTGAAGGAGCTTGAGAAGATGGATGATTTGCGTCAGCGCATCGACGAGGCGGCTAAATATATGCCTTTAGAAAACCTTTGTTTAAGCCCTCAATGTGGCTTCTCATCGACGCATCATGGAAATGACATGACGCATGATGATCAATGGAGAAAGTTGGAATTAGTCGTAAACACGGCAATTAAAGTTTGGGGAACGGCATAGCCAGCAGCAGGGGTATTTTCCCTGCTCATTAGAATTTTAAAACATGATTGATATTCATAAAATCAAAGCCATTGATTTTCATACCCATGCAGAGGTGTCCTGTTGCCAGCCACAGGATGATTTCCGACCGGAGTTAGACGAGGCTTTTGCGAAGTATTTCAAATCGGACAAGCGTCCGACCATCCAAGAAACGGCCGATTTTTATCGGGAGCAGCAGATTGCTTTCGTGATGTTTACGGTGGATTCTGAATTTGAAGTGGGAAAGAAACGCATCCCGAACAAAGAGGTTGCGGAGGCCGCGCTTAAAAATGATGATATCATGATCGCCTTTGCGAGCATTGACCCGCACAAAGGGAAAATGGGCGCGCGGGAGGCTCGGGATTTAATCGAAAATTATGGGGTGAAGGGGTTTAAATTTCACCCAACCGTGCAGGGCTTTTATCCCAACGATCGCATGGCGTATGCGCTTTATGAGGTCATTGCGGAATACAAATTACCCATGTTATTTCATTCGGGACATTCGGGTTTTGGGAGTGGGGTTCGAGGTGGCGGAGGCTTGCGTCTCGCCTATTCGAACCCGATTTATTTAGATGATGTCGCCATTGAATTTCCGGATTCTCCACTGATCATCGCGCATCCTAGTTGGCCCTGGCAGGACGAAGCCTTGAGCGTCGCCATGCACAAACCGAATGTTTACATTGATTTAAGTGGCTGGTCACCCAAATATTTTCCCAAGCAATTGATCCAATATGCGAACACCTTGTTGAAGGATCGGATGTTGTTTGGTACGGATTTCCCGCTCATTACTCCAGAGCGGTGGATGAATGATTTTGCAGAGGCAGGCTTCAAACCCGAAGTTCAGCCCCTGATTTTAAAAGAGAATGCCATTCGATTACTAAACCTATCTTGAAATGACTTACACACCTAAAACTGAATTGGACCAAAATCCCATGAAGCCGTTGCAATATTTGACGGTTTTTATCTGCTTTCTCATGAACATGCTAGACGGGATGGACGTGATGATTATTTCGTACACGGCCCCAGCGATTGCCAAAACCTGGAGTATGTCCCCTGCCAATTTAGGTGTTGTTTTCAGTTCGGGATTAGTGGGCATGACCGTGGGGGCAATCGTGCTTGCACCCTTTGCCGATAAAATTGGTCGGAAAGCCATGATGCTTATTGCCGCCCTGTTGATGGGTTCCTGCATTTATTTAACAGCCTATGCCACGAGTATTGGCATGTTAATGGCATTTCGTTTCATCAGTGGTTTGGGAATTGGGGCAATGCTTGCCAGCACAGCTGCCATTACTGCCGAATATACGCCTAATAAAACAAGGGATTTTTGGGTTAGTTCGGTCATCTCAGGCTATCCCGTGGGTGCGGTCTTATCTGGCCTAGTTTCAGCATCAATCATCGAGACTTCCGGTTGGCAACAAATGTTCAAATTGGCCGGCTACACCACCTTTTTAGCCCTGCCTTTGATTTATTTATTCTTATCGGAGTCCTTGGATTTCTACCTCAAGTCGCAACCCGCTGGGGCGCTGATCAAGGCTAATGCAATCCTTTTCCGACTCAAAATGCCTGCTTTAGAAGCCTTGCCCACGCACACGGAACAAGAAAAGGAGGCAGTAACCTTGAAATCATTGGTTGGCACGGAATATAAAATCCCAACACTGCAATTGTGGGCTTCGCTCTTTTTAGCGTTTTCGACCTTATACTTTTTAACCAATTGGATTCCAAAATTGGCGACCAATGCCGGCATTTCCATGGAATCAGCTATCTATGCGGGTACCATTTTTAATTTAGGAGCGATATTGGGCATTTCGACGCAGGGCTATTTTTCGAGTCGGTTTGGCTTAAAAAAGACGATCAGTGTCATATTAATTCTTACGTCGATGTTGATGCTTAGTTTCGGTCTATTCGTCGGATCTGATTGGGTGCTTTTTATCTTTTTCTTGTTGGGATTCGGTGTTCAAGGTGGATTTGTGGGGCTTTATGCCGTGGCAGCGCGGATGTATCCAACACGTATACGGACAACGGGTGTCGGCTGGGCAATTGGTGCAGGCCGACTAGGCGGCATCATCGGACCCATTTTTGGCGGGTTTTTAGTGGCTTGGGGGCTATCCATGACAGAAAGCTTTTGGGTATTTGCATTACCTACTTTAGGGGCTGGATTGATGACGAGAAGTATTTCATCCAAAGAGATCTCCTAATTTTTTTGAAACTCTTTCGGGGAAACGCCGGTCGCTTTTTTGAACAAACGGGAAAAATAGGCCGGGTCCTTGAAGTTTAAGAGATAAGCTATTTCTGAAATCGAATAGGAGGTGTTTAGCAGGTAGTTTTTTGCCTCGGAAACCAGATGTTCCTCGACGAGTTCATGGGCAGATTGATGACTCAGTTCGCGGCAGATTCGATTTAAGTGGACCGCGCTGATGTTCAAAGCTGCGGCATAGGCCTGAATGGATTTATTTTCCAAATAGGACGTTCGGATGAGTTTTTTAAAACCCTGGAAATGGAGGAGGGAACGATCTTCAGATGTTTTCTGAATAATGTCCTCCTTTTTTTCCAAGCGATATAAGTAGCTCATCCACAAGATAAACAGCGACTTGATCACGGTGGTTTTTTGCGCATTTTCGTCCTCCCACTCCTTGATAAATTGAGCGCGTACAAAATCCATGGCGGCAAAATAGGCATCATTTTGGGCAGAGATATACCGCAATTCATGACAGCGTTCTAACAAAGCTGGGTGTTCTTGGAGCGTCCGATCGATGTAATCCTGGGATAAACTGAAAACATCGCCCTTGATATTCGGCTGGAATTGAAAGCCATGTGTTGTTTCGGTGGGAATGCTTATGACGCATGGCCCCTGAAATGGAAATCGTTTTTTATTTGCGACTAATACGCCTTTGCCGGATTGAATCCAGAATAGTTGGAATAAATCGATATGCACATGCTCCTCAATTTCCCAGTGGTATCGCTTACTTCTCAGCGCCAAAGGCTCCACCTGAATGAAGTTTGAATGACCCACCTGATCGGGATCTCCATACAGTCCTTTAAAATGAAGTGTCTGATTTGCCAAAATGATTTATTTGTACAAGCCAAAAACGATAAATTTGAGGCTTATTGCTAATTGTCATTGATTTTATGTTTTAAAAGTACAAATAATATTTTAATTTATCCAAGATAATATTGATTCTTTCCTTTAGTTTTGGCATGTAAAAAGAAATAAATATGTCAGAAATTTATTATTCAACGTTTGACCCTGAGGTACAGCCAAGTGTTTTGTACCCTGACTACAAATCCACGATACTTCGTGCGCCAGCCCATCCTTTGGTGATTGTCCCACAGGCTATGTCGGAAAGAAGCGGCCCCATATTTTCTTCTTATGGACTAGGTCCTTTGGATCACGATCTAACAAAAAATGCAGTCCGAAATGGAGATCCTTTAGGGGAGCGAATCGTTGTTCACGGGAAAGTGATGAATGAAAACGGACAGCCCATCCCAGATATAATGATCGAAGTTTGGCAAGCAAATGCTGCCGGACGCTATGTGCATAAAGTGGACAAACATGCCGCACCGCTTGACCCCAATTTTTTAGGGTCAGGACGTTGCAGAACCGACGCCCAAGGGAATTATGTGTTTTATACGGTTAAGCCGGGAGCCTATCCTTGGGGAAATCACTTCAATGCTTGGCGTCCGAACCACATCCACTTTTCTTTATTTGGGCCAAATATTACTTCCCGACTCGTCACACAAATGTATTTTCCGGGGGATCCCCTCTTGGAATATGATCCTATTTTTAAGGGCATTCCTGAGAAAGGCCGACCATTAGTGATCTCAAGTTTTGACTTATCGCGTACAGAACCTGATTTCGCCCTAGGGTACCGTTTTGATATTGTTTTACGTGGTGCTGCGACCACTCCATTTGAAAATCAATAAGCACATGCACAAGCAAACACCTTCTCAAACAGTAGGCCCATATTTTGCCTATGGCCTGACGCCCGAACAATACGGGTATGATTTCAAAGAATTGATTAACAACGAATTATCGGATCCTTACGATGCGAAAAGCATCCACCTGAGTGGCCAGGTTTTCGATGGGGAAGGCCAATTGATTCCCGATGCCATGATCGAATTATGGTATTGCGAGCCAGATTCCAAGGTATTTGGCCGTTACGGAACAGGTACGGATCCACAATCGAGATTCCATTTTTATAGTTTGGCTCCAAGTCAATATTTGACGCTGATTGTTTTCATGCGTGGCCAATTGATCCATTCCTATACTCGGGTGTATTTTAATGAAGTGGATATTCCTGCGGAAGTGCCTCAAGAACGTAGGAAAACCCTACTTGCTCAAGGGGATGCAGGTCATTTCACGTTTGATATTCACATGCAAGGGCCTAAGGAAACCGTATTTTTTCAGATCTAAATGTCCTTATATACTTACCTATTCTATACTCAAACATCCATTGCTCAGGAGCGCCAATCGCTCGAACGCATGTTGCGTTTCGAAGCGGAACTCGCTCAAGCACAAGCGGCTTGTGGGATCATACCTCAGCAAGCAGCCGATATCATTCAAGCTTGTTGCCGAATTGAATTTCTCGATATCGAAAAATTAAAGTTGGAGATTCGTTTAGGCGGAAATGCCGCCATTCCATTGGTTCAGCAACTCACGCGTATCGTAAAAAATAACGATGTGGAGGCCTCTCGCTATGTTCATGTGGGGGCAACCAGCCAAGATGTTATTGATACGGCAACGATGCTGGAAATTCAGGAATGGATGCAGTGGTTTGATGCGAAACTCAATGAATTAGCGCATGTTCTGTTTGAACTGACGAAACAATACCGTTCCACCATCATGATGGGCCGGACGCTGTTGCAACAAGCCAAACCCATGACTTTCGGCCTGAAGACTGCTACTTGGTTAGAAGCGGTTTTACGAAGTAAGCGGCGCATGAAAGGGATGGAAATATTGGGCCTCCAACTGCAAGGGGCCGTAGGCAGTGGCAATAGCGCAATTCAGAAAGAAGTACAGCAAAAAATGGCGCAATCTTTGGGCTTGCCTTTGGCACATTCTTGGCATTCTAACCGGGATAATTTTGCGGAATGGGCCTCCTTTTTAGGTATTTTGTCTGGTTCTTTGGGGAAAATGGCCAAAGATATTTCCTTGTTAATGCAGACCGAATTAGGGGAAGTGATGGAAGGTGCGGCCGACGGGAAAGGGGGGTCAAGTACGATGCCTCATAAACGTAATCCTGTGACTTGTGCAGCGATATTGGCGAATGCAACCCGGACGCCAGCCCTCGTTTCCACACTGTTATCGGCTATGCCGCAGGAGCAGGAGCGGTCTGCCGGCCTATGGCATGCAGAATGGGAAACGCTAACGACCTTAGTCGAACTAAGCGCCGGTTCCATGGATAAAACCATCGATTTGATGAAGGGTTTAGAGGTGAATGAGGAAAGGATGTTAGCAAACGTGGGCATGACCCACGGCTTAATTTTTGCGGAAAATGTTTCGCTTGCCCTAACCCCCGCCTATGGGAAATTACAAGCCCACGAATTAGTGGAAAAAGCCTGTAAGCAAAGCATCAAACAGGGTAAAAGTTTACAAGAAGTCTTAGCCACAATGGACCTGCCTATTGCAGATTTGGACCGTTTATTTGTCCCTAAAAATTCCATTGGCAACAGTTTGTCCACGATAGACGAAATTCTCCAGTCTTATGAAAACACATTATAAATTAGAGGGTACACCGAATAGTCCTGTTTTGGTCTTTTCCAATTCCTTAGGAGCAAATTACCACATGTGGGATGAGCTCGTCCCCCTATTATTGCCTTATTTCCGCGTATTGCGTTATGATACGCGGGGCCATGGCCACAGTTCGGTCACACCCGGTGAATATTCCATCGAATTATTGGGTCAGGATGTGATTGATTTAGTGGATTCACTTGGGATTGAGACCTTCGCATTTTGTGGCCTTTCCATGGGAGGGCTCATCGGGCAATGGTTAGGAATTCATCATTCCAAACGATTAAAGCACCTAATCCTTTGTCATACCGCTGCTAAAATTGGGAATGCTGACCGTTGGAATGAGCGGATCGATCGCATTCAGCGAGATGGAACGGAAGGGATGGCCGCAGAGACCATGGACCGCTGGTTTACTTCCGCTTTTCAGTCGGATCAACCGGATAAAATTGCCTTTATGGAGCAGATTTTTGCCAAAAGCCCAAATGCTGGTTACATTTCCTGCTGTGCCGCCATTCGAGATGCAGATTTCCAATCACAATTGGGCGAAATACAAGCCAAAACACTCGTTATTACCGGCGATGAAGATCCCGTGACGAATGTTGAACAGGCAGAATTCTTAGTTCAGCATATACCTAATTGCCAACTAAATGTGCTGCCTGCACGCCATTTAAGTGCGACAGAACATCCTGCCGATTTTGCGGAATTACTTCTCCAATTTATGGTGGGTACTTCGGTCCAAGATCGTGGGATGCATGTGCGCAGGACAGTTTTAGGAGATGCGCATGTGGATCGTTCGATCCAACATATCAATGAGATGAATGCGGATTTTCAGTCCTTCATCACGGAGTATGCGTGGGGGGAAATTTGGACAAGACCGGCCTTGGATAAACCTACACGGAGTTTTATAACCCTAGCCCTCTTAATCGCTTTAAATCGGAAAGACGAATTTAAGATGCACGTGCGTGCCGCCTTGCATAATGGATTAACGGCCACAGAAATCAAGGAATTAATCATGCATTCTGCCCTCTATTGCGGACTTCCCGCAGCGAATGAGGCAATCCATGCAGCAGAAGAAATCATACAGAGCACATGAAAACACAAATAGGCATTATCGGGGCAGGCCCAGCGGGCTTAACTTTAGCCCTTTGGTTAAAAAAAGAAGGCATCTCCTCCGTGATTATCGAGGCTCGTTCTCGTGCTTATATCGAAGCAAGGGTACGCGCAGGCTTGTTGGAACAAAATACAGTCGATATTTTGACGGATTTAGGCCTAGCTGACCGATTAATAAAAGAAGGACAAGTCCACCATGGCGTGTTTTTTAATTTTGATGGGGAGCGTATTCGGGTGCCTTTTGGGGAACTGACGGGTGGGCGAAATATCAGCATTTATGGCCAACAAGAAGTTGTGAAAGACCTAACGGAAGCCTGGTTAGCCGGAGGTGGGGAAATCTATTTTGAGTCACCCGCTTTAGCTATTCAAGGCATTGATACCGAAAATCCTTCGATCCTTTTTGATCATCAAGGCGTCCAAAAGCAATTGGATTGTGAATTTGTGGCCGCCTGTGATGGATTTCACGGGATTGGAAGAAAATCGATGCCCCAGAATTCCTACAAGGAATTTTCCGTTACCTATCCTTACAGTTGGCTAGGTATCTTAGCGCATGTCGCCCCTTCGGCACCTGAATTGATCTATGCCTACCATGAGAATGGTTTCGCCTTGAGCAGCATGCGCTCGGAGCAGGTGAGTCGCCTATATGTGCAATGTGAGGTAGATGATACGGTCGAAAATTGGTCGGATGATCGCATTTGGGAGGAGCTGTCGATACGGCTAGGAACCCCCGGATGGGAGTTAAAGCGAGGTCCTATTTTTGAGAAGAGCATCACGCCCATGCGCAGTTATTTTATCGATAACATGCAAGCGGGCACACTTTATTTAGCTGGAGACGCTGCCCATATTGTGCCGCCTACGGGGGGAAAAGGGCTAAATTTAGCTTTGGCAGATGTGAAACACCTGGTGGACGGCTGGAAGGCCTATTACCAGCAGGGGTCCAAACTTGCCTTGGAGGGATATTCCAAACAAGCGTTAAAGCGCATCTGGCGGGCACAGGATTTCTCTAATTTTATGACGACCTTTTTCCATAAGCAAGACGCGCATGGATCTTTTACCTATCAATTGCAAAAGGCGAAATTTGACTACATTAAATGTTCCAAGGCTTATGCCACGACCATTGCTGAAAATTATGTAGGATTGCCTTTTGAATCGTTTGAATAAGTTTATACACATGAAAAATACCCCGATTATCAGCAGCGAAGAGGCTGCCCAATTAGTCAAAAATGGTGACGTTTTATTGCAAGGTGGATTTGGGATGACGGGAAACCCCGTTCATTTGATGAATGCATTGGCCAACTTATCTACGCGTGATTTGACCTTCATTGGAAATAATGTTGGCGAACCGGGGATTGGCGGCGGAAAACTCTTGCGAAATGGCCAAATCAAAAAAATGATTGGTTCCTTTTTTACCTCAAACCCTGATGCGGTTCGCGCCGCTCAAAATGGGGAGGTCGCCTATGAATTATTGCCTCAAGGAACGTTGGCTGAAGCCATTCGGGCAGGGGGAGCTGGAATAGGTGGTTTTTATACGCCCACCTCGGCTGGAACCACCATCGCAGCCGGTCGGGAAACCAAGGTCATTCAGGGTGAGGAGCAAGTTTTTATCGAAGGGATTCGAGGGAATATTGCTTTTATTCGTGCCTGGCGGGCTGATACGGCCGGAAATTTACAATACCGCATGACGGAGCAAAATTTCAATCGGGCCATGGCCACCGCCGCGGATATCGTGGTGGCAGAAGTTCAGGAAATTGTTCCTTTAGGAGCCATAAAACCCGAAGATATTCATACTCCGGGATGTTATGTGGACTACCTGGTGGAAGCAAAATTAACGAAGGAGGATTTGGGGAGTTCTGCCTCCACGGCGACCTCGAAAAAAGTGGATGAGTCCCGGATGAATATGGCACGCCGGGCATTGCAAGAATTGAAACGGGGAGATGTCGTGAACCTAGGCATCGGTATTCCGACTTTGGTGGCGGATTTAATTACCGAAGAACAAGGCATCATTTTGCATACCGAAAACGGTATGCTGGGCGTAGGCCCTGCCCCCACAGATGGTGGTGGAGCCATGGATTACCCGGTGAATGCCGGAAAAATTCCTGTCACAGCCTTAGCCGGAAGTGCCTATTTTGATAGTGCTGATTCTTTTGCCATGATCCGGGGTGGACATATCGATGTGGCCATTATGGGGGGATTGGAAGTGGATGAAGCGGGAAATTTGGCCAACTGGGCGGTGCCTGGGAAGCCACTTTTGGGTGTTGGTGGTGCGATGGATTTAGCCAAAGGGGCCAAAAAACTAATCATCACCATGACCCATACCAACCCGGATGGAAGTCCTAAATTAGTGCCACAATGCGTTCTGCCCCTAACGGCAGCTGGGGTGGTGGATTTGGTGATTACCGACTTGGCTGTATTTGACTTTTCAGCCGGATGTTTAACTTTACTCGATTTATTGCCTGGAGCCACGATAGAAGAGGTACGAGCGAAAACGAGTGCAAAATTTAAGGAGCAAAATTAACATGGAAGAAGCCTATATTATTGATGCCATTCGCACGCCGATTGGAAGTTTTGGAGGAGGCTTGTCGGCCGTTCGAACGGACGATTTAGCTGCCATCCCAATCCGGGAAATACTGGCCCGAAATCCCAAATTGGATCCTTCCTCTGTGGATGATGTTATCCTGGGATGTCATAATCAAGCGGGAGAAGACAATCGAAATGTAGCTCGTATGGCGCTTTTATTAGCGGGCTTACCTCATACGGTTCCTGGTGAAACGGTGAACCGTTTATGTTCTTCCGGAATGTCGGCCGTTATCCATGCCACACGCGCCATCAAATCCGGCGATGGCGATGTGTTCATTGCGGGAGGCGTTGAACACATGACCAGGGGCCCTTGGGTGATGTCGAAGGCGAGCAAAGCTTTTGGCTCAGATTCCCAGTTATTCGATTCTTCTTTTGGTTGGCGATTTATTAATCCCCTTATGCACAAAATGTATGGGACGGATGCCATGGGAGTCACGGCTGAAAACTTGGCTGAAAAATATGGGATCAGTCGGGAAGACCAAGATTTATATGCCTATAACTCTCAACAAAAAGCCTTTGCTGCTCAGCAGGCAGGCTATTTTGAAGACGAAATTGTAAAGGTTGAAATCAAGGACCGCAAGGGGAATGCGCATTATTTTGAGCAGGATGAATTTATCAAAGGGAATAGTACTTTGGAAAAATTAGCCCAACTGCGACCCGCGTTTAAAAAAGACGGAGGTTCTGTCACTGCGGGGAATGCCTCGGGCTTAAATGATGGTGCCGCAGCTCTATTGATTGCATCCAAAAAAGCGGTTGAGCAATATGGGTTTATCCCACGCGGACGCATCGTTAGTTCGGCTGTCGTAGGGGTCGAGCCTCGTTTCATGGGAATAGGCCCGGTGGGAGCTATGCAAAAAGCACTCGAAAAAGCGGGTTTAAGCTTAGACCAAATGGATATCATTGAGTTGAATGAGGCTTTTGCCGCACAATGCTTGGCCGTGACCCGGAACTTGCAGCTGGCAGATAATGATCCAAGAGTAAATCCACAAGGAGGTGCGATTGCAATCGGCCATCCCCTGGGCATGTCGGGTGCCCGACTGATACAAACGGCCTTGCATGGCTTAGAAAAAAGTGGGAAACGCTATGCGATAGCTAGCATGTGCGTGGGCGTGGGAATGGGTTATGCGGTTATTATCGAAAAAATGTAGAGATTTACACATACCCTAAAACGAAATAGCTATGAACCAACTGCGCCTGAAAGCTTCGCTTTTCCTGAATTATTTCTTGTTTGCCATTTTATTAAACAGTGTCGGCATTGTTATTTTTCAAGTCCAGCGGAATTTTCATGTCAGCGAACAGAGCGCCAGCGTGTTGGAAGGATTCAAAGATTTAAGTATCGCGTTTTGTTCCTTTTTGGTGGCCTCTTTTATCGTCAAAATTGGATATAAAAAAGCGATGCTGCTCGGGCTCGCACTGGTCGGGGGCTTTTGTTTATTGATGCCATCCCTATCTAGTTTTTGGGCGACAAAAGCCCTATTTGCCACCATTGGTATCGGATTTGCCCTGATCAAAATCACCACATTTGCCAGCATTGGATTGCTCGTAACGAACGATAAAGAACATTCCAGTTTGATGAATTACTTGGAGTCTTTTTTTATGGTGGGGGTGTTAACGGCGGGTTTTATTTTTAGCTTTTTTGTTGACGACCTTCATCCCGAATCAACCGATTGGTTTCGGGTATATTACCTCTTAAGTGGGATGGCTTTCATCGCTTTCTTTTTGTTGTTAAGTGCAAAAATGGATGAAACATCCTTACAAGTGGAGGTTCCTACCTCCTTGCTCGCCGACTTTTTAAGCATGTTAAAAATGATGGCCATCCCGGCGGTTTTGATCTTCATCTTTAACGCGTTTTTTTATGTGTTAATTGAGCAGAGCATCATGAGTTGGCTCCCAACGTTCAATAGCAAAGTTTTACATCTTCCTGCCGCATTGAGCATTCAAATGGCTACGATATTAGCGGCTGCCACAGCATTGGGCCGCTTTGTGGCGGGGATCGTATTCCAACGACTAAATTGGTTAATCGTTGTCATTGCCTGTTTAGTTTTGGCAGCGGGCTTGATTCTCATCACCATGCCGCTCGCAAATTCTGTTAATGGCGCAGTCGTCACGGGTTGGTCGGATGCCCCCTTCGTCGCCTATATGTTTCCATTGATTGGCTTTTTGATTGCGCCCATCTATCCAGCGATAAATTCAACGATTTTGTCCACACTGCCAAAGCATCAGCACGCTTCCATGAGTGGATTGATTGTTGTTTTTTCAGCTTTGGGAGGAACAACCGGGTCGATCATTACGGGTACGGTTTTTCATCATTTTGGAGGCCAGGCAGCGTTCTATTTTTCCATTGTTCCGATCACCCTCTTGATTATCTTTTTGATTCTTTTTAAGCGAATTAGTGCCAAAAACTCCCTTTCATAAATGAGAGATCACGTAACTCTGACGGAATTATTTCACGCTGTCCAAACCAGTGGCATCTTCTCAGATAGTAAAACCTTCTGTGATTGTATTCCCCATGCGGAGCTGGAATATATCCAACAGCAATATGATGAGGAAAAGGGGCAGGCCAAATTTGACCTGAAGGAATTTGTACTTGCACATTTCGAGTTACCGGAGAAAATAGCGTCAACCTATGAAGCGGATGCGAATGATACGGTAGAAAAGCATATTGAAAATTTATGGCCGATCTTATTGCGTAAACCGGATCTCCCAGATCAAGGGACCTTAATCCCTTTGCCTTTCGACTATATTGTTCCGGGTGGGCGCTTTGGGGAGGTGTATTATTGGGATAGTTATTTTACGCAATTGGGATTAGTTCAAGCGGGGAAAGTGGATTTGGTCGAGGATATGATTAAAAATTTCTCGCATTTAATTCATACGCAAGGATTCATCCCGAATGGGAACCGAAGCTATTATTTAGGGCGGTCCCAGCCACCTTTTTTCGCTTTGATGGTTCAATTGTTGGCCAGCATAAGAGGCGATCAGGTTTATGCCAACTATCTCCCTGCCTTGCAAAAAGAGTATAATTTTTGGATGAATGATGCGCAGCGGGTGGAGCTTCAAAAGGGGCACTATTTGAATCGCTATTGGGATACTTTTACGACACCGCGGCCGGAAGCCTATCAAGAGGATATGGAATTAGCCTCGGAATCCACGGCTTTAGCCTCAGATACCTATCGTCACATTCGAGCCGCTGCGGCATCTGGTTGGGATTTTTCCACCCGCTGGTTTCAAGACCCAGAAAATTTCGCCACGATTCATACGACCGACATTATCCCGGTGGACTTAAATGCCTTGCTGTATATGTTCGAGGAGATTTTGGAAAAAACCTATCACCACCTTGGGAACAAAGAGCAGGCTTCGTATTATGAACAGGCCAAAAAACAAAGGAAAATTGCCTTGACCAAATTTTGTTGGGACCCGAAGCGTCAAGGCTTCTTCGATTACGATTTTAAGTCGGGAACATTAAAGTCAACGGAATCCTTAGCCATGGTTTTTCCCTTGTTTGCAAACATGGCGAGTCCAGCACAGGCGGAACAAGTAAAGCATTACATCGAGCAACATTTTTTGAAATCAGGAGGACTCGTTACTACTTTGCATACGAGTGGACAGCAGTGGGATAGTCCAAACGGCTGGGCTCCCTTGCAATGGGTCGCCATACAAGGACTATTGCATTATGGCTATACAGATTTAGCGGAGACCATTGTGGAGCGATGGCTGCAATTAAATAGGCAGGTCTTTGCTCGAACGGGGAAAATGATGGAAAAATACAATGTTGTTGATACCAGCCTGGATGCTGGCGGAGGCGAATACGAGGGTCAAGATGGGTTTGGCTGGACGAATGGAGTCTTTTTAGCGATGCAGGACCTACTAGGAAAGGGGATGTAATTTTCGGCTTTCCGCCCGTTTAATACTTTTGATATAGGCAATTTTTCGGAATCGAAGGGCACTCCAGTCCTGATCGATGGCAACCAAACTAACCTTTTCCACTTCTAAGGGAATCATTCGATCCCATCCCTGATCCCGGTTGATGCTCGACTTGTATTTTTTTGAGCTCCCTTTGGGATAACAGAACCAAATCGTCGTATCCCCGGCTAAACGACCTTCTATTTGCTCAATTAGGGCATCCAATTCGGCTTGTTGCGTCACGAAAGCGAGCAGAAAATCAATCGCTCCCGGATTGTTGAGCGAGGTGTGTACGGGGGCAAGACTTTCCCATTCCTTTATGGTATCTTGAAAGGAGTCGGGACTTTGAAGAATATATACGGAAGGGTGCCCCTTAAAGGCAAGTTTTTTTATCAGGGGATTCATAAAAGGGCTTAGTCATTTCTTTTGCCAGGCATTCGTTTTCCTGTACCCGGCATGGATTTTAAATCATCACCTAAGTCTTCGCGCGCTTGATTTCCTAAAGCTTCTAATTCCGCAACGATTTCGGGGTGCATGGAACTGACATCGTAACGCTCACCGGGGTCTCTTCTTAAGTCATAAAGTCCCTGATTAAAGGCGAAGTCTTCATTTAACTTTCCTGGGTAGCCATCTTTTCCAGGTAAAAAGCCTTCATGGGTTCTGCCAGGGTGGGCGAAAACCAATTTCCAATTTCCTTTTCGGACAGCCTCTAAGTTATTTGTTCGGTAATAATAGTAAAAGGATTTGCGCGGTTCCGCCGTTTGGCTCCCTTCCATTAAGCGTTGGATGTTCACCCCGTCGATCTTTTTCTGAGGGAGCGGACTCTGTGTTAAGGCACAAATGGTAGGCAACAAATCGATATTAGAGGCAAGTCCCGCTTGTACTTTTCCTTCCGGGAGATGGCCTTTCCATTGGACGATGAAGGGTACTCGTTGGCCTCCTTCAAAGGAAGAGCCTTTGGCTTCCCGTAAACCGCCTGTCGAACCCGCATGGTTTCCAAAGTTTTGCCAGGGGCCATTGTCACTCGTAAAAATGACGATGGTGTTTTTTTCGAGCATAAGTTTTTTTAAGGTAGCTAATATTTCGCCCACGGACCAGTCCATTTCCATCATGACATCTCCGAATAAACCCTGCTTGCTTTTTCCTCTGAAATCTTTTGAGGCATTGATCGGAACATGTGGCATCGGATGTGGCAGGTAGAGAAAAAAGGGTTTCGACTTGTTCTTTTCAATGAATTGGACAGATTCTTTCGTCAGAATTTGGATTAATTGAGCCTGATCATCGAGCGTTTCAATGTATTTTTCGGGCTCATTGTTGCGTATGAGGGGAAGGAGGGGAAACCGGCTTTTATTACTAGGTGCGATTGCCTTTTGCCCATCATAATCGACCGGCCACATGTCATTCGAATAAGGAATTCCTACGTATTCATCGAATCCATGTTGCATCGGCAGAAAGTCCTTGCGATCCCCTAAATGCCATTTACCAAACATCCCTGTTACATAGCCGTTTGAATGAAGCAATTCGGCAATTGTTTCTTCGGAGGCGTTTATCCCGATTTTTGAATTCGGGAATAGTGCTCCAGAAATGCCAATGCGGTTCGGGTAACAACCAGTCAATAAACCTGCACGCGAAGCGGAACAAACGGCTTGAGCGGAAAGAAAATGGGTGAATCGCACACCATTTTTGGCCATTTGGTCAATTTGGGGCGTAGCATATTCCGAGGCTCCGTAGCACGATAAGTCTCCGTAACCTAAATCATCCATCATGATGAGAACGACATTGGGTTTGTTTTGAGCTAAACTCGTTAGCGAAAGACTCAAAAGCAAGCAAATCAATAATGATTTCATTGGTTCATTATTTATTTTTTCATCATTTCGAGGGCCTTCTCTTTTGGAACCCCAAACACCTTGCCTTCCGAAGCTGCCTTCAAGAAGCGGTCAATGTAATCTTGACTCAAAGTTGAATTATCTTTGTATTTGATTCGCAAGTCATCTAATTGTTTGTGTAGCGTCTTTTTAATTTCGGTGTAAGCCGGATCGTTATACACATTCTTTAATTCCATCGGGTCTTTTTCTCGATCGATGAGTTCCCAGGCATCCTCCTTAAAATAGTAGTGGATGAGCTTGTATTTTTTGGTGATAACGGCATAATGGCGATTCACCATGTGTTCCGCTGGGTATTCATAATAATGGTAATAAACAGCATCCCGATCCCAGGATTGGCCCTTCAACAAGGGAATTAAACTTTGGCCTTGCATGTCTTTCGGGGCAGTAATACCTGCGGCTTCCAAAAAGGTCTGTGCAAAGTCGAGGTTTTGGACTAAGGCATCCGATTTTTGTCCTGGCTTGATTTGATTCGGCCATGAAACGAGCAATGGTGTCTTGAATGACTCATCGTAGATGAAACGTTTATCAAACCAGCCGTGCTCCCCTAGGTAAAAACCTTGGTCGGAGGTATAGACCAACAGCGTGTTTTCCAATAAATGATTCGCTTCTAGGTAATCTAACAAACGTCCCACATTTTCGTCCACGGATTTAATCGTGCCCAAATAATCCTGCATGTAGCGTTGGTATTTCCAGCGCATCTTATCTTGATCCGTCATTTGGGGATAGGCCTTGATGAATTCGGCATTGATAAGGTCATAAACAGCATTGAAATGAGCCTTTTGGGTGGGATTTAATCGGCCCATCTCTGCGGCAAAACGTCTTTTATCAAAACCGATTTCAGGAATATGCAGCGAATCCATGGTTTGCGGATAGATCTTATTGTCTCCAGACCAGGACATGTGCTTTAAAATATTCATTTCTGCTTCTTTCACAGCGCCCGTGCGGTTCGAATAATCATCGAACAAGGTTGGCGGTTCGGGGAAGGTGGCGGAAGTCATTTCCTTCAAATGTCGTTCAGCCATTAACCAAGAACGGTGGGGAGCCTTGTGCAGATACATCAACATAAAAGGTTTCGCGGGATCACGCTCCTTTTGTAACCAATCCAGCGTCATGTCGGTGATAATATCTGTCACATAACCTGTCACCTTGATATTCCCCTCTTTTTTGGTGATAAAATCGGGGTTATAATAGTTTCCTTGATCAGGCAATATTTTAAATTGATCAAAGCCTTTGGGGCTATTTCCAAAATGTAATTTGCCAAACATCGCCGTTTGATACCCCCCTTTTTGTAGCAATTGCGGGAAGGTAACATTGCTCGTGTCAAAACTAAAATGGTTATCTACTTTCCCATTTAGGTGGGAATGTTTTCCGGTTAGAATCGTCGCCCGACTCGGTGCGCAAATGGAATTTGTGACGCTGGCATTCGTAAATAAAATCCCTTTATTAGCGATTCTGTCAATATTTGGTGTGGAAATCAAGCGCTTATCGTAGGCTGAAATGGCTTGATAGGCATGGTCATCTGACATGATGAAGATGATATTCGGTCGACCTTGCGGTTTGGTTTGGCCAATCAGGGAGATAGAAAGAGTTAATAATGTCCCTAATAAAATAAGGCTTTTGGTCTTCAACATATAGCTAATAGGTTTGTTTAATCGGCTTAAATTTATATAAATTTGTTAGCATTCGAAATGCTTAGACGATATAATGAAGTATTTGATCTTTTTCTTTTGGCCCTGTTTAATGTTGCTAGGTCAGCAACAGGTTCCTGTCTGCCATGTTCCAGTTCCGAGTCGATTTAAAGTTCAGTCGGGCAGCAAACAAAAACAAATGCTGAATTCCTATCAGGGGATGAAACGAATTCCAGCCGGGTCATTTATCATGGGCTCCCATGATGATCAAGGAAGGGCGGATGAATATCCCCTGCATCCTGTGCAATTGAGAGGATTTTACATGGATGAAACCGAGGTGACGAATGCGGATTTTGCCAAATTTGTGCGGGCTACTGGATATGTTACGACGGCCGAAAAGGCCATTGATTGGGTGGAAATGTCGAAGCAATTGCCTGCGGGAACACCTAAGCCGGCTGATTCCTTACTTGCCCCCAGTTCCTTGGTTTTTGTGCCTACGACAGGTCCCGTTAACCTCAATGATTATTCCCAATGGTGGGAATTTAGGCGTGGGGCGGATTGGAGACATCCGCAGGGTCCTGCGTCAACGATTGTGGGGAAGGAAAATCATCCCGTCGTTCATGTTTCGCATGAGGACGCGTTGGCCTATGCAAATTGGGCCGGCAAGCGATTGCCCACCGAAGCAGAATGGGAATGGGCGAGCAGAGGAGGCTTAAAAAATAAGCGATATCCATGGGGTTCTGCATCCGTAAACGATGCTCCTTATAAAGCCAATAGTTTCCAAGGGCATTTCCCGAACGAAGACCTTGCCTTAGATGGTTTTAAGACGACAACGGCTCCCGTAAAATCTTTTCCGGCGAACGGATTTGGGTTGTACGACATGGCGGGAAATGTTTGGGAATGGTGTGCGGATTGGTACCGACCAGATTATTACCAACAAAGCCCCCTTCTGAATCCGAAGGGCCCCAAAGACAGTTATGATCCCGATGAACCCAATACCCCCAAACGCGTAATGCGTGGAGGTTCTTTTCTCTGCAATGATGGCTATTGTGCGAGTTACCGAAGCGCGGCTCGGATGAAGTCGAGCCCAGATTCGGGTTTACAGCATACCGGCTTCCGCTGCGTGAAAGATTAAAATTAAGCTGTTGCGTGTTCTGATTGTTGATTGAAATGTTAAAATGAGTCTATTGAAAAGCATCCTTTTTGTTTTTGCCTTTAGTTCTTTTTGTTTCGGGCAATCGGATACCTTGAAAATAAAGTATGCCCTTTTTGCGGAGACCTATTATTTGCATTCGGCCACTGATGTTAAATCTCCAATATTCTATAATCATACGACCGTAAATCAACCCGCATTAAATCTAGGCTTAGTCGAATTTTCAATGCAAAAAAGGAATTGGACGATTCAAGCGGGCATGATGCTGGGGACCTATGTTCAAAAAAATTTGGCTTCAGAGCCCGATTATTGGAAGCAGATTTACCAGTTAAATGCGCAAATCCAGGTAAATCCGACCAATCAACTCGTCTTTGGAATAATACCCTCTCACATCGGTGTAGAATCTGCCAAAAATAGTGAAAATGACTGTTTGTCAAGAAGTTACATTGCTGAAAATTCTCCATATTATGAAACAGGGATTACTTGGAATTATTTGCCAAATCCCAATTTATCCTTCCGACTATTGGCATTGACAGGTTGGCAACACATCGGAAAATATAAGCCGGCCTTGGGATCACAAATGACTTTCAGTAGATCAACTGGATGGAAGTTTAATTCAAGTCATTTTTGGGGAGACGAAGGCAAGGGCTTTCGCATGTTTTTTAACCATTATTTTCTGTTGCCTTTATCGAAGCAATTCTTCTGGACCCTTGGAGGAGATGTGGGAATGGAGGCGGGTCATTGGTGGAATGGAGGACTCACGTATGTAACTTGGAAACCGAAGGCCAATATTCGAATGAGCGGTCGTCTCGAATATTATTCAGATCCTAAAGCGATCATCATGCCGCAGGCTTTTTCCGATGTAACTCAATCGTTGACGATTGATGTCCCTGTCATGAGGCAAATTGTTCTTC
>JACCEA010885571.1_pt1 | contig 41571 bp, 53 predicted proteins | sample 7449851 | NCBI WGS metagenome assembly JACCEA01 (sample SAMN15323453, study PRJNA562643) | freshwater metagenome | isolation source: river surface water | place: USA:Blue River Watershed | collected 2017-08-18 | reverse complement strand
GTAGCCCCTCACTATCTTCCCCGTTTTTAATTCCCTTACATAGTTTTATTTTCAACTATCCCCGCCACCAGATACCCCCACCCCCCACGGTCACCAGCACCCACGATAGCCCCTGCCCGTGTGGGTTATCGGCTCAACCGAACCCCATGCTTACTTATGCTGGGGCCCCAAGTATACACTATCGCCCCAAAATATTTTTCCAGTATTACGGGGGGCTCAGTGTCTAAATGTCCGATTTATACACATAAAGTAGTGACGTTAGTCACAAAACGCATATTCATGCGTTCGGAAAGTTATTCTGAACGGGTTTATATATATAGAGAGTATAACGAGCGGACGTACCTAGCGAGTTACAACGGGCGCTTGATGCGCCCTTGTCTACGATAGTGGCTGAGGCTTTGCCGAGGCCAATGGGGGGTAGTGAGCGACTCCCATGAGCGAACGATAAGGGGGGTTTTATTACCCGCTTTTATGGTGGTATTGATAGATTTTATTATTGCCTGGAGAAGACTGCAGAAACTCCCAGGTTCCCTCATCCTATGCCCAACGGCACGGTGGGGGTTTTTAGGTCCCTGGTGTTTAATGGCTAAGCACGGCGGTCTCCAACACCGCAAGACAAGGTTCGAGTCCTTGGGGGTCTGCTCGGAAGAAGGTAACCACTCCCGTTCTTCATGTTCGTAGGGACCGCCCTATGGGAATGCCAGATACACCAGGACGCGCCCAGCACAGTAATTGCTGGTCTGGCACTTATCATTAACACCCTCCATGCCTCTCAACGATGCACAAAGCGGGGGGTTACTCTTTGGACATTAACTCAGCAGGCAGAGTGCCCGACTGTTAATCGGGTTGTCCCAGGTTCGAGCCCTGGATGTCCAGCCAACACCCAGGAACCGTCCCTGAGATACCTTCACAGGTATGGACCAAACGGCCTGGGTTATGCATTTCCGATAAATACCCATTCCAGCGGTAAACGGAAATTTCTAAAAATTTTTTTACCCTGCTTCGCAGGAGGTCGGGGGACCAATGGCAGCCAAAGGCGGCAAAGAGCACCACAATGTAGTAGCCCTGCGTGAGGCAAAGGCAAAGGTACTAGAGTTCGTCCGTCAGGGCCTATCCCTTGAGGACTCAATTGCCCGCGCTGACCGCAAGCCAGATGTAATGAAGGTCTGGAAGCAAGATGAGAAGTTCATGCGTGACCTGGAGAAGGCTCGCGAAGAGGGTGAGAAGACCCTCTCGATAACCACAGGTGATGCTAAATACAAAATCGGGTTCGAGCAGTTCTCGAAAGAGTTCCTTGACTCCCCGATATTCGCACATCACCGCTCATGGATTGATGTGCTGGAGGGACGGGACCCTTCTTACCTGCATGATGCCATGGTCTATGAACCTGCATCCAAGCAGCGCCTGCTCATCAACGTACCACCTGAGCATGCGAAGTCTACTGTCATCACAGTCAACTACTGTGTATACAGAATTGCTATGGACCCCAATGTGAAAATCACCATTGTGTCCAAGACCCAGGAACGCGCCAAGGAGTATCTCTACTCCATCAAGCAGCGTCTATCCCATGAGAGATGGGCTAAGATGCAGGCTGTCTATGGTGGCGCTAACGGATGGAAAGAATCCTCAGATACCTGGAAGACTGACCGCATCTACATTGCCCGTGATTCCACAGAAAAGGACCCTACCGTCCAGGCTCTTGGTATCGGCGGACAGATTACAGGTGCTCGTTCTAACCTCATCATCCTCGATGACGTTGTGACATCATCTAACGCTCATGAGTATGACAAGCAAATTTCGTGGCTACAACGTGAAGTAGTAACTCGTCTCGGTGATACAGGTCGCCTACTTATCGTAGGTACTCGTATGGCTGCAAACGACTTCTATCGAGAGATTAGAAACCCAGCCCACTGGACTGGCGGCAAGAGCCCATTTACCTACCTGGCAATGCCAGCGGTACTTGAATTTGATGAGGACCCAGAGAAGTGGGTTACTCTATGGCCAAAGTCTAACATTCCGTGGGAGGGGTCAGATGAAAGCGTACAACCTGACGAAGATGGGCTTTACCCAAAGTGGAACGGCCCAGCGCTTTTCCGTCGTAGGTCTGAGGTTAGTGCATCCGCATGGGCCTTGGTTTACCAGCAACAAGACGTACAAGAAGATTCAATCTTTCCACCCGTCTGCGTTCAAGGTTCCCTTAACGGCATGCGAAAGCGCGGTCCGCTAAAGCCAGGTGTCCCAGGACATCCTAAAGAGCGTGGTCAGTGGTACACCATTATGGGTCTCGACCCTGCTATGAGTGGTAACACCGCAGCAGTGGTAATGACTGTAGACCGAATGACGCGCAAGCGATACATCCTAGATGTTGAAAACATGCAAGACCCAACACCTCAGAAGATTCAGCAACTTATCCAAGACTGGGTAGAACGCTACAAGCCGAATGAACTGCGCATTGAGACCAATGCTCACCAGAAGGCTTATGCACTAGATGAAAATCTTCGGCAGTATCTAGCATCTGCTGGTACTAAGTTCTCCAGCCAGTTCACTGGCAAGAACAAATGGGACACCAACTTTGGTGTGGCTGCTATGAGCGACTTGTTTGGAACAATGCGCGATGGTGCGCATCAAGATGATAACTTACTTGAACTTCCTTCACAGGAAGGTTCAGAAGGAATCAAGGCACTTATCCAGCAGTTAATTACCTGGAAGCCTGATACCAAAGGCAAGACAGACTGCGTGATGGCGCTCTGGTTCTGTGAACTCCGAGCAAGAGAAGTTATCAGCGTGGGTAACATACGTCAATCGTATACAAATAACAAATGGGCAACCAAGCGTCAGATGCAAAAGCGTTACATCGTAGATGTTAACGAATACGAATTTGGAAACGAAGAATAGGAAAACAATGGCTGTAAATATTGCTCGCATAGCGAAGAAGGTTGATACGCTCAAGCGTATGAATCATGCTCGTGATATGCGTATGGAGAATGTACTTGCCGTACGCCAGGGCAATCTTGTCGGTCTCTTTGAGGACTACTTCCCAGAGGACGCTAGCGCGCCAATGATTTCAAACTTCATTGACGTTGCTGCACGTGACCTCTCAGAAGTTCTTGCTCCACTTCCTTCCTTTAACTGTAACACTACATCGATTGCTGACCCAAAGGCTCGTGCTCGCGCTGACAAGCGCAGCATGATTGCTAACAACTATGTCTATCAATCACGCTTGCAGTCACAGATGTATGTCGGTGCTGACTGGTACTTTACATATGGCTTCTTGCCTATTGCTGTAGAGCCAGACTTTGAGAGTGGCTTGCCACGTATTAACGTTGAAGACCCAATGGGTTCATACGTTGAGTATGACCGCTTCAAGCGCGTTGTATCTTATACAAAGTGCTACAAGAAGACAATCGGAGAACTTGCTAATGAGTTCCCAGAGTATGCTTACCAGATTCTTGGTACATACGGTTGGGACCAGCAACTTGACCAGGATATCGAACTTGTTCGTTATCAGGACAAGGATGTAACTCTTCTCTATCTTCCAACTCGTAATAATCTTGTTGTATCACAGGTCGCTAACCCAATGGGTAAGATGACTGTATTTATTGCAAACCGCCCATCTATTGATGGTCAGGCACATGGTCAGTTTGATGATGTGCTCTATGTGCAACTAGCACGTGCGCGTTTTGCTAACCTTGCTATGGAGGCGGCTGAAAAGTCAATCCAAGCACCAATCGTAGTACCTAATGATATCGTCGACTTCCCAATGGGACCAGACGCTATTGTTCGTACTGCAAACCCAGCAGGTGTCGGGCGTGTCCGTTTGGACGTTCCCGCAGCGGCTTTCCAGGAGCAATCAGCACTCCAATCCGAATTAAGAGTCGGTGCTCGTTATCCAGAAGGACGCACAGGTAACATCGATGCTAGTATCATTACTGGCCAAGGTGTTCAAGCACTACTTGGTGCATTCGATTCTCAGATTAAGGCTGGTCAAACCATCCTTGCTGAGACCCTCGAAGATGTACTCAAGTTATGCTTTGAAATGGATGAACTCCTTTTCAATAAGGAAAAGAGTATCAAGGGCATTGCTCAGGGTACGCCGTACGAGTTAAAGTACATGCCAGCAAAAGACATCAAGGGCGATTCTTCTATTGAAGTTCGTTATGGCTTGATGGCAGGACTTGACCCTTCACGCGCTCTTATATTCTCTCTCCAAGCATTAGGTGCTGACCTCGTATCAAAGGACTTCATTCGCCGTGAACTTCCATGGAGCGTTAACGTAACGCTTGAAGAACAGCGTATTGAAATTGAAAAGATGCGAGAGAATCTCACTGCTGCTATTACAGCAACAGCACAGTCTATCCCAGCAATGGCTGCACAAGGTGCAGACCCATCATCTCTTATTCAGAAGATTGCCGATGTCATTGACCGTCGGCGCAAGGGGGACAGTATCGAAGATGCTGCACTCGCGGTATTTAAGCCTGCAGAACCTGCAGCACCGCAGGGTCAGCCAGAGATGGCCTCACCAGGCACACAGGCCCCAGTCGAGATGGCTTCCCCGTCCCCAGTCACTCCTGGACAAGCCTCTGGTGAGGTCCCTCAACAACAGGGACAACCACAAGAACAACTTCCAGCGAATCTAGCGGGGATTCTAGCAGGTATGTAACAATCAAAGGACGGGGACAATTATGGCAGTAAAGCGCCCTTCTTCGTTGAAAATACTTGGACAGAAATACGATGCTAAGTATGACTATAACGATGATGACAATCTAGGGTTGACTGTAGAAGAAACAAGCACGATATTTGTTCGTGGCAATTTGCCAGAGAATAAAATTATTCGTGTGCTTATGCATGAAGTAACACATGCGATACTAAATGAAACTCCTTTCTCAGTGAGAAAAAGGTTCGATGTCGAGGAAGTATGCGACATTGTAGGGTTCTTTTTAATCAATGTATTAAAAGATAACCCACATTTAGTCAAATACGTCCTAACGGATGTAGATGAAGATACTGATTCACAAACTAAATAATTTTAATTAAGGAGATACCATGGTGAAAGAAGTAGTGAGCGGTATGGCTGCTAAAGCCAAGCGCACTGACCTTGGCAATGTTGCTAAGATTCAGCGTAGTGCTCGCATCGAAAACGCCACTGGTGGCTCATATAATGAGCGTAATAGCCTTCGTGAGATTGCAGGTGCTGCTAAAACTGCTACAACAGGCAGTGCAGTAACAGCAAATCAAGGTCCTACCATGCCAAAGGTCGAAGCAGTTGATGCTTTTGCACCTGCACAGGACTTGTTAACCAATGGTGCTGGCTTTAATACACTTGGTACACCACCAAATACTATTGTACCAGCGATTACATCAGATGATTCTGCTCGTGCATTGGCTGCAGCAATGTTTATTGCTAGCCCTAACCCATATACACAGGCTCTTCTCGACTCATTCAATGATGAGGTTATGTACTAAGTGGCTATTAACTACGGTATTTACGACCCTAACAGCGCACAATACAAGAAGTCTAAAAAATACACAGAAGACTTAGATGCCAACCGTGTAAAAGACCGCTTGATTATGCAGCAGTTGAACTCTTTGCAGGGTACTGAGGTCGATTCATTCAATCAAATTGTAACTAAGTATCCAACTCTTAGTCGTGATGTCGCTTTGGGCTTGATTCGCGCTGGAGCAACAGCCGATACACCTGGTATTGGTACAATTACGTCCATTGATGGCATTGCAAAGGTAATGAGCGAGGCTACAAAACTCAAGACTCTTCCTTCTACTATCAACAAGGATACTTCAATTCTTGGTTCTATCCGAAATGCAGCCTATGGCTCATTCAAGGCTGGAACACGCTACACGTTTGCGCTTCTTCGTTCACCATACGACTACGCAACCACAGTAGGACGCGATGCGTTGGCTCTTACCCGTGGCGAAATGGGCGTTTCAGACTTTATTAAGGAAGTTGGTTCACCAACTGCACTCTTTGGACGAACAACTCAACTAGGTGCTTTAGTTCGCGACCAGTTTGATGGTGGTGGAGTAAGCACAGGTTCTGGATTCTTTATCTCACCTGAGTCACGTGTTGGCAAGCAACAGGCTCGTGCAATGATGGAATATGGCCGTATCAATGGCAATCAGTCATACACACTAGGTCGTGGTTTTGCGCAACTCGCACTCGACCCTAACTCAACAAAGTACAAGGTTACATCAGGTATTGTCGATGCTGTACTCAACGTAGCGCTTGACCCATCAACATGGTTTGGTGCAGGCTCACTTGCAAAGGGAGCACAGGTAGTTAAGGCTACTGCCAAGGGTGGAGTCAAGGCTGGTAAGGCTGCATACCTCAGCGGTGAGGTCGGTGGACTCGTAGGTGCTGCTAAGGGTGGTAAGGAAGCCACAGAAGCACGTGGTATCGCATCTCAGGAAGTAATCCAGCAGTGGATTAACGATGTTAAAGAACTCCCATCTGCTACAAAGTTGAAGAGAGAATCTCTTGCAAAGGGTGAGGAAATCACTCGCGTTGCTAAGGATATCTTCATGAAGGCTGATGAAGAGTTTAAGTTAGCAGAACACTCACTTCGTGCTGCCGATGAGTTTGAAAGCGGCATTGTTGCAAGCAACCTTGCTACAGCATTTAAGAACACATCACCAGATATTGATGATGCTAAGATTGTAAATAAGATTAAGGATATTGTTGTCAATAACAATGTCGACAAAGCAAGCGATTCAATCTACACGCTACAGGCTGACTACAAGAACACAATGGAAATCTTCCCTGGTGCTATTGCAGTAGAAGACTTGCCAAAGGCAGGAGATTTCGTATTTGGCGCACAGCGTTCAGATGAGTTTGCAATTGCTCTTGCTGGTAAGGGCGACCTTACTACACTAGACCTACTTGCTGGTACTTCTCGCCTTTCAAAAGAAGAGAAGATTGCTGAGATTGCTCGCCGTGAGGAACTCTTTGGAGTCATGGAGCGACTTGTTCGCGATAACTCACTTCCAGTGCGTACTCGCTCTGCTATTCGTCAGGTAACTACTAAAGAGTTTATCGATGATGCACTATTTGGCGATGGCACAGGAAATCTTGCTCAGTTGCTCAACAAGGTTATTGGAACACGCAACAAGCATGCTATCCAACTTGTCACTAAGGCAGTACAGGATGTCTACAAGGTAGATGCATTCAGCAACATTCGTGCAATCAACCTACGTGGTTTGCCACGCACAGGTGGACACCTCATTGTGAATCCAGAGAAGATTGCTCTCAAGGGACTTGAACTTACTGGAGCATTTGAAGGTAAGGCTCTTGAGCCTATCCTTGCTACTAAGAACGCTGCAACTGCTCTTGCAAAGGCTACTGCTGCGCGTGAAGAAGCACTTGCTAAGCAGACAAAGACTCTTCGTGACCTTGAAGAGATTCGCGCTATGCGAGCAGAGATTGCCAAGGACCCTAAACTTGTATATCAGATGCTTAACAAGGCAGATGATGTCGACCTTCGTAATATTGCTGAACTTGAAGCCAAGATTGGTCTCAAGCAGGCATGGAAGGAAGGCATCCGTGAGGAAATCGGACTTGTCGATTCATTTGGCGGTCCTATCAACCTTAACCTTGACAAAGTAAACAAGTTCCTTCTTGGAAAGCGTTTTAACGCAGTTGCTCAGATTCTTGCTAAGATGGAAAACACAACGCAAGTAATGCGTATGTTCAACAACAAGATTGATGCTGAGATTGCCGTGCAGATTGCCAAGGCAGAGACATCAGATGATGTACTCCGCGTACTTCGCAACGCACTAGGCGACCCAACTCAAGATATTAACCTTGCTCGTAGCCTTGCACTTCGTGGCGAGACACTACTCAAGACTAATCCACTCTTTAAGACTATTGTTCCTGTACCACAAAAGGCAATTAAGGTTATGGAAGGCGCAGAGCGCTATTTTAGCCGCTACATGGTACGTTCAACTATCGTACCACTAGATGACCTAGACCGTCTTGTTACAACCACACGTCAGTGGATGGAAACACTCAAGATTGATAACAAGGTTATTGATGAAGCAATTGATAAACTTGCTCGCGCTGAGGCAGGAACTGACCGTAATATACTTACAGTACGCGCACAGGTACTTGATAGCATTATGCTCAAGGGTCAAGAAGCACTTATTGAGAAACTTGCTCCTAACTCACCTGAACTTGCTGAGATTATCAAGAAGACTGTTAAACTTGCGGGTCAAGACCGCGATATCGCGTCTACATACACTAACGCACTTCGTGTAAATAACGAACTACCTGGTGTTATCTACGGTAAGGGCGCAGACGGTAAGCCACTTATTCAGCAAATGGATGGTGCTGTATTCGTAAGCCAGTTCCTAGATACTATGGCTCGCTTCCCTGATACAAAGGCTATCACTGAGTCTATCAATAACTATCTCAAAGCAGAAAGCACTATTGGTAAGGTCCGAGCAGCAACTGCCTTTGCTAACGAGATGAATGATATCTGGCGTTCAGCCATGCTCGTAGGTCGCGTATCATACGTTCTTCGTAACGTCGGTGAGATGCAGATTCGTCAGTATCTATCAGGTCATGAGACAATGTTCTCAAACCCACTTGGCTATATGGCTATCATGATGGGCAGTTCTGAGGGCAATGCTTTCAAGAAGTTCCTCTCTCACATTGAGAAGTACAAGGATGATGCCCTAGGTAACAAGTTTGATGATGCTACAGCAGATAAAATGGTTAGCGATGTTATGGAAGAGTTTGTAAAGTCTCTTCGTAACGGTGCTTCTTCTGGAGATATCCGTGCAGTAGATGCTAATATCCGTATCTTTGGTAAGGTATATCGTTCAATCGATAGCAAAGCGCCAGAATACCACGATGCACTTGCGTCTAACATTGCTCGTTATGCTGTAGATGATATCATGCAGTTGGTTGCTAAGTTTGCAACTACAACAACTGGACGCGACGACCTTGTTAAGTCTCTTGTCAAGAACAAGGGTATTAAGATTAACGGTGAGTCACGCAAAGATGTACTTCGTGATATCTATAATGCATCACGCGTAACACGCGATGATGTTAAAGTATCAGCATTTGATAACATCTTCCTCAAGGACCCAGAAAAGGGCTTCTCATACGATAACATTAACGAGACAGGTGTTTACAACTGGCTCTTTGATGAGAAGTCAACTGGTTCTCACATGACAGAACTTTCTAACCTTATGGGTGGCGGTGAACTTGGTGTTTACATCAGTAAGTTGATTGCTGATGGTGAAGTCGTAGTTCCAACTGCTAATGGTGCTGGAATCACACTACGTGTGCCACGTTACAAGGGTCTAGACAACCCTAATGAGTACGCTAAACTTGAGAAGGACTTCAAGGCTGCTATTGCTCAGGCATTCCCAGCAGAGAAGATGCCTAATGGTCGTGCTATCTATGCAGACTCAAAGGGATTCCTTGCAGGTAAGAAGTTACAGTGGACTCGCATGAACGATGCGTTCTTTAACTGGGCATCTAAGATTGAAGATGTTGCTAACTTTGGCCCTGAGTTCCGCATGGCATTCTGGGATAACGTAGGTAAGTATGCTCCTGCAATGAGCACTAAGGACCTAGAGGACTTGTTGCCATTGGCATTCAAGAACCTTCAAGGTATCAAGGTTCCTGTAGGAAACAAGATGGTTCCGCTTGGTCGCAAGCACCAGACACTTCGTATCATTGATAGAGAACTCAAGCGTCGCCAGAAGTTTGGTGAGCCAGTAGTATCTATGACACGTGAGCAGGTAAACTCACTTGCTGGTAAGATGGCTGCAAAGCATGTTAGCGAAATCTTCTACGATGCTACAAAGCAGAACATGGTTGCTAACTCATTCCGTCTACTTGTACCATTTGGACAGGCTCACTTTAACACTATCGCTACATGGGGTAAGTTAATCTACAAGAACCCTGTAAAGGTATACCGTTTTGGTAAGGCATTTGATGCCCTTACAAAGCCAGGTTCATCTGCAATCTACGATATTACAAATACAGAGTACGACGAGAACCAAGGATTCCTATATGAGGATGAATTTGGTACTACTCGCTTCCGCTATCCTTTGGTGGGTGGACTATTTGGTGCGTTTGCAGGACTTGCAACAGGCAATAAGATGCCTGCAGAAGCCTTGCAGTTAACAGCACCTGTGCAGTCACTTAACCTTGCACTTGGTTCAACTAACCCTGGAGTTCCAGGACTTGCACCTGTTGCTGGTATTGCTTATCAAATGTCAGGTATGTCAAATGCATTTGGACCTACATGGGACCTACTTCGTAACTACGTATTCCCATATGGTCAACCAGAAGGCCCTCTCGAGCCTCTACTTCCATCATGGCTTAACAAGGGTTTCCTTTCATTTATTGGAAATTCACAACTTGTAGAGCGTGGAACAAAAGACTGGGCAGGATATCTTGCTTCTACACAGCGTTATGGTGACAACCCATTTGCCAATGCAGAGGCTCGTAACCAACTTATGAGCGATGCTCGTAGCATGTCTGGATTCGTTGCTGGCTTTAATGCGCTATTCCAGAGCATAGCACCTGCTACACCTGCTACAGAGGTGCTTTCACGTGTACCTGACAACGAAGGCAAGTACAAGATGATGACATTAACATCTCTGTATCAAGCATGGCGAGAAATGTCTAATGCTAATCCTGGTGACTACAACGGCACAGTTGGTGATTTCGTTGCTAAGTTTGGTATCGAGAATATCATGGCTATCGTTAGTGGCTCAACACGAGCCGTAACTGGTACAGATGATGCTTGGACATTCCTTAACCAAAACCCAGATATGGCAGAGAAGTATGCTGGTGGTCGCACAGACATCATCCCTTACTTCTTCCCTGGCGGAGAAGCAGCAACTGCTTACTACAACTGGCAGAAGTTTACTGGTGTTCGTGAGCGCTTGAACCCACAAGAACTCTCAGATGCTGCAGCAGAACTCGTCTACAATATGGAATTGTCACAGATTTCAGAAGAGATGGCTGCATACGGTTACTCACAGTCATGGTACTCACAGAAGGTTGTTGCACTTAATAAGCGCTATGGTGGCTCTAAGCCAGTGTCATCAGTTCTTATTGGAGTCCAGCAGAACCGTACAGATGCAATCAATCGAGCACTTGAAGAGCCTCAGATGAAGGCATCACCAGTTTACAACGAGGCTTCTGAGTTCATGAAGTCATACAACGCTGCAATTGAACACTTGCAGTTAGTTCGTCGCACACCTGAACCAGACCTAGGTGGCTCATACTGGCTCAACGTTAAGTATCGTAATGAACTTAAATCGCTTGGTCAGCGTTTAGTTCAACAAAACCCACAGTTCGCAAATATGTACTACTTGGTATTTGCAAACTTGCTAAAGGAGAATAAGTAATGGCGTATAATCCAGGCATGACAAGTACTGCACAGACAGTACGTGCTAAAGGAGAGATGTACGATGTTGCATTTAACCTTTCAGACCCAAAGGATTTTGCTGCTCTTATGGGTACTCAGTTTGACTCAATGAAGACATCAAGCATTTATTCAAAGGGTACTGGATTCAAGAACGACCTTGAAATGCTACAGGCAACTGTACGTTCTGCAAAGGGAACTGCATTTGAGTCCAAGGGTACAAGTATGCTTGGCGACATTTCCCTTGAAGATTACAACGCTATTCAAAAGTTGTTCCAGACTTCATACCTTATGGGTACAGACTGGTTAGATGCTGCTGACCGTTCAATCAACAGCCCATATCTAAGAAGCGGTTCTTTTAGCAAGAGCGTACAGGTTGCACTTCGTACACTAGACCCAACAGATGCTGAGAGCATTCTCAACAAGGCATACTACGAGGCATTTGGTTCATATCCAACTCAGAAGAACCTTGAGAAGTTCCGTACAGACTTCAACAAGGAAGCAACACGACAGGCTACAAAGACTACCACAACTGGTACTGATGGCAAGTCAAAGGTTGTTACAACTGGTGGATTTACTGAGGCTGAGCAGGATGAGTTCATTGCAGACTTCATGCAGAAGAACTTTAAGATTACCGGTAAAGAGCAGACTGGCTATGTCAAGAACTTGATTAATACAATCTCAAAGACATACGAGGCTAACTTGCTACCGCCAGATGACATGCAGGGAATCATTGAGTTTGCTGCACAGGTTGTAGGAACTGGCGATACTAACATTCAGAAGCAAATGGTTGAGGGCAAGTTGCAGTCAATCCGCAACATTGCTGCTAAGTTCAACCCAGGAGTTGCAGACGTACTCTCCAATGGCGAGGATGTAATCTCATACCTCACACCAGTTGTGAAGAAGGTCAATGAGACTCTCGGAACTAATCTTACAGCAAGCGATGAGCGATTTAAGAAGGTCATCAACTATAACGATGGCAAGACTACTCGTGTAATGAACTCTGCTGAAATTGAAAACTTTGTTAAAGAACAGCCAGAATATCAGACAAGTTCAACAGCCATCAACAAGTACACAGGTTGGGGCCAGGCTATTAAGGATGCACTACGATAATGGCAACTAAACAAACTGCAAAAGAAAAGGCTGCTGCTGCTGCCGCTGCTAAAGCGGCTAATAAAGCAGAAAAGCAAGCAAAGGTTTCTTCGGCTGCTACCAAGGCAGAAAAGATTGCCACAGCAGGTGATTTAGCAACAACTGCGTATCAAGCATCGCTAACTGCTCCTAAGAAAACTGATGCAGAGCAAGCCGCTTTATCTAGTGTTGCTCAGGCAACAGGTGCTGCAATTATGACTGGTGGTGCTCTACCTACTGCAGCCTACACTGGTGTACCTCAACAGACTAGCACTACTGCTATATGGAATGGCTCTGCATGGGTTGAGCCTGTAAAGCAAGGTAGTACAACAGGTCGTGCTGCACTTGAGGCAATTCTTCGTCAGGCTGGTATTCCAGCAGATATGCTTGCAACGTCTATTAACTTTTTAGAGCAACTTGATGCATCTGGTGTCGATGAGTCTAAGTTCATGGAAATCTTCATGGATACTCCATCATTTACAACTAAAGATGGCAAGACAATCGAGTCACCATTCTACAAGAAGTACACTAGCATGACAGCAGGGTTGATGAACCCACAGACTAACATGCCATACACAGGCAAAGAATCATTTGCTTATCGCCTGGGTATTGAGAACCTTGTAGACTCATACGGTATCTCTAAGGAGTACAAGACCGATGATGTCATCAAGCGTCTTGCTAAGAGCGGTGTATCTGTAGATAAGTTCCAGCAGCGTATTGAGACTGCTAACCTTGCAGCCACTGCTGCAGACCCAGCACGAGTCAAGGCTTTGATTGCAATGGGCTATATCAAGGAGCCAAGCCAACTCAAGGACTTCTATCTTAATCCAGATATCGGACAGCGCCAACTCGAAGAGAATCAGCGTATCGGTGCATTTGCAACTGAGGCTATCCGAGCCAAGGATATGGGTGTCCGCTTTGATGCTGAGCGTATCAAGCAGGTTGCTGCCAACTATGGCAATGTTGACCCAGGAACAGCAGAGGTAGAGGCTAATAAACTCTACCAGACAGTAGGTGCTCGCCTAGGTCAGACAATTACCACTACAGGTATCTATGACCGTACTGGTAAAACCACTGAGGAAATGGCTACACCAATCCAGACAGAACTCGAGAATGAGATTCTGACAGGTATGCCTTCACAGCGCCGTAGAAGGGTCAATGAGTCCAATATAAGGGCTTTTGAGGCTCAGTCAGGCACTCAGATTACCCAAGGTGGCTTAGCCTCTCTAACGGGCTCCAAGACCATTTCAGGGCAAATATAACAGAATCCTAGGTGGACCCATCGGCCCCGCCTAGCGTATAAGACCGATAGTACAAGCCAACTTAATTCCCCGATTAGGTTGAGGTGTGCGTAAACCAACTAACATAAGGGAGAAGCGCATGAGCGCAAACCGCGATAATATCAACTGGGACTTCGAAGATGAAGATGAGGATGACAACACTGTTGTTATGCCACAGTCAGATTCGGACCTAATCAAGCAGTTCCGTCGTCAGTTAAAGGCTGAAAAGAAGGCACGTCTTGAGATTCAGGAAAAATACGAAAACCTGAATAAGTCTCAGAAAGAGCGGATTATTAAGGATGTCTTGACATCCAAGGGAGTTAACCAAAATATCGCCCGTTTCGTTCCACAGGATATCGATGTTTCTGAGGAAGCAATTTTAACCTGGCTTGATTCAAATGCTGACGTATTTGGAATCCAACGTCAAGAGGAATCACCAGTAAACGAGAATGATATCAATGCTATGCAGCGAATGAACAGCGTATTAAACGGTGCTAACTCCGCAACTTCATCTGACACTATGGCTCAACTCATTGATGAGGCAGATTCAGAAGAAGCACTTTTATCCATTCTACGCGGTCAATAAACCGCACATCCAATAACTAAAAGGAGATTTGCCAAATGGCAGATAATTTCACAGGTACATCGTTTGAGCCAGGAGTAACTGGTCTCGCAACGAACCTTGTAACACAGGCTTATGACAAGTTGGTTGAAATCAACCTTCGTAAGCAACCACAGTTCCGCGCAATTGTAGACAAGAAGGTGGGCTCACAGACTCACAACGGTTCTTCAATTCGCTTCCAGTTCCACAACGACATTGCAGATACATCTATCGTATCAGCACGTCTCGAAGAGACTGTTGACCCAGATGCTATCTCAATGCCAGCAACATCATACGTTGATGTGGCAGAAGATGAGTTCGGCCGTGTTGTAATCCCAACACGTAAGTTGTCACTCATGTCTCTTGCTGATGTTGAGCCTTGGATTGCAAACGCAGTCGCATTCAACATGGCTAAGACACTCGATGACGGTGTTCGCCTTGAACTCGATGCAACTCAGAACCTTCTTATCAACCAGTCGGTTTCTGGTGGAACACAAGTCCGAGGACTTTACAACGGTGAAACCATTAACGGTTATGTAATGAATGATGCTGCAAACACAGGTATGTCAGGTGAGGCAATCCGCACAGCAACTACACAGTTCCGTGCAACAGCAGTTGCTCCTAAGTTCGGTGCTTTCTACGTTGGATACATCCACCCAGAAGTATCACACCAGTTGCGTACCGAGACAGGTTCAAACACATGGCGTACACCACATGACTACCAGGATGCATCAGCGCTTATCGCTGGTGAACTCGGTTCATGGGAAGGTGTTCGCTTCATTGAGACACCTAACGTAACAGTCCAGACACTTCCTGAAACAGCGGGTGGAGGAAAGGTTTTCAACTCATACATCCTCGGTGCTCAGGCACTTGCAGAGGCTGTCTGGAAGGAGCCAAAGATTGAATTTGGTAACATCACAGACAAGTTGAACCGTTTCCGTCCAGTCGGATGGCACGGTATCCTCAACTGGAAGTTGTACCGTCCACAGTCACTCATCAAGGTTCAGTCATTCAAGGCTTAATCCAAATAGTTTGACGGGTGGGGCCAGGGGTAACTCTGGCCTCATCAGTAAGGTTATTTGAAAGGGAAACAATGAAATATATCTTTAGAACACCAACAGTCCGAGAAGGACGAGTTGCCACTGGTCGTCTCTTTAGTCGCTACAAGTTAGTCCAAGGCGTATCTGTTCTAAAGATAGATGGAGAGTACTACGAGACTCAGTATCCAGCAGAAGAAGATGTTCTGGATGCAGAAAAGTTTTACCTTGGTGGCATTGTACACGAGGTAACGGCAGAAGAAAAAGCAGATTTAGAATCTGCAGGTTACACAGTAGAGACGGTGGAATAATGGAATGTGACCATATAAGCAAGGTAATCGAGTGGGGAATAGAACGAACCAACGGGGATATAGTCGAGAAGCCAACCAAGTATGGTTGTACTAAGTGTGACGAAGTATCTGACATAGCATTCCCAAGCATTGACGTGTTTGTAGACCACAGTGATTGCGATAGGAATCCTTGCTTTGGACATAAGGCTAAGGGACTACAACTTAATACTGGCGATGCTAACTCCCAAAAGATGGTTAGCAACAAGAAATGGAATGCCGAACTCAACGCCTACGAGAAGGCTAGAGCAGAGGGAATCCAACCTGCAGGTACATCTATGGCAAAGATTCAAGAGGCTCGTAAAGCCTCAGAAGCCATGGGTAAGGCATTCAGTGCCGATACTGCAGGAGTTGAAGCAAGCATGATTAACAATAAAACAGCAGACAAGTTGAAAGAAGTGGGGTTAGTGTAATGTGCATGAAATGTGGATGTGGCAAGAAGATGGGCGAAAAGGGTTACGGCATGGGAAAGTCTGTCGTTAAAACTAAGCCTATGAAAAAGGGCAAGAAGCCATCAATGGTCAAGAGAGCAGGTAAGAAGTAATGGCAAAGAAAGTTTCATATTTTGATAACCTCATGAAAGAGGTTAGGGACCGTTCAAAGGCATCCGATAAGTTGTCTCAGGCTTCTTATGAAGCACGTTATGGTGTTAAGGGTGTAAAGCAGCCTGGCGCTCAGGCACGTGCTTCACAGGCTCGCAAGAACGTTACTAAGGCTACAGGTCAGTTGCTTGGTGCAGTACTCCAGGGTCGTCGCTATGACGATAAGGGTCGCATTATCCAGGCTCCTAAGAAGCAGGTTGGAAAGATTACACCTATGACTGCTACTAAGAAGACTGTAGCAAAGAAGCCAGCAACAAAGAAGAAGTAAATGGCCTACACCAAGTCAGCACTGCGAGAGCGTATCAAGAATCGCATTATGGCTGGTTCCAAGGGTGGAAACCCTGGTCAATGGTCTGCTCGCAAAGCGCAACTTCTTGCTCAAGAATACAAGAAGGCTGGCGGTGGCTACACAGGTAGCAAGACTAAGGCTCAATCATCTTTATCCAAATGGACTAGAGAAGAGTGGGGAACTAAGTCAGGTAAGCCTAGCACTCAAGGTGCTAAGGCAACTGGTGAGCGTTACTTGCCAAAGAAAGCACGTCAGGCTCTTACCAAGAAAGAGTACGCAGCAACAACTGCTGCTAAGCGCAGAGGTACAGCCAAGGGCAAGCAGTTTGTAAAGCAACCAAAAGCAATTGCAAAGAAAACAGCAGGTTATCGATGAAAGACTCAAGATTAACTCGGGCAGGTGTATCAGGCTATAACAAGCCTAAGCGTACACCAAGTCACCCTACTAAGTCACACGTAGTTGTGGCTAAGGTAGGTAGCCAGGTAAAGACCATACGCTTTGGACAACAAGGCGTTTCTGGCTCACCTAAGAAAGCAGGAGAGTCTGCATCATATGCAGCGCGTCGCAAATCCTTTAAGGCGCGTCATGCAAGCAACATCGCAAAAGGAAAAATGAGTGCCGCATATTGGGCAGATAAGGTGAAATGGTAATGGCAATTAATCGTAAAATTAAAGTAGGTCAGGATACAATCTCCTCACTCAAGTCAATGGGAATGAAGGAAGCAGTTCGCTATGCTAACTCTCTCGTTGGAACAAAGGGTAATGCAGAAATCATTGAAGGTGCTCGTCGCCTCTATGGTTCACGTGTTAAGGCTGATTCAGCAATGCCTAAGTATAAGTCTCCAGATGCTGCTCGCATGGGAACTACAAAGAAGGCAGTAGCACCTAAGAAGTCTGGACCAGTAATGGTCGATGGCAAGGGTCCTAATGCTCGCAAACTTACATACCCAGAGAAGCCAAGTGCTACTGGTCGTGCTAGAGGATATGCGATGCCTACAACACCTGCTAAGGCTGCTCCAACCGCAGCACAGAAGGCTAAGGCAGCAGCAGCAAAGAAGGCTGCTGTAGAAAAGGCTGCTCGTCAACGTAGCGCCAACCGCGGATATAGCAATCGATAATTAAGGGATTCAAATGACAACTACCTATGCCGAATTGATAAATGAGATTACTCTCAATTTATCTGGCTACACAATGAGACAAGAGCGTATGACTCATCTCACGGAAGATATGACAAGCACAGGTCTTACCATGAAGTTGCGCGATGTCGCAAACATCGGCAAGGGTATTGTCGAAATTGGTGAAGAACTTATCTGGATTGATACCTATGACCGTAACTCAAACACAGCAACTATTGCTCCGTATGGTCGTGGGTATCAGGGAACTACTCCAGCGGTACATACCACTGGAACTAAGGTTACTGTTTCGCCTACATTCCCACGCGTGGCTGTAAAGCGCGCTATCAACGAAACAATCAATGCAGTATTTCCACGTCTGTACGCAGTAGGGTCATATGAGTTTGACTATAGCCCTACTCGTACAGCGTATGAAATGCCAGCAGGTGTTGAGACTGTTACCTCTGTCTCATACCAGCGCATTGGCTCAAGTCGTGAATGGACACCAGTTCGCTCATGGCGACAGGATGTAAATGCATCCACAACATCATTTGCCACAGGTCAGTCAATCTCAATCTATGACCCACTACCTGCTGGTCGCAAGATTCGCGTTATTTACACCAAGGTTCCTACATCACTTGCAACATCTGCAGAAGATGCAGTCTTCGAGACTGTCACCGGTTTGCAGACATCAGTGCGCGATGTAATTGCCTATGGTGCTTGCTATCGCCTTGCATCATTTATTGATGCTGGTCGACTTAGTTACACATCAGCAGAAGCAGACCAGGCTGACACCAAGTTGCAGTACGGCTCAGCCTCATCTACGGCTCGCTATTTCTTGTCTCTCTACAACCAGAGACTTGCTGAGGAAGAAGGAAAGATGCGAGATATGACACCTACTAGAATCCACTACACGAGGTACTAATGCCAACCCCACGTTTATATTCCTCAAACTCTCAAGAGACTAAACTTACAGTAGCCGTAAACGCTACTGATACAACAATTGTCGTAGCCAACGCTTCTGCTCTCCTTGCAAGTTCTATCGAACCAATTGCAGGTGAGACATATACAGTTGTTATCGACCCAGATACTTCACTCGAAGAAATTGTAGATGTTATCTATCCATCTACCCACAGCAATAACTCACTTACAGTAGTTCGTGGTGTTGAAACTGGCGGAGTTGGTATTCCTCACGGCGTAAGTGCTGTTGTACGCCACATGGGTACAGGTCGTGACTTCCGTGAAGCCAACGAGCACATCAACCAGTCTACTGGTACAGCACATGGACTTGTGCTTGCAAACGTTGTTGAGACTACAGATACTGGCACAGTAAGCACCGCAATGCTTGCGGCTAACGCTGTCACAACTGCAAAGATTACAGATGCTAACGTTACAACTGCTAAATTGGCTGACTCATCTGTTACAACTGCTAAGGTTGCTGATGGCTCAATTACTTCTGCTAAAATTGCAGATGCCACAATTGTAACAGGAGACCTTGCTGACGGTTCTGTAACATCAGCCAAGATTGCAGACGGCACTATCGTCAATGCTGACATCAACGCCGCTGCTGCAATTGATAAGACTAAGATTGCTGGTACTGCTGTAACTCAGGCAGATAACGGAACAGTCACATCCGCAATGATTGCCGATGGCACAATTGCTACAGGTGATATTGCAGATGGCGCTATTACTAGCGCAAAGATTGCAGACGGTACTATTGCAACAGCAGACCTGGCAGATGGTTCAGTAACTTCTGCGAAGATTGCTGATGGAACAATTAGCAACGCTGATATCTCAGCAACTGCTGGTATTTCTTATAGCAAGTTGTCACTTAGTGGTTCTATTACATCTGCAGACATTGTAGATGGAACTATCGTAGCCTCTGATATTGCTAATGGAACAATCACTGCTGCCAAGATGGTTGCAGACCCTTATGCACGTGCTAACCACACAGGAACTCAGACAGCCTCAACTATCTCAAACTTTGACACACAGGTTCGCACATCTCGCCTTGACCAGATGGCTGCGCCTACAGCGCCAGTATCTGCCAACAGCCAGAAGATTACAAACCTTGCTGAGCCTACAGTATCCACAGATGCCTCAACTAAAGGCTATGTCGACACTCAGGTAAATGCCCTTGTCAACGGTGCTCCTGGCACTCTCGACACCTTGGGTGAGATTGCAGCGGCTTTGGCCTCTGGAGGCTCCGTAGTCAGCACCTTGGTTGCCAAGGCTGGCGATACCATGACAGGGCCTTTAACCCTCTCTGGAGCCCCTACAAGCGCTCTTCACGCGGCTACTAAGGCTTACGTAGACGGAGTTGCAGGCTCAACCGCAGAAGCACAGGCTGCAGCCGCAGCCGCTGCTGCTTCATATGACTCATTCGATGACCGTTACCTTGGAGCCAAGTCAACCCCTCCAACACTGGACAACGATGGCAATGCTCTTATTACAGGTGCTATCTACTGGAACACAGTAACCAACGCCATGTATGCATGGACTGGCACAGAGTGGGGTTCAATCTCATCTACTGCAGACATCTATCGCTATCGCTTTACAGCAACAGCAGGTCAAACATCAGTATCTGGAACAGATGACAATGGTTTAACTTTTGCTTACCTTCCAGGCAAGGAGCAGGTATACCTTAACGGTATACTCCTTGTTCGCACAACTGACTACACAGCATCTAATGGCACAAGCATTACATCTCTTGCATCACTTGCAGCAGGTGACATTGTAGAGATTATTACCTTCACATCATTTGAACTTGCAGATGCAATCAACCGTGCAACTATTTCTGCTAAGGGTGACATTATCGTAGGTGTTGCTGGAAGCACACCTGGCGTAGTTTCAGTTGGCGCTAATGGCAAGTTCCTCAAGGCTAACTCAGCCACATCAACAGGTCTCGAGTGGGCAGATGTCCCTAACCCAGACCTTACACCTTATGCAACAGAAATCATGACAATTATGGGAGCCTACTAATGAGCAAAGCAAGAGACTTAGCAAGCGCTACGCCAGTTCCTTCTGCTGTATCAGCAACTGAACTTGGTTATCTTGATGGAGTAACATCATCTGTACAAACACAGATTACAAGTGTTTCTACTGCGGCAAGTAATGCTGCTACCGCTGCAGCGAATGCTGCATCTGATGCTAGTAATGCTCTTAGTGTTGCTAATAGCAAGACAGCAGTTGTTAAGGGTACAACAGCCCAGCGGCCTACAGGTTCACAAGGTGACTTGTACTATGACACAACACTTGATTTGCTTATGACAAAGAATGCAACATCATGGGTTCCACTTATTCCTGGAAGCACATCTGTTGAATACCTCGTCATTGCAGGTGGTGGTGGTGGTTCAGGAATGGGTGGAGGAGGAGCAGGTGGTTTCCGCGATGGAACTACAACCGTTCCATTGTTTACTCCACTCAACGTTACAATTGGCGCTGGTGCTGCTGGTGCAATTGCTGGACAAAACTGTACTTCCAGAGGTGGAAATAGCGTATTTCATTCAATCACTTCAACTGGTGGTGGAAGCGGTTGCTCTAACACTGTAGCAGGAGTTACTCCAGACCCAATCTCTAATGGTGGTTCATCTGCTGGCGCACTTTACAATGGACAAATAGCGGCTGCTGGTAATGCTGGTGGCTATAGCCCAGTAGAAGGATATGCTGGTGGCGGACCAAACATCAACGGATGGCAATCTGGTGGTGGAGGAGGTGGCGCTGGAGGCGCTGGTTCTTGGGGTGGTGGTACTGGAAAGAACTCATCAATTACAGGAACCGCTGTTACCTACGCAGGTGGCGGTGGAGGTGGTAAGGGAGACCAGAATGGTAATGGTGCTGCTGGCGGCGCTGGCGGTGGCGGTACTGGTGGTGGATGGGGATACAACGGAAGTTCCAACCAACCTACATCAGGTACTTTCTACGGCGCAGGTGGTGGTGGTATTGGTTATGCCCAGTCATACAATGGTGGCAGCGGATACCAAGGTGTTGTAATTCTAAAGTACGATTCATCCAAGACACTTAACGCAACTGGTTTCACAACATCAACTGCGACATCAGGCGCATTTAAGATTACTACAATCACAGCAGGAACAGGAACGGTGAGTTTCTCATAATGACACACTATGCATTTCTAGATGATAATAATGTAGCCATTCAGATATTTGTTGGAGCAGAACTAGGCTCTGACGGCATTGATTGGGAAAAGCATTACGAAGACTTCGACGGACATAAGTGCCGCGCTTATCCTGATTATACAATTGGCGTTGGATATATCTACAGCGATGAAAAGAATCGCTTCTATCCTCCTCAGCCATATCCTTCTTGGACGCTTGATTCAGAAGAACTTGTATGGAAAGCACCAGTAGAAAAACCAAGCAACACTGAACTTGCCTACAAATGGAACGAAGACAATCTAAACTGGGAAGTACTCCCTAAAAATGGAGGTAGTAACTAATGGCTACAACAAGTAAGGCTCTCGTACGAACAAGAGGAAATGCTTTTTCTCAAACTTTGTATTCAGTACCAGCAGCAACAACTGCAATCATAACAAATATAGTGATTTCAAATGCTTCGGCAAGTCCAACTTCGGCAGCACTTAGAATTATTACTGATGGAGAAGTATACGCTGGCTCCACTCCAACACTTATTCCAACTGTGACAATCCCTGCAAATACTTTTATATCTGTTGACTTAAAACAAGTACTAAACGAAAATGAAACGATTACTGGAAATGCTTCACAGGGTGATTTTGTGACATTCCATATTAGTGGAGTAGAGATTAACTAATGGGTTCATTTACATATCCTATTCCAACAGGGGGTGGGGGTGTTTCTGGAAAGAAACAACAAGTCTTCACATCATCAGGTAACTTCTCTGCTCCAACTGCAGCAACTTATGGTGGTTACATTGATGTAATCGTAGTTGGTGGTGGCGGTGCTGGAAGTAGCAAACCTTATGAGTACGGAGGCGGTGGTGGTGGACAAGTAATTCAAAGGACAATTGCTGCTAGCCCTGGTGGAATTTACGCCGTTACTGTTGGAGCAGGTGGGTCAACGGTTGCTAACTCGTATGGCAACAATGGTTCTGCATCATCAATTGCTGCAACAACAACCGTTACTGCTAATGGTGGTTTTGGTGGTGGTCAAACTGGTGGATACGGTTCTGGCGGAAACTCTGCTGGAGAAGGCTCTGCTGGTGGCTCTTGGGGTTCTAATGGCGGTAATGCTTATCAGACTTCTGGTGGCTCTGCTTCTGGTCACTTAGGTTTTGGTGGCGGAGGCGGCTCTTACGGTTATTACTTTGAAGGTATGGGCGTATGTGGTGGTGGTCGCGCAGGTCAGGCTGGATACAGTAACACTGGTGGTGGCGGTGGAGCCACCGCTGCTGGTGGTTCAGGTATTGTAATTATTACGTGGTGGGAGTAAAAATGGGAAGTAGTGTATATCCAGTTCCATCTGCACCCGCAGGTATGACTGCTCAACGTCAACAAATATTTACATCATCAGGTACATTTACAGCGCCTACTGCATCTACATATAATGGATGGGTAGAAGTAACTGTTGTTGGTGGTGGACAAGGTGGACAAGCATACGGCGCTAATGGTGGTGTCGGAGGCGGCGGTGGACAAGTAATTCGCAGAATTATTCAAGTAACCGCTGGCTCCTCTTGTACTGTTACTATTGGGGCAGGTGGTGCTTCTGCTGGTACTGGAAGTAATAGTTCTTTTGCTGGAACAACAACAACAATAACAGCATTAGGTGCTACTCGAGAATCAGGCAATGGAGAAGGCAGTGGCGCTGCTGGTGTTTACTCTGGTTATGACAAGCCAGCAGATACTGCTGCAGTTGCAGGTGCGTATGGCTTTGGTGGTGGCGGTGGAACGCGTTGGAAAACTGGCGTTTTTGGCGGTGGATTCCAAGGTAATGGATACGCTAACACTGGCGGTGGTGGAGGTGGACGTGAAAATAACGTTACCACTAATGGCGGTTCGGGTATTGTAATAGTTTCTTGGTATCAATAGGAGATATAATGGCACATTTTGCAGAACTAGATAATGACAATAAAGTAATTCGCGTACTTGTTACAGACAATAACGCACCAGAGGGCGACGAGGGTTATACCTGGCTTGTTAATACGCTTGGCGGCACTTGGGTTAAAACATCTTACAACGCTAATTTTGGTGGCAAGTTTGCTGGTATTGGCGACACCTGGGATGGCAATGAGTTCATTGCACCAGTTGTAGAAGAGCCAGTAGTAGAAACACCAACAGAATAATACATATCCCTGAGCATGGATGCAAACTGCTCACTTTAATTTTTCTAACTTAGGAGTAACGTGGCTGGTCGCGACATAACCGAAAGTATTCCCTTAAACATTGGTAATCCAGGTAGCACAAGTTTCTGGGTAAATAATGGTGAGGAATACGATGTAGCAATTGGTGGATACCCATTCCTCATTGCACCTACAGATAACAACCCATACCAGCGTGAGACTGCGCCATACCGCAAGGACCAGTTGGATACATCTAAGGATGTCGGTGAGCAGTCACTCACAGGCTGGTGGATTCGCTCCCAGTCGTCATTCCACAATGGTACTGGAATTAAGTTCTTTGACCCAATTGCAGGCGAGTCTATGCTCTATCGCTTTGCCGATTCACAGGGTGTAAACGTATGGACTAAGGGTGAAGTATCGCTACTCAAAGATACCATTGAGGGACACGTTACTACTGGTGCTATCCGCACCAACAAGCGTCCATTTCAGTTGATGCGCTCTATCCAATGGGGTACAACCAACGGTGTTCTAGTACACGATGAGTATGACCTTGATAAGATTGCAGCAGACGGGGAACTAACTCACTTTGTAAACTCAATTGACGGTGGAAGTGAGCCTATTCACGCAGTATGCGATGACGGTGCAACTGCGTATTTTATTGGCAATGCAGTAAACGGTGGCGTAAGCCAACTTCACTTCTTCAAGAAGCCTTTGACCGGCGACCACTTGACAGGAACTGCTGGTGCAACACCTACTGGTGATGTAATTAAGATGTTCAACACCAATGGAATTGTAATTACTAACGCAGTAATGGACTATGTTAAGGACCGTATTGTAGCCTGCATCAATAATGCAGTGTATGAAATTGCGCCTAACGCTGCATCTCTTCCTACACCAGTCTATACCAATCTCAACACAAACTATATTTATACATCCATTGCAGCATCAGGTTCTGCTATCTACACATCTGGTTATTCTGGAATGTACTCTACAATCCAGAAGTACACACTAGATGCTACAGGTACTAACGCAGGTGGTATGTCTAAACTCAACCAGCCTGCAGTTGCTGCAGAATTCCCACCAGGGGAAATCGTATTCGAGATTTACTACTACCTTGGCTATATGATGATTGGAACCAACAAGGGTGTTCGCGTCGCAATCGTTAGCGACCAAGATGGCTCTGTCACATACGGACCACTTATCGTTGAGACAACACAGCCAGTCTATGACTTCGCTGCTCGTGACCGTTTCGTATGGGCTACAACAGGTGTAGGTGAAGATGCTGGACTTATCCGCATTGACCTTAGCACAACACTTGAAGGAGAAGCACTTCGCTTCCCATATGCAAATGACTTGCAGGCAACAGATGATGGCGCACATCACACTACTGCTGTGGCATTCCTAGGTGAAACCAATCAACTTGCATTCTGTACAGCAAAGAACTCAACTAATGGTTATATCTACAATGAGTCAGCAACAGAGTTGCGTGAATCTGGATATCTCACAACAGGTGCTATTCGTTATGGCACACTTGAGCCTAAGAACTTTAAGTTCATCCGTGCTCGTGGTTCCTTTGCCAATGGAACAATGGACATTGCATCTATTGCTGAGGACGGTGCTATCTATGACATCATTGGATACAACGCTGTAATCGGCAACCCAGAGGCTACTACAACACAGCCAGAGGGTTCACAGGAGTATGTATCATTTAAGTTTACGCTCTCACGGAGCAACACCACTACCAGCCTAGGCCCTATCTTTAAGGGCTATCAAGTAAAAGCACTTCCAGCAACCGAGCGCGGTAGACTGATTTCATTCCCAGTCTGGTGCTACGATGTGGAGACTGACCGTAATGGTTTACAAACTGGTTATGATGGTCGTTCGTGGGAGCGTATTCAAAACTTTGAGAACATCGAGAAGTTTGGCGATGTAATCAACATTCAGGACTTCCGCACTGGAGAACGCGTACAGGGCATCATTGAGAAGTCATACTTTGCAGGACGCACACCACCGTCAGGTTCATACTCTGGATTCGGTGGAATCCTTACTATCATTGTGAGGACAGTGTAATGACTGCAGCAGAGTGGGCAGGATTTGCCGTAGCAATCATGACACTTATTGCTGGATTCACTGCAGCAATTAGGTGGCTCGTACAGCACTATTTAAGCGAACTGAAACCAAATTCAGGGAGCAGCATGAGGGACGCAGTTAACATCAATACCGAGCGATTGGAACGACTTGAAAACCGCGTTGACCAAATCTTTATTCTCTTATCGGACAAAGGCAAGTAAGTACGCTGCAGTAATTCTAGGATTGTTTGCTGGCTTTGCTTTTATGGGAGCCGCTAATGCAGTGCAAACTGGAGTAGTTTCAGTTACTTGTACCAATGGTACATTCCAGACTGGTTGGGATAATAGTAATCCATACTTTGCTGATAAGGGTAACATTGCAGCGCATTACTGCGACATTATCCAACATACAGGGTATGTATCAGATAATCTTACTGATGCTTCTCTTCGCTATTATTTGGGTATTGTCCCCAGTCCTGTAGTTTCTCCAGAGCCTGTGGTGGATACCCAGACGACCACATCTGAGACTCATACTGTGGTGGTTGAACCTTCTCCTGTTGATACTCCCACAAGCGGTGGTCAGCCTGAATCAAGCGATACGTCGTCCGTCGTAGTAGAGACTCCAACTTCGACTTCTCAACCTGTCGATTCTTCAACGCCTTCAAGCGAGACTCAGCCAGATACTTCCACTGTTGTAGTTCCTGAGACTCAGACTTCGACATCTGAATCCAGCACACTGACCATCCCGCAAGAAACAGCAACGTCCCCCATAGAAACTCCATTGCCTACTCCGCCTCCAGTAGTGGAACCTCAACCAGTTCCGCAGCCTGTGGTGGTAATGCCTCAACCTGAGCCTCAACCTGAGCCAGAGCCTGAGCCTTTGCCTGAGGTGATAGATGAGGAGGTTCCATTAGAGGAGCAACCTTTGGAAGAGCAGCCAGTTGTTGAAGAGCAATTGCCTGTCGAAGAACCTTCTGAACATCCAGTAGAAGAAGATACGCATGAGTCTCCAGTTGAGGAGCCAGAGATTCAGGTACAGCCCGAACCAACTCCTGAGCCTTCGCCTCAGCCAGTCGTAGTGCCTGAGCCAGTGATTCAGCCTGATGTTGCAATTGATACCCCCGTAGTGATTTTAGACAATGGGGTAATTCTATCACAAGAAGTAGCAGAACAAGTGGAACTATTGCAGAATCCTGCAGAGTTGCTCACAGAATTATTTACAGACCCTATGGCAGCCATTGCTGCCTTGGGAGCAGTAGGGGCGGACATGTCACCCGAAGCACGGCAGAAGTCACAAGATGCCGTGGTTCAAGCAGTAATCGTAGGAAGCATCGTCAGCCAGGTAGCAGCCGCTGCCAGTTATAGGAGAAACCCGTAATGAAGAAAGCCCTTAGAATCCTAGCAGACCTCAATATGGCAGTCGTTGGATTGCTCTTTGCGTGGATTTGCTTTGAAGGCAGCGCACGAACCATTGGAATGTATCTCATTCTCTGGGGTTCTGTAGTTTATTTTGTCAATGAATATACAAAGAAAGAGGATGACAATGCAGACACTAAAAAGTGTTCTAATGAGAATTGTAGCGGTAATTGCTGCTGAGGCACTCGGCGTAGTTGGTGCTGGTTCTCTAGTAGGTATCGAGGTATGGCAGGCAGCAGTACTCGCTGGTGCTCTTGGAGCAGCACGTGTTATTGAAGCACTTGCTCGCTTCTATATCGCAGATGGAAATCTATCTGCTGATGAAATCAATGAGGCATTTGCCAAAGTAGATAAGAAGAAGGACTAATATGGGACAGCGTAATCAATTTATTATGACAGCCCGAGCAGAACTCGGGGTAATAGAAGGGCCAAAGGACAATGAAACCAAGTATGGTGCGTTCACTAAGGCTAACTTCCTACCGTGGTGTGGTTCGTTTGTTAACTGGTGTGCGAACGAAGTTGGGCTTAAAATTCCTAACTGCGTTAGCACAGTTGCTGGAGCCCAAGCGTTTATCAAGAAAGGGCAATGGGAAAAAGTAGATGAGGCTACTCCGCTTCCTGGGGATATTGTTTTCTTTGATTTCCCCAATGATGGTGTTGACCGCATTAGTCACGTTGGAATCGTGGTTAGAGACAACGGAGACGGAACTGTAACCTGTATCGAGGGCAATACCAGCCCAGATAAGAAGGGCGACCAGCGCAACGGCGGTCAGGTATGCCAGAAGATTCGTGCATACAAGCCTAAGAACGGCTCTAAATTAAAGAAATCCCTGCCAGTATACATCGTAGGCTTTGGCAAGCCTGTATTCAAGTCTTAAAGGAGACATAATATGAAGTTCAAACTTCCAATCGGAAAGGCTCCAGCAGCCTATGCAGGACTTGTACAGGCTATTGTAGCCCTCGTTGCAGTCTATGTACCAAACCTTCCAACAGAGTTGGTTCTAGGTCTAATCGCTGGCGCAACAGGACTCTCATTCGGAGCACAGAAGGCAGAGAACACTAAGACAGTTCTCGCTCTCTATGCTGACCCAGAGGACGAATAATTTAATAACAATTAGTTGGGGGTTGCCTTCGGGCAGCCCCCTCTTTTTGCGTTTCTAGGGGGTACGCCACGCTTAGATGACCCGAGTTCTCCCTTGGGTAGGGTGATTGTATGGGTAGACCATAGAAATCGCCTCAACTCAAAGGGAGTTTACTCTGGCTTACTTCTGTTAGCCACCTGTGCTATAGAAGCCCGTAGCATTGAACTTAACAGGCGCAGCATTGTAGATTCGCTTTAGCGTATCCCCACATACAGGACACATGTACTCACCTTCGGGTTCTGTCATTCCTCGTGTGATTGTGATTACTTGCCCATCTCCAGGGCATTCATAGTCATAAGTAGCCATTATAGGTCATCCCAACATGTCTCGCAGATTCCTTGGTCTCCAAGGTGTACTAGTGTTTCTGTCCCTACTGTACCGCCACAGCGGTCACATAGCGACACGTCATCTTCGTCATAGTCAATCATGCCAGAATCGTATCACATGTGTTATGGTTCTCGGGCGGGAAACCGTGGGGCGGAAACTTCAAATGAAGGGTGACGGCAACGTCTGAATCCGACCTCCCTGAACCACCTAAATTATAGTGTTTTTAACTATAAAAAAATGGGGGGAGGGGGGGGCGTTTCTTAAAATCAGGGCTCAGGCATGGTTTTAAGAAACCCGTGTCGTTACCGTGTCGTATCGCCCAAGGTCGTCAGACCTTGTGGTACAGTACCGCTATGAACAAATTACCTGAACATATTTCCTATTCATCTTTCACCACTTGGCAAGATTGTGGTTGGAAGTATTACCTCACTAAAGTTGAGGGCATCCAAGAAGGACACGCCGTATGGTTTACTGGCGGTTCTGCATTACACCTAGCAACTGAGTACTACGATAAGGCTGGTAATATCACTCAAGATGATGCATACCTAGACGAAGTATGGAACAAGGCTTGGTTTGAGACCGTCGAGGCAGATGAAGCAGCCAACGGCGACATGAAGGACTGGAAGTTCACCAAGCGCGAAGATATGACTTGGTGGTATGGTGAAGGTCGCTGGATGCTTGGCAACTGGGCTAAGTTCCGTTCAGCAGGCTGGAATATATACGAAGATTTTATAGAGAAAGCATACGAGATTCCACTAGACGATACAGTCGTCAAGATGGCAATTGACCGTGTGATGTTAGATGTTGAGGGGAAGGTCGTTCTCCTCGATATAAAAACTGGTGCGTCATCCCAGAAGCACCCGCTCCAACTCGCTGTCTACGCATGGGCGCTCGAGAAGAACGGTGTCTCTATTGATAGAGCAGGTTTCTGGGATGCACGTACTGGTACAATTTCATACTGGAGTTTAGAGCCTCTCTATGGAGAGCGTATCGAAGATATCTTCAACGCCTTTGACAAGGCGAGAAAAGAATCGTTGTTCTTGCCAAACTTGAACAACTGCGGACGATGTGATGTGATATCATCATGCAAATGGCTTCACAAGTAAACAACTAGAAAAGGACGGACAATGACAGCAAGCCTACAAATCAGTAGCAAGTTACCAGATGGTCGTATCTTTGTCGTAGGTGGCGATGATATCGATTCATTTGAACAGAACATCAAGGCAATTGTCGGAGCAGAGAAGGCTCAGGACTTGCTTGGTGAAATGGCTGCCTCCCTTACGGGAGCAGGCACACATGCACAGGCAGTAGCAAATCTGCAGGCAGGTCTCGGTGCTACCGTAGACCACACAGCACACCCTACAGCGGGTACAAATGTCGCTCCAACAGGGCGTTCATGTAACCATGGTGTTATGACACCTCGCTCAGGTAGCGGTGCTAAGGGACCTTGGAAGGGCTTCTTCTGCCCAACTCCAAAGGGAACTGCAGACCAGTGCTCGCCTATCTTTATCCAGCGTAACGACCCCGCTTGGAACTCAATCTAAGATATGAGAACATTAGCCCGTGCCGTTGGGGGTAAGGATATCGGGGGAGAACCACTCCCTACGGTATTCAAAACCCTCGATGTAAATAAAGTCGTTATTCGCAGGTCTGAGTTGTCGATGATTGCTGGTACTCCTGGTGCTGGTAAGTCGACACTCGCACTTGCTATGGCGCTGAGAGCAAAGGTTCCGACTTTGTATATCTCAGCCGACACAAACGCTCATACAATGGCTATGCGTTTGCTGTCCATGATTACGGGGTACACCCAGTCCGAGGCAGAACGTGCTCTGCTTGAGGATGTGGAAGGTTCCCGTAAGATAATCAATGATTCCGCGGGGCATATCTTCTGGTCATTCGAGTCAGCACCAACGCTGTCAGACCTTGACCAAGAAGTATCTGCTTTCGAGGAATTGTGGGGCTGCTCGCCGACTCTTATCGTTGTTGATAACCTTATGGATATTGCCAACGATGGAGGGGAAGAGTTTGCGAGTATGCGAGCCACAATGAAGGAGTTGAAGTATCTCGCCCGAGATACCAACGCTGCAGTATTGGTACTACACCATACCAAAGAGTCATATCCTGGTGAACCGTGTCAGCCACGCTCTGCTTTGCAGGGCATGGTTGCACAGTTGCCAGCACTGATATTAACTGTGGGTACAGATGCCCCTGGTTATATAGCAGTGGCTCCAGTCAAGAACCGATACGGGAAGGCAGACCAGACTGGTAAGATGTCTTATTGGTTGCAGTTCAACCCCGAAATTATGGATGTATCAGACATACCAGAAAGAGTTTGATACACCCAGAAGGAGTAACGATGAAACTATCAGCAAAAGTATGGCTGGCTACTGCAGGAATCTTGGTGGGTACAATGCCTACTGGGTTTGCTGCAGGAGTAGTTTCTGAGAAGATGGCGGTGCGTGTGGCTCATATGAAGCCATGTGTACCGTCTCTTTCTTTTATGAAACAATCAGCCAAACTCTACGGTAGGGGTAAAGTTATTGCCCTCTACGGAAGTAATCACGAGTGGAAGGCACTCTTTACCTTATGGAATCGTGAATCCCGTTGGGATTACACAGCCCGTAATGCGCATTCCAGTGCATTCGGTATTCCTCAAATACTAAAAATGCGACATGACACTCCAATGACTCGTCAGATTGACTTGGGATTGAAGTACATCAAGCACCGCTATGGCAAGCCTTCGGCTGCTTTAGCGTTTCACCAAAGAAATGGATGGTACTAATTGAGCAGTGCTGCTAAAGCCAAAGGCTCTAAAGCAGAACGCGATTTAGTAAGTTATCTTCTGGAGTGGTTCCCGTATGCAGAACGTCGGCTTGCGGGAGCCACGGAAGATAAAGGCGATATCGCAGGAGTCAATGGCGTATGTATAGAAGTAAAGGACCACAAGCAGATGGCACTTGCTGGGTGGGTCGAAGAGATGTTAGTTGAAACAAAGAACGCTAAGGCATGGACTGGCGTAGTAGTTCACAAGCGAAAGGGTAAGGGCAATGCTGGCGATTGGTATGCTACAATGACCGTATCAATGTGGGTTGAATTACTACGAAAGGCTATGAATGAACAGGGAAAAGCCTGATATAGCAAGCATTATTGAGTACTACGGTGGGCGTGTAATACCACGCCACGGATGGTCTGCAATGAAGTGTCCATTCCACGGAGACTCTCATGCATCTGCTGCAGTGAACTTGAAGGAGAATGTTTTCAAGTGCCACGGTTGCCAGATGAAGGGAGACGGCTATGCTATAATTATGCAAAAGGAAGGAGTTGGTTTCATTGAAGCAGTCAACATCGCGGAGAGAGTACTTAACCAAAGCGGCAAAGCATTACCACAGCGCACTACAAGGCGCGGAGGGCTACCTAGAAGGACGGGGAATAACTCTGGAGGTAGCAACCAAGGCTCGTCTCGGAGTGGTAGTAGAGCCTTTAGTCGGGCATGAGCAATATGTCGGACGACTTGCTATTCCATATCTAACACGCTCAGGTGTGGTTGATATTAGATTCCGTTCTATGGACTCATCAGAGCCCAAGTACATGGGTCTAACAGGAGCAACTACTCATATGTACAATGTGGGTTCACTGTTCCGTGCAGGTTCAACTATTGCAGTATGCGAAGGTGAGATTGATACAATCACTCTCGACTTTGCCTGTGGCATACCAGCAGTGGGAGTTCCTGGTGTTAACAATTGGAAGGCGCACTACTCACGCCTGCTACAGGACTTCGAGAGAGTGTTCCTATTCGCAGATGGAGATAGTGCCGGTACAGACTTTGGTAAGTTCCTTGCCAAGGAATTAGGAAACCTTACTGTGGTGTCAATGCCAGATAGTGAGGATGTAAACTCTATGTATCGTAAGCATGGAGCAGAATACTTTATGGGAAAGATTAAGGAGGTGGATGATGTTGTTGCCAAATAATGAAGGGCTTCTGGAATGCCAGAGTGATTGCGAATTCAAAACTAGCGACATCTTTGAATTGATTGAGCACACTGGTACAGAGTTCGAATGGAATGTGAAGATTAGTTCTAACTATTCCATCAAACTCTACGCATTCCTGTATCACTTGAATGCAGTACTTAACGCAGGTGATTTAGATGAAGCCTACGATATGGTGCAGGACATGAGCCTCCTGCTAGCCAATGCCAGTGCTGGCGACTTTGAAGAGTTTGCCAATGAGTGTTATGTAAGAAGTAGTTTTGATGATGGTATCAATGAGATTGAAAGGATGTTAAAAGAGAATGGCTGAGTACCCACACATGAGAGACAAGAAGCACAGGAACTATGACGAGGATTTCAATACGCTCAAGCCTAAAAAGTTGTATGAGTATCCTATCCCAACCCCCAAAAAAGCAGTTAAAATCAGTACTTTTGAGGAGGATGTCAACGATATTGCATTCGAGTTGGTTCAGTTGCTTCTACAGAAGCACAAGGATTATGGACCAAAAAACATCAATCAGTCACCGTATGGTGCTACCCAAGGTCTAGTGGTTCGCATGTGGGATAAGATTGCTCGCATTGTAAATCTTACATCTCATAAGCGACACGCCGAGAACGAACCATTAGAAGATTCGTTCAAGGACTTAGCAAATTATGCTATAATCGGACTAATGGTACAGAGAGGAAAGTGGCCAAGTGAATAAGAAGGAACACATTCAATACCTAGAGAATCGTGTAAGCACGGCTCAGCAGGATATCCAAGACCTTTATGAAAAGGTAAATCAACTTGAAGCAGTTCTCATCAAGGCAGGAATTATTGAAGACCTTGACATGACTGATGTAATGTATCGCAAGGAAGTAGTTAATGACCCTTGGGATGTGCTATTCAGTACAACAAAGCGTATTCCATTCGTTGTCAACGAAGCAAAGTTGAAGGCGTAATGCATGAAGATATTCGGACCCTACAAGGGCAGCAAGCAAAACGGCGGGAGACCAATCTATGTTTTCAAGCGTAAGAAAAAAGATGGTACTACTGTTACTACTTCTAGCAATAAGGCTCGCGTGGATTATGAAAATGCAACAGGAAAAACACTCCCAAGAGACTCAGAAGTAGACCACAAGAATAACAAGGGACGTAAGGGTGACGATAGAATTTCCAACCTTCGTGTCCTCAAGAAGAAGGACAATGTGGCACTTGAGAACAAGCGTCGCGCTAAGAAGAAGGTGGTTAAGAAGAAGCCATGAAATCTATAGTTTGCATATCTGATTTACAAGTACCGTACCATGATGTAGCAGCAACCAAAGCAGTTGCTAAGTTCATTCAGTGGTATCAGCCAGAGACTGTCGTATCCTGCGGTGATGAAATGGATATGCAGACTATCAGCAAGTGGAGTAAGGGAACCGAACTAGAGTATGAACGCTCTATTGGTCGTGACCGTGACCTCACTCGCAAGGTTCTATCTCAACTAGAGATTAGTCATATGATTCGCAGCAATCATACTGACCGTCTCTTCAATACTATTGCTATGCGAGCACCAGGGTTGCTAGGACTACCAGAACTGCAACTCGAGAACTTCCTAGGGTTAAAGGAGTTGGGTATCAAGTATCACAGTGACCCATATCAGTTGGCTCCAGGGTGGTTGCTTATGCATGGCGATGAAGGAAACGTTCAGCCTACTGCTGGAGCGACTGCGCTAGGACTAGCAAAGCGTTCAGGCATGAGCGTCGTCTGTGGGCATACACACCGCATGGGTCTAACTCACCAGACTCAGACCTATCGCGGTGGTAAGCCTAAGACAATTTGGGGATTAGAACTAGGTAATCTCATGGATTACTCTAACGCTAAATACATCAAGGCTGGTCTATTCACATGGCAGCAAGGCTTCGGTATACTGCACGTGGACGGCACAACAGTTACACCACAGTTAGTTCCAATTATTAATAATTCATTCACAGTTGAGGGGAAAACATTCAGATGGTAACGGTATCAAAGACATTCAAATTTTTTAGTGCATACGCTGGCGCAAGTTTTTATCAGTTCAGCGTTGGTTTCTCTATTGCTAGTGGAAACGCATCGATTGACCTAGGTTTCTTCTGGGTTTCCTTGGAGTGGTAATTGGACACTGAAAAGTATGAGGGACTCGTGGGTGCTATCGCCTACGAGTTCTCTCGCAAGTTCCATATGTGCGATGCCGATGATATTCGGCAAGAACTATGGGTATGGTTCCTAACTCATCCTAACAAGGTTAAGGTCTGGGAGTCTATCGACGAGAAGCAGTCAGTTAAGTTGATTGCTAAGTCACTACGCAACGCAGCCAAGGACTATTGCCAGAAGCAGAAGGCTCACGCAGTGGGCTATCGTGTAGAAGATAACTACTACTACGACAAAGAACTCGTTGAGGTACTGCTTCCAGCAGTTATCCGTCGAGATTCTACTGCTCCAGCACTCAATGACTTAGGTCACTCACATACCAAGAAGGTCGCCTCAGAGGGTGGCAACTGGCTTGCTATGGTTGCAGATATCGATAGAGCACTGGACAAGTTAACTCTCGAGCAGAAGTCCATCATCTTCCTGCGCTTCGGCGATGGTTGTGATAACAAGACATTCGCTAAAGAGATGGGCATCTCAGAAGATGCAGCGCGTATGCGTGTGAACCGAGCACTAAATAATCTTCTTAACAAGTTAGGTGGTTCGAGACCACGGAAGGAAGCAGACTATGACAACGGAGAACTCCAAGAACGAAGAGACGAACTTTCTTCAATTGATTTCGACCACGATGGAGAATCAATCATGGATTGAATCACAAGAGCCTGAATTTGTTGATGCACTGCGAGGGCTATTCGAAGCCTTCCAGATGGCAGCGACGCATAACAATTTAATGATTAGTTTATTCAACCAGTACGCAATGGCACTGCAGGGAATCCTTACCGCGACGATGGCTACCGAGGACGACACTGTATCCAACACAAACCTTTCCGAGCCTGCGCCCGCCAACCGTGCTGAGCGCCGTGCCAGCGATAAGGCGGGCAAGCGCAAGACACCGCTGGAGGTAGTGAAGGATAAGCAAAGTGCTAACTGAGGTCAATGAGGATTATCTCGCAGGGTATCGTGACGGTATCATATCAGGCAATGGGTTGCTTCATGCTCGCTTGCACCAGTTAAGAATGGTCATTGAAGAAATGATAGAGCAGACAACCAAGCCTGAGATACTGAATGAGATAGCAGAAAATTAAAATAGAAAACCCCCGCCAGCGGATAACTGACGGGGGCTTGTCGTAGGATAATCCTACGCTAGTATTCTTCGATTACTGATTCAACTAGGACAGGATACTCCTTGCGGGTATACGAGTCTAGCCTTTCTGTTACATAGCGTTTAACACCCACCACATCTTTGATGTGCGGGTCGTTATCTTTGGTTACAACTACTACTCGTAGCGTGTAGTATTTCATGATTACCTTTCTAGTCGTCATAGAAACCGTCATGTAGGCGGTCAGGGTCTGGTTCGTATTCTTCTTCTTCTTCGTCAGTGCCGAGGGCAATAGGGTCTCCCTCTATCCATAGCGGGTCGCGCATGGTCATTCCTTTCCGTAGGATAATCCTACGCTAAATAAAGAGTAACAGGAACATCCCGAATACCCATATAGTACCTACCATTGTCCATATAATCATGCCGAGAGAATCCCTGATACTCTGTCCAAAGTAATCTAGTTCATCTTTCTGCAATTATTCTTCATCCTCTCCCGTAATCTTTCGCAGTGGCTGAGTTGGTGCGCGCCATGTCTCAAGAAATGGTATCGGAGTTATATTAAGTTGTCGCTGCAATGAGGTTCTATGAGACGGCACGAGACCACCCCATACCCCACCGAGTCCCGAGTATTGCAGAGCAAACTCTCGACACTCTTGCATTGCGTCACATCTATTACAGATAGAGATAGCCATCCTAGTTTCTACCGAGGCTTCCATTAGGTGATTATTCTCCGTACTGTAATCATGCCACCAATCAGGGTCGCCCTCGATTGCGCATTGCGTTATCTTATTCGTCTCGAATGTGTGACTCACTATCGTTCCATTCACTAGGTATATACATTAACTTATCCCATGCACAGGTTGTGCAATAGTTATTAGACTCCGACCAGTCGTACGCCTGTACGACTATCGGGAATCCACACTTGGCGCACTCGCCTTCTTTATACGCCACGCTCATTCCTTTCTATCCGTAGCATATCCCTGCCACATGGACAGGTCATACGCACTTGACCACTAGGAAAATCCCACTTGCTACAGTGAACCTCAATAAGCGTACCGCACTCATAGGGGTCACAGGCAAATGTGTATACAGGGTTACTCATTTTTTTCCTCACTGTAGGATAATCCTACGGGTAATTGACCTGCGAGTTCTTCATACTCAAGGTATCGGTTGAAGAAATCATAGTACCTCTCCAACTGATTATTAGACAAAGCCTTGTCCGCTTCCTTGCGGAACCATTCCGCCCTAAGCCCGTAGTAATACGGGGTAGGGGGAACGGCGACATGATTGGCTACCATGCCCATGCCTCACTTCCTGACTTGTAGCCTTCCTTACCCTTGGCAGAGTAAGTCGAGCCATAGTGCCACCACTTCTCGAACTCATCCTTGGAGTTCTTGCATAGGCAATCGCTCACGAAAGTATCGCAGCCGTAGCAACTACCGCAAGCCTCGCAGAAATCTTCCGAGACTCCCCATTGCTTAGCCTCATCCTTGGAGATGTAAGCGTCACACACTCCGCACTCCAGCCACTTGCCTGAGTCACGGGTAGTGTAGTCAGAGCCAGCGGTGATGGAGTAGGTAGGCTTGGACTTCCATGAACTCCAGCCGTAATCGAGGTGGCAGGTATTGTTAGACCACCACACGCCTGAATCGTCATGCCAACCCTTATCGTCATGTAGTAGATACATTTGCTTCTCAGCAGCGGGGTCTACGGTGAGGATACATACCTTGGAACCAGTAGTGAAATCTTCTAGGAGATTCCATATCTGCGGGTTATCAAGGGCAGACACGCCACCCATTGCAGGAATCAAATCCTCTGCAACGATACGCGTATCGCTACGGTCAGTGTTATCTTCTAGCACTGGAATGATTCCATTGTGCGCGAGGTAGGTTTTCCGGTCACCGCCCACACGGAATGGGTGGCAATTCTCTACACTCTGGGAACCGTGAGTGGCATAACGAGCATGCCACATAGCGTAACCTTCTGGGTGACGCTCACGCATAGCGAGGAACTTGTTGATTGACGCGTCTGCATCCATTGTGCGTTCTGCGTGGATACGCTTCTCGCTTGGGATTACGATAGCAAAGCCGAACCCGTGAGGGTTATTGAGGGCTGAGTTTTCTAGTAGGGTACGGTCTGGCATTGCATAAGGTGGAACTACACATAGCATACACATGATATTTAATCTCTTTTCTGATAGTTGGTTGGTCGTAGGATTATCCTACGGTTAATCTGCGATAACTTCGCGGGATAGAGAGTCTGCAATCTTCTCCATAAGGTTAGGGTAGGTATCCGCAGTTGATACCACATAAGCCACGAACCGTGACCAATCGAGAGCGCGGTTCTGACCATTGACCTTGAGGTCTCGGGTGTATTCCACCGCAGCGGTGACGAACTCGAGGGCAGATAGCACTCGCTTCTTGTTGAGTGAACCCTTGAACACACGCACCTCAATGGTGTTGTAGTTATCGGTGTTCACCGCAGAATATCTGCCGTTAGATTGGTGACCGTTCTTGACCTTGTTCACCAATCGCCCACGGTCTGCAAAGTTAGCCCAACGGTCACTACTGCGACCAGCAAGGCGTTCGACCTGTCGCTGATTATCGTAAATCAACTTCATGAATCGGAGCAGATGAGCCTCGCCCTTATGGTCTGCGACTCTGCGGTTATATGACCGAGAGAATGCAGTGCGTGAGACATGGACATGGATACCGCATGAACTATCTTCCGCGTCCCATGAACGGAACCCGCGAGACGATAGGCGGTCAAGCACCGACCAATCGAACTCATCGCGGATATTGTCGAGCGTGTGAGGATGGGTCACAATCTCAAAGCCATCCGCGATAGACCCGTCATGCTTGATGTACGCACGGCGACCTAAGTTCAAATCCGCGATAGTTCTAGCGGTATCCTCAGTGCCGTAATCGCCACGGGTATTCTCCACCTCTAGTTCGAGACCGAGGTAATAGTTAGCCCCATTGTGACCAAAGAAGATTGGGTCAGGCTTGTAATCCCATGGCTTAATCGGACCATTCTCGCACTCATGTCCGTAACCATTCCAGTAGGAATCATCGCAATCCTCACAGAATGAGACATTATCGTCATAGCATGACTCGCAGTAATAGTTGCCGTCAAAGTGGTGCATGAAGTCCATATCACCCGCTTCACCGCAATGGTCACAGATACCGTAATTGCCAGTCTCTAGGCAAGGGCTACATAGATTGTCGCCGTTAGAGGTACTTGTGAACTCCACATTAAGGATTAGCGGAGTACCGAGATAACCCGAACGGTGCATAAGCACATTGTAGCGAGCCGTTACCTTGATGTAGAGATTGTCGCAATCTACGCAACCGCTTTGGCTACATAGTTCGTGAACTATGAACGGAGTGCCACGCGTATCCAACGCTTCGACAGTCTCGCTATCTTCGTTGATGATGTGACCGCAACCTACGCACCATGGCTTACGCTCACCGTAGATAGCGTGATTGGTGGCTTCCTGCGGGTTAAGCGCACGGAGAGCCGTGATACGGTCTAGTTCTTCTGAATCGTCAGTAAGTCGAGCCTGACTAGACATATAAGCGTGGTGGCAATATGCACACATTAGGTAGTGTGCGTTCATATATGTGCCTGATGTGACCCATAGTTCCATTACCTTGTTACACTCTGCGCAGACTCCCTCGCCTACGAAACCCCACTGATATTGTGCGTTCATGATTATATGCTCCTGCTTTCTTCTGTATTTTCTAGGATGAACTTATCTACTTCCAAGGCTTCGATTAACTCCTTTAGCCCTGTATAGGATATGCGGTTATCGCCCTGTTGCTGGCGTTGATACTTTTCGTTGAGCAGTTCTCTGAGTTTTCTCTGACCGTTCTTGAACTCTACATCTATCTCAGCAAAGTTCTCGCAATCGTTGATATCTTTCATGATTACTCACCATCCTTATCGTAGGATAATCCTACGGCTTGCTTCTGAATCGAGATAACTCGGCGGTAGTTAGCCACCTGAGCCTGTAGTTGCATATTGCGCAATATCGTTGTGACGATAAGGATGAGGCTTGAAGTGAGAGCAATCGTTACGGCGATTACATCCCACGCTGATAGTGTTACCATTGTTAGACCTTTCTAACCTTTGCCGGTGTAGGATAATCCTACGGTGACGGCTATGCAGACAGTCCTTCTGTCCACTATCAAATAATCCCATAGTTCGGGAGCAGAGTCAAGTACCTTTTTCCGGTCAGGGCTAGACCTATCCGAGTACCGGTCAGCCCCCTTTCCCCTTTCCGGTGACGGCTACGGCTACGGCTGCGACAACGGCTATGGCTATGCGACCCCCGACACAAACCGACACAAACTGCGGTTGCGGCTAAGGCTATCCCCAACACAAACTTTCGCCGACCCGCGCCCGCGTTCCTGGGTCGTGCCGGGCGTAATTTTCGGGCATGAAAAAACCCCCGCCGTAGCGGGGGCTTCTCCAATCGCTTACGCGTCTGGGATGAGTTCGCTCAACGCTTCCCAAAGTGCGCTCGCAGTGGCGAGCGTAAGGTGCGCCTCACCCTTCTTAATAAGCGCGGTGAGCGCCTTTGCCACATCTTCCGCGCTTTGCTCACCCTTTGCAGACTTTCCCGCCTTCTTCTCATCGGCGGTTTGCTTTCCCGCGCCACGGGTCGCGGCTTCTGCTTCCGCGGCTTTCTTTTCTTTCTCAACCTTTACGGACTTTGATACTGCCGCGAGGGTTTTAGACTCCGCGACTACATCCGCCATGCCGTCAGTACCGAACGCCTTGCGACCTTGCACTGCGATATTGAAGAGTTCTTTCAAGGTCTTACCTTCTGCACCCTTCAATTTTCTCATCTCGCGCACCATTGGGAACTGCTGCGCATAGTCGCTTTTCAGTGATGGCGCACTGCCGACCTTCTCGACCTCTTGCAAAGTTGCGCGGATACCCGCCACGGATAGCAAGCCCTTCTCATTGAGCGCGTCAATCTCGAGGTACACCTCGAACTCTCCCGCGAGGTTCAATGTACTTTGCAACTTTGACGCAAGCGCGAGGTTTGCGAGGTCGATATTGACGCCGTTCTTTGTTGTTGTTACTGCGCCGTTCTTTGATGTGTTCTTAGCCATTTTTTTTCCAATCGGTAATCGTAGGATAATCCTACGGAGAGAGGACACCTGCCCCTTTCACTGTCTTACTATCCTCTTTTCCGCCACCAAAGTCAAACACCGCGACACCTAGCAAACCCCCACGCGCCCCACGCTCGAACCGCAGGAATTCGGATCTAGCTCATGTATCGCCCCGCCCCCTGCCC
>JACCEA011655190.1_pt1 | contig 41618 bp, 67 predicted proteins | sample 7449851 | NCBI WGS metagenome assembly JACCEA01 (sample SAMN15323453, study PRJNA562643) | freshwater metagenome | isolation source: river surface water | place: USA:Blue River Watershed | collected 2017-08-18 | reverse complement strand
TTTTGCGAAACGTGTAGAGAACATACCCAGAGGCAAAACATACGGGTGGAGTGACGAGAGGCAAGCTATTTTATCTCTTATAGAAGAGGACGTGGTGGGATTAGACACCACCCACAGGCCTCGGCGAGTATACCGATGAAGAGTTAATAGCAGAGCTAAAGGAAAGAGGAGTTGTAGAATTTACAACACTCACCCCTGTTAATTAAGAGTTTTCCACAGGTAAGTAAAATAAAGTCATAAAATACTATTGACAAAATTGTCGCGGTGTGATAAGATAGGGGTACTGGGCGACTTGTAGTTGGGTCGCCCCGCAAGCTTGCGTAAAAAACAACTACCGTAATGACCATGAATCGACATGGTGATAATACAATAGAAGTATCGAGTGGTTCGTCGTTCCACTTAAAAATCCAACGGCAGTAAGACGTATCGAGTAAGGGACGAAATCAAATCCTCGCTCTGGACTAACCGAACAACGAGGTCCTTGGTATGCCGAAAGGTGCATCCGACCAAACATCCTAAAGATACGCAAGACAACGTACAACGTATACAGACAAGGCCCAGTAAATCGGACACCAGCTGGAATAGACACACACGGCGCTAATGGTAAGTTGGAGTGTGAGGTATGCGGATTAAGTGTCAGTTACTTCTTACATCAAACAACAAGTTCTAGTACGGTAATCGTGGGGGCATCCCCGTGAGCATACCAAGGCTAGAGGTGGTGTCATAACCAAAAGGAGGAGCAATGGAAGATAAGGATTATGACGTGGTAATCGGCAAGCTTACGCGATTACGAGTATGGCTGAAGCCTGGATACCATGTGGCGATTGACGAGTTAATATCTGCACTGGTTGATGAGGCTGAAGGGCTTAAGCCGTGACGGTAGGTCAAGTGAACGTATTCGGTGAAGTAGAGGGGCTTGATAGCCTTGTATCACCACCGAGGGTACTCGAGCTTGACGGCCTGAAGGTAATCAGCTTTACCGTATCAGAGTCAGACAAGAATATTAACGGATATGTTGATACCATTAAAGAGAAGGCAAGAAGATTAGAGCCGGAAGTGAAGAGCCGGGGCAAGCCTTACTTTCTAACGGCAGCATACCAAACCAAATTAAGGAAGAAGAAGGCGGGCGTGCTTTAGCGCAACCCACTGGGTGTATTGTAACGGATTTTTTGCGACTTAGAACACGAAGATGGGTTCATACTCATAAAAATGTCTAGGACGCGTAATTTTCAAAATCCCCCTCTGGGCGCAGAAAATAAAACGCATTTTTGAAGGAAGGAGCATGTCATGAATATTAGCGAAATGTCTACACAGCACATTCACAATAGAATAGCATGGGTTAAACGCACCCAGATTACTGACCCGTGGCTGCTTCATGGCGATGAACCGAAATACGGTGCCGGCGGATTCACCGACCACATAATACAAGAAAGCAATAGGCAGTGGGAAGAGCATATAGAAAAACTTGAGGCAGAGCTGGAGCATAGAATTGAAACAGAATAGAGCACTGGAAATAATGATGAGTGGGCGGAATGTTGTACTTGTTGGCCCGGCTGGGTCAGGGAAATCGTTTACGCTTAAGCAGTTTATTGAGCAGGCGAAGAAGAAGCGCAAGAAGGTAGCAGTCACAGCCACCACGGGACTTGCTGCGGCACATCTTGACGGACAAACCGTGCACAGCTGGAGTGGCATCGGGCTGGGCAAGGCCTTGCATCCTGATTACATCTATCAGATGTCTGAGCAGCGCAAGAAGCAGATACGCAGAACAGACACACTTATTATTGACGAGGTGTCCATGATGCACGACTATAACCTTGATATGGTAGACCAGGCGATGCGACTCATTCGGGAGAATGATGAGCCGTTCGGCGGTATTCAGGTTATTCTGTGCGGGGACTTCTTCCAGCTGCCACCAGTGGCGAAGGGCGACGAGACAAGCAACTTTGTTGTCCACAGTCATGTATGGAAGCAGATGGATATTGCGGTATGTTATCTTGAGGAGCAGCACCGAGCAGAAGACCTGCGACTGCAGGAGCTACTGAACGCCATGCGAGCAGGGACAATGAAGCAGCGTCACCTTAACTGGCTACTGGAGCGAAGGGTTAAACCGCCGGAGAACATCTCGAGGCTGTACACCACAAACGCGGATGTTGACTGGATGAACAGCAAGGAGCTTGCGAAGATACCGGGAGATAGTCACTACTTCCTTCGTACCAGTAAGGGCAACTATCAGGACATTGAGCGACTGCAGAAGGACGTAATGGCCCCAGAACTACTAGAACTCAAGCTGGGCGCCATGGTCATGGGGGTAAAGAATGACCCGGAGGGGCGCTTCCATAATGGCAGTATTGGCACGGTGATTGACTTCTCCTACGAGGGCTTGCCTGTGGTTGACTTCGGTTATCCAGTAATTGTTGGACCCGACAGCTGGGAGCGAAAGAAAGGCGAAAGGGTAGCTGCGATGATTACACAGCTGCCATTACGTCTGGCCTACGCTATTACGGTTCACAAGAGCCAGGGCATGACGCTGGACTCAGCAGAGGTTGATGTCAGCAAAGCATTCGTGCCTGGACTGGGATATGTTGGTCTTAGCCGGGTAAAGGATATGAACAGTTTATATATTAAGGGGTTAAATCAGAGAAGCCTGCAAGTCTCAGATGAGGCAAGGCGTATTGATGAGATGCTACTAAAGATGAGCAAGGAGATAGAATAAAAATAACCCCCAATCCGAAGACTGAGGGTTAAAGTAAGGGAAGAGGGTTCCCGTATCGCTACGGGATGAGAAGGAGTTATACATCAGGGATTGCTCCCCTCAGTACCCTCTTATCTTATCACACAGAGGTAATAATGTCAAGGTTATCCACATATCATTGTTAAAACTACAACATATTATGCAGGATTAGTATTGACAAAACGCATTATCTTTGATATGATGGTAACATGAAAGAAGGAAATATTAGCAAAGTAGAATATCACACTAAGGTAGTTGGGGTTACATTTGAGGGCCGCCAGGAAGTCCTCGCAGTGCTAAAGGGAGACGAAGAGTTGCGCTTTAGGGCGGAACCAGAGAACGAGTACGACAAGAATGCGGTTGCAGTAGATGTTAAGTTCGGCGAAGACTACTCCCCTATAGGGTACATCGCCAAGGACAAGAACAAAGACCTTGCGGCAGAGCTCGCTAAGGGCACGAAGGTATCGGTTAAGATTGCATCACTTACCGGAGGTGGAGACAAGAGTCACGGCATGAACATCTCAGTATCATACGAGCGAGAGCCTGCGCCAGAGAAGAAGCCGGTACTCAATTATGTAATCGACGAGTCGCTCCACAAGACCAGGATGTTTACATCTCGACTACTTGGAAAGACAATCAAGGTGGCAGAGGATAACGGACATATTTACCTGCCGGGATTCCTGTCTGGTAGTAAGTTCCCGGATAAGTTCTATGAAGAGTTTGACGAGGAGCGTGCGCTAGGGTTTATCCTGAAGAAGCACTATGTCGATGCAGACGAGGCAAAGATTGAGCGAATCAAGGCCTCACTAAAGGATATGTGGTCATTGAAGGGCAATATGTCTACGGGTTTGGGAAATGCAGTTCACTATGCGATGGAAGCCTATCACAAGTATAATGTGCTGGGCGATAAGACAAAATCTGTAAAGACATTCAAGACCAAGCCGGATGAGATTGGGCCAAACAAGGTATTGAGCAAAAACCCATTCATCTCAAAGATTGTGACTGACTGGGCTGAGAAGTTTGACGACGGTTCAGTTTTTATACCGGAAGAGTTTGTATGGGATATGGAGGATATGCTTGCCGGTTCTATCGACCTCATTAAGGTGGTAGATGCAGACAGGAAGATTGTTCGTATCCAGGACTACAAGACAGACGCAGATGCACACGAGAAGAAGTATCAGTTATCCACAAGCCCATTCAAGGACGAGATGGGTAACGAGTTACTTGATTTACATTGGCTACAACTTAGTTTCTATGCACATATCCTAAAGAAGCACGGCTACACAGTCGAGGGATTGGACATTTATTGGCTCAACCCGAATAAGCTTATCACAGGTGACAACGCATGGGAAAAGTTCAGCAGTGAAGTTATTAAGATAGAGAATGGATTATAATTATGGCAATTACAAGAAAAGAGTTAAGCGCTGGCACACCGTACAGGGTTGTCGAATCTAGATTTTTTGCAACGGGCGAAATCGCATATTTAGTGTATGACGACGGCAGTGATTGCCCAAAGTTTAACAAGAATAAGAACGCAGACAGGTATCACGACCGTAGCGCATATGTCCACCTGGACCAAATAGAGCGAGCGTATAAGTTTAAAGTTGGAGACATCATAAAGAACCAGAGCTACTACAAGATACTGGCAGTTACTAATTATGGATATATAACAACCGTAAAAAGTGACAGTGTTGCCGAGGCTGAGGCAGAGCGCGAGGTGGACAAAGAACTCCTGCTAAATGATGTTGCCGAAGGATTCAGCTTGGCGACTAAAGAAACAGAACTAACACTACAGCAAATTGCAAAGAAGTTTAATATCGACGTAGCGAACCTACGAATTAAGGAGTAGTATATGAAGTCTATTAGGTGGTTGTTCATTAGTAAGCGAAGGCTAATCGAGCGCCTTGTGTCACTCGAGTCATATGTGGGCGCAGAATATAAGGCGGTACATGGTTCAGATTATACATATTATGGACATGAACCAAATCGAGAACAGTGGGTCAAGAACCCCATTGCGAAACTAATCATTGAAGAGGAGAACAAGAAATAATGGGACAATCTTACACAATCAGCAATTCAATGCGAGCAAAAGACCGAGACGGCAACCCTAAGGTATGGGAGTCGCAGTACGGCACATTTGATATTTGGAACGTGTACTTTGAAGGAGATGACAACAAGTATCAAGTAAATAAGAAGCAAGGATTTGAAGGTTACACACGAGGTCAGCAGGTTTACGGTACGGCTACACTCGGCCAGTACGGTGGACGCTTCAAGCAAGAGCAAGCACCTGATGGTGTGGCGGCTCCACGTGCAGCAGCACCGACTGTAAACGCAGCAGCAGTCCAGGGTGACCGAGATGCCAAGCTTGATGAAATCCTTGACCGCGTAAAGAAGCTTTCTGCTGCATTCTACGCTGTTCATGGCGGTGGTGAAGTAGAAGAGGTCGTACTGGAAGACATCGAGGACGGCCCCGTTAATTTAGACGCTATTGACTATTAGCAGATTGGTATATTTATGTTAGGAGAGGAAGAGATACAAGAAACCGCAGAGAACCTTGCGAAGATTTACTCGAAGTTGCAAGACCGAGAGTTCTTCCTCTCTCTGACTGGGGACGCACTATCATACACAGCCAATAAGATTGCAGCAATGAAGGCACTGTTGGTGGATGTAAAGAGGGCAGCAGAATTGGAGGCCAAGAATGCAGAAACAGAGTACAAGCGAGTTAAGGCAGTTGCATATCGAAGACTTACGGAGGGCGATGGAGATGCTAAAGGCGTCTCCGCCACCGCAGCCGCTACGCTTATATATTCCGAGAGTGATGTTGTCGAGCAATCCAGAATTTGTAACGAAGCTGAAGCGCTCTGGAATTTTGTTAAGTCTCTTGTAGCAGATGGACACGACCAGGTTGAGTCATTACGAGGTAGGCTTATCGACTTGCAAAACAGTAGAAAAGACGAAAGGATTGGGTAGCGTGGGCTTTCAGCACATGAAGCCCGTTGTCCGCAAGGCAGTTCAGCGCAAGGGTGGTAGTTGGCGTCGTCGTAAGGGTTTCGCCGCTAACCAAGAGCTGGCAAAAGAAGCCGGGCGCAAGGGCGGGCTAAAGAAGGCAGAGAATATCAAGGCCGGGAAAGCGCCAAGCTCTGGGGTCCCACAGGAAATATATTCACTAATAGAAAGTATAGTAGATGAGTAATGCTTACCGTAATAAATTCGAGCGACAAACAGGAGAATACCTTACTGACAGAAATATTGAATTTCTATATGAAGCGGAACGGATTAGATATACGGTTACAGGAGATTATATACCTGACTTCATCGTACGAACTGCTTCTGGGAAAAAGATATACTTGGAATCAAAAGGCAATGGAAGAAGTTTTGATGGACCGTCCAGAAGGAAGCTTCGAGCGGTTCAAGAACAACATCCTGAAATCGACCTGCGTATCGTGTTTTACTCAGACGGAAAATGTGGGCCAAAACGTAAAGACGGAACATACATGCGACAAAGTGACTGGGCTAAGCGATACGGATTCACTTACGCGATAAAGGAGATACCAGAATCATGGCTGGAGGAGTAAGTGGATGAGTTTAATCCCAAAGATTATGTGGACCACGAAGCGGCCTGGCTTGCTTACCGCCGAAGATGGCTACTGGCAAACCCCCCGCTCGACAACGGACACTACCTCTGTGGAATTTGTGGTAATTGGGTTTCGAGTGAGGAAACTACGCTTGACCATATCGAACCAAGAGATGCAGGAAACACGTTTTCAGATGATAATATTCAACCAGTACATTGGACTTGTAATACTCAGAAAGGCAGCAAAAGATGGAAACCAAAAGTAAGTTCGGAACAGTACAGCTTTCTCAGACAGCTTTCGGATATGTAGGGTCTGACGGTAAGTTGTGGCACAGGGTACTGCCCGATAACGTGCCGCGCATTGTGGGTAAACGCAACAAAGGTGATGAGAAATTCTTATCCACAAACAAGTTGTCAAAACTACATCAGATAATGCGATAATACTATTGACATTTTAATCAAAGTTTGATACAATGATAAGTACGATAAGATGATGTCGGATGAGCAGGTACAGCTTTTTAGGCACTGCGACACATCGCTTTAACAATTAACGGCACAGCCGATTTAATTGTAATATCACATAACCAAGGAGGTTACATTAGTAACTTTTTAATTTCGGCAGGATTAACAGTGGCATCGCCATTTGCAATCAAGCCAAGTCAGCCCGATACGTTCAAATCGTTTACACCACTGTATTCAGAGCAGTTCAAACTGCGAGGTGTAACGGAACAGATTAGTCCATTTGCACACCCTCCAAAAGAGGAACCCGTAAAAGAAGAACCCAAGACACCTGAAAAGGTTGAGGAAAAGGTAGAGACTCCTAAAGTCATAAAATATACGGTAGTGCAAGGGGACACACTGGAACAAATCGCGGCGAAACACCAAACAACAGTTGAACGCTTGTTTAATAAGAATACTCAGATAGGCAATGCAAATCTGATAAATGTCGGTGACATTATCACCATACCAGCAAGCGACGAGACGTTGACAGAGCGGAAAGTAACTGCTCCAGCAGTTCAATACAGGCAAGCATCATCCAGTAATACATATGTTTACGGCTGGTGTACTTGGTACGCAAAAGAGCGTCGTCCTGATATTGGTGGTTTCTGGGGAGATGCTAGGAACTGGATTAACTCAGCGAGGAATTCAGGATATAGTGTCGGTTCGGTACCGGTTGCTGGCTCGATAGGTGTTAGCTACTCAGGAGGATACGGGCACGTTGTGTATGTAGAATCCGTAAGTGGTAGCACAATAACAGTATCGGATATGAATGGTCCTGGCGGGTTCGGTGTCATTATGACCTACCAGACTAGCGCATCCAGTTACTCGTACATTTATTAACAATTTAGTGGCCTCCTAGTCTTTGATGCGGAGGATAACTGCCCATGGAACAACCGAAAGGTGACCCGGCATGGGATTGCAATGATGGGGCTGAAATAGTTTCGACACTAGCTGAACGAGAAAACGGACATGTTAAAATCGTAATGATGCTAGATGCACTCCAGTGCAATACTGGACAGCTCCACCATATGCAGGTCCGGAAACAGGTAAGGTTCGGTTCGATTCCGAGCGCCTGCAAACAAAATTCATCTATACAGCTCAGGTAGATGTCTCAGGGACTCGGGCAAGCCCGTCCGATACTGAGCTCCAAATTAAATTATTCATATACATTATACGGGGCGCGACTCCCTATGCGTCCCGTGTTGTGTATATGAAGGAGAAAGAGGATGAATGAGGGGCCAGATGAAATAGAATACTGGTTATTAAATGAAGCAACATTAGAGGATTTTGAAAGGATTGCGAATGGGGATTAGGAAGATATTTTATGATTTAGAGGTAAGCCAGAGCATTGTTGGTGGATACGGTGGACGGTATGACTTCCGAGTGGTGAAGTTTATTCGACCACAAGAGCTTATGTGTTACTCGTACAAGGTTGACGGAGAGAAGAAGATTCACTTCGTGCACCGATGGGAGTTTGATACATACCATGACTTTGTGGGCAGCCTGTGGGAGCTATTGGATAGTGCAGATATTACTATTGCACATAACGGTGGCGCATTCGATAATAGGATGGCTAATAGGTTCTTCGTTACCGAGGGGTTTGACCCGCCTAAGCCGCGCAAGTCAGTAGATACGCTACGGGAGGCAAAGCGATGGTTCAAGTTTGAATCGAATAAGCTTGATGACCTCGGAGACTTCCTTGGCGTAGGGCGCAAGGAGAAGATTGGGTATGCAGACCTGGAGGATGACTTTATGTCGGGCAATCCATCAAAGAAGACGTTGAGCCTATTAAAGAAGTATAACGACCAGGACATTGTAGTTCTTGAGGGAATCTACAATAAGATGCTGCCATACATGGCATCGCACCCCAACATTGGTGACATTACGCAGACCGACGGTATCTGTCCTAAGTGTGGCAGCGAGGACGTGCATCCTTATGGCTCATCACCTAGGCGCAGTGGCCGTGTTGTCGCATACCGATGCCATTCATGTGGCGGACGGTGCAACAGTAATACAATTAAGAACAAGAAGGGACGACTTGTAAATGCCAACTAATCATGAACAACCATCATTACTGGGAATGGAGCGACGAGACATACTGGAGGCACAGGACCCAGCGGTTCTTATCGCACTAAAACGAGACCTGCTAGATAAGATGTCGGACCTTGAAGCCGCCGTACACGAGATTAACAATGTAATTGACGGATATGGTGTAACTGATGATGCTGAATATGAGGTAAACGTTGTAAGGGGCGAAAACTAAGTGACTATAGTGCTTTCAAGAATAGTAAAGTGTGATGTGTGTAACAGTGAGGAGATTACTGAGAAGGCGGCATATCCACTCGGATGGGCTATGACCTGGGAGCACTCTTTCATACTTTGCGATAAATGTCTCGCTAGGTACGAAGAGAAATTCGGGGAAGAACCTCCGATTTGGGAGCGTGGCGGCGAGAAAGTAATAAACTTAATGGATGAATGGATGTAGATGGCAAGTACAGAAGATACATTAACGGAGCGCGGGGCTAAATACGGCAACTACTTTGAGCAGACCACTATCATAGATAACATAGTGGAAGCAATACATAAATCAGGAAGCGCCGGGATTGACTGGCTCGGAATGAAACCAGACCAAAAAGACGCCCTGTACATGATTATAGTTAAGATGAGTCGTATCCTTAACGGAGACCCAGACTACGAAGATAACTGGCGAGACATCTCTGGATATGCTACACTAGTGGCAGATAGGTTGGCCGGTAATGAACGCTAACGAAGTAATAACGCCAGACATGAGCCTAGAAGACAAGCTTGCGGCGATTGATGCAGCAATGCGAAAAGCTCAGGAAGAGTCTGATAAGACAAGGAAGAAGATGGGATTGCCACCAATGCCTATTGACCCGAGCGATGCAACTAGGTGCGACGGATGTGAATAGAATATAAGTAAGGGGAGAATAATATGACAAATCGTGAAGATTACAAACTGGGTATTCGAGTAGACAAGACACTTAGCCCTTGGTTCGGATTCGGGTGGGTAAATTACTCAGAGATTGGCCTTGTGGTATGTTTCTATAAGTGGGAGATTACCATTGGTTCGGTCTATAAGTATAAGAATTAAGCTGTGCAGCGAGTATGATGGCGAAACATTCAATGCAATGGCGCTGTATGTACACCAGCATCTCGGCAGGCTGGATGCGACCCAGGATGGGGAATATGTTACCATAAAGATAACTGACCCCGCCTGGACGTTATCGGGCTTAATTGACCTAGTTGATATTAAACATCAAGAACAGGAAGAACGCTCAGATGAGGATTTCAATAAAACTGAATAAAGAACACGACATGGACTATAAGTCATCTTACAACTCTAAAGCGTCTTTTGCAAATTCTCACCTCTGGGGCTTAATCAAACATGGGGGTGTTTCTGGTACGATAAAGGTTGCATATCAGCAAGACTACTCAAATGAGGGTGAATTTACCGACTGGGACTCGTTCAAAGCACTGTACGACGTGTTTACGGAGGATAAGCTTGTAAATGAGTTTACTGAATCCAAAACGCGATAGGTACGGAACGCAGCTTACGCCTGGAGATATATGTGTAAGGGCAAAAGATGACAAGGTAGAGTATATTGTTTACCAGAAGGAGGTATTTGGTGGTAAAGGCAGTAAGGGTGAGTTTGGCCGTTTTAGGACATCTAAAGGACCAATTACTATTAAATACACGAGTGTGGTATATGTTTGTGACCCTATGGGTGAGCGAAAATATATTCCGGAAGAAATATTAGAGTTAACACGTTCGTTCTACGAATAATTTAAGGCATAAAAATAACCCGTTACTTAATTGTAGCGGGTTTATTTTATTACTTAACCTTCGTACTCTTCCCAAGCCTTGTCTATTTGCTCTCGGTATCTCTCCGATAGCTCAAAGGCTATGAGGCCTATCTCCCTCTGTACCTGGAGTAGTCTGTCTCCGGTATATGGAATATTATGTAGGTTATCTGTAAGCACGCTGAGGCGCTCATTTAGAGATAAGTCACTCCACTCTATGTGGTTGTGCTCGTTAGCGTTGTATATCTCTTTCATCTGCGTTATATTCTTTCCCATCATAGAACGCCCTACCGTCTCTGATGATTATATCGTCAAACTGATAGTTGCCGTTGCCGTAATCCTTTACGACCATGACTGACTGCTGCCAGTCTTCCTGGTAATGCACGGGCATGTTGTCGTGGGCCACACCGTTATGATAACTGGGTACCGTACCGTCAGTCCTGCATAGAGCACCAACCGCGAATGCACCAAGGACCTTACCTCTTCGGTCTGTCCTGTATGTACGTTCGGCTCGGTGTATGTGACCCTGTACGATATTCCTATCTGGGTTTTCCCTGTTCAGCTTGGCTGTAGTCCCGGTCTTGCTTGCTATTGTGCCATGTATGAACGCAAGGTCATCATTGTGCTGGTACTCAGCCGCGCCATATCCAGATATGAAGTCAACCCCAACGTGGTCTAGGTTTGCCATGTACTCGTATGTGAGCATTGGCTTAGTCTCTCCCGGACGAGTAAAGTTTGCCAACTGTGGCATATTGCCCAGGACGGCCTTATCCAGTCGTACATTGTGATTGCTGTCAACCTCCACTATGTGTGCATCAGGGTTGTCCGAACGCAACTCCGCATAGTAATCGTGTATACGTTGCAGTGTAGGTGCCGTCACATTATGGAAGTGTGTACTATCCGGTGCAAACCTACTAAACTCAGCAGCGTCATAGGTGTCGCCAAGGTTGATGATTGTGCTTGGTTGCAAATCCCTACAGATGAAACGCGCCACCTTCATGGCTCGCTCATCATGCAATGTAAGCATCTTCTCTTCACCGGTCTGGTAGTCCAATGCCCTACGGTACCCCGCCTGTAGGTCCCCAAACACAAATAGCGTATCATGGTCTCTATCAACTGACTTCTTCCTGCTAGGGGTAATCTTTGCTGGAGCTGCACTCCATCGCTCAGCCTCGTCTATATATTCATAAGCGTGGTTGGTGGTAGTAACAAACTCCTCTGTATTGGTGTTGAATGCCGATACTTCCCACTCTTTGTAAAGTCTCTTTTCCATAGAAGACCAGCCTATTTGCCGTCTTCGTATTTTTTCCTTGTATCCGCAACTAGCTGTCCGACAAAGACGCCGATTGCTGCCACGAATAGTGCGACCGGTGCCGCAAATTCAATAGCAAAGATTGTACCGAATGATGCAATCAATACCGCCAGCGCAGGGATACCGCGTTCAGCCAAGAACCTTAAAGTGTTGAATGTTTTATCTGACATATTTAGCTCCTGTTGAATAGTGTTTTTAATAGATTGACAATCCACTCAATGAATGAATTTGTCTTTTTCTGCTCCTCTAGCAAGTCCTTCCAGCTTGGTGCGTTAGCGGCTTGCTCTTCCTTCTTCTTGCGCTCTTCTTCCGCTAGGCGTTCAGCCTCTTCCTGAGCTTTCCTTGCTTCCTCTTCGAGACGTGCCTTTTCTTCTGCGGCCGCTTTCTCGGCTGCGATACGAGCCTCCTCAGCCTTCTTAGCAGCTTCCTCGGCAGCTTTACGTGCAGCTTCCTTTGCAGCTAGTAGGTTCTTGCGTTCTTGAGACTGCAGCAAGTCGTTACGCGTGAAGTCGTACGTCCGCTTGCCAATATAGTGAGCGATTGCATCATTGTCTACTGGTCGCTCCAATATTTCTAGATAAAGCGCCTTTAGTTGCTCGAGTGTGACATTGTTGTTCACATATTCAATAACACGAGTTGCTCCGACGAACTCACTCCAGCCAACATACTTCATACCATAAATGCGCTCCACCTCAGCGATTGAGCCTAGTTTGTCTGCATATGGCTTACTCCTGTACGGTGAACTCCAAACTACGCCGTCCTTGTAAATAGCGACGTGTCCGTATCTGTTTCCCTGCCAGTATCCATCAAACCAGATAGGGACATAGACACCTTTCGGAATATTCCAATCTGCATGTTTTCCGCTCGTACGATTGCTCCATCCGTCCCATGCAGTGCTACCGCTCCAACCTGCGCCGAATGCCGTCTGTACGTATGCTAGACACCAGCCGAGCCAGTCGTACAATGGCTTGCCGCCCTGGTAAATCACAGGGTCAAGATTTGGTGTTTTAGTTTGCTTCCACATATATTACTCCTATTATTTTAATGCTGACTTAATCTCAAAAAGAGTTGTGTCAATGCTCTTTAGCTGAGTCTGTATCTCAACGAACTTAACGTCAGACTCGTTTGTCTTTTTGGTAAGCTCTACGATATTAGTCCTATTCTCTTTTATAGATTGAGTAAGAGATTCAATACGGCTCTGGGTGGTGTTGACCCATGTCGTACCAGACATAACCGCTCCTGCCAGCATAACCAGCAGGGCGATTGATACCGTAACACCAGTATTTTGAGTAATCGTAAAGGTTTTCTCTTCTTTGTTGTATTGAATTGGTGTTGTCATTTTTCTTTTATTCTTTTTATTTAATACTCGTAGTCGAACCCGTCCGCATCGTAGAGGGACTGGAGCCTTGTTGCCCTTTCTTTGCTCATAACAGACGGCGTATCGCGCATCTTAGACGTGTCTATTAGGACATTATACAAAAGGTCCTGAGTTAGCCTATATGGAACATTCTGATTGCCGCTTAGATACGGAGAGTAAAGGTTGAGCACGTTGTTGTTGTACTTCCGTGCCTCCTCAGCTGCCTGTTGTTTTGCTATGATGCCAGCCTGTAGGCGCTCCCTGATGCTCTTAGTAACATCATCTCGACTAATCTTATTCTTCGCAAGTTCCTTTTCGGCCATCTGCTTAGTCTGGTAATATCCTATCCACTGAGCCTTTTCTTCGGAAGACACATTGTCATTATTCAGGTAGTCAACAACCTTTACCTTACTGCCATTTGGCATCTCTATGGTGTGCTTCGTACTAATAGTGTTCATGCCGTTACGCAACCATTCGCGCCCCTCATCTGTGGCGTACTGACCACCAAGTAGTCCACGCATAATATTCCATGCGTCCTTATTTTCCATCATAAATCGAGTCTGACCTTTTGCGTTCTGAGACTGACCGCCAGCTATGACATTAGCGCCCTCCGTAGTACGGACTCCCTGCGTTCCACCCGGAACAAAGTTACGCACAAACCAGCCCGGAGCCTTCGACATCATAGCGTCGAACTCCTCTTTGTCAATATCACCGCTCTGGTACTTGACAAGAGCATCGGCAAAGTCTTTAGCACCAACGCCCCGTTCACTACCGAATATAGCAGAAGCGAGAGGTATACTAATACTTGGTATATCATCTATCTTACCTCCGCCAGTCGCCCACCTATAGCCACCGACAACCTGCTCGCCAAATGGCAACCAATCCTCTGGGTCGAAGCCTAGCGGGTTCATGACAGACTCAAAGTCATCACCGAATATACCCTGCGCAAGACTTGTCATGGTGCTCATAAGGACACCATAGGCAACAACTGTTTTGACGAACCTAGTCGCACCCTGCTTGGAGAAGTGTGTTCCAGTAGAGTCTTTATAGAACATACTATCAGCGTCTCTTCCGAACATGGTCTTGAAGTCATAGTCCAACTGCTTCAGGTTAAACTGCTGTAGCTGTGTTACCATCTTGCCACCAATGGTTTGCTGGCCCAGTGGGATGTCTATGTTACTTGTGCGGAACTGGGTCTTGTCTGCACGAGCTATTCCAGCTTCTCGTGCCTTCAGCATCTCTTCTGGCGTGAGGTCTTCGAGTTTCTTACCGATAGACTTTGCATAATCCATCTTTCCTGCCTGATAGCCCCACATACGCATATGTTGGTCAACCTTTGCGATACCAGAGAACATCAATTTCTCGGTTTTATTGAACTTACCGGCCACCCCCTTATTAGAGCTTAGGTATCGAGAGAATGAGTTGTCCATTCCGCCGTCCGACATAAACTCCGTGCGGAGCTTACTGCCGCGGCTGAACACTGCCATAGAACTTTCCAATCCAGCCTCAAAGAAGCTTTCAACGGTAGACTCTCGGAACACGTTAGTCGCTCCACCGTACTGCATAGCCATGGTTCGTATTGATGCACCCATTAAGGCCACGTTCTGCAGTCGCCTTGCGCCACCAAGTATGTCAGCTAGGTTAATCTCAGTTCCAGGGACATTGGTGTCCTTCAAGACGGCATCAAGCCTACTGAAGTCCTCGCCCTTTAATGCCTTAACATAGTCGCTTACATATGCACGCTGCTGTTCTGTTAGAACCTTAGTGTATTTCTCTACGTTGGCCAGGGTGGGCTTAATGTAAATCTCATCACTAGCAGCACGAGAGTATGCAGACAGAATCTCAGGTAAGTCCCTAGACCAATTATCTGCACCAGTACGCTTCTTGAGGAATCCGTTCTTAGTGGTATATAGGTTCTTCTGTGCAATAAACTGACGTGTCTGTTGGTCAACCGGCTCAAGTGAGCGCGCCAACTCAGTGCGCTGTTCTGGAGTAATGTCCTTGCCGTTTGCGTCCTTGCCGCTACGTAGCATCTCGATGGCCTCCGCAATACGCTCAACACCCATACCAGTACGCTTCTCTATAATATGAGGAAGATAGTTCCTGGTAACGACGTCTTCTGGTAGTCCCATTTTGCGCCCAGTATCTTGCAGCCATTGCTTGATGCTGTTGGAAGCCTTAACGCGGTTGTTGAAGTGACGCTCGCTCTCACCAGTACGCTTGACAAGCTCCTTACCCGTATCAAGGAAGTCCACAGTTTCATCCATGTACTTCTTCTTGAATACGATATTCCACTTATCCTTTTCGTACCTAGTACGCATATCACTATCGAAACGGTTCACAGCAGCCTGAGCTTTGTCGAACTCATTGAGCATCGCTTCACCTGCGCTGCCCATGCGCTTCAGCACGGTTCGTGGCATACGTCCCATGTAATCAAGAGCGTTGATTTTTCCACTGCCGATAGTTAGGCCGTCAAGTAATACCCCCTGAGCAGTTTGTGACACTGATATGTCAGAGTCCAGTGTTTCTGCTATAGACTTAGCCGTAGTGGCACGCTCCGTAGCCATGGCAACCGATGTGGCACCGTCTGCGACGTTACCGCTATTAGCAGACTCGGGGGCTGACTTATAACCAAGTCCCCTTTCTGCTCCCTGACGAAACGCTGCAAGTGCCTCCGTGTCCACGTCCCCAAACGCTTGGGGATTAGATTGCTCTGCCGAGTTCCATAGGTCAACTGCGTTCTTATCCACCTGGTCTGCAAGGTCCAGCGTCTGCTGTAGTTCGGCAACTCTTTGACCGTCATTGGCCAGTGCATCATCAAGTGGCTGTTTTTTGGCCATATAGTCTGCATTAAGGGCATCAATCTCGCCAATCTGTCGAGGTGCTGGCATTTGCTTAATGGTCTCAATTTTTGCATTGTAGTCTGCATCAAGTGCCGCCATCTCTTCCTTGTATCGGTTTGGAGTCATGAGTTGCGACATCTGCTCCTGAGCATCAGCGCGAAGTGCACTATTCTCTATGAAGCCTTCTTGCATACCTATGCTGTCTGTAGGGTCTCCCTTTTGTGCACGGGCAACTGCCTCGTCTACCGTCTCTACAGGGTCTTTAGTAACAACAAACCTGTCGGGAATGACACCCCTATCCAGGTCGTCCAGTTCTTGCTTAATCTGTGCGGCGGTCTTATTATTAGCCTCAAGTTCTGAGATGTATTTAACTGCCTTATCCCGCTCGCTGCGAAGTTTACGCATCTTTTCTCTTGCAAGCTCTGGGTCAACCTCCGTCCTGGTACCGCCATATCGCTCAAATGCTTTAGAGCTTTCATCTATAATAGAGTTTCTAGTGTTAGTCAGCTCTGCAATCTGTGCATCAACCTTTTCTATACCCTTTAGACCAGCTGATACCAGTTCGGTGTCTCCGGTATATTCGCTTGGGTCTGCAGTCGTAGCTGAAGGCTTACTGTCTTGTCGAGGCTTGTAAGTTGACGGGTCATACCTGTCAGCAACAGCTACCTTTATAGTCTTCTGGCCAGCCGCTTTTGCCGCTAAAGCACGGGTTCGCCCTTCTTGGCTTCCCCTAACCTTATTGATGTAAGGCATAGGAAACTTGTCACCGTTCTTCATATCATCGGCATACTTCTTAGCATCACCCATTGGGAATTTGCGGAACTCAGATGGGTCAACGCCCATTGCTTCTGCGGCTTGGTCTAGGTATTCGTCAGGAGTCATTTCCTTGACGTTCCAATCCTCACCCTTCGCTTCTCGGTAGTAGTCGGCTACTTTCTGGCCACCGGCCACTGTATCTTCGTTCTTGAGTATTCGGTTGATGTCAGATATCTCTGATTCTTCCGTAAAGAAGCTGGGAGGGGCATCATTGGCTTCAATTTCAGCCTTTCTCAGGTCCGCGTCACCGGTATACTCGTCAATACCACTGCCCTGTTGCTCTAGGTCCCTTCTTGATGTCTCAAGCTGTCGTATTTGAGTGTCAACCTCATTAAGTCGTCGGTCAAAATATGACGCAGTAGACGTAAGGTCTGTGCCATCGTCTGCAATAGTTCGCATGACAGAAGCATCCTCGCCTTTTTGTAACGCAGATAGTTCAGCATCAATCTCTCCCAGCTCCTTAGTTCCAGAACCAAGAGCTAGGCGCTCTGGTAACTCTGGTTGTGCTGAACTTGAAGTTCGCGCGGAGCCTGGAGCTTCAATGCTAGTTTCTTCGAGTATGCTCTTGATACCCGACTTGAATTCACCGACATTAGCTGAGTTTTCTGCAAGCGCATTAACCCTATCAGCGAACCCGGGGGCCGATGCGACCTCTTCTGGTACTGCACCAATAAGCTTTTGCGCTGCACTGGTCGTGTTTGTAGAGCGGTTCTGTAACCCTCTAAAGGCACTGGATGCAGCATTTCCCACCCAGTCACCAGCTGCACCAAGGGCTGCATTGGCTGCATACGTACCAGCGATACTTTTAAGTACCTGCCCGGCATCCATTCCCTCGTAGTTTCCCTGAAGCGCCTGACCTGCTACGTCAAATGGAGTAACGAAAGCTGCCTCTTTTGCGCCATACGCAAGAGAGCGTCCAACTGTCTGGCGCACCGTTTGTTCGGTTATTTTCTTTGCGGCTTGTCCAGCTACTGCTTTAACTGCACTTCCTGGTCCAGCAGCTAATGTTGCGCCACCCTCAAAAACTTGTCCTGCAAACCGTGTTATATCCTCAGCTGCACCGACCTCACGGAATCCAGTCTCTGAATCTGGGTCTGCACGATACTTCCATCCAATAATATTACCGGTAAGGTCGTTATACTCCTCCTTAAACCGCTCCGCACTAATCTCTCCTCGCTTGTATGCGTCGGCAAGGTTCTGACCCTTTTGTAGAGTCTCCTCGTTATTGAAAGAATTACCAAGAGTATCACCAATCTTATTTGTAGTAGCGTCGGCGATTCCCTCACCTACATCCTTGAAGAAACTTCCAATAGCCTCTAAGGGGTTTTGTTTCTTATAGTCCTTATTTCCGGCAGCCTCAAGGTATGGGTCTACCTCGCTTTTTGCGATACCAGCCTTATTCGCTATGTCGTCCTTTGACAGGTCATCTTTCATGGCGTTGCGCACTAGCTCTAGTCTAGCCTGGTCTATATGAGCAGAGCCAGGGGACTTAGTGGTTCCATCTGGATTTACCTCTCCAGACTGAATCCTATTGTTATACTCAAGTGTAGCAGCCTGTTGAGCCCTTCGCTTCTCCTCTTCATCAAATAGCTCTTGTGCATAGCTGCTTGAACCTATTACGCTAGAATACCCTCGTAGGCTTTTTCGCTCGTTACTCCATCCTGGTTGCATTTAACGTCCCTCCCCGAACACCCTTTGCCTATATTCATACACCGACGACTCAGCCTGCTTCCTCGATAGACCCTGTTGGTCCATTAGCGTCGGTATGACGTAATCTTCTGTGTAATATTTTTGTCCACCAGCATAGTGTGGCTTATACCCCTTAAATAGCTCAGTTAAGGCTACGCTGTTTGGGGCTTTGGCAGCAATCGTATCCGCCTGGAATTTCCTGGACAGCGCTGATTGGCTTGCCTGGAATTCTCGGTCAAGTCTTGCCTGTTCGGCCTGTGCTGCCAGTTGCGATTGCTGTAGGTTCCACTGGTTAAGTGCAGATTGTTGTTGGTCGACACGGCTTAGTGCCGCCTGTTGCTGCTGTGCGTTTAATTGAGCAATATTAGTACGATACTTCATACGCTCCCCGTTCTCTTGATTAGCAAGATTGGTCAGGCCTGGCAGGTATGAGTTTGCGAGATATTGAGTCTGCTCATATAGTGGAATGCCGCTAAAGGCCATACCTCGTCCAGTAGCCTGTTCGTTAATCTTGTTAAATTGTTGAGAGCGAGTACCCTCTAGGGCTTCTCTCTGAGCACCGTATTGACTACTTAGCCCAGCGATTTGTTCGTTAATGAGATTGCGTTGCTCATCAAATCCGCCAGCTAATGCTGCAACCGACTGAGCAAGTGTCTCTACTTTTGGAGCGTTGTTCATTTATGTTTTCCTTATGAAATATATTATCAGTATATCATACTATTTGTGTTTTGTCAATACTTTCACGAAGTAAAGTATTTATCTACCCAATACGGCTAGATGTCAATACCCTACGCGGGGAAAGGTGGGAGGAAGCTTCTTACCCTAAATGTCCAGTTTCCAGTAAACCCACCAGTCTTATTTAGTGGAACATCATGCGGATTGAATATGGATAGGCGAGCCGTTACTGTACCGTTCGCAGAGCGCCACGTGGTTGCCCTGATATCGCCATATACAGTATTGCCTGCAATCTGCGTGGTATAGGCAAACTCGAGTCTTATCGTGTGGCCCACCATAAAATTCGTTGAGCCGCCCGGCCTTATGAGCACCCTCTCTGATGACTTGGCTACACCAGTCGATAGTGTCGCAGAGGCTTGCCACACCTGCCCCGAGCCGATAGTGATGCTGTTTGGCATGTTTATTGTCATTTCTCCTCCCGGAGATTCCTTGACTGCAGCATAGTCTGAGCTTAGTATGTGTTTTTCTGCTTTGCTACTCATCAGCGTAAATCCTATAGTGATACCTTGCCGGGGACGGAAACGGGTCTATATTGGCAAAGCTTACTGTTGATGTTGTTACCCTTATAAGGTAGTCCTGCCCAAAGCTGCCGTCGTAACTGCCGAACTCCACAGGGCTGACTCGTCCATCGGACTGATTTTCTCTCCACACCATGACTTGCGGTACTATTCCTTGGCCGTGCGTAACGGACGCTGACGCCCCAGAGACCCATCCAGTTACCCCAGACATAATAAGTTTTGTGTAGTTATAGTCGGTGGATATTGAGAACGTATCTCCGGCAACTGACGTATGTGACGTTATTGCTTCTGGCGTACCCGACGGCTGGAACGCATATATATTAAACCTGAAAGTGACAGATGACGCTGTGTTGTTCGATATAGCCAGATATATATTGGTGGCATCTGCCTCAATGGCAGTATTATATAAAACTATTCCTGCTGAAACTGGAAATGACCCGACTGCGTAAAGTGGTACATATGAAGCGTTGGGCGAATACTGTGCTACGAGAAGCGGCTTGAATGGAAGTCCATGTGCGAAGTTCGTGCTGGAGAACCCATACGCCCCCACTGTAACTGTTCTTGTAGTCTGATAGACGACTTTGTCTATAGGGTAGTCAGTGCTTAGCAGAAAGTTTCTTGGGTTCATGCTACCCTCCTAGCTCTTCAATGACATTTATACCTGGCTTACTAACCCAGATTCCGATTCGACCATCACTGGGCGCTGAGCCTATAAGGATTCGAGGAGTGCCATCAAGGTCATACCCAACAATACCATAGCGGCTATTACCATACATACCAATAGTAAGCTGGTCCTTGCCTTCCGAATTTTTAATTGTCTTGGTTCGATTCTCTGCCTCAATCTGACGAAAGTTGTTGTTGATTGCATTGTCTCGAGTGGCCGAGTCCATTCCCGGCCCCAAAGGTATAACACTTAATGACATAATCGCTCCTTATGATACTCGCTTAAACATGTACACAGTAATGTACGGCTGCAGGTTGCCTGAATCACCCGCTCCCGAGCTATTCACAGTTACACTGTGAGTGTGGTCTCCAGCGCCAGCAATAAGATTGGGGACGCTCCATCTTACTTGCTGTCCACCAGCAGAGCCTGCCCTCGCACTGCCACTAGCAGATGTTGCTACTAGGTCTGCAGTAAGTCCATGAGAGTGATGTCCGGCAGATGACGTAGAGCCCGTGTGGGTATGGGCCTGTAATGCCTTATGACCACCAGTTTTCTCTACAGCATTGAACTCGGTTTGTGCCGTGTCTATGCCTACGATGGTACGTCCGGTTGCGAACGCAACCCAGCTACCACCAAAGTATGTAGACGGGTTTGTGTTTGTCACCGAGATGTACACGGAGCCAATAGGCCAGTTTGCTAATAGTGCGTCACCGGCCAGAAGCTCCCTTGTAATACTTGAATTTTTGATGTTACTGGCGTCTAGGTTTCCATTAACCTGTGCAAGAACATCACCGAAACGTGTGTTTATATCATTGGCTTCGGCCGCATTACTGTCCTCGATATTTGTGTATGGTACTAGTCCCATGATTACATCCTTTTTATTCTATATTTATATTGTGCACCCACGAAGGCAACTCGGTTGTTGACACCCTTACGAGCAACACGTAATTGCCAGTAGTATGCCGAGCCAGAGTAACTCTGCCTGTGGTGCTTGAATGACTTATCACCACCCCAGGTAGTCCCGTCGCCCCAGTTGAACGAGCCCCACTTTGCTCCGTTAACAGCAAGTAGTACGTCCTTATTGCGTGGACTATTCTGGAAGTCTTTGTCCATTGCGATGTTAATCTTGAATGTACTATCAACCCCCTGTAGGATAGGGTAGTATCGTCGCAATCGCTTCTTCTGAGCCGGCAGACCCATGGAGTCGTACTTAAACCTGTACTCAAAGTCGATAGGTGCGCCCAGCGAATTGTATGCCTGTTCTGCCAGGAATGGCATTGCGTACTGAGAGCTGAACTCCAGAAGTTCGCTGCTGTCGTCTGCATCATCAAAATGAACGGCAAAATCAACAAATGTATCAGTATCTATCTCCCACTCTCCGTCGAGGCCCCTATTGTATAGCGCACACATATCGTTCACAAGTGACGTCTCTGAGGCCATATAGAATCGCACCTTGTTCTCCCATACGACAGGAACGATACCTTCCTTATTTGGACATGCGGCAAATAGTGGCTGTATTCTCCGGATTGATATATTGTCATCCTTTGAACCATTAAACGAGTATAGGCCATCATCCGAAACAAAGTATATAAAGTTCTCGTCGTGGGCGATATTTCTAAAGTGCAGCGCTCCCTTGAACCCGGTAGACTGCCTCAGTGTGTATGAACCAGCGTCATATCCCGACAGTACGTACTTGCCGTTCTGTGTAAAGATAATTAGTGAGTCCTGGAAGCTTACGATACCCGTTACTGGAGAGCCCGTCTTCGGTGCCGGTACGTATGTGAAGCTAGTTGATAGCCAGGCGTTGTACCATTGCTGATTGGATGGAGAGCCTTCTGGGTTTCCAGGTGCCTCCGACCATACGATTTTATTCCTATCATTAGCAACAACACCGAACAACCTATCCTTATGAAACGTAATCATGGATAGGACTGGAAGTTCTGGGTCAGTTATTGTAGTAACAGTTGTACCGTCCCAGCACGTAAGGCCGTCATATCCATTAACCCAGAACAGCTTACCGTCAGCAGTATCAAAGCTGTAGAAGTCAGCAGAAGAATTTAACCCGCTTTTTACTACGCTCCACACGTTGGTGGTTGGATTGAGGGCATACAGTATGCTACCATATACGGCGACCGTTATATTCGCGCCACCCTCTCGATTGTACCTGAATCCGCCCTTGCATTTTTCGTTAGGAGCTAGGAACGCCCTGTAGTTGATACCCCAGCTAACGTCCTCCAGCGCAGCAAATGACGTGTCACTGTATTTTGCGTTAGTTCCGGTGGATACGGTCTCAATTTCATAGAATCCGCCACCGTCGTCCTGGGTCTCCACTACAATCCACACTGATTGTCCATCCGATAGAAGCGGTGCGTTGACAAACCTTGCAGTAGCCCATTCAAATGTATTGGATATATCGCCAGAGCCAATACTGGACTGGGATAGGATTCTTGTGGGCCTTCCGTCTTGGTCAGAGTAAAGGCTGATGATTACCGGGCCAGAAGCTCCGTCTGTAGAGCGAAGGCGCAGGTCAACCCTATTAAGCCTACCATCATCCGTTAGCGTAATCTTCTGGGCTGCTACATTTGCGGTCACGCCTATTAAGGCATCGCCATCACCGGCACTTTCGCTAGAAGCATTCTTGGTCTCCACTAGGGGCTCGATATACATACCTGGGCCCTTCCTTGAGCTCACAGCCACCTGACGGCTGTCCGATTGCTGGGCATATAGTCGAAAGTTCTTCGACCATGGTGTTCGCCCATCAGAAAGTAGGTCAACCGGAGTAACCATGTCAACGCCTCGTATGTCGAGCTGTATTCCTACTTTTTCGTTTGTAGCCATTATGCTATCTCCGGTTAGTTTTTTTCATTTGTACTGGGCCAGTCTTGCGCATACCGTATCGGTCAACAAGCCTGTTAAGCATTCCTGCGTAATCCTGTAGTGCCATTTGCGCAAGGTCTAAGTCTTCGTTGCGCTTTGCAATGCGAATGTAAGCACCAAGCGTAAGAAGCTCACTAAACTCTTCTGGAATTTCAGGCACATCAGTATCAGCGAGCAGCTTGGCTGGCTTCTTAATGTAGTAGATGTCGAGCGTATAGTCCTGGTCTGTTGGCGCAGATAGGATGATGTTGCCGCCATAAGATGTCCACCTGCCTATTGGCCCTGGCTCGTTATTGGCAGGAGTAGGGAACATCCTATTGAACTCTGCAAAGTCCATGTAGAGGTCCTTAATGCTGCGCTGGACACCGTCCGGGCTAGTAATAACGTGGTCCTGTGCCAGTGCGATGTCGTCGGGGTAGCGGAGCATGGTCGAGGCTTCCGGTACTGTACCCGAGAAAATCTTCTCTTGGAAGGTGAGTTCATACTGATTAAATATTTCACGCTGTGCCCTGTTTATGGCGCGGTCGATTAGTCCTGGGTCGAACTCTTCGTCATCTAACAGGTCGTATGCTACGTCTCTCCGTAGTGTCGCTAAGTTGTAGTTCATTGTAATCTTCCTGACTGTTTATGCTGTTCCTTGTATCTTCCGCCCATTATCCACGCTCCATTACTGCTGAGCGCTCCCACTGTCCAGAAACTCTTGAGTGAGCAATAGCGAAGACCCATTCGGAGCCGTCGTATACCCTAACTGGAAGCGTCGGCGTAACAATCTCTACGTGAGTTAGCGTTCCGTGTGTTCCGGCACCACCGAATCCACCAGACTGATATCCAGTACCCGGTAGCCCAACATATCCACCAAACATGTTGTATGTGCCATTGTCTTCAAATCCACTTCTTTTTGTAAAGATATATACGCTTCCGCCGTTTCCTGCTCCGCCGCCACCACCGCCTGAGCCAGCGGTTGCATATGTTGATGTGCCGCTTCCGCCGTTTCCTCCATTTTGACCATCTCCTCCACCTGTATATATATTGCCATTGATAATTATAGATGGGGACACCAGAACGACATGTACGCCTGGGTGACCAGCCATTCCGCCTGCTCCACCTCCGCCCCCAGAGGATGCTGTCTCATGGTTTGACGTGATTGCATTTCCACCATTATTGCCGTATGCAAATCCACCTGCACCAGACGTGGTACTACCTGAAAGAATAAGTGCTGCACCACTACCACCAGATGAAGTACCGCCAGCGTTTCCAACTCCAGCTGTTGTTCTGCTTGCACCGCCACTGCCGCCAGAAGGGCCTCCCGCTCCACCATGACCGCCTCTATCTTGAACACCACTTGGTGTAGTGGCACCTCCTGCGCCACCACCTCCGAAACCGGAACCTTGTGAACCGCCATTTGATGCTCCTGCACCACCACCGCCACTGCCGCCATTCTGCGTGGAAGGAGAGGTGTAGGTCCGCGAGTCAATCGTTACAAACCAAGAGTTCTGGCCTCTTGATACCTTATTGCGTATGTCTATATTACCGTCAATAGTTATTGATTCAGTGGCGGATATGTATAGAACAGAGCCAGTGGTATCAATGGTAGAAAGTATAGCGCCCGTATCTACATTTACAGTAGTAAACTGATGCTTGGTATCAAGCGCCAGATTTGTCGTACCTGATGTGACGTTTAGTGGTCCGTCTGAGCCATCTCCAAACATTATAGTTCTCCTATGTTTTTATTATTTTTAGATACATTATTTTACAAGATAAGAATGTCATATTCACTATTTCGAACGAAGTCTTTAACGTTCTCAATCTAGGCGTTCCTTGCTAGTAGAAAGCGGCTATTCCAGCAAAAGCAATATTGGTGGACGAGAAGATTGACCAGGTGCTTGAAGACGACTCGTCCGTCTATCAAGATTAGCATCACGCAATTCTGATAAACGTAAGCGAAGAGGCGTGCGCCGCTACAGAGTATGTGCCTCTCGCCGGCCAGTTAACAGATGCTTGCAGCGCAACAGCGGTACCATCCGAGGGGATGACTATGACTGCCTGTTCTATGGGTGTGGCCGAGTTGTAGGTTGCGGATGTGCTTGGCATCATGCAGGTAGTTCCTGGGGTGTACGAAGACCCATACCTGACGCGTATATTGCATTCACCAGAAGCGGCTGAGTTTCCACTACCAAATATCGCTTGTGCGATAGCGATATAAGTACCTGCATCTAGAGTACCTGTTATCTTATCCGACATTGTTGTCGAGTTTACAGTGTAGCTGGAAGTATTTTTAAGAACCTTTGTTCCTAGCGTACTCCATGCGACCTTCGAAGCCGTAACTGCACCATCAGCAATATCACTGGCACCAATCTTTCCGCCCGGCTCAATCCACACATCACTCTCTAGCGGGGACGATGGCTGCGTATCTGATACTGTGAGGTTTCCAGTGGTTGAACTTTTAACGAAGTTGTTTCCAGCTGGGCCATCTGCATACTCCCATTTGGAAGTGGTTGAGTTGTATTTCTTTACTCTGCTCATATTTATTTCCTTATTAGGTTTATGCCTGTCTCGGCTACTGTTGTTGGTTGTTTCTTATGTTTATCCTTCATATCTTTAGTGAGTAACTGCAAAGCCTCTATTTTATCTAACCAACCCTATCTACGATAAGATAAGACGGCGCGTGGTTTGTGGACCCACTGGCGTCGTTTGCGAAAAAGTTTATAGTCGCCGCAGAACTTGCGAATACAGAAACTTTATAAGTTATCGACCCAGACGACGGAATAGTGTCATAGTATATGTAATCTATTGTATTACCACCATTTGTGGCGTTCCACACCCTGTTGTACTTAGTTCCAATAACCCTAGAGCCACTGCGTATGGATATATCAACACGGGCTGCATCAACCGTAGAATATACCTGAGCAACACTTAGTGTTATTCTCACCTTTTGACCAGCAACACCCGTAAACGTTACATTATAATCTGGCATGTCAACAGTAGCACTAGACACAGCAACGACTTTACTAGTTAGTATGGTTGTTCTTCCAAGCTCTAACGTCGTAAAATCTATCTTGGAGGAAGTTACTGCTTCATCTGCAATTTTCTCAGTAGTTACTGAATCATTCAGTATAGTAACATCATTCGCTGAATTATCTGATTCATCCACCCAGACATCACCGCCTACCGGGCTTGATGGTGCAGTACCGCTTACGGTCAATTTTCCAGTAGTGGTAGACTTAACGACTCCAGTGCGTGCTTTGTCTACAATCTCCTGAGCTCTTCGCCCGCTGATTGCCCTTGCTGTGGACGCTGTGCCTGCAGTGATTTCTGCACTTGTTATCTCTGAGTAAGTGGTATTGGTTGGAGTTGCCCATGTGTTGTCCTTGCGCAAGAATGATGTGCCAGTGCCACCTGTAGCGGTAAGGTCAGTCGCAGGGTGCGTATGTGAGCTATTGGCCTTTCCTGTAAGTGCAGTATTTAGGTCCGTCTGACTCGATAGGCTACCTGTTATCTGACCCCATACACCTGATGTTGGCGGGTTTACCCATGCAGTGTCATAGTTTGTAGCGGAGCTCTTACTGAGGATTTGTCCTGTAGAACCTCCAGCTGCAACACCTGCACCGGTGTCGCCCTTGTCACCTTTCGGTCCAGTTGCGCCTTGAATACCCTGTATACCTTGGATGCCTTGTGGTCCCTCCGCTCCCTGGTCTCCAGTATCACCTTTTGGTCCTTGGATTCCCTGTTCTCCTTGAGGTCCTTGAGGTCCTTGAGGCCCCTGAATATTGCCAACGTTTTCCCAGCTGGTTCCAGTCCAGACATACAGGTCTCCGTCGATAAGATACGCATCGCCCGTATTCCCGCTGGCAGGAAGTTCGCTTGGGTTATTTAGAGTGCCGATGATGTTAACACCCGCACCAGTATCTCCCTTAATACCCTGGTCTCCTTTAGGACCCTGTGGGCCCTGGTCACCTTGGTCACCTTTAGGACCTTGAATACCCTGCAAGCCAGTAGGGCCTTGGTCTCCCATACCACCCTTGTCGCCTTTATCACCCTTCACTCCCTGTTGGCCTCTAGGTATTGTAAAGTTAAGAACTGCCGCTGAAGAACTTCCTGAGTTTGTTACGACGGCATTGGTGCCCGCGTTGCCGGTGGTGGTTGAACCTACGGCGACCGTGGCTGCAGTACCCGTATTACCCTGGTCACCCTGCGGTCCGGTTAGGGTAGCCAGAAAGTCATTAACAGTTCCAGTATTGCCCTGGGCGAGCCAGTCAGTATATGCGCCGTCGCCTTGCGGTCCAACCGGACCCTGTGGGCCAGCAGGACCTTGTGGGCCCACATCTCCCTTTAGTGCAGAGAATGGTATGTTCCTGTTGACCCGAGTTCCAGCGACGGTCGTGTGCACAGTAGGAATAATGTCCGCAGATTCAGGGTTGCTTATGAGCTCGTAAGCGGAGATTTTCTTATAATTCTTCTCGTTCATATGTTCCTTTTGTTATGTAGCTTTCTTTAATCATTCCACCAGGCACTTCGTGACCCTCTGAAATTAGTATATCGCTTTCGTCTTCTGATAAAAATACAAACTGCGTATCCTCGGACATCAGTATGGTGATGTATCTAAGTGCGAATGCCCCCAGCTCGGAATAGCCCTCTCGCAGCCGTCCCCTAGATAAAAATGCCATGCAGACCTCCATGTTTATTTAATATAACTCTATGCCTCATATTTGCATTTATTGGGAAAAGCTCCCCTGTTAATTTTTAATATTTTGCGTCCTAAACAAAAAGATGATATTATACCCATGTAAGATATTAAAACGCATTTTATTAAAATATAACACCTTCTAAAAAATAAAGCCCCTCTCCGAACTAGTATAGAGAGAGGCTAATATATTTTTATTTGCTATTAGGCGATTGGACGTACAATCTTGACACCGTGGTCAGGACGTAGTACCTTAACACCCCAAAGCTGTGAACCAACAATATAGTCAGTACCAAGAAGTTTCTCTCGGTCAGCCTCTAGTGGTGGAACACCCTGAGTAGCACCGATGATAGCTTCTTTTTGGAACATCAAGAACGTGTAAGTCTGAGTAGTCGTGCCAACAGGCTTGATAACTTCAGTAACGTATACAGGCATACCGTAGATTGAACCAACGATACCCTTTTCAGTTGATACGACACCTTCTTTTCCGTTGTGGTCGTAAAGAGTAAACTCAGCAACCTTACGAAGGTCAGAGAGACCAACACCGTTTACAACGATAACGCGGTCGTTCTGTGGAACGTTAGCAGTATCAAGCTGTGCAGCTGCATCAACGATGTTTGCAAACGTCAGGGCTCCAGTTGCATTTACAAGACCAGTAAAGTCTGCAACGGCTTTCTTCTGTACTTCCTCGTCAAGTGCACGAGCCAAGAAACGACCAAGACGCTCAACGTAAGGAGAACGCATTTCGTACTTGCTTTGCGCTTTAGCAACGTCCTGGATACCGACAGCCTTACGGATGTAGCGGTCAATTAACAGGTCGGTCTGCGTGACAGCGAGGCTATCAATCGTACTTGCAGTCGTAACGCTAGAGTTAGTAGCAGTGCTGTCTGTGATTTCAGCTACGAAGTTAACGTGAAGTACATCACCTTCTTGACCGATTTCACTTTGGTATTCGTGGTTGATAAGGTTCCAAAGAACTAGGTTGTCTGTTCGGTTCTTTGCAATATCCTTTGCCCATAGAGCCGGAACAAGTCGCTTAGTCTGAGCTGTGTCAGTTACGGCACCTGTACCGATGGTAGGAGTAACATAGTTAGGCATTTTTATTTTCCTATTTTATTTTATTTTTTATTATGCGAAATATTCATCGCGGAGTTTTACGTGCTCTGGATTGTACGGGTCATATGTCGTAGCAAACCATTGCTCGTCCACAACAGCGCCGCCCTTGGCTACAGTTTGCACTGCATCGCCACCGACAGTTCCTGCTGCAATTTTATGGTTAATAGATTCCCGTTCCTCTCGACGGATTGCGTCGGCGTCAACGGTAGGCGCTGCTGCACCTTGCTGAACACGAGCTAAGTCATAAAGTAGATTCAAGTCTTGTGATAGTACACGAGCATAATCTGGCCCGTAAGCTGCTTTCTTTTCTTCGAGTATCTGACTCATTACTGGCGCTAGGCTGTCATCACGACCTTCTTGTGCAAAGAATTGTTCCGCCTGCTTCTGTGCCTGGTATTGTCTAAACTCTTGTTTGAAAGCAGTAATCTCATCTAATGTAATATCTCCATCAACTGACGCTTTAGACTCTGCTACTTTTTGGCTTCGAGCAAACTTCTGATTATCATGTGCAATCTTTAGTGCCCGTCGCTCGCCGTCCGTTAAGTTCTCTGGGTCGAAACCTTGAGACTTAGCGAATTTCGCAAGACCATCATCAGTTTGTGCTTCAACCTTTTGTGTTTGTGTTTGTTGATTAACTTCACCTGCTGGTTCTTCGTTAATATTATCGGCGGTTGAAACCTCTGATACTGCCTCTTGCTCAGCCACTTCTGGCTGTGAGATAGTTTCCTGACTCTGTTCCGCCGAAGTTGTGTCTACTGTCGCTTCTGCGGTAGGCTCTTGCGAGGCCGCAACAACAGGAGACCCCTCGGTAGGGGAATTGTCCATCTGGATACTCCTTAATTATAAAATCTATTAGTCCTACACTTCTGGGCTATTAGTATAACCTTCAATGTATATTTTCACTATATCACATCCTACCCCTCTTTGCAAGAGGTAAGCGTACTTTTCTGGCTCAAACTCAAACTCTGTAGAACGTTCTCCAGTATTTGTAGATACAGTCTTGAATACCTCCATCGGTCCAGTAGCGATAATGTTATAATAATCTTTCTGTGTCTGGATGTATTCTAGTAGCTCGGCATAGGCCGACGTCTTTGCAAACGCCAGCCACTCTGCCTTAATTGTTTCCTGCTTCTGCTTCTCTTCTTTCATCCTATACTGCCCGCGAGTTTGCCCCTAGTGTTGTGCTAGGTTGTGCTGCACGGCTCCTTCTAATGTTATTACTTTGCGAGTCAGCCCCGCCACCGCCTTGCATTCCAGTTTGAGTGGCCCGTCCACGTCCAGTGTTACCGAACGAACCGAACTCGCCCTCACCTGCTAGTGCTTGAGTAGCTCCTGGCGTCATAACTGCATTACCCTGCGTAAGAGCTGGGTCGATAGCCTGACCATCAGGTCCCATTACCGGTGCCTGTGCACTAAGCATCTCCTCAATATCGTCGTCAGTAAGGTGCTCGCTGAACAGTGTCTTGTACATGCGTCGCAAGAACTCTTGCTGGTTAACGAGTGGATTGTTCAGGCTGAACTGTGCTGCAATCTGCATCGCCTGTGTCAGCTCAGCGTTCTCAGACGCTGCTGTAGACTCAAGTACCACTACAGGCTCATACTCGCCGGTGAATCGTTCAGGGTCATAAGTAAGCCACTCAATCCCCTTGACGCCAATCTGTCGAACGGCCAGTGGTTGGTCAACGAAGATTTGAATCATCTTGAATATAATACGAGCAAGCTGTGCAAAGCCCTCATCCTCAAGCGTTTGTACCTTAGTTGTAAATCGCATAGATGCCTGGTTAAGCTGCGCCTGAACCTCAGTTGCAGTTGTACGAGAGAATCGCTGTGATGTTCCCTGAACTGCCGCGTCCGCTGCCGTAGCTGTACGCATAGCCTGAGTAAGTCGTCCAATCTCTGCGTCTGCCGAGTTGCTAACGTCTTGCTTATCAAGGGCATACAAACCGCCCTGCGGAATAGGAATGATGTTTCCAGGTCCAGATTCAATCTGTGCCGCTAGGTGCTTGAACCTTGGGTCAATACCCCACATGTTGTTGAGTGCATAGTCAATGTTATCGCGCTTCTGGGATGCCGTGTCGTTCAGTGCTTCCTGGGTAGGCATGATAACCTCAACGTCTCCCTTGGCAAAGAATAGGCTATCGTCTACATAGTTGCGCAGGATTGCATAAGGAAGGAATCCTTGAATTTCTGGAATCTTTCGCTTGTACTCAGTAACCTCACCGTCAAAGAATAGCAACTCATCAACTTCGCTCTCGTTGCGCTGATACGGGTTCTTCTCATCTAGGATGATTGTGTTTCGGTTTGCAATAGTTACGTGTCGGTGTCGAGTATAATACTCAATGACCTCAACCTGACTCTTCTGACCTTCCTTGCCAAGAGTAGAGCCAATAAGCTTCTCCTTGCGGTCCTTGTCCGTTTCGTCCCCAGTGTCCGAGCCAGAAAGCTTGTCGAGGTTCTTGTAGAACGGCTCAAGCTCGCCGGTATCCACGTTAACCTTCTTCTTGCTCTTCAGCTTCTCTAGGCTAGTAAGATAGCGGTGTCCTGAGTATCGTGAATATCCTACCTCCTCCGGTCGATTCAGGTGCGTACCAGTAGGGTCAGTAAAGAAGTCTGACAGTGGGATGTGCTGAATAAGGGGCTTGTCGTCCTGCCAGGTAACATAGAAGATGCCATTGCCGTAGATAATCATATCCCCGACCCAGTTCAGCACCTTCTGTGTCATGTTGTTCTGTTGCCAGTAGAATTCCGCCAAGGCGTTGAGTGCCGTAGTATCCACCTCCTGGTCTTCTGACGTAGGAAGATACTTGAACTTTGGCTTAGCCCCGGCGATGCTCGCCTTCAGACTCTCAACGATAGAGAATGTCTCAGGAACGAACTCATCTGCTGCACCGTCGTAGCCGCGCTTAGTACGGATATTATTGTACGACTTAAAGGCATTATCCCATACATTCTGGTAATGGTTCTTAATATAGTCTCGTCCAGAGTTGAAGTCCGCCATCACAGAATTAAGGATACTTGAGTCTCCCCTTGCTGAGTCTGCTTCTGTTAGTTTTGGTGTGTTATTCATGGTTACATCTTTTCATGTTTTTTAGTTTTCTTGAATACTTGCAGGTCGCTAGTGTCTCTGTCGCCCCAAGGGAATATCTGAAACGCAATGGCCTTCGCCATGACAACGTCGTCGTGTTCCCCTGTTTCTGCGCCCATCCTTCCGCGCTTATCCCTGACGAATGCAAACGCCTCGTCAATGAACACCTTATCTGGGTCTTTATTGAGGCCCTCTCGTACAATCCTGATTAGGTCGTCAATCATGATACGCTTGGTACGCATATCGGTCTTCCACCCGAGGTTGCTTGTTGGCTCCTCGAAATCTGCGTCATATCCCTTTTCTCGCTTGTAGAGATTGGTGTAGTAGGTATCCCTCAGCTTCTGAACCGTGCTGATACCGTGGTTGTTTACCTCAACACCAACCAGCGCGTCGTTGTAGTATGCTCCCAGCGCTCCGATAATCTCTCCGAACCGGTCAGGGTCCACATGACCACGCCACCTGGCTACAGTCTCCATAGTTGACATATTGACCACCTCTGCTACGCTAAAGTCACCATTCTCCAACCCCTCCGCAACGTCAGCTCCAATGGCGTACTCTGCATGAGGATGAGGCTTCTTGAATATCTTTAGCGGTGCCTTGTATGTGAAGTCATCCGGCTTCTCGTTTTCCTCGTAAGGAACTTCCTCCAGTACATACTCCCCGTGGAACTCGCCAGGGTTAATCTTGTAGTACTCTGTCTCTTCTAATGGTAGACAGATGAGTTCCTGTTCTTGTAGTGATAGAGCGTTGAATACGTTCTTACCTGATGCAATAAATGCTTCCTGCCATGTGCTTGGATACTCCTGTGGTAGTCGCTCTGGGGTTGCCTCGAAGTCCCTTGCCTTTCGCCTATAGAAGTGAATCTTCCTGGGAATGGCGTCCTCATCTATTGGAATATGCTGCCCGCCTACCGTGTGCCCCTTCCTCATAAGGTCAATGAGCATCTCCTCGTATTCCGTCAGTTCACCAAGGTCGCCTTCATCTCGCTCGTATTCATCAAGAATCCACCAGGGGAAGAAGAATGGCTCGAAGTTGTTAGTGCCTTTAGTGGCAGATACATACTCCTTATGGAAGTAATTTCCACGCCCCTCTGCAGTACTCTCCAGGAACGCCATTGAAGGCTTCTCCATATACTCCTTGTCCGGTATGGTCTGGAGTAGTGATGCCACAAGGCTCTCTCCGTCCTCCCACGAGCCCACCTCCGAACCGTGGAGGCAGTTAATGGTATCCGAACGTCCAGCGCCTTTGTTACCGGCGGTCTCCGTCTTAATAAACGAACCTAGACCTACCTGCTTACCTGTCTCATCGAAGGCCTCAAAGCTTAAGTCCGTACGAGTATTGTATCGAATACGTGGCTTAAATAGCGGGTTACTGTTATCGTAGTATCGACGAAACATCATGTAAAGGTTCTTGGCAGATTTCTCATCGTTACCGATAATAACCGAGTTAATATTCTTATTAGTGGATGTCCACCAGTAAATCAAAGCCTCAACTGCGGTAGACAGACCCATCTGGCGTGCCTTCAGGATAATTGCCTTGACTGGCCTGTGCTCCTTAATACATAGAAGCACATAATCAATCAATATCTTTTGCGGTTTGTTTGGTTTGAACTCAACAATGCGAGCATCTTTGTCTTTGATTTTTAGGTTATTCTTACAGAAACGATAGAAGTCCGCCCTAATATCCAGAATCTTTTGCAATTCTTCTTCGGTTAAGGGGCGTTGACTCATTGCTAATCCTCTGACTTGTCGTAATTGATACTTTGTTTATATTTACGGATAAGTAAGTTAATTAACTTTGACTTATTCTTCAGTTCATCGTAGAACTCTATGTTCTCGGGCCAGATATATACCTGTCGTTTATTCTTAATAAACTCCCCCGCACCGCTTTGCGCTGCTTGTCGCTTATTTTTCTTATCGTCCATTTACCTTCACCTTGTGTACCTCTTCACTGTAAGATACGTTAATTTTCTTCTTATTTGGTAGCTTGTATGTAGGCGCATTGCCGCGTCCTCGTGCTACCGAGTCAAACTCAATCCATGAGCGCTTCTTGTATGATGCAATAAGCTTGTTCTTTACTGACCTACTCATCCCCGGCGTGCCCTTAACCAGTCGCTTAAACTCGTTAATCCCTAAGCTCACCGGAAAGTGATAAATCTTCTTCTGCTGCTCAATAAATGCCTCTAGTATCTTCTCGTCCATTATTCCAAATCCCTAATTAAAGATTACAGCCCTATTCAAGGTCTCTAATCGCATCTTCTATCCCCGTATGGGCTACTAATTTCTTCTCTATGAACATTCCCTGGTCAATACCCAGCAGCTTTGCCACTGCAATGCGGTCCTTGGTCTGCTCAAACCCGCTCCTGTTCATGAGTACATCCTCAAGGTATCCCCTAATGTGCTCAACGTTCATCGTCCGCATCACTGCCTTACCCGCATTTACCCACTCAGGTGCATTCTTGCTGGCTATATTGGCGGCGTGTGCCTCTGAGAACCCAGCCTTGATTGCTGCCTGATAGGCGTTACCTACCGTCTCCTTCTCGTTAATGTCCACATAGTACCTAAGCCATAGTAGCTGGCGTTCTGTAGCCTGCCATTGGTTTGCTGTGGCTAATGTGCCGTCCTCACCGTTACCGACAGTCTTCCTCTTATTGAATGTCTTACCGCGCTTACGAGGTGTTTTCTTCTGGTATTGAATCTCCGGCGCGCCATTTTTAGTGTCTTCTGTGCTCTCCATACATACACTATAACACAACATAATAGTTTTGTCAATACCTAAATTGTAAATTTAGTATTTATCTGTCCATTTATGTGACCAGATGTCAATACCCTAAATAAAAATTGTAATATTATTTTGTGGTTACGGGTACTATCACCCCTGATAAAGAGTATCCATACATCGAAATAAAATATGGCGTGAGTTTTTGGGTAGAGGTTCCCTTTTCTGCCCTAGTACCGTTCCACCCGTCCGTCTGGCGTCGCCTACACCACCCCACGTTGTAAAATACTCATCATTGCAAAAAACACAACAAAACATTGTAAAATAAACAACAACAGCCTCTGTTGTATATGGTGGCTGGCTTCGGCTTCGTGTATAGTATATACAGGCTAGAGTTATCCACAGGCTACCTCTGTTACTGGGTGTTGTAATTTTTACCCTTGCGCAAGTCTCGGTGGCATGAGACTATAGTAGTATAACAGTAATAAGATAAAGGATATAATAGTATGAATAAGCTATATATAACAGATAAGAAGACAGTCTCACATAACATAACAGATGTACAGACCGCTATTCTTATGATGCACGGCATAGACTATGAGAAGACAAGCGACGGCGTGCTGGTGTTTAGTGTAAACTACAATGACGGGTATTTATTCAATATACGTGGCATGATACGGCGTATACTTGCATAGTTATATTATTATATACTGGTTAACTAGCCAAAACTCAGAGTATCGCGCCATTCATACCCTTGTAAATAACGGGGGTATTTTTGATGCTCGGGGTATAGTTTTCCACAGGTTTTCCACAGTTATACTTATGCTATGAAAAAAAGTCTCAAAAAGACTTGCATTATATAGTCTATACGTGTATTATAAGAACATAGCCTTATGGTTAGCAAGTAAACAATCAGAGGTTCGCGCCATTATCACTAGATACAACCGCAACAGTACGCTATACGCTACATCGCAACAGTATAAGAATGGTAAAATACGCGAAAAGATGGTTGACACAAGCTAGACACTGCGCTATAATGAGTACAGTACCAAAAGTACGCGACAACTTTAAAGACTAGTTGCAACCGCTACGATAGAATGTATATAGTATACAGTAGCAACCGCAAAAGAACCTGAAAAAGAGTTGACAATATACAGAAGGTACGATACAATAGAGATACAATCAGGTAGCAGGTAAGCGTAAGGCTTAGCTGAGGCGTCATTCCATCCCATCCCGTAAGGGGTAGTGCTGAAAAATAGCTGGGGGCGGTGGTCAAGTCTAACTGATTGTATCATGCAACTTTACAATTAGGGTATATGGCGCGACATGGTGTGAAAAGCACATACTACGCAAGATTTCTAGCAAAAGTCAAGCGTGGGGGGCGTCGGTGTAAATACAGTATACGATTATAGCTCGGGGGGTTGACAAGTTCGACCCTCTGATGCTACAATGGTAACACATTGCAAGCAATGAGATTATAAACGAAAAGGAGAAGTAATATGGCAAAAATGAACATTGTAGCGCTAAGCGTAAAGGGTAAAGAGTACCTCATTAAAGATATGATGGCTACTAGGTTGACAAAAAAGCAATTTGAGTATGTACAGCAGCATACGGATGGGCGGTTTGATGATTGGCGATTTATACCATACGATGAGACAGACTTTTCGTGGTGGGGCAGGATTGACAAAAAGTTGACACAACGCCGTATTTATAGTGGACTATCATTTAAGTGCGACTTCTGGGGCGACATAACAGAGTGGTAAATAGTACAACAATTCGGGGTTGACAATAGAGTTAGCCCCATGATACAATGATATTATAAACGAAAGGATACAACGATATGAATGCTAAAGATTTTGTTAAGAAATATAATATTAAGATTGAAAACCAATGGGCTTCGCGCAATCCGTCTATGGACGATAGCGAATGGGGTAATAGTGCTAATCATTACAAGTCTACCCTAAAATACAAGGGACGACAGTTTACGCTATACTACAGTAAGGGAATTGCTCTTGAGGGTGAGCCAACAGCTGATGAAGTTATACTATGCTTAGCTACTGATATGAGCTGCATTGAATATGGATTAGATGACTTTATTTACAATATGGGCTATGAATACCGAAAGGGTAAAAAGGTATTTGATACAATTGAGACGCAAACGCAAAAGATGTTTAAGCTACTAGGGTTCGAGGCTTTTCAAGACTTTAAGAAAGTAGAGGATGAATAAGATGAATAAGTGGGCAGCAGTTGATAAAGCAAAGAATTATTAAATAGGGGGAACTAGAATGTACACTACAGAGCAATTAGCAGGGGTTATGACAGCCTACCAAGTGGCAAAGCTGAACATAAGGGATAAAGAGGGGCGCAAAAAGATGTATGAACTAGAGCTTTACAAGCTACAAGAGCTTGAGGGCGTAGCGACAATTACACCAGAGGGTGATATTAAGTTTATTAAGTAAGGGAGTAGTGATGAATAAGTTCGACGAAGTAAGCACACGAGTAGAAATTAGGGGTCGCAATGTAACTGTATCACATCTATTTGGCTATATTGAGGTGGACGGGCGAAGGTTAAAGCTGAAACAGAATACAGAGTGGGCGTATAAGGTACAGAAAACACAGGTGCAGTGTGTGAGTGCAGAGAAGCTATTCGAGTTTTTGACACGAGATGATGACTTTTGGCACAATACGATTGACAAGATATTAAAAGATATAGCGGAAGGGCGAGTAAGTTAGTATGAAATTAACACTAGAGTGGACAGAGATACTACCAAATGGCGATTTACCGCAAGTGCCAAACAACGCGACGAGTGAGGTTACTGGTGTACATGACGGGGTAGATAATGAGTGGGAAATGGTGCATACGTTTATGGCTGAGACTATAGACGAGGCTAAAGAGTACGCTAAAAAGTTTACAGATGATTGGGGAGTAGGAATATTCTCTGTATTCGGTGAAGATAAGATATATTTTACAGAGGAGGACTTGTAATGAATAAATTAACATTAGCAGAATATATTGCATTAGTATTAACAATTAACAATAAGGAACTGTAAAGATGAAACTGTTTACAATTTACTATGTGGACGTCATGCAAGACCAAGAGGTTGTGGCTAGTGAAGAACGACCAACTAAAGAAGAGGCGATTGCCTATCTCATAAAGAATGAGCTGGTGGGCGAGTATTATAGCGACCATGTCGAAATATACCCCACAGTCATCACAAAACTAGACGGCGAAGAAGTAGAAGTAGCCGTAAAGGAGCTAAACGATGCTAAGGTATAAGTTACTATTACAACGATATAGTGGCATAAAGTGGTTGACACATGAGATAGAGAGGCTACGGGCAACCTGGAGTTCATAGTAAAAACTACAGCAATAAGCTATTGACAATGGCGGGGGAGTATGTATAATGGAAGATGTACTGCTAGAGTACGAAGTAACAAATAAAAAAGCAAGGAGAATTGAAGTGAAGAAAATTGAAACAAATAAATACAAAGAGGCTATTGCCAAACATAAGGCAAATATTAAAAAGGCAAAGCTTGAAATTAAGCGTAGCAAGCTACTGATTAAACAAGTAAAGATTGCAAGGAAGCTGGAGGGGTAATGAACAAAAAACAAGTTACGGCACTATTGAAGGTACTAAGCAAGGATACGTTCCGCGAGACATTAAACCATGCATATATTGACCGATACGAAGGCAAATTGGTAATGATTGCAACAGATGGGTATAAGATGGCGCTTATCTATATCGACGAAGATGCAGCAGAGCTGGAGGGCAGGTTCATCCGACGCGATGCACTGGAGCGATGGGCAAGAGCAGCAAACGCAAAGAGCAGACTATCTGGAGACGAACTGTTGGAGCTGAGCCGCGGAGATTATGGGCTGCATAGCGGATACTACGACAAACCACCAGTGCCATGGAAGCGTATTTTTGAGGGAGGCGACACTGAGGCGCAGAAAATCATGAGGTTTGATGGCGAATTTGCAAAAATACTACAAGATGTTAATGCAGGTATTCCATTGGCGTATGAATTATACGGAGCTAATCAGAAGATGGTTGCGAAATCAGACATTGGTGTGTTCGTATTGATGCCAATAACAATGAAGTAAAGGAGTGATATATGTATCAAATCGAGGACATGACGGACGGTGGCAACGAAGAGTATAGCGTATATTGTGATGAGGGAATGTTTAGGGTGGAGTTCACCGATAAGGAGGTATTCGTAACAGAGGTGATTGAGGATAAGATTCACCCACTAAACGATGATGAGCTGACTAAAAATATTGTTCATGCGGTGTATGAGTATAGGCGCGAGCAATGATAGCAGTATGGTGTCTTTTTATGTTTATAGTTGGCGTAATAACAGTATTGAGAGGAGATGAAATATAATGAGTAGCTTCAATGTTTATGCAAGGACTGTTGATATCTTACCAGATAGTAGCGATAGTGTACAGTTGACAGCTGGAGGTGTTGACCTCAGCGAGCTATTGAGTAACTTCTCAGTAGAGGAGGTTATTGACTCAATGGACTTCGAGCGTGTACATGGTTATATTACTGAGAAAATGAATGAGGATTTAGATGACTAGCGAAGATTTAAGCACAAAGGACGCACTGTTCGCACTCGACACGACATTCGAGGAGGACATGGAGAGCCTGTATGAAGACAATACACTGATGGCAATTAAGCACATCAACAGTACCCCCGAGCTATACACAGACCTAAATAACAGCACAGTGAATAATGACCCAGACGCAACCCTTGAGAATTGGGTAGACATATGCTATAGCTGGGCATATATGCACAATGATGAGTTTGGCGAACTTTTCGTGAGTGAGCTGGACGCGGTTAATTGGGACAAGGTACTGGAGCGGGTATGACCAACTGTAGCGAAGTACCATATGAGATACTGAACGAAGTAAAATAGGCGATTAGTAAAGCTATTAGAGAGGAGTGAACAATTATGTTTTTGAAATATAGCACTAGAGAGGGTAATTTTAATTTTGCAAGACCAAGCGAAGTGTCATATAGCTGCCATATCGCAGTTTGTGATGACGAAGCGAATAAGATTAAAACTTGTAACTTTAAACCAACATTTGAGCTCAACGGGAGTGATATAGACGAGATACACTACGAACTAGAAGAAAGCATTAACCGCTACTGGTCTACTAGCGATGACAGGGAAGAAATGCTTAAGTTTCTGCGAGCAAACAAGGACGAAATAGAAGCTGGTAACAGCCGCCGTCGGCTTGCAGAAATAGAAACCGAGATGGATGCGCTCAAAGAAGAGCGAGATAGAATTGAGGCAAACCAATGACCAATCAAGCTAGTGAGCTAAAGCGACAACTAAGAATAATCTTAGACGCTCACGAAATGCTGATGATTGAGCAGAACGGCAGACCAGATTGTAAGAATTGTGTACTGGCGGAAACTATCAAGGAATTACTTGCCGGTAACACTATAGAGAGGATTGAAACAGATGAGTAAAGGTTTAGACATTAGTTATAAAACAGACACTCTAAATAATAGTTTGCTGATTGAGGTGCAAAAACCAAACAAGGGTAATGAGTATTTTATGTACGAGCTTATGGGAAAAGTGACTACTGGCATCGCAAATAAGTTTATAGATGAGTTTTACCCCGACATAAAAGACCTGATTGACACCGACCTAATACACAAAAGTATCGCAGAAGAAGTGACAAAGCTTGGACTGGAAAAATTAAAGAAAGGAGATAAGTCTAATGAGAAACCCCACAGACACCAATCAAGCTAATAAGGACAAATCATTATGAAGAAACCATTTACAGTAGAAGAGTTAAGAGCCTGGTCATACCGTGATTATTATTTTGTAGAAGTTTTGAATGGTGAAAAATCACTTGAAGAAGCTAGAGAAGATTTAGCCAGCTTTAGGAATACCACATACTACACAGGAAACGACCCTGAACTTATGGTAATAAAAGATGAGGATTTGTTATGAGCAACCCTACAGACACCAATCAAGCTAGTGAGCTATACCTACTGGTGTATGCGGATAACGGTGAACCTGCGATGGGCGGTGGCAGTTCTACCAAAAAACGCTTACGAGTATACACCGACTTCAAAGAGGCAATGGCTGGTATTAAAAAGATACGCAACGATAACAAGCGTGAGATTGTGATTAGGAGGTACACACGATGACCAATCAAGCTAGTGAAGATGAGCTGAGGGCTGAGATACTAACCGAGTTTAAGCAGGTGCATAAATTAGCACCAGCCGACTACACCGAGAATTGCACAAATGTAGTTATGAGCATTATCCGCACCGAAAAGCTAAAGCTATTGGCAGAGGTAAGGGAGCGAGTGATTGAACAGGCAAAACCTGATAAACGTAAGGCGACTTCATGGCAGCAAGGCATAGAGGTATCTGCTTACGAAGATGCGGTGCGCGTTTATGAGTATAAGATGAGCGAACAATTAATCAAACTGGAGGCAGAGCTATGAGTAGAGAGATTAAGTTTAGAGCTAGAGACAACGAAGGTACGTGGATATATTCCAAGCCAATGCCTGATATGAGCTTCTGGAAGTGGGTGCAGTACGACAGCACGA